>Ga0207695_10004008_pt1 | contig 20283 bp, 8 predicted proteins | sample KBSC54metaG_FD_184354 | JGI IMG/M metagenome (GOLD analysis project Ga0207695, IMG submission 184354) | Corn rhizosphere microbial communities from Kellogg Biological Station, Michigan, USA - KBS C5-4 metaG (SPAdes) (version 2) | ecosystem: Host-associated > Plants > Roots > Rhizosphere > Soil...
GAATTGAGCATTGCCCGGTATCCCATTTTGCGGACCGGGTTCGACTGGGAAGGAGAGGTTATCCAGGTTATATACAAGACGGGTAAGCTGGACTATACGGTGCATGATATCAGCGATCTGTCTACGCAGCAGGCAAAGGATGCACGGATAGAGGAGATCAGGTCGGAGGATAGAAAACGACATTTTGATCTGAGGCGTCCGACGCTGTTCCGACTACATATCATCCGGCAGTCCGGGCATTACTATACAGTACTAAGGACGGAGCATCATATAATTGCCGATGGCTGGAGTGGACCTGTACTATTGAGCAGCGCACACCGGCATTATCAAATGCTAATGGCCGGGAATATCGTATCGATCAAGGAAGAACCCGCCTATATAGAGGCCCAGGAGTATATCAGCCGTAAGAGATCGGATATAACGGATTACTGGAATACAGTCTTAGCCGGGGTTGAAAGTGCCAATGACATCAATGCTTTGCTCAGTGAACCCATAGATTTTAGCAGCTACAAAAAAGTGGAACGACAGGCTGCAAGCTCCCTGGCAATTGCGGGGGAAGTTTATGAGCAGATTAAATCCTTTAGTCATCGGGAAGGGATAACACTAAATGTGATCATTCAGTTCCTCTGGCATAAACTGTTGCAGGTGTACAGCGGGGCTGGCAGGAGTATAGTAGGGACGACGGTATCGGGGAGAGATCTGCCGGTAGCGGGGATAGAGGAGAGCGTGGGATTGTACATCAATACCCTGCCGCTGGTGATCGACTGGGAGAATGAGCATACAGTGCGGGAGCAATTGCGTTATATACATGAGCAGGTAACTGCCTTGAATACGCATAGCTATGCGGATCTGGCAGGGTTGCAGACGAAGGGGCAGCGGTTGTTCCAGAGTTTGTTTGTTTTCGAGAACTATCCTGTGCCGGAGATGGGGGCAGCGGATGGGCTCAGGTTCAGCATGAGGGGATATGTAGATGGAGTGGACTATCCGTTAAGGGTAGCTGCGTTTGAACGTAATAACAGTCTTATCATCCGATTGATGTATGACGGGCAATATTTGACGGCCGGCAAGGCAGAGCGTCATATGGCAACCCTGGAAAACCTGCTTAAGCAGGTGATAAAGCATCCGGAGACACCACACCGGGAGATCTCGTTACTGGATGAAACGTCTTATCGTCAGATCGTGTATGAATGGAACAAGACGGACAAGTTATATCCGGGGGACAAGACGATCCATAAGTTGTTTGAAGAGCAGGCGAAAAGAACACCCGATCATGTCGCCCTTGTTTACGAGGGGGCGCAGCTCACTTACAGGGAGCTGCATGAAAAGAGCAACCAGCTGGCCCGGCATATCCGGACGCAATATCGGAACAGGACAGGAAATGAGATGCAGCCGGACACGCTGATCGCGTTGTGCCTGGACAGGGGCCCGGAGATGATCATAGGGATACTGGGGGTATTGAAGGCCGGTGGGGCCTATGTACCGATCGACCCGGAGTATCCGGGGGAAAGGATCGATTATATACTGGCAGATACAGGGGCGATACTGGTGCTGAGCAACAAGGATATACGACTGCCGGTGGACAAGCTGATCGACATCGGTCTGTCAGCTACACTATACCGGCAGGAAGATGTTTCCGATCTGCCGCCCTATAGCACGGCGATGGACCTGGTCTATGTGATCTATACCTCGGGAACGACGGGGAGGCCCAAGGGAGTGATGGTGGAGCATGGTCATGTCATGCGGCTGTTTACGGGCACGCAGGCGCTGTTTGGCTTTACCGATAGAGACGTATGGACGCTTTTCCATTCTTATGTATTTGACTTCAGTGTGTGGGAAATGTGGGGCGCCTTGCTATATGGGGGTAAGCTCATTGTTCCTACGCGGGCTCAAACCAGGGATACAGCAAGATTTTACCAGTTATGCCGGGAGCATAAAGTAAGCGTATTGAATCAAACGCCTGCTGCTTTTTATCGACTCGCAGATATCGTCATTGCGGCGGATCAGCTGTCACCGGCGGATCATCCATACCCGGCGGATCTGGAATTCCGGTACATCATTTTTGGCGGCGAGGCATTGAACAGCGGGCAGCTTCAACCGTGGTGGACCTTCCAGGCGCAGCATCATTCAGGGCCAAAGCTGATCAACATGTATGGGATAACGGAGACGACGGTACATGTCACATTTAAAGAACTGAGTCCCCGTGATGCTTTTCCGGCAAGTATCGGGAGACCTTTAGGGGATCTGCAAGCATATGTACTGGACACCCACGGCATTCCGGTACCTGTGGGAGTTGCCGGAGAGCTATACATTGGAGGGGCAGGCCTGGCGAGGGGCTACCTGAATCAGGCGTCATTAACGATGGAACGGTTCATTGCCAATCCATTTGCGACGAAAGCAGACAAAGCAAAGGGGCATACCCGGTTGTACAAGACAGGGGACCTGGTGCGCTGGCTGGAAGATGGCAGCCTGGAATACATGGGAAGGAATGATGAGCAGGTGAAGATCCGGGGTTACCGGATAGAGCTGGGCGAGATCGAACATGTGTTAACGCAAATCCCTGGTATTAAGCAAAGCTGTGTGGTAGCCAGGGAGAGGGCAACAGAGTCGGGCAGCACCAAATACCTGGTAGGCTATTATGTATTGGATGGAGAGCATGTCCAGGGCAATGATGCGGAAATATTGGATAGCTGGGAGGACCTGTACGATGCCGAATATGTTAAGCCCGTTGAAGCGGAACAAATAACTGCTGATTTTTCCGGCTGGAACAGTTATATCACGGGGAACCCCATTCCGCTGGACGAAATGCATGCCTGGCGGAATGATATCATGGCAATTATAAAGGGGATGCATCCGGGTAATGTGCTGGAGATCGGGGTGGGTTCGGGGTTATTGATGTACCCTTTATTAGGCACGGTGCAGCGCTATACGGGGTTGGATATCTCCCGGGCTGTTATCGAGCGGCATCGGGGAAACCTGAACGGTCAGAACTTTGCTGTTGAACTGTATCATTTAAAGGCTGATCAGATAGATCAGCTGCCTGCCGGTGAGTTGTACGATACGATCATCGTCAATTCTGTTTGCCAATATTTTCCGGGCATCTGGTATTTTAATGACATGCTTGAAAAGGCGATCAGCCGGCTTTTACCGACGGGCTCCATTTTCCTGGGTGATATCAGGAATTATGACCTGCATAAAGAGCTGATCAAAGAAAAGTGTGCTTACAGAAGGGAAGCTGATACACAGCAGGATATTGACAGGATTGCCATCAAAGAAAATGAGTTATTGATCAGCCCCGGCTACTTTATCAGCTTAACGAAAAAGTATAAGGATATACTGGTTAATGTCCTTGAAAGAAAAGGAACTTATGCCAATGAGCTGAGTAAATACAGGTACGATGTAATTATTTCAAAAAAAACAGAAGGGGTTATGGGCGATCCGGCTGAGGTCGTTGTAACAAATTTATCCAACTACTATAATATACCCTACCTCAATAAATTAAGCAGTGAGGATATTCTAAGGCAACTGTCCCATGCATTACCGGACTATATGATCCCGGGTGCATTTGTCGCGATGGGGTCCTTTCCTTTGACCATCAACGGAAAGCTGGACAGACGGGCATTGCCTGACCCGGACTTTCGTTCGCTGGCTGAAGAGTATGTGGCGCCGGTGACGGAGCTGGAGACAGCTGTATGTGTGATCTGGCAGGAGGTGTTGGGATTGAGGAAGGTAGGGATCACGGATGATTTCTTCCGGATAGGCGGCAATTCTATTTTGGCCATACAGGCGTCTCACCGGATGAGCAAGGCATTGCAGTGTGAAATAAATGTTGCGGATGTATTTACATATAGAACCCCCTCGCAATTACTGGCGCATGGTACAGGTCAAACCCGGATAAATATTCCCAGGACAGAGGCTCGTCAATCCGTGCTTTCTTTTGCGCAGGAGCGGTTGTGGTTTATCGAGCAGTATGAAGGAGGGACAAATGCCTATCATATGCCCGTTGTCTTTGAGCTGACTGCGGATACCGATGTGGCAGGTGTAAAACATGCATTTACCCGGATCGTATCGAGGCATGAAGTATTGAGAAGTACCATTGAGCTGGGTGACAGGCAGGAAGGTATCCAGGTGGTGCATGAAAAGCCGTTATCGATAGAAGAAGTCCAAATAATGGATAGGGATGATCCGGATGCCATGATCAAACAGGACATCAACCGCCCTTTTGATCTGTCTGCTGAATACCCCATCCGGGTAAAGTTCTATCATGGGCCGGAGAGGACGATCGTATTGGTCAATTTGCATCATATTGCGGGTGATGGCTGGTCCATCGACGTTCTGCGCAGGGAGCTGTTGGCGTATTATGAGGGAACCAACCTGCCTCCCCTGGAGATCCAGTATAAAGATTATGCGGCATGGCAAAGGGCTTACCTGACAGGGGATGTCCTGGAGAAACAACTACGGTATTGGAAAGATAAGCTGTCTGGCTATCAGCCCCTGGCATTACCGACGGATCATGCCCGGCCGCACCAGATGGATTACCGGGGCGCTCATCAAACATTTACATTAACCAGGGAGGTCAGTGACAAGGTGCGCGGATTGGCGAAGCGGCATGGAATAACTGTATATAGCACCTTGCTGAGCAGTATCTATATTCTGCTGGGTAAATATTCGGGACAAAAAGATATTGTCATAGGCGGCCCGATTGCCAACCGGCAATACCAGCAGACGGAAGGGCTGATGGGATTCTTTGTCAACATGCAGGTGAACCGGGTTTTGCTCAGGGAGGAAGAAAGCTTTTCCGAATTGATACAGCGGGTACACCGGGATCAGATAGCCGCTCAAATGCACCAGGATCTGCCATTTGAAAGATTGGTTGGAGCGATGGAGGTGGGGCGGGACGCCTCCCGGCATCCTCTATTCCAGGTGTCGTTCGCGCTGGAAAATTTTGGTAGCGACAGCAGGATCACGGAGACGCAAAAAAGATATTTCAAGCCTTTCAGGGGTGATGTCGATTATGCCGTAGAGCGGTTTGACCTCTCTATCTCTATCGATGATAGAGGGGGAGCGATGATGGGACAGATAAGGTATGCCACGAGCTTATTTGGAAAAGATACGATAAGCAGGCTGGCCGGCTATTATATGCATTTGCTTGTCCGGCTTATGGAGGCGCCGCAACAGGCCTATAGCAGCATTAGTCTGTTACGGCCCGAAGAATACGATAAGATCATTTATCAATGGAATGCGACGGAGAAACATTATCCGGATGACAAGACGATCCATGAACTATTCCGGGAGCAGATGGAGAGGTCGCCGGATAACACTGCGCTGCTGTATGAAGGCCGGTCACTCAGCTATGGAGCGCTGCACGAAAAAAGTAACCAGCTTGCACGGCATATACGGAGCCAATACCAGCAAAGGACGGGGCAGCAGCTGCAGCCCGATACCCCGATTGCCTTATGCCTGGACAGAAGTTTGGAGATGGTCATAGGCATATTGGGGGTGCTCAAGGCAGGTGGAGCTTATGTGCCTATCGATCCGGATTACCCGCAGGAGCGGATATATCACCTGTTGAAAGATACGGCGGCGACGCTGGTACTAAGCCACCGGGATATGCGGCTGCCGGCGGACAAGGTAATCTATATTGACTTGTCAGCTGCGCTATACGGGGAAGAGGATGCGTCTGACCTGCCGGTCTATAACACCGCGTCTGACCTGGCGTATGTGATGTATACCTCCGGGACTACCGGCAGACCCAAGGGAGTCATGGTGGAGCATCGTCAAATTGTATCGTTTGTCGTTGATAATAACTTTATCGACTATGAAAAAACAAATGTGATAGGCGGCCTGTCTAATTATGCCTTTGATGGCAGCGTATTTGATATATTCTTTTCGTTGATAAACGGCAAGAAGCTGGTACTGATCGATAAGGAGCATGCGTTGGATCAATCCATATTGGCCGACCTGGTTGTCCGGTGTCAAATAGACACGGTCTTTATAACTACAGCCCTATTCAATTCTTTGGTGATCAACGAGTCGAAATGTCTGGCATTTTTACGACAGGTCCTGTTTGGCGGGGAAGCCTGCAACATAAAGCTGATAAACAGCTTTAAGCGTATCTATAAAGAAACATCATTGATCCATGTGTATGGTCCTACGGAAAACATAGTTTATTCCAGCTATTGCGATCTGAATGACTACAATACAGAGAATACAGTACCCATCGGGGTTCATTTGTCAGATAAAAAATTATACGTCCTGGACAGCAACAGGGATCCTGTCCCCATAGGGGTGATAGGAGAACTATACATCGGTGGATCTGGATTGGCCAGAGGATACTGGCAGCAAAAAGAGCTAACCGCAGAACGTTTTATTCCGAATCCCTTCGCCATGGCAACGGACCAGGCAAAAGGCTATATACGTCTCTACCGGACGGGAGACCTGGTGCGCTGGCTGGGGGATGGCAACCTGGAATATATTGGCAGGAATGATGAGCAGGTGAAGATCCGGGGGCACCGGATAGAGTTGGGCGAGATCGAGCACGCTTTAACAAATCTTGCCGGTATCCGTCAAGCTTGTGTAGTGGCCAGAAGGCGGGTAACCGGGTCAGACAGCACCCAATGTCTGGTAGGATATTATGTGCCGGATGAAGATGTGGATATGCCGACGGCAGAAAGTATAACGGCTCAATTGTCATTGGTGCTGCCGGTCTACATGATCTCGGTTGCCTGGGTGCTGATGAGATCTCTTCCATTGACCGCCAATGGTAAGTTGGATAAGCATGCATTGCCGGAGCCGGACTGGAATGCTTCGGCAGCGGATGAGCTTCCTATGACGGATACGGAGATCGCCTTATGTAATATCTGGAAAGAGGTGCTGGGCGTGGAGCGCATTAGCATCACGTCCGATTTTTTTGAGATAGGTGGTGATTCCCTTTTGGCCATCACGGCCATAGCAAGGATCAGAAAGCTGCTTGCTGTCGATGTGAGGGTGAAGGAATTCTTTTTAAATACTACTATCAGGCTGCTGTCCCGGGTGATACAGGCAACAACAGAAGATCAGTATCGATTGCCTTATTCTCACCAGGATAACGGAGATGATGGGGATGTATTGGATGAAGCATTGTACTCACAGACCTGGCGATATATGGAATATAAAGGCGGGATCTATAGTCCTATGCCGGGATTGATACAAAAGGAGCTGTCCGGTGTAAATACAACCGCCTTGTCCGACGCTTTAAATACACTCGTTGCACGCCATGAAAGCCTTAGGACGTTGTTTTGGGATGCCGATGGAAAAGTATTTCAGAAAGTGCTTGCTGAGCATGAATGCGGCCCGAGGTTTGAAATGGCCGATATAAGCCAACAGGAGAACAAAATAGCGGGGATAGAGGCTGTGATGGCGGAGATGACGAATTATTTGTTTGATTTTCAAAAAGAACAATCTTTCAGATGCAAATTAGTTCAATATGAAAAAGATAAATATCTCTTCCTGTTCGTAATTGATCATATTATCAATGATGCCCAGTCGACCAGGATAATAGAAGAAGAGCTGTTCGCGATCTATGAAGCCTATACTAAAATGCTGCCTAATCCATTGGCCGGGCTCAAATTGCAATTCAGGGATTATAGCTTGTTTCACAACCGGCATTATAAAGGAGATAAATTAGCCGGCCATCAGCAATACTTCAAAAAACTGTTTGCGGATGTTCCGCCAAGACTTGCCGTCAGATCTGCCGGATCGTATAAGGATATGAGAGATGGCTGGAGCCAGGTCAATTATGCCGATGTTCCAAAAAATTCAAAAGGGAATGGATATGTCTTTGTGATCTCCAAAGATATCCTGGATAAAATGTACGTATTGATCGCTGAGCTGAAAATAAGTGTTTTCAATTTTATCCTGGCGGGTTATTGTGTGTTCCTGAACAGGATAAGCGGTCAAAGGGATTTTTGCATAAACTCACCTATGTCCACGCGCAATAACGAAGAGTATTTAAAGATAATAGGGTGGTTGACCGGGGAGTTGTTTTTGAGGGTTAGGGTGGATGATGAAGTTAGCTTTAAAGAGTTATTATATGTTTGCCGGGATACGATAGTAGAAGCTGTGGAGCATATATATTATCAGGATGTTGTGAATCTATTGGGGGTAGAATGGGGTCATTTGGTCTCGGCCCAGCTGAACCTGATGGAACAAACCCATGCTGCGGGCTTGATGATGTGTAAGTCCAGGCCGGCCCACTATGTAGCAGGGCACGTTTCAACAGGTATCAACTTTAATGTTCACTTATATAACGACTGCATGTTGGTCAATTGTACTTATAAGACGGACTTTGCCGATCGTTCGGAAATCGAGGGAATATGCGATCAGTTTGTGGAGGTTATGCGTCTTTCGGTCAATATGCCCGATATGTATGTGGGACGGTTGGAAGAAATAGAATCATGATTGATAAATAGCTTTAATTTATCCGGTGAAAAGATCATTAATTAAAAAGCGGTTTGTGACCGTTCAAGGGCTTCTGGTCACTTTAGGCTGTTGTTTGCTGTATCTTTCTCTTTATCTTATCTGGATGAGGGATCTGCCTATGTATCTGGTCATTTTCATCGGCCTGCTGATGATATTTGTCGTTTGGCACCGGGCATACCAAATAGTGCATGATATTAAGCTTTTGTTCTTTGACAGCCGCTATGACTCCGGCAATGATGAATGCCAAATTACGGAATGGCCGACTATAGCCTTTATAATCCCCTCCTGTCACGAGCCATTCTCTGTTTCAAAGATGACCTTCGATTCAATTGTAAGGGCTCCATATCGTGGTAAAAAAGAGATCATAGTTGTTGATAATTCGAAGGATAAAGCAACGGAGGATTTTAGATGCTGGAAAGCTTATGTTGAAAGCTACAGCCTGATCCATTTCGACAGCGGCATCAGCACAATATTTTTATATAATGAGGAAAAGGGGACTTTAAAACCCGGGAATCTTGATCTGGGTCAAAAGTCTTTCTTCGAAAGTAAATACGTGGTCATTTTGGATGTCGATTCTACGATCCCCGATAATGAGCCTTTATTGGAGCGGTCAATTGCCGACTTCGAGACCGACGACAGCCTGGGGTTCATCCAATACAGAATAAGAGCTACCAACGGCCATTTCAATTCCCTTACCAATGCTCTTGCAGTGAGTCAGGATCTGTTGAGACTGAGGATGATCAGCCGGGGTTATGGGGGATATAAGATCTTTGAAGGGCATAACGGGATGTGGCGGAAAAGTGTACTGGATGATATCGGGTGCTGGACGGAATATTATAAAGGGAATATCATTGTAACAGAGGATATACTCAAGTCGGCGCATGCTTATGCTGCGGGCTATTATGGAAAGTCGTTGAACATTGTCACCGGAGAATGGGTGCCTTGTTCTCTTAAAGCATTGGAGAGTATGTGGATGCGTTGGATGTATGGCAATTGCCAGGTGTTTTTTAAGTCCTTCAAAAAGATATATTCAAAGAAATTAACACTGATCGAGAAAATAGATATCTCGTACCATATAACCCATCACCTGGTAACTTTTTGCTTCTTGTTTGTCGTTTGTCTCTTGCAGTGGACAGTTCAGGGGCCCTTTGCCAATTTTTTTATTATAACAATAGGGATTATTCCTCAATTTATCGCTGCCACTATCAGCTATTTTGTTTCAGTGCGTAAGATGAAGCTGCCGCTGATCAGGAAATTGCAGGTCCTGTATGCCGGCTTTTTTATGATAGAAACATTTATTATGTATGCGCAGGTCCGGAGTGATATAAATTTCATGCTGGGTGTTCCGCAAGGATGGAAGGTGACTGAAAAGGGGTTGGAGACCAGGGTAGGCTGGAAGGCCACTATACTGAATAATTCGTTTTATTTCACTATTGCCATTTTTTGTATCGTTTTTTGCTTTCTGTCCTGGGTGATACACTATAATATGGCCATTCATGCAATATCCTATCATTTGGCGCTGTTGTTCGGTAATGTCAATCTGCTGTTATGCCTAATCCTTTTTAGAAAGGAAAGGAGAACCGAGGATAATACCACCGAGTCTGCGGCTATTAATTGTGATAATCCTGTTGAGATCCTGCAGCCTGTTAATTTTTAAACCATAAATAAATAAGTTATGTACGTTCCTGAAATCATCGAGGTAAAAGATCATTTGGAAACGATGAGGTCTAATGGACTTATCAAAGAATGGGAGCTCCCGTATGAAAATTTACTAACGAGGAGAAGCGCTGCCATATTTTTTTTCACGCCTGCCGAATCAAATGAAATGGACGGCATTTTGAGCGATCTGAGCAAATTCGAGCATTTTAGCTATAGGACCAACAAAGAAATGAAACTTTCGAAGTTGGCATACAGGGTCACTTTCAATAAGGAGGAAAAAGAAGCAAATGTCGGATAGAGTATGGATATTACGAGCATAAGGTATATAAATATGGCCAGGAACTGGGATAGGAGCCTGTTCATGCGATTGCTGCTTAAGTCGGTTCCTTATAAGGTTGTGAGATGTCCGGGCGTCAGGTTTGATGCGAGTAACAATAAATATGATAAGTATTTGAAGTATGATGTGTCGGCGAACCTGAAAGGAGAGGATAAGCATAGGTGCAACGGAGTGATTGGTTGTTGGATAGCACATTCAAGAGCTTTAGAGTCAATAAAGGAGCGGGAAGGAGTTACTGTCATCCTGGAAGATGACTTTGTGTGTAAAAACAATTTTTTTGATGATGCTCTGAAGATGCTAAACTCTTTTGATAAGGATTTTGATATTATTGTTTTTGATCCGAGTGGAAAAGGGCCATTCGGAATGCACAAGGTTGCTGAAAACATTTATTCCCCGCACAGATACTCCTACCCGTTTTATTACGGTTCACATTGTTTGTTTGTCAGAAACGACCGGATACCCAAAATATTGGAAACAAAGCTCAATTCCCAGATAACGGATTATGATGGGTGGGTGTTATGCGATACCCGGATCGATTCCTATGTTTTTTATACGGGAGCATGTGCCGTCCGATTTACCGGGTCTGATATAACTCCCGGTTTTAAGAAAAGGTATGAGTTGCCGGATATGTTGATGTGTCTGCTTCCTCATACGCTTAGGGAAAAGTCCTGGAGGTTCAGCCGTTATTTTTATGAAAGGGAAGAGAAGCATGTAAGCCTTGCCGAACAGGAGCTGGCGGCTTTTGAAGGCTGTTACAGATATTCTGAGCAATCGCATATGATGATCAGGATGATCTCGAAAAACAGCCGGTCAATGCTCATGGTGTCATGGGATGATCAGAGCGAAGTGATCCATCCTATGTCGGAGGTTGACTTCCTGGCGGAGCGGTTCCCCATAGACATAAAGTTCACAAAGGCTGAAAATGGTAGGATCTCAGCGGTTTTGATCGGTAATAAATTTTTGTTTCAAAAAACCGGATCGGGAAGGGTATGAGAAAATTTCCTCATTTTTTTCAGTCGGCTTCTGCAGCTTCCTTGCAAACCTGTTTGCAAATAATGTGTAAATACTATGGTGTCTTCCATAGTTCAGATCATCTGAATAATGCATCGGTCAAAGGTGAAGATGGCACCTTTAATTTGAGAGACACCGCGGATCTGCTGGGTTTTAGGGCCAAATCGATAAGGACCAGCCTCAGGGCGATGCAAACGGTTCATGAGCCCCGTATACTTGAATTGAATAAGGATCATGCTGTGGTGCTGTATAAGAAAGGGAAGAATGCCTTTTATGTTTCCGATCCTCAAAATGGATTAATTAAATACAAGGAAGAGATGCTGGCTGAACTGTCCGGTGGAGGCAAAGAGATCCTGTGCTGGTTATTTGAGCCAAAACCCGGTTTTTATAGCGATAACGATCGTAGCCAGGAGAAGGGATTCGATCTGCAGTATCTCTCTTCTTATCTTAAGCCGTATAAAAAAGTCCTTTTCCAGGTATTGCTGGGTTTTTTGGCCGGCGCGGTACTTAGCCTGTTTTTGCCATTCATGACCCAGGCCATAGTGGATGTCGGGATCTCGACGGCGAATGTCGGCTTTATTAAGCTGATCCTGATAGCACAGATTGTCCTGCTTTTAAGCCAGCTTGCCATTGAGTTCATCAGGAGCTGGGCATTGGTAGGGGTGAGCTTAAAGATCATTGTAACCCTGATCTCGGATTTCCTTTTTAAGCTGATGAAATTGCCGATGTCTTTTTTTGAGCGGCATTTAATCGGAGATCTAAGGCAGCGGATGGAAGACAATAGCCGGATCCAGCAATTCCTTACGAATAGAATGCTCACTATGCTGCTCGGGATCTTTATATTCCTGATCTACAGCATTGTCATGTGTATTTATAGTTTTAAGATCCTGCTTATATTTTATATTGGGAATGCGGCTTATGTGCTTTGGATATTTGCCTTTTTAAAGAAAAGAAAGGTTTTGGATACCAGGAGGTTTAACGAATCTGTCCGGGACCAAAATAAGGTGTATGAAATGTTTACCGGCATCAAGGATATAAAGCTAAATGGATGGGAAGACCTGAAGCGGTGGGAATGGGAACGCATTCACATTAAGTTGTTCCATATTCACCTGCAAAGCACGAGATTGGGTCAATATCAGAACATCGGGGCTGTTACCATTGCCCAGTCCGTAAATCTGATCATATCGTTTATGACAGCATTGTCGGTAATAAAAGGGGAGGTTACACTTGGGGCAATGTTTGCCATACAATTTATTATAGGGCAACTAAGCGGACCTGTCAATGAACTCATACAATTTATTGGTGCAGCCCAGGATACCCGGCTTAGCCTTGATCGGATACGAGCCATTAACAATGAGCCGGATGAGTTGAGCGAGAAACCTAAGGTATTTGAATTGCCGAAGGATCATACTATTGTGGTAAAGGATCTTTCGTTCGGGTATCCGGGGTCCGACCCTATTCTTAAAAATATCAACCTCCGGATACCTCATGGAAAGGTCATTGCTATTGTGGGAGAGAGTGGCAGTGGAAAAAGCACATTGATCAAAATACTGCTCCGTTTTTTTTCCATAAAAGAAGATGAGATAAGGATCGGGAAGGTTCCGCTGGCAGACCTGGATATCAATGTATGGAGAAAGGCCTGTGGGGCAGTCATTCCGGATGGGATGGTGTTTTCCGATACGATCATCAATAATATTGCCTTGAATGACCCATACACCAATAATCAGCAATTGCAATATGCCGTGCATATAGCAAACATTAAAACATTTATAGAGGGGTTGCCGAACGGGTACGACACACTTGTAGGGCAAGGCGGTATCGCCCTAAGCCAGGGACAAAAGCAGCGGCTGCTAATTGCACGAGCTGTGTATCGTAATCCGGCTATCATTTTTCTTGACGAGGCGACCAATGCATTGGACTCAAATACGGAAAGGATAGTTGTCGAAAGGCTAAACGAGTTTTTCTATGGCCGGACAGTGGTGGTCGTTGCCCATCGGCTGAGTACAGTAAAGCATGCGGATGAGATTATTGTCCTGGACAAAGGATGTGTAGTGGAAGTGGGCGATCATAAAAGTCTACTGGAAGCGAGGGGTTATTATTATTCATTGGTGGAAAACCAGATAGAAATTATGTTTTCGACATGAGACACCGAAGGGAAGGGAAATATAGCAGCGAATTCAGAGATGCCTTAAATGAGCCATCAGGCTGGTTGGTAAGCTGGGGGATTATTGCCATCATTGCTTTGCTCCTGATGGTATTTCTGGGAAGTTTTCTATATAAATACCCGGATACCATAAACACGAGTGTTACTATTACCACGGTGAACCCACCCATCAGTATGGTAGGTAAAGTGAATGGAAAGATCGATAAGATCTTTGTTTCAGACGGGCAGGAGGTTAGATCAAAAGATATATTGGTCCTGATAGAGAATACGGCCAGTTTTAAGGATGTTCAACAATTAAAAGGAGATCTGGAGCATTTAAAGGACTGGTTGCTGGGCGGGCGGATACTTCCGGATGTAAAAATGAATAGGAATTTGTCTCTCGGGCCGGTGCAGGATCCCTATTCGGCACTGCTCGAAGATTATGATCTTTACTGCCTGCATACGAATAGGATGTATTTTTCGGAGAAGCGGAGCAGTAAAAGGAAACAGATCATGCTTTATGAGGGTTATCGCCGGAATATGGCTGCTCAGAATGTTGTTCTTAAAAGGGAATTAGACCTCACCCAGAAAAGATTTCTCAGGGATTCTACGCTGCATATTGATAAGGTTATTTCCGATGATGATTTTGACAATGCGCGGATAACATATCTTCAGAAGCTATATGTGTTCCAGGTTGCAGAAGCGAACCTTTACGATGTTACAATAAAGATCGAGGAATTGCAGGAAGGTGTTCTTGGGCTGGAGGAAAATGAAAGTGTGCAGGTCGGCAACCTTCGAAGCTCGATCCAGAAGAAGCTGAATGTGCTTTTGGCCACTCTAGCTGCCTGGGAGGAATCTTATGTGATCAAATCACCGATTGACGGACGTGTGAGCCTGAGTAAATTTTATGCATCGGGGTTGAATACGACGGTGGGGGAGACCATTGTCAGTGTAATTCCTAAAGACTCGACTGTATTGGTAGCGCGGGCTGAGACATCGATGACAAACGCCGGTAAGCTGGAACCCGGGCTGAAAGTCAATATCAAGCTTGAAAACTATCCCTATCTTGAATATGGAATGCTGAAGGGTACAGTAAAACATGTCAGCACATTGTCGGAGAACAAGACCTATTATGTAAATATCGCATTGGATAACGGACTTAAGACCACGTTGAGAAAGAACCTGCAGTTTTCGCAAAGAATGAGCGGTACGGCGGAGATCATTACAAAGAACAGAAGGCTTATTGAACGCATTACGGAGCCGATCTTAGCTCTTTTTAGAAAATAAATATTATGAATAAAATAAATGAAGAAATTTATGGCAATGATGCTTTTTGCATATTGCCATGGATCCAACTGCATATCGCCACAAATGGAGACCTGAATGCATGTTGTCTATCGGCAAAACCCTTTGGAAATATAAACTCGGATAGCTTGACGGAGATTTGGAATGGAAATGAGATGAATGAGTTTAGGAATAAGATGTTAAATAATGTTAAAGACGAAAGATGCGCTTACTGCCATTCAATTGAGGCGTCAGGAGGCAAAAGTCTCAGACAGAATAGCAATCTGGGCCTTAAGCATCATTTTTTAAGCATCTCTCCTATAGGAAGAGCTGGTGAGGACCTGAAGGTCAATCCTCCTGTTATATGGGATATTAGATTCTCCAACGTTTGCAATTTCAGGTGCCGTACATGTTATCATGGAGCAAGCTCCCGATGGTTTGAAGAAGCGGAGAAATTAGGCGAAACCTTAGGGGACAAGCCGATCATAAGAGCGATTGAGGATATTGAAGGATTCTATATTCAAATAGAAGATGCTGTTGATCATGTTGAAGAGATATATTTTGCAGGAGGAGAGCCCCTGATAATGGATGAGCATTATAGGATCCTTGAAATATTGGAGAATAAAGGGCAATTTGATAAATTTTTGCGGTATAGCACCAATTTTTCAACTTTTAAATACAAAGAGAAGAATGTTTTCAATATTTGGAGTAAGTTCAAAAGAGTGCTTGTTGCAGCGAGTCTTGATGGGTCTGGAAAAAGGGGCGAGTTTTTAAGAAAAGAACAACAATGGGATGAGATATTAAAGAACAGGGAACTGATGAAATCGGTATCTCCGGACGTGACTTTTGTCGTCAGTGTAACGGTTAGCGCTTTTAATATTTTCCATATTCCTGATTTTCATAAAGAATTGGTTTCACTGTCGTTCATAAGGATCGAATCTTTTCACGTAGAGAATATGTTGCAAATACCAAGACATTATAGCGCGCAAATTCTCCCACTGGAGTATAAAATGAAGATAAAAGAGAAGTTTGAAAAGCATATTGAATGGATTATTTCATGCATGGAAAAGGAGCCGAACGTCTATTATCCGGATTATGTACAGTTCTATATAAAACAATTTAAAAATTGTATTGCTTATTTATTTGCTGCTGATCTATCGGAGCTTATTCCAATGTTTGTTTCAAGGTCCAATATACTTGACGGGCTAAGAAAAGAGAAAACTACGGAGGTCTTTCCGGAACTGGCATTTATGTTCTAACTTTAAAGTATGGACTATCAAAAAATAGCGATAGGCCTTTGGATAGGGCTATCTATAATCTTATTCTTACTGACAATAAAATCTGTATTAAGACAGCCCGGAACCGTCAAGAGAAAAAAGCTACGCAAAGTGGAATGGCGCGTATACCTATTCATGGTGGCAGTGGTAGCCGCATTTATTTCAATAGCCATTACCCTTCTTATCAGATACTTCTTTAACTGAGCCGCTTACCAGACTAGATTTTTTTAATTCAGCGATTATCTGTTTATGGATAAGGTCGATCTTTTTTGCCTGCCGTTTGGGGGAGGTAATAAATATTCCTACAGGCGTTATATCGAAAACGCCCCTTCTTTTTTAAATATCATTACGTTGGATTATCCTGGCAGAGGGTCCCGAATGGGTGAGCCGTTGGCGCCGGATATAGATACGTTACTGGATGATCTGTATAAGCAATTCATAAAATTATTCAACCGAAAGGTTTACGCAATTTATGGGCATAGCATGGGCGCCCTGCTAGGTCATTTGTTGACAAAGAAGATCATTGGACATGGTCATATCCCTCCGGTGCATCTTTTTCTTACAGGTACGACAGGGCCATCCGCTCCATCAAGAGGAGAAAAGAAACGCCATTTGATGGAACGAAGGGAGTTTATCGAAGAAGTCATAAACCTGGATGCATGGGAGAATAAGGCTTTGGAAAATGAAGAGTTTGTGAACTACTTCGAGCCGATTTTGAGGGCTGATTTCAGAATTGTCGAGAACTATGTTTATGAGGAGAGCGATCCTTTTGAAATACCATTAACCGTAATTACGGGTACGCAGGAAGATATGGACATGCAAGAGATCCACCTGTGGCAAAAGGAGACAAAGTGCGCTGTTGATTTCTTGCAAATGCCCGGTAAGCATTTTTTTATATTTAAATACTCCCGGGAGATAATGAAGATCATATCGAAAGAATTAATTAAAAAACATAGACTTTATAACTATGGATAACAAGAAAGTATATCTAAAGCCGAATGTTGTATTTGAGCCTTTGGTTGACAGATGGTATGCATGGAGCCACCTGATTTCTCCGTCAACGGGAGCGATGAATATTGTAGGGAGGCATTTGACAATATTTGAATCCTATCTTTCAAGCCCGGAGATCCATGCAGAAGCTGTACGGAATCCAAAGATGAGGGGAGGGCCGTTCATGGATCTCGGCGGAGGGAGATTGGAAGAAGTAAAAGCTTTGCAGCAAAAGACAATCGAGAAGCGAAAAGAGTTGATTCAATTTGCCAAGGCTGTAAAAGAATTGGACGTTTTATTGCAATCTGAAGCCAAAGGGTTCGGATTGGAAGCTATATATGATAAAGTCCCCAGGATGCTTAAAGGATATGTCGAACTTTATTATGACCGGGGAAATAACCCGAATTTCAGATTTTTTGAGTCGCTGTTGTATAAGAGTGAATATTATAATAAGGATGCGCAAAGTATGGCATTCTGGATCACCAATAATGATCACAGACCATTTGTGCTTAGTACGCCTCGCCTGGATGAGCCGGATGTTCTTCATTTGGATATCTCATTCGATGATCGTGCGATAGACGAGCTTGCCAAAATGAAGAGAGTACCTCAAACACTTGAATATATCAAGGGGCAGCTGGGGATATCAAAGTCACAGGAGCATTTGTTTGAAACTTTTTTTACGGATACCCCTCCGCCGGCGTACGATAGATACACCGGCGATAAGATCCGGATGAGATATTTTGGACATGCCTGTATACTTATTGAAACAAGAGATATTAGTATTTTGGTGGATCCTCTCATTAGCTATTATGGTTATGATTCCGATATAGAACACTTTTCCGATGTCGATCTGCCCGATACTATCGATTATGTATTAATCACTCACAATCACCAGGATCATATTTTATTTGAGACGCTGTTGCCCCTGCGGCATAAAATAAAAAATATCATAATACCGCGGACGTGCAGTGGTAAATTGGAAGACCCGGATCTGAAATTGATGTTTGAGAATATCGGATTTGAGAATGTTGTCACAGTGGGAGAAATGGAGACTATCCGGTTTAGGGATGCTACGATAACGGGTATCCCATTTACGGGTGAACATAGTGATTTGAATATCCTGGCTAAATCCTGCTACCTGGTTCAAATCGGCGACTTTAAACTGATGTTCCTGGCGGATTCCCGTATCCTTGAACCTGCATTGTATAGGCACGTTCAAAGACAAATAGGGAATATCGATGTCATTTTTATTGGTATGGAATGCGACGGAGCCCCCCTTAGCTGGCTGTATGGTCCTCTGTTCACAAAGAAAATCGTGAGAGATCAGGATAATAGCAGAAGACTGTCGGGGTCGGATTGCACAAGGGGAATGTCATTGGTCAACATATTTGATCCTAAAGAAGTGTATGTCTACGCCATGGGGCAGGAACCCTGGGTGGAGTTTATCAGCAGTATCAAGTATACGGATGAATCCAACCCTATAGTCCAATCAAATAAGCTGGTCAAAATCTGCATGGACCAGGGAATCGTCGCGGAACGGTTGTATGGCGAAAAAGAGCTTTTATACGACCATGTGCCGGTTACTTTTTAAAAAATTTTCGGAAAGATTATGGAGAACACAATATTCCCGTTGCATCCCGCCCAACGTGACGTTTATATAGACCAGCTGATAAACAGTGAAAGCCCTCATTGCAACATTGGCGGATACTGGAAGCTGAAAGGTCCTTTAAATAGAGGCTTATTCAAAGAGATTGCAGAGCGTTTGCCGCAAACTTTCGATGTCTTTAAGATGCGATTTGACTTTTCTGAAAATGGCCCTGTTTGCTATTTCGATGAAAAATATGATCTTTTTGAGATGCAGGATATTGATTTTAGCATCCTGGATAAGCCTGAGCAACCCGCGGAGGAGTGGGCGCAGTCCCAATTCAACACTCCGTTTAACCTAGAAAAGGACAGCCGGTTCTTTTGTCATTTTTTATTAAAAATATCGGAGAATGAACATTGGTATTTTATAAAGTCTCATCATTTGATTACAGATGGTTCCGGCCTCTCGGTGTGGATGCAATTCATTGCGGGCAGGTATAGATCTTTTTTAAATAATATAAACCATGAATTTAGCCCGTCGACATACAAAAATGAAATAATAAAAGCTGCTGAATTTGATTCATCGCTGGATTATGATCGGGCGGAAAGATATTGGAAGGATAAGGTAAAAGAGATAATTCCCGAAGTGCTCAAAGAGCGCTTCGCAGGATCGAGAGAGCGGAGTGGAAGATATATGTTTAAATTGAGCATTGAGCAAAAGAGTATGCTGGAGGGTATTCAGGTCAGATATAAGGCGACGCTCCAACAACTCACCATTGCTGCCTTGATTATTTATTTTGCGAGAACTTGCGAACAATCGGAATTTATTTTTGGATTGACCTTTCATAAAAGGACTTCCAGACGCCTGCGGAATATCATCGGCATGTTCGCAACCAATGTCCCTTTTATAGGAAGATATGAGGCTGATATCACATTGGCTGCATTTATTAAGAAAATAGCCCAATCACAAAGGCAGGATTACCGGTTTTCGGATTTTAGCATGGAGAGTTTAAGCAAAAGCTTCAATAGGAGTTCCTCCGGCCGGCTATTCGATGTAGTTATAAATTACAAGTTGCTGAATTTTGGGCTGGATTTTGGAGAGGAGGTCCGCGCTGAGACATTCCCAGTTATCAGCCAGTTTGAATTGAGACCATTGGAGATATGTTGGACGGATCTGGGGGAAAGGCAGCCTTTAGAGCTAGGTATTGATTTTCAGTTTAGATATTTTAGTTATGAGGAAGCCGAATTACTCGCGCAGCGTATTGTTTTCATTTTAGAGCAATTTCAGGATGGATATGAAAAAACTTTAAATAGTATTCATATTGTTCCACCGCTGGAATGCAGGCGTTTGATTGGAGAGTTCAAAGGGGCGGAGGTGGCTTATCCATTGGACAAGACGATCATGGATTTGTTCGAGGAGCAGGTGCTGCGGACGCCGGAGGCAGTAGCGGTGGTGTTCGAAGAGCAGGCGTTGACATACCGGGAGCTGGATGAGCGATCGAACCAGCTGGGTCATTATCTGCGTCGCCGGGGTGTGAGGT
>Ga0207695_10004011_pt1 | contig 20270 bp, 13 predicted proteins | sample KBSC54metaG_FD_184354 | JGI IMG/M metagenome (GOLD analysis project Ga0207695, IMG submission 184354) | Corn rhizosphere microbial communities from Kellogg Biological Station, Michigan, USA - KBS C5-4 metaG (SPAdes) (version 2) | ecosystem: Host-associated > Plants > Roots > Rhizosphere > Soil...
AGAGCTCTACCCGGGAGACATTTTATATCACATCGAAGTACAACAGGATGAATTGCATATTACGCGCAACGAGCATTATGTCGATGATGTGAACTCCTTAACCGTTGAATCGATCCTGAATGATCTGTTTAAGATACTTGCGGGGAAACCAGGAACGGATCTGATTTTAGAGGGGTAGTTTTTTTTGAAGTCGGAAGTCTGACGTCACGTCATTGCGAGGAGTGGGCGACGAAGCAATCCCCAATTTGCAGGTCCGCCATGTAAGTTCTACATCGTCCTCTTCGCTCTGTACTGTTTGGGATTGCTTCTCCGCTGGCCAGCGGATCGCAATGACGGGAGGTAATTCTTAGAACTTAACTACCCGTTTATCCAGCTGAATTTATATTCCAGCATTGGGTTTTTCATTCTGTCGGCTACGCGGAGCAAACGTGCAGGGAGATTAACGATATAATCGCGCGCCTTTTCGCCGCCTTCATTCAGGTCCCTAACGCTTTCAATGTGCCAGTCTTCTATCAGTTCTTTCAGGATGTCTACATAGTCTATGGCCGTATAAATGCCTAAGCGTTGTGCAGCATCGGTAAAGTGACCGAAGGTTTGACCTACTTTTAAACCCACCTCACGCAAGAAGTGAGCCGGCATCACGATTTTTTTGCGCATCATATCCTCAAAAGCAATCATCGCCTCGCTCGGATCAACCTCAAACACCTTTTCGATAAAATATTTGTAAGCTTTAGCATGACGGGCTTCATCACCCGCTATCACACCGCACATTTTTGAAAGCAGCGTATCACCATCTTTTTTTGCCTGTGAAGCCACACGACGGTGTGAAACATTGGTTGCCAGTTCCTGGAACGAGGTATAAATGAAATTACGGTACGGGTCAGCGCCGGTGCCAATGTCAAAACCATCCGAAATAAGGTATTGGGTAGATACCTCCATCATGCGCATATTCACGCGTCCGGACAGATAAAGATATTTATTCAGCAGATCGCCATGGCGGTTTTCTTCTGATGTCCAATGACGGGTCCATTTCATCCAGCCACCTTCTTCATCTTTTGATACCCCTTCAACCATGGTCAGCCATGATTCGTAGGTTGGTAAAGCTTCTTCGGTAATGGTATCGCCTATTAGAACAGCAATCAGGTCGTAGGACAAACCAGCTGCGCTTTCCTGCAACTCTTTGATTTCTGAAAAGAAGGTTTCGCGGGTTGAGTCGGGCAAAAAATCAGATGGCTGCCAAATAGTTTCTACAGGCTTCAGATACTCGTTGATTTTCTGGAGCATATATATTTCAATATGCTTCATTACTTCTCTGCGCTTCTCTTCAAAAAATCTCATGTTTATATAATAGTTTGCAAAGGTAACTATTTATAATAAGTAAATACTAATGTAATTATTTTAGTTTTTAGCTGCATAACTTATTGCATCTTTCATACAATCAGGCAGATTTGCCCGCGACGGCCTACCTTCAAAAATGGAAAAATTGCCGTTATAATCCCACAAAATTCCGGGTATGTGCATTGCCTTTAAAGTTTGCCTTACTGCTTTAATGTAACGGCAGCGACTGTCCAGGTCGGCATATTTATTATATACACCATACTCGCCGCATAATAAAGGAACATTATATTTAATACCCCAGTTTTTAACGATTTGTAATTTGTCTTTCACCGACCGCTCATTCCCGTCCGTCCGGTACTGGTAATAGTTGGTTTCGCCCCAGGTGCTTTTTGCTTTGGGGTTCAATGCCGGAAAAGTTACCGCATTATAAGGAAAGGGTACACCAGTAGTAGCTGTCTGGCCGCCTACCCATTCGGCACCCTGGTGAGTAAAAAAGAAAGGCTCGTAAAAATGGAACGTGTAAATAATATTTTCATCATTTAGAGGTGTTGTCCGGCTCAGCTCATAAATGCTATTGTAGTTTGATGCGCCAATAATAAACGTTCGTTTTTTGTCAACCGCCCTGACTGCTTTAATGATCTCAATCGATGCATTTTGCCATATATCAGGGTTCATATGCGGCGGTTCATTATACAGTTCAAAAAAGAGATCATCTGCACTTTGTTGATAATATTTTTTTGCGAGCTTTTGCCACAAACTTATAACGAATTGGCTTTCAGAAGTGTAGTTATTGTCATCTAAATTCCCCGAATGGTAACAAATGATTAACTTGAACCCGTATAAATGACATAACCTAAGAATTTGATCGATACGTTCAAACAGCTTTGGGTCAAAGGAATTACCGGTTTGAAAATGCCTGAAAGCCACAGGGATCCTGATGCATTGGAAGCCAAGTTTTTTTAACAAACGGAAGTCAGACGTCGAGATAACGTTGCTATCTAAGATGTTCTTATTCCACGTTTGCTCGAGCCAAGAGATGCTCACTCCATTATCAAGGGTTTGGGCTCTTTTGAACGCAGTAGACGACTGACTATTAAACGACTGTGCATCGCAACCAATTGAAACAAATAACGTTAAAAGTGAAATCATTCCTAACAGCCTGTTAATAAACATTGTTGAAAACGGCAATATTTTCACTTAATTTTATTTTATTAGCGATTAAATTGACAAAAGTCTAATCTTATTATAAATCAAGAACCTAACTCTAATGTTTGTTCAGATCAACAAAGACGAATTATTGAAAGAGGTTACCAAAAAGGCCTGGTACCAGACTAACATTGTTATCTGGTCTATTATATTCCTTTTTCCTCTTTTTAATATAATTGATTTCATTTACACACCCGGCCTTTGGCTCCAGTTCTTCATCGTTCGGCTTATCATTGTTCTGGTAATTTACATGTTATTTAATATTTACCAAAACAAGGGGCAAAAGTACCGCATACTGCTCCACGTTGCGTTTTTTCTGCTTTCGGCCAATTCAGCGCTTATGTGCGCATTGGTTACCCCGCAGTATCTGAACATTTATTTCCTGTTATACTCTGTAGTGATCCTATTTTTCAATCTGCAGGTATTTTGGGAACCAATCAATTCGTTTTTCCAGACATTGGTTGCCATCCTTCTGCTTACCTTATTTTTCAACCTTTTTGCCGATTACAGCGCGGACCTATTCATCAATAATGGGGGGCAATACTTTTTTATCGTAGCCGTCATTTCGTGTTTAATTCCGAGCTCCCGGTATAAAGTTATGCTTCGCGATGTGCGGTCCTCCATACTGATCGAAAAATCCAACGAGCAGCTAAAAGAACAAAACAGGGATATCTCTGAAAAGAATAACATTATTGATATGCAGTATGAAAAACTGCGCAAGCTGGATGAGCAAAAGAACAGCTTTATCAATATTGCAGGTCACGACCTTAAAAACCTGATCGGCTCCATCATCATGAGCAATAACATGGTGAAAGAAGAAGAAGACAAGTTGAGCAACGACCAAAAGGAATTTGTAGGCTACATCGGCGAGTCGGCAGAAAAAATGCAATACATGCTAAACAAGCTGATGGATGTTCGCGAAATCGAATCTCCTGAAATGAAGTTCAATTTCGAAATTTTCGACATCAACACAGAGGTACAACATGTGTTCAGGGGCCTAACGGAAACTGCCCAAATGAAAAATATTCACCTGATCGATGATATTTTAAAACTCCCGCTCAATGTAAAACTCGATCGTGTATTTACAGGTCAGATATTCCAGAACTTATTATCCAACGTCATAAAATTCTCCCAAACAAACAACAGTATTAAGGTAATTACCAGCCTGCAGCGTCAAAAATTCATCTTTGAAATTGTGGATGAAGGTATCGCCATAGGCCAGGAGGAGTTGGATATGATGTTTAACAAGCTAAAAACATTAAATGATGCATCCGCAAATGTAGAAAGCCGCCTGGGCCTTGGTTTATCAATAGCCAAGCTGATGACCCAGGAAATGGGTGGCGAACTGATTTACAGAAGTGACGAAAGCGGAAATTATTTTAGAGTAGAATTCAACGTGATCAATTAATATTAGAACAAATGAATAAATTTTTACGCCTTTTAGCTCTTGCACTACTTTTAAGTACGGCATCAATGGCACAAAGCATTGTGTCGTTCAAGGCAATGGGACATGACGATGAGTCAATATATGGAATGATCGGTGCAAGCTCATTCTATTTAAAAGTAAGTCCGCTTGTCGAGATGAGGGGAAGCAAACTGGTGTTATATATCGAGCCTTCACAGGCTTTGATAAAGGATCATTCTTTTGTGAATATTGTTATCAATGATCGTCCTGCGTATAGCGCCCGTCTTAATAAAGACACGATCGAAAAAATAACGATCAACTTAACCCCCGAAGATCTTTCTGCTGACAAATTCCTGAAGATACAGGTAAAAACCTTGCTTACTGTATCAGATGACAAGTGTAAGGACCTGGACAACCCCGCTATGTGGGTAAAGGTTAAGAGCTACTCTTACCTGTCGCTGATCAAAACCAACCAAAACTTCTTTAAGAACGTAAATTTGAGCAATTGCTTTGACTCTAAAAAAGCAATCGTTTATCCGGCCAACCCTACCTTGCATGACCTGAAAGCAGTGGCATGGGCTTATTCGAGACTTAAAAGATCAATGAACAGGGATATAAAGGTCTATACCGCCGATCAGGTTCCCGACAGTGTTAAAAACTATGTGCTGGTAGGAAACTGGAACAGCCTGCCTGCTGACAAAAAAGCATTGATTACTGTTGCACCAAAAGCTAACCAGGGCCTGCTGTTCCTGAGCAAAGCTTTAGTAACTTACAGGGATACTGCAAGGTCTGATGCCAAGCTGATCGAACCGGGCGAGATATTATTCGTCACCGGAGGCGATGATGCCGGCTACGAAAAAACCATTACCACCCTTGGCAACATAAATGTTTTGAATTCATCCTTCGGTCAGTATATTTTGATCGACAATGCGCAGAACAATTACTTTAAAACTGTTGATGAAAACCGCTCTAAGCTGACCCTAAGACAAGTAGGCGGTGCGCCGAACTTCATGTCAGGTATCGGTTCATTAACTAACGTATACAGCTTCAAGAACAGTGATTTCAGCTTTACACCAAAAGAAGTTGAAATACACTTTGTGGCAAACTACAGCAGCCTATCGCCCGGCGACCGCGGTTACTTTAATATCTACCTGAATGGCGCTTTGATCAGCAGCGAACGTTTGGATGCCTCGGGTAAATTAAATACATCGGTTTCTATTAACCGTTACCAGCATCATAAATACAATACCATTGAAGCGGAGTTCCGCATTTACCCAAGCAGTGGTAACTGTATTAACTCATTTACAAACTTCTTTGCAGAAATTGATGTAGATAAATCATACCTGGAATCGAAAAATCCGTTCATCACTAATGATTTGAGCTTCTATCAGTATCCTGAAGCATTTAATACCGGCACAACCCGCATTGTAGTGACTAAGGAGTATGCCAAATATGCTGCTACCGCAATGGGCGAGATCATTTATGAGCTGAACAACAACATCAATTCAAACAATTTCCCTGAGTTTGTTTATTCGGATGATCTGAAAGATGCTGATCTTAAGAGATTCAATATCATTGCCCTTTTATCTCAGCACGACCAGATATTAGACAAGTTCCCCGATGCACCGATAAGCTTCAACAAAGAGTTCCGTTTATACAATAACGAAAACAACAAGCCGGTTTACTCATTGTCCGACTCAGTATCGAACGGATTAGCACAGATATTCTATGGTCGCAGCAATAATGCCGTACTGGTACTCACAGCTACCGGAAAAGACCAGGCCGAGGCGTTTACAGCAGCTTCAAAATCCATTACTGAACAGTTATCAACCCTGTCGAGCAACGTGTGCGTGGCTGATGTAAACGGCAATAAATATTTATTCAATATCAACAAATCAAGCGAGAACCTGGAGTATATAGATACCAAAAACGCCTTAACCCGTTTCTGGGAAAACTATAATCTGTACATATTGCTCGGCATACTTGTATTGATATTAATGTCATTCCTCTATGTACGCTCAAAAGTTCAGAGATCGCAGGAGTTGTTTAACGAATAATTGCGAAAAATTTAAAAGGCCCAGGAGCGCCTGGATCTAATTCGGGTAGCCTCGGAAAATCTGAGCTGCCCTTTAAAACAAACACCTGATTCATAACATGAAAATCTCAATTCCTGAACTTTTGGTTAATGACGGTTTTATTAAGCCGGCTGATCGGGAAAAGATTGAAGGTTTTTCTGCCAGGACTGATCTCTCCTTTATCAAAATAGCGCTCAATTACGGTTACATCTCCCGCAAAAATTACCAACGGTCCATGATCAATGCGGGGCTGGATTTTAAACCCGTAAGAGAACAGGAATTTGATAAGGAAGTACTCGATAAGATCGAACTTAAATTTGCCGCTGCACATCTTGCGTTGCCATTGCGCATAGAGAAAAAGAAGGTGGTCACCCTGATGGCTGATCCAAGTGACCAATTGTTTCTCGATTTCATCCGGATGACCTATCATATGGAACCCCAGGTGATTGTTGCCGATGATCTGGAGATTACCCGGATGATCCACAAGCTGCTGGGCGAAGACTATATTAAATCATCTGTATTCGAGCTATTAAACCACGACCCGGAGAGCTCGGCACTTACCACCTTCACTACCGGTCAATTGGTTTTCATCTTTATTATTATAGGTGCATTGGCTGTTGGTTTGGTGCGAGACTTCAAGACCGTTACCATCACCGTTAACGTGGCGATGAGCTTGTTTTTCCTCATCGCAATCATCTTTAAGCTCTTTCTCTCGCTGGTAGGCTCAAGGTTCGAGCTATTCCAGGCCGTTGGGCGGGAAGAGGTGCGCAATGTAAAGGACGCAGATTTGCCGGTTTATACGATACTATTGCCGGTTTACAAAGAAGATCAACTGATCAAAAAGCTGATCTGGAATATGCAAAGCCTCGACTATCCGCGCGAGCAGCTGGATATTAAACTGGTGATAGAAGAGGATGACGACCTGACATTGAATGCGGTTCGCGGTTTAGATTTCCCTGCCATATTCGAGGTGATTATAGTGCCGTTCCACATGCCTAAAACCAAGCCTAAGGCTTGTAACTACGGCCTGCACTTTGCCCGCGGTAAATACCTGACCATATATGACGCCGAAGATATCCCTGACACCGACCAGCTCAAAAAAGCAGTTATCCTGTTCAACAAACTGCCGGATAACTATATCTGCATACAAAGCGCGCTCAACTACTTTAACCGCAACGAGAACTTCCTGACCAGGATGTTCACGCTTGAATATTCCTATTGGTTTGATTATATGCTGCCTGGGTTAGATACATTGGATATCCCTATCCCGCTGGGCGGCACCAGCAATCACTTTAAAATGGATATGCTGATCGAGCTGGGGGCCTGGGATCCGTTCAACGTCACAGAAGATGCCGACTTGGGGGTGCGTGCCTATGCAAAGGGCTATAAAGTAGCTATTGTAAACTCCACCACCTACGAGGAAGCCAATAACGAGCCGTTCAACTGGATTCGCCAACGTTCGCGCTGGATAAAGGGCTATATGCAAACCTATTTGGTGCATATGCGCAACCCGGTAAAACTGATCAAAAAAATAGGGCTCCGGGGTTTTATCGGTTTCAACTTCTTCGTTGGCGCAACGCCGATCACCTTTTTGGTATACCCCATACTGCTGATTATATTCCTTGCCTACGTGGTGTTCAATCTTGCGGCTATTAAAACATTGTTCCCGGATTGGGTGCTGTTCATGTCGATATTCAACTTGATGGTGGGAAATATATTGATGATCTACGTAAACATGATGGCGGTATTTAAACGCCGTTTTTACGAGTTGATCCTGTTCTCTATTGCCAACCCGGTTTACTGGCTCATGCATTCCGCAGCGGCTTATATGGGACTGTACCAATTGATCGTAAAGCCATTCTACTGGGAAAAAACAACGCATGGCTTGAGTAAACTTAATAGCGCCACCAATGTGATCAACTAAATGAGGAATACCAGGAAACTATATCTTATTCTGATCACGGTATTTATCGCGGTGTACTACCTGTTTTTGGGCATTTACCTGAACAGGCTGGGTTATTATAACCACGAGTCGCTCTTTTTTATCGAGAAAAGTAAAATACTGTTTGAAGGATTTGGTAACCGTTTAAAGGTAATGGGCCTCACATCGCCTATCCTTCCTTTCTACGCAACGGTCTTTTTCTCGTGGATCGATCAGCAGCTTGCGCCGGTTATTGCGTCGGCATTGGGTACGGCATTGCTGTTTTATGTAATGTGCACCACGCTGATTAAGCGCACCAATGATGATTTTTACTTATTGCTGCTCATCGTGCTGTTCCTGTTCCATCCGGGGTTGTTGTACAGTGCCTGCTCGGGTAAATCCATTTATATGGTACTGCTGTTCTTCTATTTGTTCTTTTTCCATATTATCCGGTTCTACTCGTCGAATACCACTTTTCATATTTCTATAGCCAGTATTTGTTTGGTGGTGCTGGTATTTTGCGATTATAAATTTATCTGGCTCAACCTGTTCTTTATTCCGCTGGTGTTGTTTATTGCCACGCAGAGTTTGAACCTGGGCGAAAAGGAAACTATTTTCCGCCTGTATCAGAGTTTCAACAGTCCGGCACTGCGCCGTAAGCTGGTGAACAAAACCTTTGCCATCTACATCATCCTGTTCATACTGCCGCTGGCGTCGATCCTGATCTACAAGATGCTGAACCTGACGCACGCCAATGACCTGAACTACTTCATTGACAGTCCGTATGCTACGTGGACCGTATTGGCCGACAAGATCAACTTTGAGCAGGCAACCGGTTTTGCACATTATCATTCGCTGCAAATATCACCGATAGTAACCGCCAGTATCGCACTGTTTTGCCCGATGATTCTGCTGGCGATCTACCTGTTTAGGAAAAGTACTTACCAGATCCTGACCATTGCCGCGCCGTTTGCCTTTGTAGAGTTTTTGCAAATCAAATACGACAAGATATTTCTTTCGCAGGAGTATTTCCTCATCTTCCTGGTATTAGGTATGCTTTGCGTAACGCTGAAAATACATGAATCGAGACACCATCTGACCATGAAGATCGTACTGAGCTTTTTGGTGCTGTTCCAGTTGGTGACCGGCTATTTCTTCCTGAAAAAATCCTTCCTGACCGATGAGCAGGATTTTGTGAAGGTACTGTTCCACCCATCACCCGTCGACCAGCAGAGCGACAATATGGACATGGCGGATTATATCAATGGACTGCCTACAAATGCGCAGATCATGGTGGACGATGCCATCGCTTACCAGGTGGTTGCCTTTATCCATCGCATACATCGCCTTACCATGCCTTACCAGGAATCATACCTCAGCTCTAGCGAAGCCCCGGAGCACTATGTAAACTACATCCTGGTAGCAACCGACCAAAATATGCTTACCGGCTATACCCAGCTCAACACCCGCTACCTGCCCGCCATCAAAAAAGCCGACAGTCGCCTGAGCCTGCAAAAGGTTTACGAAACGGGGGATTGGGCGTTGTATAAGGTTTTGTAGTTGTGTTTTACGTAATACGTTATACGTTTTTTAGCGCAATCAAAACGTATAACTTAAAACTTACTACGTATAATGTATTTTTGTTAAAAGTAGTTGTGTTATGCGAAGCCAGAAATTAAATGCTTTACAATTGGAGCTCCTAAATATTTATTCTTTTCAACCCAAAGAAGAGGACCTGCTTGCTATTAAACAACTACTTGCAAATTACTTTTCGGATAAACTCCAGAAAAATATTAAAAAGGCGATAAAGGAAAAGAACATTACTCAAGAGGACCTTGACCAATGGATCAATGAATAAGCTGCGTTTGATTCTTGATACAAATGTCTTCCGGGTTTCACTGGCCCCTAATTTCAAATATCACTGGATATATCAATCATTACTTCAAGATAAGTATGATTTGGTTCTGTCAAACGAAATACTAACGGAATACCAGGAACAAATTTCTATAAGGTACGGCCTTGAGCATACCGATGCTTCTCTCGATTACCTGTTATTGTTACCAAATGTAATACTCAAAAATCCGTCATTCCTGTGGCAGTTAGTTGAGGCCGACAAAGACGATAATAAATTTATAGACACCTATATCGTAGGGCAATGTGATTATATTATCAGTAACGATAAAGAGCAATTTATCCAATAGCTCCTACTGCCCACTGCTAACTCCTAACTGCCAACTTAAAACCGTCCGTTCGTCACGCTACCCCGTTTGTTGTTACAGCGTACTACATTCGCGCCAGGGATTGCAGTGGATACCGGCTCGTGAATAATGCCTGTGCAGTATGAACGAAAAGCCCGCCCGGGCGCCCATAATCAGTTGGCAGTTAAGTTGTACGTTCTACTGCCCCACCGCCTTATTCAGCGCAATAATCGCTGTTTTAAAGTGCTCGCGGGCTATCAGGAACTGGATGTTCACTTTGCGCAGGGCCATACCGGCGCTGATAATGTTGATGTCTTCTTTTGCCAGGGCTTCGGTGCTGCGGGCCAGTAGTCCCGGCTGATCCATGTTGGTGCCGAGTAAGCATACCAGGGCTGCTTTCTCTACCGTGATCTTTTCGAACTTCGCTCCCAGGTCGTCGATCAGTTTTTGAGAGAAATCGTTTTCCCAGATCACAATCGAAATACTGTTGGCGCTGGTGGCTTTGAAGGTGTAGCTGGTGCGGTTATCGTAAAACACCTGCATTATCTGCAAGTCGCTGCCCACGTTGCCTACCATCAGGGGGTCGTACACGTCGATGATCAGCATCTTGTCGTAGCCCGTTATTACCTCCACGCGCTTTAGTCCCGACACATAATCTTTGGTGATCAGTGTGCCCGGGTGCGCCGGCTCGAACGTATTTTTTATGCGCAGGTTAATGCCGTTTATCTCCAGCGGTTTCGACGCCTTAGGGTGAATAGCCTCCATGCCCACGTCTGCCAGCTGATCGGCAATGTCGTAATTGGTAAAGCCAACGGGTTTGCAATTGTCTACCCCAACCAGGCCCGGATCGGCGGTTGAGAGGTGGTATTCCTTATGAATAATAGCCTCTGTAGGCTTCAATATTTGTGCAATCTTACTGAATGTCACTTCAGAATACCCACGGTCGAACTCGCGCATAATGCCCTCGGTACCTTTGGCATAACCTGTGACGATGCAGATGCACGATGCCAGGTCGATGCTGGAAAATACGTCGCGGATACGCTGATCGATGGTGAAAGGGCGCATATCGTCAAAGCCGCTCAGGTCGATAAACTTGGCGTTCACACCCTTGTTTTGCAGGATGTTCGACAGGTTAAAGGCCGAGTGTGTTTCGCCTATCGACGCCAGTATCTCGCGCGCGGCCTGCAAAATACCCTCGCGACTCACATAGCCCGACGCCAGCACATCTACCAAATTCTCCAGGTAGGTCTCCGCCTTCTTCACATGCTTCTCAATAAAAGCATCGGCAACCTTCACATCCAGTCCAAGCGACTCATATTTCTTATTAATCTCCTTCAGCTGCGCAACCAGTTGGTTCAGCAGATCGTGGAAATCTTCGTTATTGGCAATACGGTGGTATACGCCCGGCTCCTTGGTCTTCTTATTTTCCAACAGCAGGTTGGTAACACCCGAGAACGCCGACACCACAAACACGCGGTTATACAGGCGCTCGCCCTCGCGTTCAAAATAAATTATATTATTCAATACTTCGGCCAGCGCACTCATCGATGTCCCGCCGATCTTCTCAACAGTAAGCATGGGGGCGAAGCTATTAATTTTTTTGCTACGTTGTACGTTTTACGTGATACGTTATACGTCGAAATCAAAACGTAAAACTTACAACGTACTACGTATAACCTTATTGGTGGTGAGTGGCTTTAGTTAATCAGTTAACCGGTGATCAGTTAATCAGGTGGGATAATAAACCATGTCGTTGCGAGGAGCGGAGTGGGTGGTGTGTGAGGGCGACGAAGCAATCGCATGCTATACAGAGCGAATATGCAGGGGCTGCATATTGTCTGAACCATGATTGCTTGATTAAGTGATTAATATGATGACTGCCAACTAATAACTGCCGACTGAAATTTGGGCGTTGCCTGCGGCCCGCGCTGTATGTTCATACTGCACAAGCATTAGTCACAGGGCTAGTATCCACTACCATCGCTAACGCGGTCTGTTTCGTTTGTTATTTTATAAAGTTGTATGCAACATACGCCTACTAACACAAAAGGAGTAAAAATGGGTGTTTTCACGGGTTGACTATCTAAAAATTATATTTTAAAATTAAGCCGTTCGTTTAAAACGACTGAATAACCTAAATTATCTTAACTCAGCCTAAATGCTAACTTATTGTGAAAGTGTCATTTACTCTTTCATTTAACCTAAATAAATGAAAGACATCTTTGATCAAAACATATCGACACGACCTTTTTTAAGATGGGCAGGCGGAAAGACATGGATTTTAAAACATTTAGTAAAAGTTAAAAATTTCCAGTTTAACAATTACCATGAGACCTTTTTGGGAGGAGGCGCCACATTCTTTTTTTTAGTACCGCAGAATCATTCTTATTTATCCGACTTAAATACGGAGTTGGTAGAAACATATCAAGCAATAAAGGAAAATGCTGAAAATGTTATTAGCAAGCTTTCGTTATTTAAAAACGAAGAAAAATTCTACTATGAAACAAGAAATAGAATTTTTGATGATAAATATGAACGAGCTGCCAGGTTTATTTACTTAAATCAAACTTCCTTTAACGGCATTCATCGCGTAAATCTGAAAGGACAATATAATGTTCCATATGGTTTCAGAAAAAAGGATTATATCAATAAAGAGGCAATACGGGCAGCAGGACACGCTTTAACTAATAGCACAATTTTTAGTGGTGATTTCTATTTAGCAATCAACAATATAGAAACCAATGATTTAGTTTTCTTAGACCCTCCTTATACGGTTTCTCACAATAACAATGGTTTTATCGAATACAATGAGAATATCTTCTCCTTAAATGATCAAATAAGGTTGAGTAATATGATAGATGATATCAAAAAAAAGGGTGCATACTATATTTTGACAAATGCAGCCCACAAAACTATCGACGAAATATTTGAAAAGGGTGACAAAAAAATGGAACTGACAAGGGGAAATTCAATCGGTGGTGCTAAAGCACAAAGAGGACAAACAACGGAGTATTTATTTACGAATATTGAGTTATGACAGAAGATTTACGCTTTACTTTATTGGAACAACTAATTCCAGAAGACGAGATACAAAAAACTTTACGAGCTAAAAAGTCAGATTTTTACAAAGAAAGTTTTAATAATGGGTCTATTGCGCTTCAAGAAAAGTTAGCTGACGGTTGGGAGATTGATGCAATATTGAAGTCCAAAACTAAAGTATCTAAGCCAAAGGATGATCAAACAATTTTTAAGGATAAGGTTTGGGCCTTATTTGCGCAACTTGGTTTCAATACATTAAATAAGGATAGTTTTACACTATTTTATGACAAAAAAGATTCCTCCTTAAAACAATGTGTTGATGTATTTGCAAAAGATGATGAAACCGTCCTAATTATAGAATGTCGGACTTCATTAAAAAACATTTCTTACGATCTCAAAGATGAAATAGAAGTACTGAAGCTTAGAAAGGCAGGCATAATAAGTACAATATATACCGTATTCCCAAAGACCAAGCCCAAAATCAAATACGTCCTGGCTACTCGCAATATAGGTATATCAGAAGAAGCTGAAGCTGCATTAAATAAAATCGACGCAATTCATTTTTCTGAAGAGATCATAGATTATTATTACGCATTAAATTCTCAACTTGGAGTTGCTGCTAGATATCAACTTTTAGGTTCATTATTTGGAGGGCAAGAGATTCCAGATTTGGATAATAAAATTCCGGCAATCGAAGGTAAGATGGGCGGGCATACTTATTACTCTTTTTCTATAGAGCCAGAAAAATTATTAAAAATTGGATATGTATTGCATCGAAATAAGGCCAATGAGAATATGATGCCAACGTACCAGCGACTAATAAAAAAGGCTAGGTTAAAGGAGATTCACAATTTTATTGATGAGGAAGGCGGATACTTCCCCAATTCTATAATAATAAATATCGTCTTTGAGAAAACCAAAGAATTACGCTTTGAGCCTGGCAGCAATCAATTGCCAAACGCCATATCTAGAGTTGGCGTCTTACATCTTCCTAAGAAATATCGATCAGCTTATATAATAGACGGGCAACACAGATTATACGGGTATTCAGATTCAATTTACAAAAACTCTAATACAATACCGGTTGTGGCTTTGGTCAATTTGGAACGTTCGGAGCAAGTGCGATTGTTTATGCAAATAAATGAAAATCAAAAGCCGGTTTCTAAAGATTTACGAAATACCTTAGACGCAGATTTATTGTGGGATTCCGATAATTATCTAGATCAAATAAGAGCATTAAAATCTCGTATAGCAATTAAGCTTGGAGAAGATCGCAATTCGCCATTTTATAATAAGATATCAATTGGAGAAGATAAAAAACTTATATCAACTCAACAGATTGGCATAGCGTTATCTAAGAGTGACTTTCTTGGAAAAGTAAAAGCGAAATCAATTGAAAGAGCAGGGACCTTTTATACTGGCAATTTAAACCGAGCATATCAAAACATCTCTGACTTTTTGATAAGATGCTTTAATTATATAAAAGACGGAGTTGGCGAATTATGGGAGCAGGATAGTAATATAATTGTGATCAACAAAGGATTCTACGCAATCACACTAATACTCAATGATTGCACAAACCATCTTAAAACCCATCAACTAATTGATCAAAACACATCGCCAAAAGAAATATTTGAGGAATTAACAGACTACCTCGATGCTGTAATTAAGTTTTATGTAGAAGTTGGTGAAGAGAAGATACTTGAATTAAAATCCGCCTATGGCATGCCTGGAGACGCTAAATACTGGCGAACTTTACAAATCGCCTTAAGAGAGGACTATCCAGAAATACATTTTGAAGGCTTAAATGAATATATTAAAAGAGAAGAAAAAGAAAATAATGAGGCTGCCTTTAAATACATACGAGAAATAGAAAGCACTTTTTTAAAGACCATTGTGCAGCAAAAATTAGAGGAAGAGTACGGGAAAAATTGGTTTAAAAAAGGTGTGCCGGAAAAAATTTACACTGAGGCAATTCAGTTAGCTGCAATTAAAAATCGAGACATAGATGATGAAGAGGATGAGAAACAGCCATGGGATCAACTCCACCTCATTGACTATAGAGAAATTGCTTTAAAAAACTGGCAAAAATTATTCGAGCCAATTTTTACTAAACCAGGCGAAGGAAAGATATCTGGCGGTAAAGAAGCGAAAACCAAATGGATGGTAGAACTAAACAGAATAAGAAACGAAAACTATCATACTTATTATGTAACGAGTGAAGAGCTATCTTTCATACAAGAAATATATGACTGGCTTTTCAATGTTAGTTAAGGATGATTCATATTTTGAAAGTTGGCATCATGTCTTTCCAATAAGCTAGTCAATTGACTCGATTCGACCTAATTATAAGGTCAAATTAATTTAGTAATTTCAATACATGAAATACTACCTAGGCATTACTGATAATGGTTGGTTTAACTATTTAAGTAATATAGATCCGGAAGACATTAACTTTTGGCAGCCTGGAGGTAAATTAGCATTCCGAGTTTTAGATTCGGGAGCTCCTTTTCTTTTCAAATTAAAAGCGCCTCTTAATGTAATTGGGGGTATTGGATTCTTTTCGAGTCATACCTTTTTGCCAATTTCTGTGGCCTGGGACACCTTTGGTAACAGAAATGGTTGTGATACTTACGAAGAATTTAAAAGAAAAATCATAAGCTATAAAGGCGATAAAGACCTCGTTAATCCACAAATTGGCTGCATCGTGCTAACTAATCCAATTTTTTTTCAACCTGAAGATTGGATTAAAGTACCTGAAAATTGGGCTTCAAGTATTCAAACAGGAAAGACATATTCTACCGATGAGGAAATAGGTAGTAAGCTTTGGAAGCAAATAGAGTTTTTACTGGATAAGTATCTAATGGCTGGCAATATACACAATGAAAGTTTATTCATGGTTCAAGAACCTCCCTTGCGATATAAAACGAATGTTTTAACAAAAGTTAGGATTGGAAAAGGTGCGTTTAGAGTTTTGGTCACTGACAGCTATAATAGGCGATGTTCAATCACAGGTGAAAAAACATTGCCGGTTTTAGAAAGCGCCCATATACAATCGTTTGCAAAAGAAGGCCCAAACACTGTGTCAAATGGGATATTGCTTAGGTCTGATATTCACAAGTTATTCGATTCAGGGTATCTAACGATAACCACAGAATTAAAAATTGAGGTGAGCAATAGGATTAAGGAGGAATTTTTAAATGGTAGAGAATACTACCAATATCATGGAAAAGATTTACTAATGATACCGCAAAAAATCCACGAGCGGCCGCACAATAAATATATAGAGTGGCATAACAACAATATATTCAAGAGTTGACTTCTTTACCATAAGCCGCGTTAGGAACAGCAACGGATACCCGCCTGTGGCTAATGCCTGCGCAGTATAAGTGTATGGCCCGGCGCCGCTTCTATCAGCGTGGAAACGCCCGGGTGATTTTAGATTTTACGTGTTTAATTGTTTTTCATCGGAACTCAAGAGGGCTTCGCCGTTTTAGAATTACGATTTTAGAGTTGAATGGTTCGCAATTGCTTGCATGGTGAAGAACACACCCCTGCCCTTCTCGAGAGGGGAGCTTTTGCGCGCAGCAGATGACGGTAAAATTAAAACCACCTGCACATCTACCCATCTGCATATTTATTCTGAATTTTGTATTTTTGTTTATCAATAGCTAAAATATGGTAACGATTGATTCAACATTGGAAACTATTATGCAACTGGACTTTGCTTCCAGGGAGATGCTGTTGGAGATATTGCAGAAACGCCAGATAGAGGCGCGCCGGAATGATGTGGCAAAAACTGCCAGGCAAAGTTTAAAAGAATACCAATCTGGCAAAAGTACTCCGCTTACTGCTGATGAGGTGGTAAAAAAATTAAAAGCACTCTGATAGACCAATGCCTGTAAAAAGAAAATTGGTATTGTCTAAAGCTTTCGAAAAGTCGTATCAAAAATTCACGACAAAAAATCAGCTATTAAAAACATCCATCGCCAAAGCATTGGTTAAGTTAGAGCTTGATGCTTTGACCCATCACTCAGGACTCATAAATTAAGCGGTAAGCTGGCTGCGTATTCGGCTTGTTCATGCGGTTATGACTGCAGGATCATCTTTTCGATCGAAAAAGATATATCAGATCCTAATGCTGAGGTTATTCTATTGCTGGATATTGGTACGCACGATGATGTATATTAACCAAAATTCGTCAAGGTTCAACTGATGTTCTGTAAGGCCCGCCGCACCGCACCCTGCCTGCCGGCACGCAGGTTCGCAATGACGTAAAATAAACCCATCTGCACATCTGCACATCCATCCATCTGCACATCTACTCCACTTTCCGCAATAATTTATTCACCTTCCCAAGACTAACACCAAGCTGCTGGCTGATCTGGCGCTGGGTGAGGGAACGCGTAGCGGCATTCGTCGTGTGGGTCGATAATGTCCGCTGCCTGCTTTGTCCGCTTAGCCGGCCGGAACGTGTGACCGCGGATTTCGGCACGGAGCTTTTCTATATACTCGGGGCGTTCGGAGGGCATTTTTTAGTTAGTGAATGATTGAATTAGTGAGTGGGGAATGGGTTGTATGTTTTACGTGGTACGTTTTACGTTTTTGTGAATGGTGAGTGATGAATAGTGATGGAATGTTTGCTTTTGATTAGTTAACGTATGACGTAAAACGTATTACGTATCACCTACACCCAAATATACCTCATAAGGACAGAAGAAGTGGTGACAGTGTTTTGTCAGTTGGGCAGGAACTGTTCATGACAAATCTCATTTTTACAAGCGAACAAAATACAAACCACTGTTAATGAGCGTGTTTGTTTTGTTCACGGGCGTTCATGTGTTGTGAACGTGAACGGTGAACAAAGTTGGAAGGTTGTAAAGTTATCTTACGGACTTATGCGGACTTTCCGACTTCCCGACTATACCATAACATTCTCGGTCTTAAGTCGTTTAAAAGCAAGTGCTGCTTGCTAAGCCGGCATTAAAATGATGTAAAATATTTGTGCGAAACAATACTTTTTAACAAGAAGAACATTTTAATTATATATTTACTTTAACCCCTGTTGAAGCGCATCTGCATGAAATACGCCTTTTTGTTAGTCTTTTTGTTTTTCTGTGTTACGTCGAAAGGGCAAAATACTATGGTTAGCGGTGTTATAACGGATGCGCAAACCAATCAGCCGCTGCCGCTGGTGTCGGTTTCGTTCCCCGGTACTTCTATTGGCGTTAATAGCAGCGTGGATGGTAAATATTCCATCACAACGGGCAAAACCTATACGCAGTTAAAATTCTCTTCTGTGGGTTATAAGCCGGTGACCCGGACGATTGTTGCCGGTAAGGAACAGGTGATCAACGTTAAAATGCAGCCCAATATGCAGTCGCTGGCGACGGTGAACATACATGCGGGCAAAAAGACGCGCTACAGGAATAAAGGCAACCCCGCGGTGGAGCTGATAAGGCAGGTGATTGCCCATAAGGACTCGAACCGGATGGAGAGCTACAACTATACGGAGTATGAGCAATATGAAAAGCTGGAGTTTTCGTTTATCAATGTGAACCCTAAATTGTCGGAGAAGAAGGGGTTCCGTCAATATAAATTCATGCTGGACAACCGCGACACGACCAACTTCCCGGGCAAGTCGCTGCTGCCTGTATACCTGGAAGAGAAATTAACGCAGACCTATTACCGCAAGAACCCGGAAAAGACGAAGAAGATAATAGAGGGCGAAAAGAAGGTGAACATCGTAAATTTCGTGGATGAGGAGGGCGTAAACAACTACCTGAACCGGATGTATGCCGAGGTGGATATTTACTCGAACAACATCTTTTTGATGACCAACCAGTTTTTGAGCCCGATATCGGATAATGCGCCGTCGTTTTATAAATTCTTTATTACCGATACCATTGAGGTGGATCATAAAAAGATGGTGGAGCTAAGCTTTACGCCGCGTAACGGCAACGACATGCTGTTTGAAGGTTTGATCATTATCACGCTCGACGGTCGGTACGCCGTGGAAAAGGCAAGGCTGTCCATCAACAAAAACATCAACCTGAACTGGGTTAAAAGCATGTCTGTCGACCTGGGTTATGAAAAGAGCACTGACGGGCGGTATCACCTGAGCAAGAGTGATATGAAGGCCAGCTTTGGCGGGAACAAAAAGCGGGACAAAGGGATTTTTGGCGAGCGAACCATCTCGTACCAGCATTACCAGATCAACGTGCCGAGGCCGGACAGCGTTTACACCGGAGAAAATACGGTCACAGTTAAAAATGCCTTGCACCAGGGCGATCAGTTCTGGACGGAGAGTCGCGGGCGGGATACGCTTACGGGTATAGAGGCTAATGTTTACAAGAATATCGACAGTCTGCAAACAATGCCGTCATATAAGCGCACCATGGAGATCATTAATCTTTTGGCGGTGGGTTTTAAATCGTTCGGGCCTGTTGAAGTGGGTCCGCTGGGGACTTTCTATAGTTTTAATACGGTGGAGGGCAGCAGGGTTCGTCTTGGCGGTCGCACCACACTTGATTTTAGTTCGAGATATTACTTGGAAACTTACGGAGCGTATGGTTCCAAAGATAGGCAGTTCAAATACCTGCTCAGTGCCGCCTATGCGTTCAATAATAAGTCGATCTATACTTTCCCCGAGAACTATATTAAAGCAACCGTTCAGCATGAGGTGAAGATCCCCGGCGAAGAGCTGGCCTTCACCCAATCGGATGCGCTTTTCCTTTCGTTCAAAAGAGGAGCGGACGATAAATACCTGTACAATAATTATTACAAGCTGAACTATGTAAATGAGTTTGAGAATCATTTCTCGTACAACTTTGAGTTTAAAAACTGGAAGCAGACGCCCGCGGGTTCTTTGTATTTTACGGATGAGTTTCAGAATAGCGTTCATTCGATCACCACAACTGAACTGTCGGTCAATCTGCGTTACGCCCCGCATGAGCAGTTGGTGCAGGGCAAGCTTTATCGGATAACCATTCCGAATAAATATCCCATCATCAACCTCGATTACAGGGAAGGTATAAAAGGCTTTTTTGGCGGAAGCTATAATTACCAGAACCTGCGTTTAAGGATTG
>Ga0207695_10004017_pt1 | contig 20246 bp, 12 predicted proteins | sample KBSC54metaG_FD_184354 | JGI IMG/M metagenome (GOLD analysis project Ga0207695, IMG submission 184354) | Corn rhizosphere microbial communities from Kellogg Biological Station, Michigan, USA - KBS C5-4 metaG (SPAdes) (version 2) | ecosystem: Host-associated > Plants > Roots > Rhizosphere > Soil...
TGCTACCGACACTTGAGCGAACCGTTTTCTCCATTCGAATCGAACGTTGTTATAATCCACAGATGCGAGAAATACCTTGGAGCACAATTGCGCTCGGCTCGCTGTTGCTCATCCCGGTCTGCTCAAAAGGAGAACAGAAAGTGCCATCTCCGCAACCTGAAAAGTCGAAGCCGCCTGTCGAAATGGAGCAGCGCGGGCGCATCCTTGGAATCGGCGGTGTCTTCTTCAAATCCGCTAATCGTGATCAGATGCGCGAATGGTATTCGAAGCATCTTGGACTCGCTGACAAAGGCCACGGCGTGATGCTTCCGTGGCGCGAACACGACGACCCGCAAAAGGAACACGTTACAGTTTGGACTATTTTTCCGACCTCCACTGACTATTTGGATCCTAGCCACGCACCGTTCATGATCAACTACATCGTGGACGATCTGGATGCTTTGCTCGACCGCTTAAAACAAGAGGGAGTAAAGATTGACCCCAAACGAATGAATGAATCCTACGGTCGGTTTGCCTGGATCTATGACGTGGATGGGAATAAGATCGAGCTCTGGCAGCCGCAGTCCCCAAAGCCCTAAGGGCCTTCCACTGCACTTACTCAATCGATTTTCTGTGGCTACGGTCCCGTAGTGTAGGATTGCCGGAAGCGGAACCCCATCCGGCCGTGTGTTCCTAATTGATATCTCAAACGGTGTTGTGAGAAGTTAGCTTCCCGAAAGCCGTCGCTAAGGGTAGACCCATCTTGCCGTGTCCAGCCCGGTTGACGCCATGTCGCCACTACGTCGTTTGATAGCAGGCAATCGGTCCAGTCTTCAACGCCGCCTTCCGGAAGCTCGTTTCACAGGGCCTCAACGTCCGTCTAGCGAGGATCCACCCAGGGAAGTAGCAATATGGCGTAAGAGCTGTTACTCGTCTCTGAGCACGACGTTCGGGTCTAGCCGCGATGCGCGCCAGGCCGGCAGCCAACTGGCGGCCACCGCCACGGCCGTAATCATGGCGATCACAAACGCGATCGTCACGGTATCTGTCGGCTGCACACCAAACAACAGGGACGCAATCACCCGATTTACGGCAAGCGCACCTGCAAGGCCAATGGTGACACCCAACGCCGTAACCTGAAGCCCTTGCTTCATGATCTGTGTGAGCACCTGGGAGCGAGTTGCACCGAGGGCGACCCGAATGCCGATCTCGCGCCGGCGCTCCGTAACCATGTAGGAGAGCACACCGTAAGTGCCGATAGCTGCCAGTAGCAGCGCCAGTCCGGCAAAAGCGCCCAATAGCTGCGCCAGGAGTCTCGGCCGGCGAATCGATTCGGCGAACACCGAATCCATGTCGCGAAGCCGCACGACGGGAACCGCGGCGTCCACTTCCCGAACCACTTGCTCGATTGTCCCTGACAGCGCGGCCGGTGGCAGCGTGGTCCGCATCACCACATTCATACTCGGCGGAGCGACGCCGTGCTGGTCAAGGGACACGTAAAGTTCAGTTCCTGCCGGGCGCTCCACCCCGCGCTGCCTGACATCCTTGGCTACTCCGATGACGGTGTGCCAGACATCATCGCTAGCGCCAAAGTACCAACCCGGAGGCCTCAGACGCCGGCCAATTGGGTTCTGCCCCTTCCAGATCCTTTTCGCCAAAGTCTCATTGATGATGGCTACCTTGCCTTGCGACGCGTTGTCGATTCGCTCGAAGCCGCGGCCGGCAACGATCGGGATGCCCATTGTCGCGAAATAGTCGCCCATGACGAATTGGTAGTAGTCGACGATTTCAGAGGGCCTGCCATCGGCGGAGGTGTAGTTCTCGATAGGAGTAGCGATCGCATCCGGAGTTCGATTCGGCGGCAGACCTGACATGGCAACCGTTCCCAGCACGCCCGGTACGGAGCGAAGCCTGTCGAGGACGCGCTGATATGCCTGCGCGCGTGTGTCGGGCTCTGAATTCGCCATTGGCAATGTCATCGAGAACGTCACCAGCCGCGACCGGTCAAATCCTGCATCGATCCTCGTGAGGTTGTAGACTGTCTGAACCAACAAACCCGCTCCGATAACCAGCATCACCGCGAAAGCGAGTTGGGCTATCACGAGTCCACGACGGGTGTAATCACGCCAGGCGCCGCTGCTGCCCCTTGCGCCCTCCTTGAGTGCAGTCGCCATGTCGCTCGTTCTCGCGCGCCCGAGCGACACGAATCCGAAAAGCAGGGCAGTTCCAGTAGAGAGGCCGAGCGCAGCCAGCAGAACGGGCAAATCGATCGTCAGCTCACTCGTCCGTGGGATGCTAGCCGGGTAAGCACGAATCAGCGCCCGCACGCCTGCACCGGCTAACCACAGACCCAGAATGCCACCGGCCCCCGACATCACCGCACTCTCCGTTACCGCCTGCCGGAGCAGCCGGCCGCGGCTGGCGCCGAGAGCAGTGCGCAGTGCAAACTCACGTCTGCGTGACCCGGACCGAGCCATCACCAAGCTTGCAAGATTCGCGCAGACGATGAGCAGCACGAATCCCACGGCGGCCTGCAGAACCCAGATCGCCCGGCTGGAACTCCCAACGATTGCATCCCTTAACGGGCGTAATTGGAGGGTGTGGTCTACTGCTCGCAAGGGACGGTTCGTTGGGACATGGTCTGTCGTGCCGGCACGATCGCCCCAATTTGCGAGGAATGCTCTCAGCTCCGTCTGTGCTATCTCGGCAGTGACGCCGTCTTTCAGTCGCGCAATGACGTATAGGACGTGGGCTCCGCGTTGCTGGGCCATACTCGGGTGGAGCCAGAGAGGCAACCAAACCTGGGTATGGTGATCCATGACGTCGGCCCCGGGCGGCATAATGCCAACGATTTCGTGGGGGCGGCCCTCGATTACGACCTTTTGTCCAACGAGCGGCCGCGCTCCAAATGCCGTTCGCCACAATTCGTGCGAGAGAATTGCGATCGGTGGCGGTAGCGTCCCGGTCCAACGCGCGGTTTCTTCTTCACTGAAGAAGCGTCCCTGCTCCGGCTGAATACTGAGCGCCTTGAGCAAATGTGCGTCGACGGATATCGAGCGCACCCGGAGAGGCCGATCGCCGGGCGTGAGGTTGACCTCGCCGGTCGTGTATGCCGCGCCGCCGGTGGAATAAGCGCCAACCGCCGCGAACGAGTGGTTCATCTGGCGGAACTCCGTGTACTCTGGCGCAGAGAGCGCATTTCGGGTGCCCCCGATAGCCGGAGATTCCGCGGTGAGATACATCAGCTGATCGGGTTTTGGATAGTCGAGGGGCCGCAGCAGCACTCCATCGACGATCGTGAAAATGGCGGTGTTTGCTCCGATCCCAAGCGCCAGCGTAGCCACGACAACTGCTGTGAACCCCGGACTCTTCGCTAAAGATCGAATCGTGTAACGTACGTCTTGTAGAAGATCCTCGACAAAGTTTACGCGGCGCATATCCCGGCACTCCTCCTTGTATTGCGCGATGCCTCCGATCGTGCGCTGAGCGGCCCGGCGGGCCTCCTCGGGCGGCATACCGGATGAAATGTTCTCTTCAATGAGCTGGTCGAGGTGGAAACGAAGTTCGGCTTCGAGCTCTAACTCGACATTCGGAAGGCGGCAAAGCGATCGAAGCCGCAAACGGGCTTTGTCTAAAATCCGCATGCTAAGCCTCTTGGACCACTATGTTGATGGCAGTCGACAGACGAACCCAGTTGGCCAATTCTCTTTCCAGTTGCTTCCGTCCCGAACGCGTGAGCGAGTAGAACTTTGCCATTCGCCCGGTCTCAGTCAGGCGCCACTCGGCCTTGATCCAGGCCTGCTGTTCCAGACGGTGTAGCGCCGGGTACAGGGATCCCTGCTGGATCTGGAGAGCATCTTGCGAAACCTGTTGGATGCGCTTGGCGATCGCCCAGCCGTGTTTAGGTTCCAGCGAGATAGTCTTGAGGATCAAGAGATCGAGAGTGCCTTGAACAAGATCGGTTGGCTTTGCCATATGCCTAGATTACTAACAATTGTAGACGGTCATAGGGTCGTTGCACAAGCCGGCCTCATGAGTGATCAACCGGCCGGCACAAGGAAAGATGATCCTGGATAAATCCTGATTATTCGCCCGGCGCCTAGTTCTGCGGACTGGTGACGCGCTGGACTGGAACTTGAGCCTATGTCAAGGCGGTCCGGCCTGGAAGTATCATTTCGGAAAGTGGACCTGGAACAGCGCGCTCACTTCAGTGCGGACCGGCGAACCGAGTTTTGTCAGCTTGTCTAGACTAGCCAAACGACCCTTTATTGTGCGTCAGCACCATCCGGGCCACACTCGTGCGCGCGCTAAATCTGCATCAGAATAGCGCGTCTTGATCCCCGTCGTCACTGTAAGTGACGTACGTACGGCGCAAACATTCTCATGCTTCAGTGCGGTATGAAGGACCATGTCTTACTCCTGCCGCAGAGCCGCCAGCGGATCAATTCGGGATGCTCGCCTTGCCGGCACATAGCCCGCGAGAATCGCGGCGCTTAGGAGGACGGCACCGGCCAGCGCCAGGGTTCCCGGATCATTGGGCTGGGTCTCGAACAGAAGCGATTTGACAAGCCGGAACGCGATCAATGCGGCAGGCACGCTGATCGCGAGTCCCACCGCCGCCAGTAGTAGAACGCGGCGCAGAACCATCCATACCACGGCGCCGCGCTGCGCGCCCAGGGCCATACGGATTCCAATCTCGCCGACCTGCCGCGCGACGGTGTAGGACATCGTCCCGTAGAGACCCACGCACGCGGTCAGGAGAGCGAGGACCGCGAAACCCGTGCACAGTTTCGCGAACATGAGTTCCCGGTTGATCGTCCGATCGATTTCCGCAGCCTGTGTGGCCACGTTTGTGACGGGTATGCGTGAATCTGCCTCCCGCACGATCTCATGCACACTCTTCACGTAGCTCAGCGGATCACCCGCAGTGCGCAGGGCGTAGGTCATTCGGTCCGGAGAAAACTGGCTGACCGCTACGAACACGGTCATTGCACTCTCCTCTTCATTTTTCAGGCCACCGTACCGCAAGTTAGCCGACACGCCGACGATTTCGAGATCGCGCTTCTCGTCCGGGAGAGTGATGCGCCTGCCCACCGGACTCTCGTTCCCGAAGTAAGTCCGCGCCAGCCGCTCGCTGATCACTGCAACGGGCCTGGAGCCTGGTTGGTCGCGATTGTCAATCTCACGCCCGGCCAGGATCGGAATCTGCATCGTCGTGAGGAAACGCGGTCCGGCGGCCAGGACGCGCGCGTCTTCGATGGTAACAGCGCCGATCTTCATCGGCCCCCTGATTGCCTGCCCAGCGCGGGCGGCGTTGACGATCGAGGATTGCGAAAGCGTCGCGCTGCTCACGCCGGGGATCGATTCGAAGCGCTTGCGCAGGTCCGCGTAGAAAATGGCGATCTCCGGGTCGCGATGCCCGGCCTGGCGCGCATTCAGCGAGAACAGAAGGATGTTCTCGCGAGCGTATCCCAGTTGGACCGAGTGCAGGTTGTTGAGTGTCCGGACAAACAGACCGGCGGCCGCCAGGATGAGAAAAGAGAACGCTATTTGGGCGACCACCAGAACGTGCTGCGCGCGCCGGCGCGGTCCGCCCCCGCCGCCATTCTTCAGCGCGGGCACCACGTCCGGACGCGTCGACTGAATCGCTGGAGCGAGGCCAAATAACAGGCCGCAAACCACTGAGAGCGCCGCCGTCACGCCCAGCACGTTCCAGTTCAATTCCGCATGGAGCGTAAAGTTCTCCTGCCCCTTGGAGAACAGAAACGTCAGCCATCGCACGCCCCAGATCGCAAACAAGACCCCTAATGCTCCGCCGAGCGACGCCAGCATCAGACTCTCGGTAAGCAACTGCCGCACGACGCGGAACCGTCCCGCTCCCAGGCTGAGCCGGACAGCCATTTCGCGGCGTCGTGCGGCGGCTCTTGCCAGCAGCAGATTGGCGATGTTCGCGCACGCGATCGCCAGGATCAATCCCACCATCGTCAGGAGCACGTACAGAGGCTTGGAATACTGGCGGCGCAAACTGCCCAAACCGGCGGCGCCGGGATTCAGCATCAGCGCGGGCAGTTTGGCGCGCTCACCGCCGGTCGTCGCGGTGGTGGCAATCCATTGATGGAAACGAGGAGCCAGCGCTGCCTGCGCCTGGGCCATGCTGACGCCGGGACGCAGACGGCCCATCATTTCGATCCAGTAGAAGTTTCCGTCGGGATACATACGAGCTGCTCGGGCACCGTCCACGAGCAGATTCGTGTGCAACGGAAGGTAGAGGTCCGGCACCTCCGCAGGGTCGACTCCGAAGAATTCCGGCGGCGCCACCCCGATCACCGTAAAGGGCACATTATCGACGAGAACCGGTTGTCCAATCGCACTCGACGGTCCCCCAAAGCGCTGCTGGCTGGTCGCAAAGCTGATGACCGCGACTGGCGCCGCGCCTGGACGGTCGTCTTCGGAGTCGATCAGACGTCCCGCAGCCGGCGACACTGCCAGGCCGCGAAAATACTTGCCGGTGACGTACTCCGTGCCGGCGCTCGTGGCTTGCCCGCGGACGGCCAGGTTACGGTTTAATCCGTTGAAGTATCCGAAAAGCGTGGAAAAGACGGGATTCTCCTCGCGAAGCGTCTCGAACGCGCCGTACGGAAACATTCCGCTGACCATGGCGCCTTGATCGCCCGGCCACGCCATGCCCTGTACCCCGTGCATGACGTGGACCCATTCCTTGTTGGCGTCCCGCGGCGGCCGGCTATGCCAATTCAAAACCACCAGCGACTCGGGATCGGCCACCGGCAGCGAGCGCAACAGAATCGACTCCATGAAGCTGTAGATAGTAGTGTTGGCGCCGATGCCGAGCGCCAGCGATAAGATCGCCAGGGCGCTGAACGCCTTATTGGCTGTCATGGTGCGGCAGCCATAGCGGATATCCTGTCCAAGTTCCGATAAAAACCGTGTCATCCAAATCTCCCGTGAGTCTTCGTGCTTCAGGCCGGTGTTCCCAAATCGCCGGCGCGCTTCAGCCCGGACGCACTCCGGCTTCATACCGTCAGCTTCGAGTTCCGCGGCCTTCTCCGCAAGGTGGAGTTCCATTTCCTCACGCAGCGCCTCGCTGCGCCGTGCGCTCTCCATCCAATACCTCAGCCGTCGAATCAACATGTCCGTCACTCCGCTCCCATCACACGGGCGATCGCCAGCGTGAGTTTGGCGTATTTTCGGGTTTCAACCGCCAACTGTTTGCGGCCAGCCGCCGTGATCTTGTAGATCCTCGCCCGCCGATTATTCGACGTAACGCCCCAGACACCGTCGATCCACCCGTTTAGCTCCAGCCGCTGGAGAGCGGGGTACAACGAGCCCTCCTCGACGAGGAGCTCATTGTCGGAGGACTGTTGAATGAACTGGACGATGCCGTATCCATGAAGATCGCGTCGCGACAGCGTCCGCAGAATCAACATGTCCAGTGAACCGGGTAACGAATCGTTCTTCTGCGCCTTGCGTCCCATACCAAGAATTCTTAGCTTATCCGGCGAGATTACGCGAGTCAAGTTCAGTTTGGCGAGCTCCCGCGCCACAAGACGATTTCGGGGGGCTCACGCGCGCCGGATGCGAATCGCTACGGCGCGAGTTGCCGCTGTCGACAATAAGGCTACGTCTAGATCGGCAACCCGGAACCCATTATGCCGAACAAAATGACGCTGAACGCAGTAACGGCAACACAAGCAATACCCGATCCGGCATAGTCCGGCATTCGATACTGTGGCTGAAACCGGTTCTGGTGTGTCAATTCGACTACTCCCCGGCCACCCGGCGCCGCAAAACCGAGCCAACCTTTTTCGGTCACAAAAATCTTTATCAATACAATCAGCAGCTTACAAAAAAATCCACTCACCCCACCAAACTCCATCCGCTAAGCTCAAGCCAGGATAAGGAGAGTATGAATGCGTCTAAGAGTTAGCAACATCGTGTGGCGTAGCGGATTCACGCCGGCCAACACGCAAAAGATCGCCAAACCGCGCAAGATCACCGCCGGAAAGGCCGCCATCCTCAAGGCGCTCGTCCTGACAACCGAGAGCATCGAGGAATTCGAAGCGCTATATAGCGCGCACTACGATCATCACCAACCTCAAGGAGAAATCGAATCCGGCCTGGTCAACGATATTGCCACTGCTCACTGGCGCGTGCGCCGGATGCAGCGCGCTGAAACCGAAGCCATCAATGAGCACCTCGCCGCCACCGATAGTGCCCCCGGCGCGCTAGTTCAAGCTATTTTCAGTCCAGTCCCTGAGGCGCTACGCCGCGAGGAAGACCGCTGTTCCAAACAAATGTTTCGAACCAGCGCTATGCTGCGCAAGCTGAAAGCCGTCGCCAACAAATAACCAAAATACTGAATCCAGGAGAAAAACCATGAAATCGCAAGCACGAATTGAAGCAGGCCGTCGCAATGGAATGCTGGCCAGAGGAAAGAAGTCCGAAGAAGCCCGCCAGAAGTGTGCACAAAATAGCGTCAAACATGGGTTATTTTCAAAAACGTTGGTACTTGCCAACGAGAGCCCCGAGCTGTTCGAATCCACCCGAAAATCCTATTACGATCTCTGGAAACCGGAAAATGAATTCGAAGCCGATCTCGTCAACGACATGGTCGCCGCCCGCTGGCGCCTCAACCGGGTAATGGCGGTCGAGCACGAAACTCTCGACCTCCGGCAGGCACGCATGCACCACTCCGGCGAACTCAAAAAGGAGTTCGACATCATACCGGAACCTGTCCGCCTTGCCATCGCCTACGAGAAAGAAAGCAACGGATCTAAAACCATGGCCAACCTCTCGCGCTACGAGGCCCGTTATTTCCGCCAACTTCGCCAAGCCGCCGCCGAGCTTCGCCAGGTTCAAAAAGACCGCCGCGCTGCCGAGGCCGAAGCTGCCGAAGAAGCAATCACATCCGAACCGGAGCCAATATGCAGGAACGAAGGTAACGCTACGCCAAAACCGGCACCAAAACCGCTGGAAATCGTTCGCTCTGAGCCCAAACCGGCCGCGCAGTCCGATGACTCCACCAAGGAGGACCCGTATTCAACGCCTAACCGATAAAAGCGGCCGCGCGGGGGCCGCCGATCTGAAGCGCAGGTTAGCGGCAACCATCTAACTCTCTCGACGTACAATAAAAACGTCGGCGCGGTTGCGATCATTCGATTGCCGGCACGTCCATCATCCTATTTCCACAGGTGCCTTTCTCTGATCATGCCCCGTAGCACGGCACGACTGACCACAAGAGTGATGCTGTGCGCTGTCACGCTTCTACTTCCGGCCTGCCTCGTCCGCACCCGCGTCGTCGCTCCGCCGGGGAAGGTGGCGAACCGGCCGTTGCTGACGGCGCGCAAGGAAGACCTGATCGACCGCATACACCAGATCTCCGATCGGATACAGTCGTTCACCATGAAAGCCGATATGGCCGCCTCGGTTGGCAGTCTATATAACGGAGCAGTGAAGGATTACGCCACCATTGCCGGCATTTTGATCTTCTTGCGGCCGGACTTGATCCGTATCATCGGACAGGACCCGGTCGTTCACAGCACTCTCTTCGACATGGCCTCAGTCGGCAACGAATTTCACCTTTCGATTCCCAGCAAGAGCCGTTTCATTGAGGGTGCCAACGACGCGCCTGCGAAGTCCCCAAATAAACTCGAGAATCTCCGGCCCGCCGCGTTTCTCTCGGCATTGTTGATCCAACCGCCGGATGCTAAAACGAACGTCACTCTCATGGAAGACGATACCGACGAGACCAAAGCGATCTACATTCTGTTCATCATCAGGCGGAATGGAGATCAACTCCAGCTGCTCCGGAACTTCTATTTCGATCGTTATACGCTTCAAATCGTCGGCCAGAAAATCTTCGATCCGTCCGGCGAAATTCTCAGCGAGTCGAAATACGCCGGCTGGAAGCCTTTTGGCAATATTTCCTTCCCCACCGTTGTGGATATCAAACGGCCTCAAGACAACTACGAAGTCACGCTAACCATCAGCGATGTGAAGTTCAACACGGGCGATGTCACGCCGGAAAAATTCGTGCTCGTCCAGCCCCCGGGTTATCAGCTTCAACAAATAAAAGAGCTACCGTGAATGCTATGAAGATACTTCTTGCCGTAGACTTTTCGCCGGGTCGAAACGCCGTCGCTGGTGAGATTGCCGCGCGTCCCTGGCCGGCAGGGACCACCGTGGAAGTCCTCAGTGTGGTCGAGCCGTTTGAGATTTGGGCAGTCCCGGAGTTGATCGCGCAGGTCACTCGGCGCACTAAAGAAATGGTTCAACAGATGGCGGATCTTCTCACGTCCGCCGGACTCGCCGCCACACCTCTCGTTCTGACGGGCGATCCCAAGACCGTGATCGTGGATCACGCCGAGCAGTCCGGCGCGGACTTTGTAGTGGTTGGTTCTCATGGAGCCACAGGGTTGGCGCGTCTTCTTTTCGGCAGTATCGCCCGAGCCGTTTTGCGCCACGTCCATTGTTCCGTCGAAGTGGTGCGTTCCAATTCCGGACAGGAACCCGTGCGGAGAGCCATGAAGATCCTGCTGGCAACCGACGGCTCTCAGTATTCCAACGCCGCGGCCCACTCCATTGCCGAACGCCCGTGGCCTGACGGCACTGAAGTTCGCATCCTGAGCGTCGTCGAGCCACGCGTCTCCCTATTTGAGGCGGCGTTTGAACCTCCGCTGCTCGACGTCGAAACTGTCGAGCAATTTCGCGTCAATGCAATGCAGCATGCTCAGGAAGCGATCGCGAGCGCGGAAGAAATTCTCGCCTCGGCCGGGGTGAAGACCGCGGAGTCGATTTCTGTTCTACTGGACGGCCCGAAGCATGTCATTCTCGACGAGGCTCAGCAATGGGGCGCAGACTTGATCGTTGCCGGATCGCAAGGCCGCAGTGGCGCCGGCCGGTTCTGGCTCGGAAGCGTTTCCGAGTCCGTTGCGATGCACGCTGGCTGTTCCGTCGAAGTAATCCGGCCTCCTAAAACTGAAGGTTCAACCCAAGCTTAAGGAAGCGCGGGAGGTTCTGCTCCGTCGGACTCAATCGTCCGAACTGAGGGTTGGTAACATCGACGGAAGCGATGCTGCCATACCACGGATGATTCAGCGCGTTCACAGCCTCAAAGCGGAATTGCATGCGGATCCGCTCGTAGATAGCGAACGATTTCGACACGGACGCGTCCCAGTTGTGGTAACCCGGCAGCCGAACATTGCTGAATTCGTACGGAAAATTCCGCGTCGTGTAAGTAAGATTTGGAGCCGTGTGATTGGGCCACAGCGCGGTATTGAACCATTGCGCGATGCCGCCGTTGTCCAGCTTGGCGCTGCCGGGTTGCACCTGCGGAGCGTTCGGATAAGCCACTTCCATACCGCTCAGATAAGTGATGTTCGTGTTGACTTCCCATCCGCCGATCAGAACATTAGCCAGTTTGGGAAGGTCATTCGCAAACTTCTTACCCTTTCCGAACGGCAGTTCGTAAACCATCGTGAGATTGAATTTCTGCGGAATGTCTAGCTGGTCGGCAGGCTCTTTTACGAGCTTCGTTGCGCCTGGGTTGCTCAGGTTCAAATCCTGCGCATTCAGCATCCGCACTTGTTGCAGCGTCTTGCTGAAAGAATAGCTCGCCAACAGAACCAATCCATCACTGAACCGCTTGGTGATTTTCGATTGGAATGCATCGTACCGTTGTTTTCCAATAGGAAGACTTGCCAGCAGTAGCGACTGAGTGAATTGCGGATACGCATACATCAGGTTTTGGGCTGCCGTCGTCGCGCCGTTAAGAGACGCGTTTGCGGGAATCAATCCGGCCAATGGATTGGGCACTTGCTGCGTGTAGTAGGCAGTGTTGACGGCGCCATTGGCGTTCACTTGATTCATCTGGGACAGCGGGATGTAATTCAGATTGACCCCGCCTCCGCCAAGAGTGCTATTCAGCAGCGGCAGTTTCGAAGTCTGATTGCCGACGTAGGCTATTTCCACTAGCGCATCGCCGCGCAACTCGCGTTGAATATCGAACGAATACTGCTGCGAATACGGCAGCGGCCGGTCGCGGTAGTTCACGGTCAGATTCTGTCCCAGGAAGCTGGCCGCCCCCTGGCTGCTGCCGATTGGTGACAACAGCAGACCGCCCGGTTGCAGGGCGAACGCGTTGGCCAGGTTCACCGCCGGAGTAAGGTTTCCGTCAATCGAAAGAACGGCATTGGTTGTCTGGCTGAAGCCGTTCGTTCCGCCGGTGGCGCTCTGGCCCAGGTAGTACAACCCATACCCGCCGCGGACTACCCACTTGTCCCAAGGCTGGAAGGCAATTCCGATGCGCGGAGCGAAATTGTTCTTGTCCGGGTTGACGGTGCCCCGGGGTTGCCCATTGACGCCCGCGAACAGCACCGCACCTTTGAGACTCAGCCCCTGGATCTGGGATGCGATCGGACTCGCCGCCGTCAGATCCAGCCCATCGATCATACGGTTATAGCGTTCGGTCGCGGGAGATTCATAATCCCAGCGAAGGCCCAGATTCACTGTCAAACGCGACGTCAGTTTCCAGTCGTCTTGAAAGAAGCCCGCGTAGTAAAAATGTGTGAATGCGGTGTTGATGTTGCGATCCGCGGATGCCGCGGTGGGATCTCCGAGCAGGAATGTCGCGATCTCGTTGCCGGAAGTAGCGCTGGCGCTCGAGGCATTCGCCTGTGTCCACGTTTTGCCGAAAGTGTACGCCCCGCTGGCATTTCCTGGATTGATTGTGTTGTCGTTATACTTGCGGGCCTCGACGCCGAACTTGAGAAAATGCTTGCCGCGCACGAGATTGAAATTCGGCTGCACACTGTATGTGTCGTTCATCCCGTAGTTGATGACGCTGGAGCCCATCTGCTGATAGCTGCCGAGATTGAATGGCGGAAATTGCAGCGCCGAGAACTGCGACACCAAAGCCGAATCGAAGCCGAGTTTCCTCGGATCGTAGTTTGCACCGAAAGTGTTTCCGCCGCCATTCTCCCAGCGGTTCAGGCCTGCGCGCAGATCGAACGTCAGACTCGGAGAAATTGTCGATGTCCAGTTCCATGTCCAGTTTCTGCCGTTACGTAACAGCGGCGCGTTTCCGGTCGGTTCGGCCGGATTCTTCTGCGAGAGATCCAGAACAAACACCAGCCCGCGGTACTCCGAATACGGATTCTGGCCATAGCGGAACGAAACGTTGTTCTTCGAAGTGATCTGATAGTCGAGGCGGCCGATCACCTGATTCAAATCGCCCACCCAGCGTGAAGGAAACGGATAATTGTTGATCTGAGCCGGGCCGGTTCCAAGCGACGTCGGAGCCGGGTAGAATGCAAACGCGGCCGCGGCAATCGGGCTGATGCGCGAGGCCGGGATTTTGTTCCCCGCGAAGGGTGTACGGGAGCCGTCTTTCGCTGTGGTCGTCGGGTCGTAAATTAGAACTTGCTGTCCCTGCGCGTTGAAGAGTCCTGAAAAGTCTCCTGCACGCTCGGCCAGCGTTGGCACGGTTGCGACACCAGGGTCGGCCGACCGCTGCCGCATCCCTTCATACGAGATCAGCCAGAAGAGTCGATTCCTCCCGTTAAATACTTTAGGAATCAAAACCGGACCGTCCAATTGAAACCCGAATGCATTGATATGGTTTGGCGATTTAGGAATGCCGGCGGCGTTCAACTCCGACTGGTTGGCGTTCAGCTTCGCGTTCTGAAAATTCTCGAACAGCGTGCCGTGCAGGGAATTGGTGCCCGACTTGGTGACGATGGTGATCACGCCGCCGCCGGTCCTGCCGTACTGCGCGTCATACGTGTTCGTTAGTACCTTGAATTCCTGGATGCTTTCGAGCGTCGGCACGTTGATCACCGACCGGTTCGACTGCATGTCGCTGATCCCATCCAGCAGTACTTCGTTTTCCTGATTCCTTCCGCCATTGATGGAAAAGCCCGATGTCCCGCCACTGTCGAAGGACCGGAGGTAACGCCACGTTCCCACCTTGATGACGCCCGGCGCGGCCCACATGATTTGGAATGGATTTCGCCCCTGCGTCGGCAGATTGGAAACGAGCTCATTTGAGATACCTTGTCCACGTGTGGCTGTTTCGGTTTGCAAGGTTGAAACCGATGATGAGACCGTAACGCTGTCAGCCAGATTTCCCAGCTCGAGATGAATATCGATCCTCGCCTTGTCGAGAGATTGCAGCACAATGTTCTCCCGCACGTACCTTTTAAAGCCTGGATGTTCCACGGTCAATACATAAGTTCCCGGCGCCAGGAATGGCGCCAGATAAGTGCCGGTGTCGTTGGTTGTCTCGGTGGTCGCGGCGTTGCTCGCCGGATTGGTGACGATCACAATCGCGCCGGAAATCGGTGCGCCGCTTGGATCCGTTACAGAGCCTGAAATGCTTGCACGGACCTCTTGTCCATAACAAATAGCAGCCGCGCTCAACAAAAGCGGCAGAATAACCAAACGTGGGCTCCAAGCCATAACACCTCTCATAGATTGATCGAAGGACTGGGCTTAATTCTATGGTTCCGCCGGGATGGTGTCAATCGAAACCACGAAAAATATCGGTTCGCCTAGGGTGGGTTGAATGGGAGTCAAGCCGGGTAGACTACTCGGACTTACCGAGAGACCCAATATCAGGGAAGTTCGACCGCCAATAATAACGGCCGCGGTTCGGGAAATTCCCCCTCGCCGCGGCCTCAGATGAAAGTTGCTCAGCTTCTAGAAAAAGAACTTCAGAGCGAATTGAAGAATTCGCGGATCAAACGCTGCTTGCACTCTTCCGAATGTCGAAGCGCTCATATTTGTTGAAAGGGTTGTATAGCCTGTCACCGTTCCCGCCGGCGAAATCGCGCCGACGAAGTTCGTGTGATTCAGGACGTTGAACGCATCCAACCGTGCTTGAACGCTGTAGCGCTCAGTCAGCTTGAAACTCCGGCTAATCGCGGCGCTGAAATCCACGGTCTTGGGCCCACGCAAAGCGTTGTGGCCGAGGTTTCCGAACGTGCCGAGCGCATTCGCCTGAAACGCAGCGGGATTTAGGAACAGGACGCACGCGGTTGTGCCGTTGTTGCAGATGGGATTGGTGGCGGCCGTATCCGCAAGTACCAGATTGGGCCGGTCGTTGTTGAGGTTGGTGAGCGAGTTATCTTTACCCACGGTTACGTTCAGGGGCTGGCCGCTGGAGGCATGAATAATTGGCGCAATTTGCCAACCGCTCAGCAACCTGTTCGTCCACGCGCTGTAGCCTTTCACTTCGCTGGTCGCCACAAGCGACGTATTGAAATTGTGGCGCGTGTCAAAGACGCACGGACCCCAGTCCGCATGCCGGTTGAACGGCTGTGAGTTCCCTGGAGTGGCCAATGCTGCGCCAAAATCGGTATCCGAAATGCAGTTGGAGTACGTATAGTTGGCGAGGAAAGTGAAGTTGTGGGCAAATCGATGCTGGATCGACATCAGCAGCCCGTTGTAGTGAGCTACCGCGCCATCATCCATCGTGTTGATGCTCGCGTAAGCCGCGCCCAGGGTGGGATTCTGGAGGTACAAGCGACGCCGTTGATTGGCATTCCCCGTTGTTGAGCAAGTCGCGTAAGAGATACCGTTGATCGTGCAGGCGCCCAAACCCAGAAACGACGCGGGGTTGATTTCTCCGTTATTGCTCCAAAGGTGAGTAGTCTTGTTGCCCAGGTAGCTGACCGAGGCCACCCAACTGGTGCCTATCTGCCGCTGGTAGGTCACGTTCCAATTCGCCACATACGTGGGCTTGGGATTGAGGGGCATATTGACGTAAACGCCCGCGGTCGGGAAGAACGCCTTTCCGTTCTGGGGATATGGATTCCCACCTGGGTAACCCTGCCACGGATTTGATAATCCGCCAACCGGGTTCGGCGTGTCGATGTTCGTACCTACCGGAGCATTGGTTGTTTCGCGCTCGTTGAACCAGGTTTCCGCAACATCGTAAAGGATACCCGCGCCGACGCGAAGCGTGTCCCGTCCGTCGCCGTGTGGATTCCAAACTACGCCCAAGCGCGGTGCGAAATTCGCCAGCTTGCCGTTCCAGTTCGCGGCCGGAATGCCTTTGTCTCCCGGGAAGAACAGCCCAGCCGGCGCATTTGGATGTACGGTGCTGACCGTGCCGGCGGCAAAGCCCGCAAGGCTGAACGAAGTACCGCGCCCATATTTATCCGGATCGGAGAACGACGGCTCCCAGCGAATGCCGTAGTTCAGCGTGAAGTGTTGCGATATTTTGAAGGTGTCCTGCGCATAGAAGCTCATGATCCACGTCCGCAGGTCGTCTGGAGTGGCGTTGGTCTGGCTGAAATCGTTCGGCAGCCCGGTCATGAAATCGGCCAGTCCCAAGCCCGTCCGAGAGCCGTTAAACGTAAAATTGCCATTCTCCTGGAAACCGGAGATGGTATTATTCTGCACCCGGACAAGGTTGAACCCGAATGCCATTTCATGCCGTCCACGAATCACGTCCACATCGTCCGCCATCTGAAAGGTGTTGACGTTGAAATGACCAGGGGCGCAGGTGCCGCAGAACGTGCTGAACCCGCCGGTAACGCTAAACAGCAGGAAATTCGGCACCGCGCTGTACATGTTCACGCCGAGTAGCGTCGGGTTGATGGGAATTGGTGTCGGCCCGCGGTCGTCACGGCGCCGGTTGAAGGTAAAGTGAAACGTGTTGAGCGTTCCCGGGCCGAAGGTGTACGTATCACTGATCGCGGCCGATTGAGCCATTTCAAGATTGCCCGCTTGTGTGGTCGTCAGTATGTTCTTGCCGTCATAGGTAGGCGGATTCTTGAAGGCATCAATGAAGTAGCGGCCAAACAGCGTATTCTTGGAGCTCTGCACAAAGTCGACGCGTCCAATCACCTGTTCCTCATCGCCAGTAACCGGAATTGTGTACGTAACTTTGCCGCATTGGTCGGCCGAGGAAACCGGTAAATAGGTATTCGCAGTCTTCAGGGCCACCGGGTTCAGCATCGATGCCGGAATCTGGTTGCCCGCGAATGGGACGTTGTTGTTGAGCGGATTCTTCAACGTCACAGCGCCGCCGGATTGACAGGTGGCGCTGGCAACCGTGCTGAAATCTCCGTTCAACATAGCTGCATTCGGAATGAACGTGGTGAACTGCGGGGGGTTCGAGCGATTCCGCGTACCCTGATACCCACCAAAGAAAAACAGCTTGTCCTGGATGACCTTACCGCCGGCGGTGCCGCCGAACTGGTTCCGCTTTAGACTGTCGCGGGTTGGCGCGAAGAAGTTGCGCGCGTTCAAATCTCCGTTGCGCAGATACTCAAACAGATCGCCGTGCAGGACGTTTGATCCGGACTTGGTCACTACGTTGACCGTCGCCCCCGGATGTATACCGAAGCGCGAAGACACAGCGCTCGTTTCGACGCTGAATTCCTGGAGCGCATCCGGGAAGGGGAAGGGCAGGTTGACGTTCGACATCGCGTCTGTGTTGTCCCCGCCGTCGAGCAGGTACGCGGTCCCGTTCCCTTGTCCGCCCGCTACGGAAATCCTGGTGGAACTGTAAAAAGTCTTGCTACCCGTATCGCCACTGTCCCCATACGCCGCGGCTCCCAGTCCGATAATCAACTGGGTCACCTGCCGCCCATTCAACGGCAGTTCGTTCATGCGCTGTGTGTCGACCACGTTCGAGATGGAATTTTCCTTCGTCTCGACCAGGCTGGTGGCTGCCGTCACCTCAATCCGTTCCGAAGCCGCGCCAATCTGCATCACAACATTGATCTGAGGGTTATTGTTCACCTCCAGCACGATGCCTGTCTGCGCGTAATCTTTGAAACCTGCCGCTTTCACTTCGAGCCTATAAGGTCCAACTGGGAGGTTGGGAAGCGTATAGCGGCCTACCGAATCACTCACTGTTGACCGAGTCGCATTTTTGCTGGTCTCGATCATGGTGACTTGCGCACCGGCCAGCCTGGCGCCGCTCGGGTCGGACACCATTCCGCTGACTTCCGCTATTGCCACTGACTGACCCCGGGCTGCGGATTGCAGACCGATCAGACAGAAAATCGACATGGACACAGATACTCCTAGGAGTATCGACTGGGACACTTTCATCTAAAAAACCCCCTGTTGTGCAGTGAAGCGGTTCATGAATCCTCTTCAAAGCGAGCAAACTCCAGTAATCGTACATCCGGCTAGTACTCGAGTCAAGGCCCCCTGAAAGGCTGCTGGGCGTCTTATCGACACTAAGCTCTCTCGAGAATAGGACCCAACAGTCAGCGATAGTACTAATACGCCTTTTTATATCGTTGCAATTGTAAGATCAGTCCCGAGCGGCAAGAATAACGCCGGCTACGATCAGCAGACCGCCGATACCTTTGCCCCACGTGAGCCGCTCCCCCAGGAACGCTGCGGCGAAGAGAATCACGAGCACCACGCTCAGTTTGTCGATCGGCGCCACCCGCGAAGCAGGGCCCAGTTGAAGTGCCCGAAAATAGCAGAGCCAGGAGAGTCCCGTAGCGAATCCCGACAGAACCAGAAAGATCCAGGTCTTTGTGGACGTAATCCGAAAACCGCCCGGTTGGCGCGTGAGGTAGGCCATCAACCAAGTGAACGCCACCACTACTGTTGTCCGGATCGCTGTGGCCACGTTCGACTCGATTCCTGTTACGCCCAGTTTCGCCAATAATGCAGTGGCCGCCGCGAACAGCGCTGAAAGCAGAGCCCACACAATCCATGTCATTCTTCTAGTGTCGTCGAGGGCGGGGATAAGCGATGCAGCTTCACGAGTAAAACCCAACCGGCCGCTGGTCTCGTGCTTCTATGTTGGAATGCTACACGGTCTACGCTCTAGACCTCACGATCACCGAGACCACCGATCTTGCGCCATACACAGACCGGGAGGCGATTCGGAATGAACTTTCCCGCTCATGGATGAACTCATTCCAGGTATCAAGCGCGGCGACAAGGCATGTATCGCGATTGGCAGCGAGTTTATTGAGGAGCCCGCAAAGGGCGGGGTCGCGGTCCTCAGTCGTCGCAAGCAAACGAATCGTGCGAGTCCGCGACCCAGGCTCCGTTTTGCGGGCGTTTTGATGAGGAGCCGCGGGGTTCCCGTTCGGAAAGACCCTGAAGTCGAATACCGCACGCGCACTCCGTGAGACAGGGCTCTCCAGCGCGCAAGTAAAAAGATTGCGGGAACGAATTGTCGGCATGTTGTTGGCTGGCTGTGTTCCCCGCTAGTTCAAGGATTATGCCAAGCTACTTCGAAATATCGGCATCGGAGAGTGGTGGCCCAAGATAATACCTGAAAATCACTCCATCCCAATCGGTTGACCCGGGGGCACCGGGGCCGGTTCTGGAAGCGCGAACTGCTTCGGATCTTCCAGGAACTTCTTGATCTGCGCCGCGGCGTATTGCCTATGCGCTCGTTCATCCGCATCTGCACCCCGCGCCGCCACCAGATACGCCCGCAATTCGTCAAGCTTCGCCGCGGCCATCGCACGAACTTCCGTCCCGGCAGCATCCTGAGCAGACAGCGACATCAACCGGTTCAGTGCCACGTCATCCACAACACGCTGCGTATCGGCATCGAGTCCCGAAAGCCTGGTCTTCTTCCAAGTCGCTCCAAGCACCTTGCTGATCACCTCATCGAGACCCGGATACTTGGTGTCGCGCGAATGATACTCAATCAAGCGAGCCGCCCGCTCAGCATTCAAAATCTGACCGAGAGTAATCGCCGCAGCCGCTTCAACCGGACCCATCGCATCAAACGTAAGCCCGGTGCGATGGTGAAACAATTCCCGTGTTTTCGAGTAGCCCTGCGGGCGCGGCGGAATCATTCGCAACACCACTTCCGGCAACGTAAGCGCTCCCGGCGCGATTGTCTGAAGCAACGCGTCCAGCGCGCGACGTTGTTCGGAGCCCGGCACGATCTCGGCGACCGTCTGCCCATCGCCGCGCATTGCATAGGTGTACTGTAATCCTCCCAGCATCTTCGAAGCAGCCTCCACTTGGTAGCGATGACCAAGATAGAGCGGCACCAGCACCTCTTCGAGCGTGCTCATCGGCGTCCCTTCGCGAATGTTGTTCGCCGAGAAGCGCCTCAGCGCTCGGGACCGAACCTGCATCACTCGATTCAACTCATCCACCGCATTCGCGCCGTTGTCCCAAAGATGCGACGAAGGATGTGGGCTGCCTTCCGGCCTCGAATCGGCGTCGGTCATGAAGTACAGCCCGCGCGCATACGCCTTCGCCAAAAGTTCATTCGAATAATTCGTACCTTGAGGCGAATCCTG
>Ga0207695_10004020_pt1 | contig 20242 bp, 13 predicted proteins | sample KBSC54metaG_FD_184354 | JGI IMG/M metagenome (GOLD analysis project Ga0207695, IMG submission 184354) | Corn rhizosphere microbial communities from Kellogg Biological Station, Michigan, USA - KBS C5-4 metaG (SPAdes) (version 2) | ecosystem: Host-associated > Plants > Roots > Rhizosphere > Soil...
CCCGCCGGCGTCCTGAATGATGGCGATGTCGCCCGCATCGCGGTTGAGCGCGGCCGCCGTTGCCACGCGCGGTTGCACGCCGCGGCCCCGAGTGAACTGCCGGTGCCGAAACAGCGATTCGTTGAGGGTTTCGCGGCTGCTGCCGCAAGGAGCCGGGTCCTGCCGGGTCCACGCGGACGGGACCAGCCAGGCGGCGATAATGAGCGCCAGCGCACGCATCGGATGAGCCAACCTCAATTCTGACATGTCGCGGGTACGGTAAAATCCGGACCATGGGATTTTGTACGAATTGCGGCGCGCAGTCCTCGCCCGGAGCCAAATTTTGCAATGGTTGCGGCCAGCCGATGGGCGCTGGCGCGGCCGGTCCCGCCGGTCCCGTGATCGAGAAGTTGGACTACACCATTCAGGGCGATAACTTGCAGATCGTCCGCCTGCGGCTCAAGCCCGGCCACGAAGTCTACGCCGATGCCGGCCGCATGGTCTACAAGACCGCCAATGTGCAGTGGGACACGCGCATGACGGGCGCCACCGTCGGCGAGAAATTGATGGGCGCCTTCCGCCGTGCCATCACCGGCGAGTCGTTGTTCGTCACGTATTTCCGCGCCGACAGCTTGGGCGAGGTCGGCTTCGCCGGTCACTATCCGGGCAAGATCCAGGCCTTCGATCTGCCGCCGGGTCGTAGCGTGCTGGTGCAGCGCGACGCATTTTTGTTCGCGCAATCGTCGGTGCAGTACAGCGTGGCGCTAGTCAAACGACTCGGCGCGGGCTTCTTCGGCGGCGAGGGTTTCATCCTCGAGAAGTTCACCGGTCCGGGCACCACCTTCATTCATGCTGGCGGCGACTTCATCGATTTCGATTTGCAGGCCGGCCAGGTTCTACAGGTCGATGCGGGCTGCGTCGTGGCATTCGACGAAAGCGTCGATTACGACTTCCAATTTGTCGGCGGCATCAAGACCGCGCTCTTCGGCGGCGAAGGCCTGTTCCTGGCAACCCTCACCGGTCCCGGCCACGTCGTCGTCCAGAGCATGACCATCGAGCGGCTCCGCAAGGAAATCGCCCCCGCCGGCCCGCAGCGCGACGAACACACCGCCCTCGACACCCTCGGCGGCCTCCTCGGCTCCCGGGACTGACGCCTCTCCGCCACACTCCCGAGCTTCGCAGTCCCAAGGAGCCGCCAGGGCCGTCTCCTGACTCCTGACTTCTGTCTCCTGACTCCTTACCGCACCACTCGCCCGATAAACGTCCCCCAGTTCGCCAACAGCGATCGCGGGCCGCCCGGGATGTATTCGGCGGCGATCCAGATCGAGCCATCGGCATCCGCCACCGCGGCGGAGTAATCGCCCCAGCGGGCGACGCGGCTACCGAATGCGCCGTATCCGGTGAAGCCGTCGTCAGGCGCCGCGCCCGATGCTGCGATCTGAATGGGACCCGTGCCGCCGATCATGTCGAGCGTGGCGAATGCCGCGCTCGGATAAAAGTCCGGCCCGATGAGCGTGAACGTAATGACGCCCTTCCCCGCGGCATTCACGCCGACGGAAGGATACGACACACTCTCCTGGTTAGCTGCCAGGTAGCCCTGGTTCGTCATCGACGCCTGCAACGTGCTGCCGTTCCAACTCGGCGTCACGATGAACCAGGCGATACCCGCGCGCGTGGGACCGTTCGGAGTCTTCACCACCGTGCCGAGAGCGGTCCACAGCGATCCGGCAGCGTACACAGTCTGCTGCATGCGATCGTCATCCGCATCGACCAGTTCCAGGTGCTCGTTGGTCGTGACGCCGAAGACATTGTTCTTGGTTTTCAGGTAATCGGCCAGTGGCAGCGCGCCGAGTTTCTGCTGGGTGGCGGGCGCAAGTCCGTAAATCTGGCTGTCCACGAGTGTGTAAGTAAGCGCGGGGTTCGGACTGGCGGTGTCCAGCGAAGCGGTGTTCGTCATCGCCCAGACGGCGATGCGATTGTCCAGCGTATTGAAGAAATCGAGGGCGCTGGTGAAGTACTCCGTGCCGTTGTTGGCACTGACGAAAGAGCCGCCGGGAGGAGTGGTCGCCGGCTGGATCGAGTAGGCTTGTCCCTCGGCCAGATTCAGGCTGGGGAAGTATGCCACGTAAGTGGCGGTGCCCGCTGCCAGCGCTGCCTTCGACATCGCGTAAACCTGCGCGCCATTGAATTGGGGCCCGGCGATCGAGAATTCGTTCGTCGTGATGAAGAAGCCGTTCGCGTCCGCGCCGATCAGCGGCTGGTCGCCAAAGCAGGGGCAGCCCTGATGCTGCGCGTTGCTGGGCGCATTCGTAGTGTCCAATTCGTAGAGCAGCCAGGATTGCGTAGGATCGTTGGACTGGCTTACCGCCAACAGGATCGACGACGTACCCGTGAAATTACCGTTTGCCGGGTCGGTGGTAATTTTGAGGACGGTCATGAACCAGCGTCCCGTCGGCGCGTCGAAGTAGATCCGAGGATCGCTCAGGAACGGACCGTACACCGGACCGCTGCGTACGATCGTGGGGAGCTGGCCGTAGAACCCGTTCAGGTCGGCGCTGCCGAGCAGCGCGCCCGACGTAGTGTAGACGGCCACCGCGAGGTTGACTGCCTCCACCACATATCCGTTGCCGACGGCCAGCCCCTGATCGGGTGGTTCCAGGTTGAATTGGTTTCCGCCGCCGGCCAGCAGTTGATCCAGGTGAGTGAGGCCCGGGAATCCCGTGAAACTGCTGCCGGGCACGATCCGGCTGGTAGCAGGCGTCGGGACGTGGTCCGACGAGACGCGCGCGCTGCTGTTGTTTCCGCTGGTACGCGTGAAGTGCGCGTCGACGGCCGGCTCGTTGCGAATCCAGTAGTTGTCACTCGCGGCGCCGGCGGTGGAATGGATCACGCCGACTCCCGCGCGGCGAATGCTCTGGGTTGCGGGGCTTGCGGCGGTGAGACTAACGGCCGCGCAGATAGTGAGTACGGGCAAAGTGACGCGCATAATTGACTGATGGACATTCTATGGAAGTCCGCGTCACTCGGCAAGTCCTATTTGCCAGGCCGGAATTCCAACGTGCTCTTGGCGTCAACGTTGCCGAACTGCATGGGATAGCTCTTGCCCGAGTAGTAGTTGTTCCACTGATCGCGGTAATGGCTCGACAGGATCTGCCCCGATTGCCCGATCTGCACGTTCAGCAGCGATCGGTTCCAATCGCCGAGATCGGCGTCCATCCGCATCGACGGCGCCAGTTTGAACGACGTCTGCTTCACCGTCGTCGCCGATCCGCTCATCGGAATCGGACCGATGTCGAAATACTTGCCGATCCACGGCACCTTGTGGATCACCGGATTGTCGATCGTCAGCCGCATATACTTGCCGTACAGCCATCGATTCGGATCGCGGCCCTGCATGCGGCGGCCCTCGTCCATCGCGTCGATGAAGGCGCGCAGCAGCATCTCGTCGTAGTCGCGGAACCAGCCGGCCGGTCGCTCCGTGAGCAGCTTGCGGATGATCGCGGGCGCCATCGAGCCTTCATAGTGCGACGCTTTGCCCGGCGATGCGTCCTCCGCCACGGCCGTGCGAACCTGCAGGTACGCGAGGCTGACGATGAAGGGCGCGGCCAGATCCTTCTCCATCTGGCCGTTCCACTTGTTCAGCAGGGCCACCGCCGCATCCAGTTCGGGACTGTGCCTTTGCCGTTTCTCGTAACTCGCGACTAACTGGCCGGCCAGAAATTTGGCGAAGGCCGAGTAAATGTCGGTCTGCACGCCGAGCATCTCCTCCGCGCGCCACCCGTTGCGCACCGAGAGCCGGTCGCGGACTTGCGTCGAACGATCCGGCGGCGCGAAGTTGCCGTTGACCGGGTAAGGGGAATTCGCCGGGAAAGGATTCTGATTGGACGTGGCGATAATGCCGCCCGGAGGATTGTAGGCCGAGGGTAGCTCCTCGAACGGGATCATGCCGTCCCATTCGAAATTGCCCGACGCGCCATCCACCGGGACGTCGCCGTTGAAGCCGTTGCGCCGCGGCAGTTTGCCGGCCGCCTGGTAACCGATGTTACCGTCCGCGTCGGCGTAGACGAAGTTAGAGCCGGGCCCGCCCCAGCGATGCAGCGCCGTCGTGAACTGCTGCCAGTTCTGCGCCCGGTCGATGTCCAGCACGGGATACTGCACCACGCCGGGTTCGTAAGCAGTCCAACGCAGCGCCAGGCGCGTATTGCCCTCCGCGATCAGCACCGGACCGTGGCGAGTAACATAAGTAACCAGCTCGACGGGCTTCTGTCCCTTGACCCGAATCAACTCGCGCTCGGTCTGCGCCTGCTCGATCTGATTGCGGAAAACGTAGCGGCCGCTGCGGTCGTCCAGCTTCTCTATATATAGGTCCTGCACGTCGAACTGCAGATTGGTGATGCCCCAGGCGATCCGGTCGTTGTGGCCCACCGTGATGCCCGGTGCGCCGGGAATGGAAACACCTGCAACATTCAGGCCGGGCGCCTGGATATGCGCCATGTACCAGATGCCGGGCAGCGAATACTCCAGGTGCATATCGTTGGAGAGGATCGGTTTGCCCGAAGCAGTGTGGCTGCCGGCCAGCACCCAGGCATTCGACCCCGGTTGCGCTTCCGATCCCGCTCGCGGCGGAAACAGGTAGTTCACCTTGGCCGTGTCGCCCCCCGCCAGCATGTCGCTCTTGATCAGCTCGTTGCGATATGTGGTGGTGAGGTCGCGAAACATGTGCAGGCAGATCAGCAGGGAATCGATCGCGCTCCACGGACGCGGTTGATATCCCAACAGCGTGAACTCGATCGGGAGATTCTCCAGATGGCTGGAAATATAGGCGTTCACTCCGCGCGTGTAGGCGCCGAAGGCCGCGCGATCTTCCGCCGGAAGCTGCAGGTAGCCCTGTTCGGCAGTGCGCCGCAGACGCAGGCGGCGCGAGTCCTTGTCCGATTCGACCAGGCTTGGTCCGAAAACCTCGGCCAGTTCGCCGGAGGAGAATCGCCGCAGCGCGTCCATCTGAAAGAGGCGATCCTGCGCCGTCACGTAACCTTGCGCAAACAGCGCGTCGTCCAGGCTGCCTGCGCGGATGTGGGGCTCCCCCAACTTGTCGAACGTGACCGTGACCGCGGCGGCCACCTCGCTTGGAATCGTCCCGCTCCGCTGCGGCAAGGGCCGCCACGCGAACCAGTACACGGCGCCCAGGACAGCCACCAGCGCCAGCGCGATGACTATGTTCACGAATTTAACAATTTTGCCGAGTCGGGGTTGATTCATCGGGAGGAGTAAATTCAATCATAGCGGGAATGTACCCTGCCCGAAATATTACTGATTCCCACTTTTAGACGCCGCTCGATTTGGGACGGTGGCCGATTTTGGGAAATCCGCTGTGTACAAGCGCGGATTTTTGGCATACAATCGATCCAACAAAAAAATGGGGCGTCACCTGGGATACAGTGGTGACGCCCCCCTACGTAACGGAGTTAGTTGATTACCTATTCAGACGATTCTAAACGCCTTTGGTTATGAATCTCCGATAGAATTATTTCGGAGGTTGTGGCCATTCCCCTATGCGCGTCATCGCGGTCATCCTGCTGATTGCGGTGAACGGGTTTTTCGCCGGCGCCGAGGTCGCACTCCTTTCCGTTCGTCACTCGCGACTCCGCCAAATGGCCGAAGAAGGCCAGGCCGGAGCGCAAGCGGCTCTCAATCTGCTGTCTAACCCCGGCAGACTACTTTCGGTTACACAAGTCGGGGTAACGCTCGCCAGCCTGGGACTCGGCTGGGCCGGCGAAGATGCGCTCTACACCTTCTTGCTCGGGCTCATCCGCGTGCCTCTCACGCCCATCGTCAGCGAGGCCGTGCATGGCGCCTGCTTCGTAGCATCATTCCTCGGAATCAGCTATTTTCACGTGGTCATGGGCGAGGTCGTTCCCAAGAACCTGGCCATCGCCCGCGCCGATCAACTCGCCGCCCTGGTCGCCCCCGTGCTCCTGGTTTTCTACCGGGTGTCGGCGCCGTTCGTCATCACCATCGAGCGATCGGCCGGAGCCATCACCAAGGCGCTGAAACTCCGTGGCGGGGCTCACGGAGGAGGCCACTCGGCCGAAGAACTCAAGCTCATCGTCAGCTCCAGCCGCGGTTTGGGCTATCTGCCCGAGGCGCAGGAGGACATGATCCACCGCGTCCTCGACCTCGACACCATCTTCGTTCGGGAAGTCATGGTCGCCCGCAACGACATCGTCTCCATCGATGCGAATTCCTCCCTCGACGAAGTGCTCCGCACCATGATCCGCGAACAGCATTCACGCCTGCCTGTCTTCGAGGGCAGTCCGGAAAAGATCATCGGCATCCTTCACTATAAGGACCTGCTCACCGTGTGGGAAGAGCGCCGCCGCGCCATCCGCAGGGGACGGCCGAGCCGCGTATTTCACGTCGCCCGCCTGCTCCGGCCCCACCTGGTCGTGCCCGAAACCAAGCCCCTCTCGCAGATGCTCGACGAGTTCCGCCAGGGCCGCTCGCATATGGCCCTCGTCGTCGACGAGTTCGGCACCATCGCCGGCCTCCTCACCGTGGAGGACGTGCTCGAACAACTAGTCGGCCGCATCGAAGACGAGCATGACGAAAAGCTCGCGCGCCCCATCACCCAAACCGACGACGTCGAACTCGATGGCGCCACCCGCATCCGCGACCTCGAAAGCGAATTTGGCATTGAGATCCCTGGCGAAGGTGGCTTCGAAACGCTGGCCGGCTTCCTGCTCTTCCGTCTCGGTGCGATCCCCCACGTCGGCGAATTTGTCGAGTACGGCGGCAGGCGCTACACCGTGCTCGAGATGGAGCGCAACCGTATCGCGCGCGTCCGAATCGAAAAGCTCCCCACAGTTCCAGCGCCTGCCGCCTGAAAGAACTGCTACGTTATTAGTGACTAATATGCTCGGCATCGACCGATGTGCCGCGAAATACACCTGGACCGCACTGCTTGTGATCGCAATGGTTGCCTTCGTGTACCAGGTGCGCACCACGTTGTTCGTCTTCATCGTTGCGGTGCTGTTCGCGTATCTGCTCTCGCCGCTGGTGAATCTGCTGGACCGCTTCCTTCCCGGCAATCGTTCGCGGACCCTGGCGTTGGCGTTGTCGTACGTCATCATTGTGGGCTTGGCCGTGACGTTCATAACCCAGGTCGGCGGCATCGTGGTGGCCCAGGCTAAGGATCTGCAGGATCGCCTGCCGGGTATGCTGCAAAACCAAAAACCTGCAAGCGCCACGCCCGGCACCGTCGACAGCATCAAAGCGCAAATCATCGATAAGATCGGCAGTACGATCGCACAACGTTCCGGCGACGTCGCCTCGACCCTGGCTTCCGCGGGACTGAAATTCGTGAACGTCGCCAGCGATTTGATCTACGTCATCATCATCCCGATCCTGGCCTTCTTCTTCCTGAAGGAAGCCCGAGAGATCCGCCAGCACATCCTGGATCTTGTGCCCGACGAAGACCGCCGCGCCCTGTTGGAAGACATCACCGCCGACATTCACCGTCTGCTGGCGCACTACATGCGCGCGCTGTTGATTCTCTCCATGGCGGCGTTCACCGCCTATTCCGTTTTCTTCTCGATCATCGGCGTGCCTTACGCGATCCTTTTGGCTGCGCTCGGTGGCATGCTGGAGTTCATCCCCATGGTGGGACCGCTCACCGCCGCCGTCGTGATTATCGTGATGGCGCTGGTGGCCAAGGCGCCGATCGTGACCGTCCTGATTTTCCTTGCGGTCTATCGTGTTTTGCAGGACTACGTCATCTCCCCCCACCTCATGGGCCAGGGCGTGGAAGTCCACCCGCTGCTGGTGTTGTTCGGGGTCTTTGCCGGCGCCGAGCTGGCCGGCGTCCCGGGGACGTTCCTCTCGGTGCCGGTCCTGGCGCTGGTCCGCATTCTTTATCTAAGGGTTCGCCGCGCCCGTCTCAGTGCGCCCGCCGCCGTCATATGATCCGCGTCTGGCGCTTGCTGCTGTTGGCCTCTCTTCCCGCCGCGGCCCACGTCGTGAGCATGAGTACCGGCGAACTCGGCATCGACGGTGCGCGGGCGCACTACGAATTGCACATGCCGTTATACGAAGTGGCCCACGTGCAAACTCCGGAGACCACGCTCCTCCAGCACATTCACTTCTTCAGCGCAGGCCGCGAAGCCCGCCTGCTGCGCAGCCAGTGCGCCGCCGATAAGGCCCGCGATTCCTACGTGTGCACCGCCGATTACGAATTCGCCGCCCCGGTGGAAAAGCTCGACGTGGAATGCACGTTCCCCGCGATCACAGTCCCGAATCACGTTCACCTGCTGCGCGCGCAATTGGGCGGCAAGGAAGACCAGGGCGTCTTCGACCTGACCTTCACCCGCACCACGCTCCGCTTTCGTCCGCCGGCGCCGATGGAGATTATGGCGGTCCAATCCGGCGCCGGTGCGGTCCGCGCGCTGGGCGGACTGGCGCAAGTGCTGTTCCTGGTGACGCTCGCCATGACGGCGCGCGGCCGGAAAGAGCTGCTGGCCATGGCGGCGATGTTCCTCGCCGGGCAGGTGCTCTGCGTCTTCATCGTGCCGCATACCAACTGGCTGCCCACGCCGCGTTTCGTGGAGGCCGCGGCGGCGCTCACTGTCGCTTACCTCGCCGTCGAAGCGCTGCTGTTGCCGCAGGCCGGTTCGCGATGGCTGGTCGCCGGCGCGCTCGGCGCGTTCCACGGTTTGTATTTCTGCCTCTTTCTGCAAAACACCGGGTATCGCGCGCCCCTCGTGCTCGCCGGCGCGGCACTGGCGGAAATCGTGGTGCTCGGCGTCCTCGCCCTGCTGCTGCTGCGGGCCGGACGTCTGGTGCATCGGGTCGGCGAAGCGGCGCTGCTGGCCTGCGGCCTCTTCTGGTTCGTCCTGCGGCTGAATGGTTGATTTCGCACTGGTACCAGAGAAGGCTGGTACCAAAGATAGGCGCAAAAAACCGATACGAACTCCGCCATTTCGACCTACAATGTCTGAAGCCTACTGATCGCTCCCTATCGTCGCAGCTCTGATCGGAGCCGCGACCGTAAGGGAGCGTCAATGCCGACTGGTACGGAGGGGATATGAGGGGATTCAGATTTGCGCCACTGGCGCTCGGCTCATCCATTTTTGCGGGCATGCTGTCTGCACAGGCGCCTGCAAAGATCGATTACGCGAAGGACGTTGCACCCATCCTGCGCCAGAACTGCGCCGGCTGCCACGGACCCACCCAGCAGGTCAGCGGCTTCCGCGTCGACCGCAAGAGCGTGGTTCTGGGCCGCCGCGGTGTAGTCCCGGGCAGCAGCGAAAACAGCTTCCTGTACCATCGCGTTTCCGGAAGCGCTTACGGCCTGCAAATGCCTCCCACCGGCGCGCTCAAGCCGGAACAGATTCAGACCATCAAAACCTGGATCGATCAGGGCGCCGAGTGGCCCGATTCGCTTGCCAACGAAGTGGAACTGCCGCCCATCGATCCCAAGGCCGTGTCCCTGGTCGAAACGCTGCGCACCGGCGACCTGAAGGCCTTCACGAAATCCGTCAGCGACGATCCCAAGCTCCTCAACGCGCGCGGACCCGAGGGCTCGACGCCGTTCATGTACGCCGTGCTCTACACCACTCCGGCGACGCTCGAGAAGTTGATCAAGCAGGGCGCCGATCCCAACAGGAAGAATGACGCGAACGCCACCGCCCTGATGTGGGCTGCCACCGACCTCGAAAAGACCCGCGTCCTGCTGGTTCACGGCGCCGACGTCAATGCGAAGTCAAGCGACCTCAGAACGCCGCTGATGATCGCCGCCCGCCGTCCCGGTAATTCGGCAACTGTCAGACTGCTGCTGGAGAAGGGCGCGAATCCGAATCCCAATCAGCACCCGACCATCGAATCCTCGCCCCTGATCGAAGCCGCCACTGCCCCCGACGCCGCCAGCGTGGAACTGCTCCTCGGCAAGGGCGCCGACGCCAAAGCGTCTGGTGAGCCGGCGCTCGCGATGGCGGTCAGCATGCGCTGCGCCAAATGCCTCGACCTTCTCGTCTCCAGGGTCACCGGCAAGGATGCGTACACCATGACGCTTGGCGAGATTTCGCAACTCGGTGACGTCAATGCCGTCCGCACCATGCTGGATCACGGCGCCAACGTGAATGCCGTCGATCCGCTGGGCCGGACACCGCTGATGTATGCCGCCGCATCCGATACTCTGTCGCTGGACGTCGTGAAACTGCTGGTCGAGCGCGGCGCCAACGTGAATGCCAAAGACGGCCACAAAAACGGCGGCGATTCTGGATTGTCGGTGCTCGATATAGCCAGATTCCATGGCGACACACCGGTCTCGCAATTCCTTGCGCAAGCCGGGGCCACGTCCACCAACCCGGCTGCTCCGGTCCTGAAGGCGCGGAAAGAGAACACCATCCAGCGCGCCGTGCAGGGAGCGCTCCCGTTGATCCAGCGGGCCGACGCCAACTTCATGCCGAAGGCCGCCTGCGCGTCCTGCCACAACAACAGCTTCTCGGCAATGGCGGTGGGCGCCGCCCGCGGAAAAGGTTTCGCGGTCGACGAAAAGATCGCCGCCCAGCAGGTGAAGGCGAACGTTTTCGGCCTCATGCAATTGCGGGATAAACTGCGCCAGGGCGCCATGGTTCCAGTCGAGGAATACTTCGGCCCGTCGGTGGTGGGTTACATGCTGCTGGGGCTGGACGCCGAGCACTACAAAGCGGACCTGAATACGGACACCGTGGCGATGTACCTGAAGAACCGCCAGTCGCCCGACGGCCAGTTCGCCTATCTGTTTGCCGATACCCGCCCGCCGATCTGTTCCGACTACATCGGGCAGACCGCGATCTCCATGCGCGCGCTGCAGCTATACGCGCCCAAGACCGACAAGGCCGCCTACGAACAGTCCGTTCAGTTGGCTGCCAATTGGATTGTCAAGCAGCAGGCCAGAGACAATGAGGATCGCGTCTGGCGGCTGGTCGGCTTGTATTGGGGCGGTAAAGACAAGGACGCCACGCAGAACGCGATGCGCGAATTGCTGGCAGCCCAGCGGCAGGACGGCGGATGGGGCGATCTCGACGTGATGGAGAGCGGCGCGTACGCGACCGGCAGAGCGCTGGTTGCGCTGCAAACTGCCGGACTTTCCACGACCAACCCGGCCTACGAACGCGGAGTCCAATATCTGTTGAAGACGCAGCAGGAGGATGGCTCGTGGTACGTAGCCACGCGCGCGATGGCCTTCCAGCCGTACTTCGATGCCGGCTTCCCGCACGGCTACAATCAGTGGATCTCCACCGCCGGCACCAGTTGGGCGACCATGGCGCTATCACTGGCTTCGTCCCCCGCGAAGACCACGGTTGCCGCAAAGTAGAGTTGGTTCACGGCACGCGTTTAGCGGAGCCGCCGGTTGCCAAGCGCCGGCTCGGCCGCAACTCACACCCAGTATGAACCCGCCTCGCTCTTCGCGTGGCCCAGCGCTACCAGCGTCTCAAGGATAGATCGAACCTCGGGTGAGCGGGCTCGCATAAAATTCCGCGCGACCGTTTCCGGCGGCGCCGGAGCGGGCGTCTGCAGGAGGTAATCGCGAACCGCGCGCACCCGTTCCGGCAGAGAAGCCGGCCACGCATTGCGCGATGCGGCAGCCGGGCGGATGTCTTCTTCTTCCATTTCGACGCCGAGCCCCGTTTGCGTCGCCGCAACCCTCTGAAATTCGGGGCGCAGCCACCGGACCAAGCCTGTCCGCTCTTCCGCTGCCCGTTGCGCGTTGAGCACAACCAGGCGGAACAGGATGTCTTCGCTCGCAAGGTCCGCCGGCCAGCCGTAGGCTTCGGCCACCGCCCTGTCCAAATCGTCATGCAGTTCGCGTAGCACCGAAATCAGCCCGCGCTCGTGAATCATCTGGCTCGCCGCGCTGAGCGGTTGGCCCGCGCGAATCTCTTCCAGGACGTTGTACATCTCCGTAAGAGTCAGGCTGGGGTGCGCTTCCTGGCAGCGCTTGCGGTGTGCGTCGAGTTGTTCGCCCAGGAAGCGGATGCGCTCCCGCTGCGAGTCGCTGGCATCGGGAAATGGGAAGGGTTCAAAACAGCGGGTCTTGTTGTAGCGGGGATCGTTGCCGTATCCCAGCCGCCCTCCTGCTGCCAGCGCCCACGCAACGTGAATGCGCGCCGAGAGCACGCCAAGAACGTAAGCATCGCTGGAAGCGATGTTAACGAGCATATTGTCGGGAAGGATTGTGGCATCCAGAAAGACGAAGAAGCGGTGTTTAGCGGTTTCCGGCGTCGCAACATAACGCCTCAATCCATGGAGAGCAGCCCGAAGTTCCGTGTTGCGTCTGCCGAACCGCCACCAGAATTCTTTACGTGACCGCTCGCGGTTGACGTCGCGCTCTGGTTTTACGGTGGTCAGCACGTGTTGGTACACGGCGGGGTACCGTCTGCGCACGTCATCAATTTCCAAGCTGTCCAGGTCGATCACCATGAGTGATCGTGAGCGGGCGGCGAGATCCCGACCATTAAGGTAACTACGGATGTGGAGGTCGAGATTAGGCGATCTGCCCAACCCGAGTTCGATAGCCTTCTCACGACTGACGAGAAACCCCGCACCATGGAGCTTCACGCCCGTCGCACTTATACGTTGGTTAGCTTGAAGTGGAAGTGCAGTGGAAGTATTCGGCCCCACCGTCAGATCGGCGTGAATGATTCCGTAGCGTTCCTCGAACTCGACCTTCGATGCGCCCTCCCCATCCCCCGCCTCCTCCGAGATAACTCGCAACAATCGTCCTTCCTTCGTTCCTGCCTCCGCCGAGGTCATCGCGATCCGAACAGCCGCACCATCGTAAGAATCCACCCATGGATGATCCGGTATCGCGAAAACCAGCGACGCCGGTGTCTTCGAATCGCTCAGGTGCGGCGTGATCACCCGCCGCTGAAAAGTCTGTCGCAGGCTGTTCGTCGTAATGAAACCGAAGCGCCGTGTCTGCCCTCCGCGCACGCGTTCCGCCGCGCGATGCCACCAGTACATCACGTAATCGGCTGTTTCCGGAACCTCTTTGTACACCGTCCGCAGTGTCTCCGTATACCCGTCGCCCAGATCGCTCCGCATGCGCCAGTTGCCCAGGAACGGCGGGTTTCCAATGATGAAATCCGCCGGCGGCCATTCCGCCCGCCGCGGATTCTTGTACATCAGCACCGGACGCCGCGCGGCTTCATCCGGGACCTCTTCTCCCGTGACCGCATTCGTCTTCATGGTCACGCCGTCCCAGGTGCTCCGCGCGTTGCCGTGTTCGTCCACCGCCGGTTCCACGCCGTCGTGTACCAGCAGCGCGTCCCGGTGCTCGATGTTATGGAAGCGCTTGATCACCGGCTCGGGTGGCATCGTGGCAGCGCCCCAGGTGCGAAAATACCACTGCAGGTAACCGATCCAGAGCACCAGATCCGTAATGGCCGCGGCGCGCGGGTTCAGTTCGATGCCTTTCAACTGGTGCGGGTCCACTGTGTAACGGTCAGTCTGTAGCGCCTGTTGATTCTCCCCCAGGCTCTCCAGCGCGTCGTTGATTTCCCCCTCCAGTCGCTTCAGGTGTTCCAGCGCGACATACAGGAAATTGCCGGACCCGCAGGCCGGATCCAGGATTTCGATGGAGCAGAGCCGCCGCCGGAACTCCGTGATCACGCCGATCGCTTCAGCCGTCTTGCCCGCGCGTTCCAGCGTGTGAGCCGCAGCCTGCACGTCGGCCCAATCGTGGCGAAGAGGCTCCACGACCGTCGGGATGACCAGCCGTTCTACATAAGCCCGCGGCGTGTAGTGAGCACCCAGGGCGTGGCGCTCCTTCTCGTCCAGAGCCCGTTCCAGAAGCGTGCCGAAGATGGCCGGCTCCACGTCTTTCCATTCGGCCGCGCCCGCAAGACACAGAATTTCAAACTGATTGCGATTGAGCGGCAGGGCTTCAACGGATTCGAAGAGGCCGCCGTTGAACTTGATGACGTGCTCGCGCAGAATGGGAGAGAAGCCGCCCGAATCCATCGTCTTCCACAGCGCCTCCACCATCGGCTTAAAATTCGCGAGATCGTAACGCAAGCTGTCGAGCAGTTTCTTAAAGCTATTCGCCGGGAGCAGATGGATGTCCTCGGCGAAAAATGTGAAAATGCACCGCATCAGGAAGGGCGTGACCACTTCCGCGCTGAAATCTTCTTCCAGCGAGCGGGCCAGTTTGGCCAAATGCCAGGCAACGTCGCGCGTGACCACGGCGGAAATGCGGCTGGGATCGAGCGAGAGCGGGTCGAGCCAGATGGCGCGAAGCCTCTTACGTGCGCCGTCGAAAGAGAGGTCCTCCAGACGCAGCCGGTGCGTGAGGGAATCGGGAAAGGGAACGTACGCCTTGCCTGTGCCCGAGAAGTCCGCGAAGAGTTCGATGGAATAGCCGACGTCGACCACCACCAGGAACGGCGGCCAGCCTTCCGCCGCCGGCAGCGCCTTGGCGTATTGCTCCGCCTGGTTCCGGGCTCGGATCATGGCCTGGTCCCATCCGGAAGTGCCGCGAACGGCCGTACCGCGCCGATGCGGCATTTCGAACAGGCTCGCCGGTTCCATCGCTTCGCTGCCCTGCTTGGCTTCCAGCACGAAGCAGCCCCGCTTATAAAGATCGATGAAACCCGTGCTGGTCAATCCGGTCGGATGGCGGAACGTGACCGGCCGTTCGAAGGTGTATTGGTTCCGATGATCCTCGGCGGCCGCCGGCTCCGGACGCGGAACTTCCAACAGATCGCACAGTTCGGACAGGAAGAGGACATAGTTGGCGCGCTCGGCCGCCCCGGAAGAACGCCAGCGCTCAATGAACGATTCCGCAGTCATGTGGTCGATCTATGAGTGTAACCGGACCCGTTGACGAAAATCTTCGACCTGAATTTGCCCTGGAATCAATAGTTTCAGATTTTCAGACCCCTTGACCGAAAGACTCCCGTGCAATCATTCAATTAGTGAGAGGTTGCGCAACAGCGCTTCTCTCCCCCAAACCAACTCCCAGCCATCCCTGAAAGCCTTTTATGAATACGATCGACGATCTCATCGAGCTTGCGAAGTCAGCTCCCAAGTCCAAGCAGGATGCTCGGACCCTCAACGCTTACCGCCACGGCCTGACAGGCCACGTCCACTTCTGTACGCCCGCCGACGAGCAGGCCTACAAAGAACACTGTGCCGGCTACATGCAGGACTTCGCCCCCAAAGGTCCCGTCGAAACCGACCTCACCCAGGCCGTCGCCGATGGCCGCTGGCGCATCAAACGCGCCGCCCAAATCGAAAACGCCATCGTCGCCATGACGCTCGGCCAGCCCGACCGGATTAAGTGTAACCACGAAGAAGCCGCCGTCGCCTTCGCCCAGGCCCAGGCATGGCTCGACCGCGGCAAGGATCTCAACCTCCTCACCCTCTACGAACGCCGCCTCCAACGCGCCTTTCAGGAGGATTTCAAGCTCCTGAATCAAATCCAGGAGCGCCGCTTCCAGCGCGAACAGGCCGAGCGCCTGGCCGCTGCCCAGATGCCCCGCCGATTCACTCGGCCGGAGCGCCCGGAACCAACACTTGATTTTTCAACTCGTCCGCAGGCTCCGAAAGTGACGGTTTGGTCCCCTCCCGCTATGGCTGCTTAATCAGCTTTTCCCCCGTCCACCGCAACCGATCTTTGACAATTGCATAGCACCGCCTTACGCAAGCGCCCTAAGTGTCTTTCTTTTTTCTTCTTTGCGTCTTGGGAATACCAGGTTAAGCCTGGCTTGATCTTGTGAACTGAAAGGAGTTCACCATGTAAATTGCTCGTTCGTGCATGTAGCTGAACCGGAGCGGGATGGAGTAATCCATCTGGTGGAAACCGGGGAAGCAAACCTGCGAGCCGTAACGCAAGTGAACCCGATTCGGCCTCGTGACGCGGATTCGCCTCACCGCCGACCGTACATCGCTGCGCGCCAACGGGCAGGATCTCTCGTTCGTGACGGTGGAAGTAGTGGATGGCGGCGGGCGGCGCATCCCAATGCCGGTCGCGAGGTGACGTTCAGCATCACGGGTGCGGGCGTGATCGCCGCGGTCGGCAACCGCGATATGACCAGCGAGGAGCCGTACCAGGGCAGCCGGCGGAGGCTCTTTCATGGCATGGCGCTGGCCGTAGTGCGCAGTTCGGGAAAGGCAGGCGCGCCGGGGCTGAAAGGCAGTGTGCTGCAACTCGCCTCGCGCTGATAGAATTGGGCGATTAAGAGAAGGAGATTCGTATGCTTCGCGCTATTGTTTTTCTGGCATTGGCAGGCAGCGCGCTTGCCCAGGTGCCGCCGCCCGCTGCTCCGCCCGTCGCGCCGCCAGGTGCGGGCCGCGGCGCTTTTGTGCCGATCGTGATCGGCCCGCCGGCGCCCGTGCCGCCCGAGGTGGCCATCCCGCGTCCCACGCCGGCGGAGTTGACGCAGGTCAACGCGGCCGTGAAGAAGTTGATCGACTCGGATAAGTCGTCGTCAAAGGCGCTGCTGAAGAAATTCGAGCCGGTGCTGATGCTGCAGCCGCCGCGGTTGAATGTGGCCGCCACGTACACGCAGACGCAGCAACGCAGGGGTCCTCGCCACGAAGGCTTCGTCGAGACCGCGAAGGCGGGGAACATCGATCTGCTGTTGGACGGCGATTCCATCACCGACTTCTGGCTGCAGAATGACGCAAACAAGGCGATGTACGAGAAGTATTTCGGCGGTATCAAGACCGCCAACTTCGCCATCTCGGGCGACACCACGCAAGGCGTCCTCTGGGGCTTGAAGAACGGCGAAGGCCAGGGCTTCCAGCCGAGGGCCGTGATGTTGATGATCGGCACGAATAACACCGGCGGCAACGATAATGCGGGCACACTCACCGCGGCCGAGATCGCCGAGGGCGTGGGTGCCGATGTGCTCGAGCTGCGCAATGACTTTCCGAACGCGAAGATCCTGCTGCTCGCGATTTTCCCCCGCGGAGTGCCCGGCGATCCGGTGCGTGACAAGATCGCGGAGATCAACCGCATCGTCGCCAAACTGGACGATCAGCGGCACGTTTTCTACCTGGATATCGGCGCAAAGTTTCTGGACGACAGGGGCTACTTCCTGCCCGAATCCTTCCGGCCTGACAACCTGCACCCGCTGGCCAAAGGCTACGACATTTGGGGCGCGGCGGTGAAAGACAAGCTGGCGGAGTTGATGAAATGAGCCACCCTTCCAGGCGCGCGTTCATTGGCGGCGGACTCGCTCTTTCCGCGGTGCAGGCGGCCGCCCCGCCGCCACGATAATGTATCGTGGGCTCCCAACGGAGCCGCGACCGTAAGGGAGCGACAGTTCATCCTGCCCTGGAGTCGCCGCTGTCCGTGCCGCGCCGGTGGGCTATTGCAGTCCGCATACAGTGCTTGAGCTCTGCCCATCGCCACGGAAGCATCTGAATTCACCCCCCGTTCAACCCGGCGCCGACGGGACTGATGCTGACTAGTCCATCTCCTTCGACATCACCGCCACATACGTGTCGTAGGCCGACTTGCCGTACGGGACGAAGATCACCTTCTGTAGCGTGGACGCGGGGTCGGCGAGATGGGCAAGGACTTCGCGGACCGCGATCTCGGTGGCCTCGCGCAGCGGATATCCGTACACGCCGGTGCTGATCGCGGGGAAGGAAATGCTGTCCACGTGGCGCTCTTCGGCCATCGCCAGGCACTTGCGATAGCACGACGCCAGCAGTTCCGGTTCACCGTGACGAGCGTCGCGATACACGGGTCCTACGGCATGGAATACGAACCGGGCGGGCAGGTTGCCGGCCCCGGTCGCCACCGCGTCGCCGGTGGGACATCCGGCGAAGGCGCGCAGTTCGCGCATGATCTCCGGACCACCCGCGCGATGGAGCGCGCCATCCACGCCGCCGCCGCCCGCGAGTGCCGAATTGGCGGCGTTGGCGATCGCTGCAACCGGGATGCGCGTGATGTCGCCCTCCCGTACTTCGACCGTCCTGCCGGAGGGGGTCGTCCACTGCGTGGCCATTTACTACAATCTTATCTATGACCAGGCGTGAACTTCTTGCCGCGGGCGCCGTGTGCGCCACCACGATGTGGGCAAAGACCCGCATCGATAAGACCAGCATCAGCGCGATCACCGACGAGATCGGACTGACCACCGACGATGCCATCGCGTTTGCCCATCAGTACGGCATGAAGTGCGTGGAGCTTCGCAATCCGCCGAAGAACGAGCCCACTGGACGGAAGGAATACTTTCAACTCACCGAGCCGGAAATCAAAGTGGACGCGCTGCGCTTCAGCCAGGAAGGGCTGAAGGTGACGTTCATCAATACCAGCCTGCTCAAGTTCACCTGGCCCGATACCGAACCGGTGCGCCGGCGCCCGGAAGATGCTGCCGCGCGCGAGAAGCGCCTCGCCGCCGAGAAGGTGCGCTGGGACAATCGCATGCATGATTTGCAGAAGGCCATCCGCTGCGCCCAGATCATGGGCTGCGACAAGGTCCGCATTTTCGCCGGTACCCGCGTCGAGAATCCCGCGCCGCTGTTTCCGCGTATTGCCGAAGTGATCGGCGCGATGGGCGAAGTGGCGCAAAAGGAAAAAGTTCACCTGCTGCTCGAAAACGAAGGCTCGCAGAATATCGCGACCTCGGCCGAGTTGGGCGAGGTGTTCAAGCTGATTCCGAACAAGTACATCGGTTTCAATTGGGACCCGCACAACGCCTACGGCAAAGAGCAGTCGTTCCCCGAGGGATACGCCGCGCTTCCCAAGGACCGCATGCTCAACATCCAGATCAAGGGCAAGGGCGTGATGCCGTCCAGTCCCGAAAAAGAAGATTGGAAAGCCATTTTGCAAGCTCTGGAGCGCGACAATTACAAGTACAAAATCGGCCTGGAGACGCACATCTTCGACGGCACGTTGATTGCCGCCGCGCACACCTCCATGGAGGAAATCATGCGCATCGTTAGCGAGGTCTAAACGTGTCCAAGAATTTCGCGATTGCGTTCGGCGTGGGATTAGTGTGTATTGCGGTTGCGGTGGGCGGCATCTTCTACATGCAGCGCGGCGCGCACATCGACGCGCATGGCAAGTTCCTCAAGGTGCGGACGGCGCCGCTGGACGAGAACAACTCGCTGGCCGTGATCGATTTTCGCATCGAGAATCCGGCGGATTACGGCTACAAGGTCCGCACCGTGACGGTGGTCCTGGAGGACGCTTCGGGCAATCGGGTCGAGGGGCAGACCGCCTCGGATTCGGCCGCCACGCAAGCCATCGAAGGCATCCCGGCGCTCGGCACGAAATACAACGACACGTTGAAGATGAACGACATGGTCCCGCCCAAGGGTACCTGGGATCGCATGATCGCCGCGAGTTTCAAATTGCCCGACGAGAAGCTTCAGTCGCGCAAGCGCTTCATCGTCAAGATCGAAGAAGTCGACGGCAAGGTGGCGGAGATTTCGGAGAAGTAGAACTTACTTCCGCAGCACGCCGTGATTCGGATCCAACGAGACCTTCACTGGGGCCGCCTTCAACGGGACCGTGAATGTGACCGGATCGCTCGCCGACCGGACCCATTCCGTCGTCGTGCGGCCGCCCGCGAGGCGAATCTCCACCGGCACCAGCGCGCCGAAGTCCGCGTCCACATCCGATTGTGTCACCGTGCCGGTCAAGCGGACTGCGGGCGCCACGCCCTTCACCGCGTACGTCATTTTCAGCGTGGGAATGCCCGTGCCGTACACCCACTGATCGAAGAACAGATCGAGTTTGGGGTCAGGCGATTTCGGCGGCAGGAATTCGGCGGCGAGTTGGTGGAATTCCTCGGTGGTCATTTCGGCGTGGTCGTAGCGTTTCAGAATTTCACGGAGCATGGCGATGAACCGGTCGTCGCCCATTCGCCGCCGCAGCATGTGCACGATCCACGTGCCCTTTCCATACGTGATGTTGCGCCAGGCCCCAGGCTGCTGCGAGTTTTCCAGGCGCAGGCCGAGCACGATCGGTCCGGCGGAGTCGATCACCTGGCCACCCTTTCCCTTGGCCAGCAGCGCGTCGCGATACGAATCGAGAAACAGGTTGGTGGCGTGAGGCCCTCGCGTTTTCTCCAGGTACATCAGCGCGGAATAGTTCGCCAGCGCTTCCATGATCCAGTTGTCGCGATACCCGCTCGCTGCTGCGCGATTTCCCCACCACTGGTGCGCTGTTTCGTGGGCCTGTAGCAGTTCCAGAAAGAATAATTCCTGCGATTCCGGCGCCGACGCGCGCGCTTGCGGAAGGTTCTTCAAATAGCTCAGGGTC
>Ga0207695_10004022_pt1 | contig 20238 bp, 18 predicted proteins | sample KBSC54metaG_FD_184354 | JGI IMG/M metagenome (GOLD analysis project Ga0207695, IMG submission 184354) | Corn rhizosphere microbial communities from Kellogg Biological Station, Michigan, USA - KBS C5-4 metaG (SPAdes) (version 2) | ecosystem: Host-associated > Plants > Roots > Rhizosphere > Soil...
GGGCGGACGGCATGCGATGGCTTTCACTGACGCCATGGTGGCGGATCGCTGGATGGTCGCGGATAAGTTTTAACGCTCCATTCACGCCGATCGGCGGGAACGGCCGATCACCCGGCGACGATCGGGTTGCGCAGGACGCCGATGCGCTCGATCTCCACCTCGCAGACGTCGCCGGGCTTCATCCAGACCGGCGGGCGGCGGACGAATCCCACGCCGGCCGGCGTGCCCATCACCAGCACGTCGCCGGGAACCAGCGTCGTCACCTGGCTGACATAGGCGATGGTCTCGGCCACGCCGAAGATCATCTCGGCGGTGTCCGCCGACTGCATTACCTCGCCGTTCAGCCGCGTCTCGAGCCGCAGCCCCGCCGCGCCCGCCGGCAGCTCGTCGGCCGTGACCAGCTCCGGCCCGAAGCCGCCGGTGGCGTCGAAGTTCTTGCCCAGCGTCCATTGGGAGGCGCGCATCTGGAAGTCGCGCAGCGAGCCGTCGTTGAACACCGAGTAACCGGCGACGGCCTCCAGCGCCTCGTCCTGGGTCGCGCCGCGGCAGGTGCGGCCGATCACCGCGGCGAGCTCCCCCTCAAAGTCGAGCGCGCTCGAGGCCCTAGGCTTGATGATCGGCGCGCCGTGCGCTGTGAGCGACTGGGCGGTGCGCAGGAAGACATTCGGGGCCGCGGGCTTCTCCATGGCGCTTTCGGCGGCGTGGTCCGGGTAGTTCAGCCCCAGGCAGATGATCTTGCCGGGACTCGGGATCGGCGGCTGCAGGGTCACATCCGCCAGCCGCAGCCGGGCCTCGGCTCCAGCGCGGGCGGCCGCGGCCTCCGCGCGCGCCAAGCCGTCGGCCAGGACGAGGAGACCGGCCAGGCTCGTCGGAAGCTCGGGCGCGGCGACGGCCAGGTCGACCAGCGTATCGCCGATACGCACGCCGACGTGCGCGGCCTCGCCGGATCGGAATGTCGCCAGCCGCATGGATCGCCTCCCGGATCCTGCGGCTAAAGGCACGAAGAAACCTCGCTCGGCAAGCGGCCGGCGAGGTCCTTCGCTCTCCATGGGCGCGTCCGCGGCGTCCCCACGCCGCGGCGGCCGGACGCTACTTCAGGTGCTGCGCCAGGTGCTTGTTCATCTCGAACATGCTCACCCGGTCCTTGCCGCCGAACACCGGCTTCAGCTTGGCGTCCGCCACGATCTCGCGCTTGTTCTGCGGATTCTGCAGGTTGTTGCGCTTGATGTAGTCCCAGATCTTCGAGACGCACTCGCCACGGGACAGTTGGCCAGAGCCCACCACGGCCGCGAGCTGCGGCGACGGGGTCATGGGCTTCTGCAGCGCGTTGTTCTTCTTGGTGTCGGCCATTGGGCTCCCCCAGCTAAGAGTCAGGCGCCCCGCACGCGAAGCGCGTGACTGAGTCGCTTCGCGGTATGCTACGTGGCGCGCGCCCTGAGCGCCACTCGAATGCAACGCTTGGGCTGCCGGGCGCCGATATAGCTCGGCGGCGGTCAGGCCGGGCGGTGGGCGTCGCCCTCGTCGCGCCTGCGGCCGCCCGGCGCGCCATGGGGCGGGATGCCGCGCTCGAGCTCGTCGTAAATCTGCGCCGTCGCGGCCTCGGTCGTCGGATCCAGCCGCTTGTCGCGGGTCGCCCAGCGGGCTGCGCCATAGGCGATGGCGACGCCCAGCACGAAGAAGCCGAAGACGCCGATCAGGAAGTACAGGGAGCCGCTGGAATCCAGCCCGCCCGCCAGGGTGTTGTGACCGCCCTGCGCCAGCGCCCGCACGATCCCTGCGTCGATCGTCATCGAGAACACCCAGAAGGCGAAGGCGACCGCCCAGGCGAGCCAGAGGAAGATCTGCGCGCCGACGTCGCGGTAGCTGCTGCGGCCCTCCGAATAGGTCTCGTCACGATACGTCCCGCCGTACGCGCTGGGGGTGCTTGCATCGGAATAGGTGTCGATCGGCATTGTCGGACTCTTCGGTGCTCGGGTTCGCCGGCCGCGCCGGCCTCAGGGTCCAAACCCCAAGCGCGGCTCGGCCGTTCCCTCCGCAGGGGCGTTGACTTCCCCTCCGTCCGGCCCGCCAATCGGAGCTGAAAACCACAACAGTTCGGGAGGATGGCGATGACGTCTTGGACCTTCGCCGACGTTTGGGAAGCCATCGCCGCGGCGCAGCCGGACCGCCCCGCCCATATCCAAGGCGAGCGGGTGGTCACCTGGCGGCAGTTCGACGCGCGCGCCGACGCGCTCGCCGCCCACCTCGTCGCCGCCGGTCTTGGCCATCAGGCGAAGGTCGCCGCCTACCTCTACAACGGACCCGAGTACCTCGAGACCTATTACGCCGCCTTCAAGGGCGGATTCGCGCCGGTCAACACCAACTACCGCTACGGTCCCGAGGAGCTGATCTACCTGTTCGACAACGCCGATGCCGAGGCGATCGTCTTCCACGCCGGCTTCGAGGAGACCATCGAGATCATCCGCGCGCGGTTGCCGAAGGTGAAGGCCTGGATCGCCGTCGCCGAGCCGGGCCATGACGCGCCGACCTGGGCTGGCGACTATGAGACCATCGTCGCCGACACCAACGCCAGACGGCCGGTGAAGGCGCCCTGGGGCCGCTCGCCGGACGATCTCCTGCTGCTTTACACGGGCGGCACCACCGGCATGCCGAAGGGCGTCATGTGGCGGCAGGATGACCTGTTCAACGTGATCGGCGCGGGCGGCAACGTCGTCGCCGGGATCCCGCCGGCGACCGATATCCCGGAGCTCCTCGGCCGCATCGGCACCGAGCTGCTGCCGCAGCCCACCAGCCTGGTCGCCTGTCCCCTGATGCACGGCACCGGCCAGTTCTCCTCGTTCATCTCGCTCAATGTCGGCGGAACCGTCGCCACCCTCCCCTCGCGCAAGTTCAATCCCATCGAGCTGTGGAACGAGGCCGAGCGGCTGAAGGCCACCAACATCGTCATCGTCGGCCTCGCCTTCTCCACGCCGATGCTCGAGGCGCTGGAGGCCAATCCCGGCCGCTGGGACCTCTCCAACGTTCGGGTGATGAGCTCTTCCGGCTCGATGTGGAGCCAGGAGAACAAGCGCGGCCTGCTCAGCCACTGCAAGAACGCCATCATCATGGATTCGTTTGGATCCTCCGAAGCCGTCGGCATGGGGATCTCGGCCTCGGCGCCCGGCCAGGAAGTCCAGACCGCGGCCTTCGCGCTGGGGCCCAACTGCGGGGTGTTCGCCGAGGACGGGCGGCGCATCGAGCCGGGCTCCGGCGAGCGCGGCATGGTGGCGGTGTCCGGCTTCCTGCCGCTCGGCTACTACAAGGATGCCGAAAAGACCGATAAGACGTTCAAGACCCTGGAGGGCAAGCGCTGGAGCGTGCCCGGCGACTGGGCCGAGGTGAACGCCGACGGCACCCTGAAGCTGCTCGGCCGCGGCTCGGTGTGCATCAACACCGGCGGTGAGAAGGTCTTCCCGGAAGAGGTGGAGGAGGCGCTGAAGACCCATCACGCGGTGCGCGACGCGGTCGTCGTGGGCGTCCCCGACGCCCGCTTCGGCGAGCGGATCTGCGCCGTCGTCGAGCCGGAGGGCGGCGCCGAGCCGACGCTCGCCGAGCTGTCGGACCACGTGCGCAACCATCTCGCCGGCTACAAGGCGCCGCGCGAGCTGGTGGTGGTGGAGACGATCGGCCGGGCGCCGAACGGCAAGGTCGACTACAAGGCCGTCAAGGAGCGCGCACTCAAGGCGTTGAACGAGCCCGCGTGAGCTCCGGATCGCCGCTCGTCGCCGCGGCCCAGTCGCGGCGCTCCGCGGCGAGGCTGCGGATAAAGTCCACCAGCGCCGCCCGCGACTGACCGCGCGGCAGCTCGGCGAAGGCGTGCAGCAACTCGAGCGCGCCGGGTTGCGCGAGCAGCACGGCCACCTGGTCGATCGCGCCGCTGGCCGGCGAGACTTCTCCGAACAGCTCCGAGACCGGCGTGTTCAAGGTCGCCGCGATGCGCGCCAGCATGGACGCCGACACGCGGTTCGCGCCGCGCTCGTATTTCTGGATCTGCTGGAAGGTGACGCCGGCCGCGTCGGCCAGCGCCTGCTGCGAGAGTCCGCGCAGCTTGCGCAGCAGCCGGATGCGGGCGCCCACCGCCACGTCCACGGGATCGGCGAAGCTCTCCGGCTCTCGCCCCGCGGGGCGGCTCGTCTCACGATCAATCCGGCTCATCTTCCCTCACCGCGCGCAACCTTCAGCATTGCGCCCCGGATTGCAAGACCGGCGGCCAAATCCCGCCCGTTCAGTTCGCGGCCACCGCGCGCGCCGCCGCCTGGGCGGCGATCACCGCCCGGCCCTCGCGCTCGGCGATCCGCCGGAAGGTCGCCAACGCCTGCCCCACGACCTGGTCCATGTTGTAGTAGCGGTAGGTGGCCAACCGCCCGACGAACTGCACATTCGGCGTATCGAGCGCCAGCGCTTCGTAGCGCTTGTAGAGCGCCTGGTTCTCCGGCCGCGGCACCGGATAGTAGGGCTCGCCCTCGGCCCGCGGGAACTCGTAGGTGATCGTGGTCTTCCGGCAGGTCTGGCCGGTCATATGCTTGTATTCGCTGATCCGAGTGAAGGGCACCGATTCAGCCGGATAGTTCACCGTGCCGACCGGCTGGAACCACTCCTGATCCAGGATCTCGTGGCGGAACTCGAGGCTCCGGTACGGCAGGGCGCCGTAGCGATAGTCGAAGTACTCGTCGATCGGGCCGGTGAAGATCAGCCGGTCGTAGTCGGCCTCCTCGCGGACATCCTCGAACTCGGCGCCGAGCTCGAGCGTGACGCCGGCCTGGTCCAGCATGTTCTCGAACATTCGGGTGTAGCCCTCGGCGGGCATGTTCTGGAACTTGTCGGTGAAGTAGCGGTCGTCGGTGTTGGTCCGGGTCGGCACCCGAGCGGTGACGCTCTTGTCGAGCTCGGACGGATCCATGCCCCATTGCTTGCGCGTATAGCCGCGGAAGAAGGTCTCGTAGAGCTCGCGGCCGACCTTGGAGATCACGACGTCCTCCGAGGTGCGGATCCGCTCGACCGGCTCGGCGCGGCTCTCCAGATAGGCTTCGGCCTCCTGATCCGTCTGCAGGTCTAGGCCGTAGAGGAGGTTGAGCGTCGTGCGATTGATCGGGATCGGGACGTGCAGCCCGCCCTTCACGCAGGCCAGCACCCGGTGCTCGTAAGGCCGCCATTTCGTGAACTGCGACAGGTAATTGGCCACCTCTTCTGAATTCGTATGGAAGAGGTGCGGGCCATATCTGTGCATCAGGACGCCGGCTGCGTTCTTCTCGTCGTAGGCGTTGCCGCCGATGTGCGGCCGCCGGTCGATCAGCAGCACGCGCTTGCCGAGCTGGCTGGTCAGCCGCTCCGCGAGCACCGAGCCAGCGTAGCCCGCGCCCACGATCAGATAGTCGAAGGGCTTCTTGCGCGAGGCTGGCCGGATCGCCGGCGAGGCGGGTTCTTCGACCAGCATCGCCGGGCTGCGCAGCGCCGCCGCCCGGGTGATCTCCAGGTTCATCCGCGTGAACGTCTCGTCCCAGGAGTTGGCCGCAAGCGCCGCGTCCACGGCCTTCAGCCACGGCCCCTTGATCCGCGAGAGCGCGAGCGCCTGGTCGCAGGCGGCGATGAACGCCGCGGCGTCGCCGGCGATCTTCACGGCCTCCAGCTCGCCATAGTGCCGCGCGACGTCGACAATCGGCGTCGAGACCACCGGGCGGCCGCCGGCCAGATATTCCGGCGTCTTGGTGGGCGAGATGAAGCGGGTGGACTCATTGATGGCGAACGGCATCAGCGCGACGTCCCAGCCAGCCAGGTACTTCGGCAAGTCGTCGTAGGCCTTGCCGCCGAGGTAGTGCAGGTTCGGCCGCCGCGGCAGGTCGTCCGGGCTGATCTTCACCACCGGGCCCACGATCACCAGGCTCCACTCGGGCCGCGCGTCGGCCAGGGCGGCGAGCAGGCCGAGATCCATGCGCTCGTCCACGACGCCGTAGAAGCCGAGCCGCGGCCAGGGGAGCTTGGCCAGGTCGGCCGGCTCCGCGCGAAGGCTCCGGGCCTTGGCGAAGTGCGCCCGATCCACGCTGGAGGGGAACGGGTGGATGTTGCGATGCCGGTCCCGCTTGGCCTCCCACAGCGAGTAGCCGCCGGTGAAGACGACGTCGGCCGTGGCCATCAACTCGCGTTCGAGCAGGGTGAGTTCGGGCGGGGCGAACTTGAAGTTGGCCAACTCGTCCATGCAGTCATAGGCGGTGCACACCGCCTCCAGATGCCGGGAGAACGGCAGCATCATCGGCGTGTAGTACCAGCGGATGAGGTCGCCTTCGATCGCGGCCAGGGCCCCGTCGAGCAGCCCCTTCAGCACCTGGTCGCGGCCGCCCGCATCCAGGCCCGGCGGCAGGATCGGCGTCAGCACGATGACCCCGCTTTCCGGGCAGACCTCGCTCTTGAGCGTAGGGGTCGACGCCGCCGCGTCCTCGAGCGGCTCCTCCCAGAAGATCACCCTGCGGGTCCTGGCGAACCGGGTCATCAGGTGTTGCGGACGCTGGACGACGAAATTCCAGCGGAGGTGGGAAAAGCAAATGACTGTCTGACGCCCTCGCGAACGCGGCCCGATCGGAATTGAATAAGCGCCATCGGCGCTCGGGAACTGCTGCGAGTTCAAGGGCGCATTCCTTTTGAAATGTGACACACGAAGCCCATCGGAATAATACCCGGGACCCACGATGGTTCCTGGGGCCGTCGCCGCGGTTGCTGAAATAGTCAAGTAATCGGCAGACGAGGGTTGGGAAACCAGCCGCAGCGGCCAAGTTTTGTCGGGCAGCCGACTATTGGGGCTGGGTGCGGGCGGTCGGGCCCGCCGCCCGCCCCCCGGTCGAATAGGCCGGCTGCGCCTCCCACCTGAGCGCGTCTGCGACGATCCGGTCAAGGTCCGAGCACTGGGCGCTCCAGCCCAGCAGCTCGCGGACGTAGCCGGGATCGGCCACCAGGCTCGCCGGATCGCCGGCACGGCGGGCGCCGATGGCGTGCGGTACGGGTCGCCCCACGGCGCGGGCCACAGCCTCCACCACCTGGAGCACCGAGCGGCCCTGGCCGACGCCCACGTTGGCCGCTTCGAAGCGGCCGGCCGGAAGCTCGACATTCAGCGCCGCCACATGGGCGGCAGCCAGATCGTTCACGTGGATATAGTCGCGCAGGCAGGTCCCGTCGGGCGTATCGTAGTCCGTGCCGAACACCGTGAGCGCCGGGCCGCGCCCGATGGCGGCCGCGATGGCCAGCGGGATCAGGTGCGTCTCCGGCTCGTGGGCCTCGCCGATCTGGCCCGACGGATCAGCGCCCGCGGCGTTGAAATAGCGCAGCGCCACCGCCGAGAGGCCGTAAGCCCGGCACTCCGCGGCGATCATCCATTCGCAGGCGAGCTTGGTGTCGCCGTAAGGGCTGGCCGGAGCCTTGGGGGCGGCTTCGGGAATGGTCTCCAGCGGCCCTCGCCCGCCCTGGCCGTAGACCGCCGCGCTGGAGGAGAAGACCAGCCGATCGACGCCCCGCTCGCGTATCGCCGAGAGCAGCGACATCGTCCCGCCGACGTTGATGTCCCAGAAAAGGTCCGGCCGCACCACCGAGCGGCCCACCTCGATCAGGCCGGCGAAGTGGATGACCGCCTTGATCGCGTGCGCCTCGATCGTTTCGCCGAGCGCGCGCGCGTCACGGATGTCGCCGTGGACGAATTCGCCCCAGCGCACCGCCTCGCGAAAGCCCGACGAGAGATCGTCATAGACGACCGGAAAAAAGCCCTGCTCGTGCAGGGCCTTGGCCGTGTGTGCGCCGATGTAGCCGGCTCCGCCCGTGACCAGCACGGCGGGCTTCGATCCCCGATCCATGTCGCCCATAATTCCCTCGCACGGATTGAAGTTCCAGCTCAAAGGCCCGGATTTCTGGAACAATCTTCAGTTGTAAGGGCTTAACATTCGGGATGCGACGGGAGAGGCAGGGTCAGATGCAACCGCTTGAGCTGTGGGGCGGTCACGAGTGCAGCGTGAACCGCGTGGGCGGCGTCTTCCACGATCAGACCATCCGCTCGGGCCACCAGCACAGGATCGAGGATCTGGAGCGCTTCGCCGCGCTCGGCATCCAGGCGCTGCGTTATCCGCTGCTCTGGGAACGTGTCGCGCCGCAGCGTCCGGACAAGCAGGACTGGGCCTGGACCGACCGCCGGCTCGGCCGCATCCGCGAGTTCGGCCTGCGGCCGATCGCGGGCCTCCTGCATCACGGCAGCGGGCCCAAGCACACCAACCTGCTGGACGAAGGCTTCGCCGAAGGCCTCGGCCGGTTCGCTCGCGCGGCCGCGGAACGCTACCCCTGGATCTCCGAATGGACACCGATCAACGAGCCGCTCACCACCGCCCGGTTCTCCGCGCTCTACGGCCACTGGTATCCGCATCTGACGGACGAGCCGATGTTCTGGGCGGCGCTGCTCAACCAGATCGACGCCACCCGCTTCGCGATGCGCGAGATCCGCGAGGTGCGCCCCGACGCGCGGCTGATCCAGACCGAGGATCTCGGCCGCACCTACGCGACACGGCCGGTCGCCGACCAAGCGAACTTCGACAACACCCGGCGCTGGATGACCTGGGACCTGCTGGCGGGGCTCGTCACGCCGGAGCATCCGTTCTGGGCGAGGCTGGAGGGCTTCGGCCTCGGCGATCGGCTGCGGGCCATCGCCGACGACCCCTGCCCGCCGGACGTAATCGGCGTGAACCACTACCTGACCAGCGATCGCTTCCTCGACGATCGCTGCGACGCCTACCCGCCCGAGCGGATCGGCGGCAACGGCGCCATGGCCTTCGCCGACGTGGAGGCCGTGCGGGTCGCCCTGCCCGGCCCCGGCGGCGTCGAAGGCGCGCTGGAGGAGGCCTGGGCTCGCTACCGGACTCCGCTGGCGGTCACCGAGTCTCATAACGGCTGCACCCGCGAGGAGCAGGTGCGCTGGCTGCGCGAGGCCTGGGAGACCGCGCTCGCGCTGCGCGGCCGCGGCGTCGAGGTGCAGGCGGTCACCGCCTGGGCGCTCCTGGGGACGTTCGACTGGAACAGCCTGCTCACCCGCCATTCCGGCCACTACGAGGTGGGCGCCTTCGACGTGCGCAGCGAGCCCCCCCGGCCGACCGCGCTCGCCGCCGAGATCGCGCGACTGGCGAGCGGCGGGGAGCCGCATCCCGCCTCGCAGGGGCCGGGCTGGTGGCGGCGCGACCTGCGCCTGCAATTCCGTCCGGTGTTCCGCACCGTGGAGACTCCCGAACCGAGGCGCGCCTGGAGCCTGCCGGCTCCGGCCGCCCGTCCGCTGCTGATCACCGGCGCCACCGGCACGCTCGGCAAGGCCCTGGCGCGGGCCTGCGAATGGCGCGGCATCGCCTACCGCCTGACGAGCCGCGCCGAGCTCGCGCTCGACGATGCGGCCTCGATCGCCCGCGTGCTGGACGAGACGCAGCCTTGGGGCGTGATCAACGCCGCCGGGTGGGTGCGCGTCGACGACGCCGAGGCCGAGCCGGACGGCTGCCTCGCGGCCAACACCGCCGGGGCGGTGCGCCTCGCTGAGGCCTGCGCCGAGCGCGCCCTGGCCTTCGCGGGCTTCTCCTCGGACCTGGTGTTCGACGGCAGGAGCCCCCGGCCTTACCTCGAGAGCGATGCGCTCGCCCCGCTCAACGTCTACGGCCTCAGCAAGGCGCGCGCCGAGGCGCAGGTCCTGGCGCTCGGCGGCCGGACCCTGATGATCCGCACGGCGGCGTTCTTCTCCCCGTTCGATCCCCACAATTTCGCAGCCCACGTCGTGCGCACGCTGGGGCAGGAGCAGACGCTCGAGGCCGCCTCCGACCTGGTGGTCTCGCCGACCTACGTCCCGGACCTCGTGGACACGACGCTCGATCTGATGATCGACGGCGAGACCGGCCTGCGCCACCTGGCCAACCAGGGCGCGGTCTCCTGGGCCGAGTTCGCCCGGCTGATCGCCGGCGCGCTCGGACTGAACGACGGTCTCATCCGCCCCATGCCCGCCGCGAGCTTCGGCTGGCCCGCCGCGCGGCCGGCGTTCGCGGCGCTAGGCACCGAGCGCGGCGAGATCATGCCCGCCCTGGACAACGCGATCGCCCGCTATGCGGCCATGGTGGCGGAGGTGGAGTTCACCGGAGAGGCCGAGGCGGTCGTCGAAGGCGCGCTCGCCAATCAGCCGGTCCGGCCGAGCGCCCAGGTCAGCTGAGCCCGGGATCGGTTCAGCGCAGGTCCCGCACCGCGGCCATCACGCGGCCGGCCTTCTCCGCGGTCTCGGCGACCGACTGGCCGGCGCGGTAGAGCTCGCCGCCCAGGCCGAAGGCGCGCGCACCGGCCGCCCACCACGCCGCGAGGTCCTCGGCCCCGACGCCGCCCACCGCCCAGAGGGTGACCTGCGCGGGCAGCACCGCCTTCAACTGCTTGACGTGTCCCGGGCCGTAGGTCGCGGCCGGAAACAGCTTCAAGTGCTTCGCGCCGGCCTCCATCGCGGCGAAGGCCTCGCTGGCGGTGGCGAAGCCAGGGGTGGGATCGAGCCCCAGCGCCAGCGCCCGCCGGATCACCTCTGCCGCCGTGTTCGGCGCGACGATGATCCGCCCGCCGGCCGCGGCGACCCGCTCGACGTCGGACGCCCGCAGCACCGTGCCCCCGCCGGTCGCCATCCGATCGCCGAACGCTTCGGCGAGCCGTCGAATGCTCTCGATCGGCTCCGGCGAGTTCAGCGGAACCTCCACGCCGCGCAGGCCGGCGTCGTAGAGCGCCTGGGCGTGGTCGAGGATCTCGCGGGGGCGGATTCCCCGCACGATCGCCACCACCGGAGCTTCCTGCAGAGCCTCGTCGAGCGTCATCGCCGCGCTCCCGATCGATAGAGCGAATACAGGCCAGCGAGCGCCGCGGCTTCGCCGTCGAAGGTCTCGCTCGCCACGCCGCGGGCGTCCAGCGCCCGGCGATAGCGCGCGCAAAGGCCAGGCTCGCCCAGCAGCGCCACGGACTCGCGGCCGGAAAGGCCGATCAGCTTCGGGACCGCCGCCACCTCCGCCCCGATCAGCAGGCCCGAGAGGTAGCTGGGCGTGGTCTCGGCCGCCTTCCCCGCGCCCACGACCCTAGCCCGCGCGGTGAACAGACGCGCCGCCAGCGCCTCGCCCTCCCCCGCGGCGGCGAGGCCCTCGTCGAAGGCGGCCACATCGTCGGCCGGCGCCTCGCTCTTCAACACGCTGTGGTGCGTCAGCACGGCGAACAGCTCGCCGGTCATGGCGGTGACGAAGCGGACGATGCGGCCGTCCTCGACGAGCACCCATTTCGCATGCGTCCCCGGATGGCAGACGACGTGGCGGCCCCGCGCGCGGTCCGGATGCTGGCTGATCCACCCGAGAATCTGCGTCTCCTCCCCGCGCATCACGTCGGGCGCGCCGGCGAGGCCCTCGCACCTCACGCCGGGCACGATCCGCACCCAGGCGGCGTGCGCCTCCACCGCCGCCAGGCAGGCCGCGAGCTCCGGCAGGCCGGCGGGGCAGTCGGCGTAGGGCGCGACCGTCCAGCCCAGGTTGGAGCCCACCATGCCGCAGAGGATAGCCGGCAGGCCGACAGCCTGCAGGGCCGGCTGCACCTCGGCCTGGAACCGCTCGCCCGCCTCGCCCGGCTCGAGCCTGGAGACGCCCAGGTCGAATGCTTTGTGGGCCACGACCTCGCCGCGCTCATCCAGCGTCCAGGCGCGCAGGTTCGTGGTGCCCCAGTCGCACGCGAGCAGGGCGGCCTCGCCCATTCAGGTGCGTCCGCCGTCGATGATCAGGTTCTGGCCGGTGATCATCCGGCTGTCGTCCGAGGCCAGGAACAGCGCCAGCCTGGCGATGTCTTCCGGCATGATCCGCTCCTTCAGCGCCACCAGCTTCATCCACTCGGCCTCGGCCTCCGGCGTGAGCCACAGCTCGAGCTGCCGAGGCGTGACCACCCAGCCGGGCGACAGCGCATTGACCCGGATCTTGTCGACCCCCCACTCGCGGGCCAGCGTCTTGGAGAGCGAGTTGATGGCGCCCTTGGCCGCCACGTAGCCCGCCAGCCGCTCGGGCCCGAGGATGGCGTTGATCGACGAGAGGTTGATGATCACCCCGCCGCCGGCCTGCTTCATCATCGGATAGACGGCGTCGGAGCCGATGAACACCGGGTCGAGGTTGACGGCCAGGTCCTTGCGCCAGGCCTCCGGCGTCATCTCGGCAGTCGTCTGGCGGGTGTCGTTGGCGACGTTGTTGATCAGCACGGTGATTGGCCCGAGCGCCTGCGCCGCCGCGCCGATCGCGCCCTGCAGCGCTTTGGCGTCGGTGACGTCGCACTGTTTGAACCAGGCGTTGCCGCCCAGCTTCCGCATCAGCGCATCGCCGTCGGACTGCTTGAGGTCGACGAAGGCCACCTTCGAGCCCTGGTCGTGGAAGCTGGTGACGAAGGTCGCCCCGATGCCCGAGGCGCCGCCGGTGATGAACACCACCTTGTCCTTCAGGCTGGGATAGCTCGCGTACTGGCTCATCAATGCGACTCCCGGGTCACCACGCTGGAGGACTTGCCGACCAGGAAATCGAGGTCCACCCCGCGATCGGCCTGCAGCACGGTGTCGATGTAGAGCCGGTACCAGCCGCGTTCGTAGGCGGGCGCGGCGCGGGCCGCCTCCCAGGCGGTGCGGCGGCGGGCGAGCTCGGCCGCGTCCACTCTGAGCTCGAGCCGGCGGTTCGGCCCGTCGAACTCGATCTCGTCGCCGTTCCGGACCAGGGCCAGCGGGCCGCCTGCGGCGGCTTCCGGCGCGACGTGCAGGATCACCGTGCCATAGGCCGTGCCGCTCATCCGCGCGTCGGAGATCCGCACCATGTCGCGCACGCCACGGCCCAGGAGCTTCTGCGGCAGGGCCATGTTGCCCACCTCGGGCATGCCAGGGTAACCCTTCGGCCCGCAGCCCTTCAGCACCAGGATCGAGGTCGCGTCCACCTCGAGCGCCGGATCGTCGATGCGCGCGTGGTAGTCCTCGATGTCCTCGAACACGACGGCTCGGCCGCGGTGGGTGAGCAGCTCGGGCGTGGCCGCGCTGGGCTTCAGGATCGCGCCCTGCGGGCAGAGGTTGCCCTGCAGCACCCAGACGCCCGATGACGGCCCAAACGGCGCCTCGCGCGTGGCGATGACCTCGCGGTTCCAGACCTCGCCCGTTTCGGCGATCTCGCCCACCGTCCGACCGGCGACGGTCATGACCTCTCGATTCAGGAGATCGCCCAACTCCTTCATCACCGCCGGCACCCCGCCGGCGTAGCAGAAGTCCTCCATCAGGTACTTGCCCGAGGGCATCAGGTTCACCAGCAGCGGGACCTCGCGGGCCAGATGGTCGAAGTCCTCCAGGCTCAGAGCGACGCCCAGCCGGCCGGCCAGCGCCAGCAGGTGGACGACCACATTCGTCGATCCGCCGCAGGCTGCGTGCATCAGGATGGCGTTCTCGAACGCCTTGCGGGTCAGGATGTCCGACGGCTTCACGTCGTGTTTCACCAGCTGGACGATGCGGTTGCCGGAGAGGTGCGCCAGCACGCGCCGTCGCGCGTCAACCGCCGGCAGGGCGGCGTTGTTGGGCAACGAGATGCCCAGCGCCTCCACGACGCTCGCCATCGAGGAGGCGGTGCCCATGGTGTTGCAGACCCCGGCCGAGCGGCTCATGCCGCTCTCGGCGGCCATGAAGTCGGCCAGGCTCATCTCGCCCGCTCGCACCGCCTCGGAGAACCGCCAGACGTCGGTGCCCGAACCGAGGTCCTGGCCGCGGAACTTGCCGTTCAGCATCGCCCCGGAGGAGACGAAGATGCACGGCAGGTCGACGCTCGCCGCCCCCATCAGGAGGCCTGGCGTGGTCTTGTCGCAGCCGCCCATCAGCACCACCCCGTCGATCGGATTGGCGCGGATCGATTCCTCCACCTCCATCGCCAGGAGATTGCGGAACAACATCGCCGTGGGCCGCATCTGCGTCTCCGGCAGGCTCATGGCCGGGAACTCGATCGGCACCCCGCCCGCCTCCCAGATCCCGCGCTTCACGAAGCCGGCGAGCTCCCGCAGGTGCACCTGGCAGGTGACCAGCTCGCTCCAGGTGTTGGCGATGCCGATGATCGGGCGGCCGTCGAAGACGTGGTCAGGAAGGCCCGTGGCCTTGATCCAGCTGCGGTGGATGAAGCCGTCACGGTCGATCTTGCCGTAGCTTCTCTGGCTGCGCAGCGATTTGTCGGCCATCCGGCAGGTCCCTCTCGACGCCCAGAGCGAGAACCCATAAGCCCGCGGCTCGGTTCAGGCGACCTCCTAGCCGTCTGCAGGACACTGAACGGCGGGCCGAAGAGGACGTCATGTCGCGCAGGCGCGCGGCCTGCGCCAGGTGACCGCGGCGCCAACGCATCCTAAAGATTCGATCATTCCTGGATGAGGACGGGCCAGGTGCCGAATATCGCGTTCATCAGTCCGAAGGGCGGAGCCGGCAAGACGACAGCGGCCCTGCTGCTGGCGCTGGGCCTTGCGGAAAGCGGCGCGCGCGTCGCGCTGATCGATTCCGATCCCAACAAGCCGCTGGTGCATTGGGCCTCCCTGCCCGATCGGCCCGCCTCGATCAGCGTCCACCCAGCGCCCACCGTTCAGGACATCCGCGACGCCGTGCGCGAGGCGAGCCGCCGCGAGCCGGAGTGGTTCATCGTCGACACCGAGGGCTCAGAGCGCGGGGCCATGGTGTTCGCCGCGCTGCGGTTCGACCTGGCGCTGACGCCCGTGGCGGGCTCGCAGCTCGACCTGCGCGAGGCCATCAAGGCGGCGCGCATGACCGAGGCGTTCGGCAAGCGGGCCGGCTCCGCCCTCGCGCACCGCGCCTTCCTCACCCGCGTTCCGCCGGCGCTGAAGCCCCGTACGCTGGCCACCGTCGTGGCGGGGCTGCGGGCGGCCGAGGTCAAGATGCTGCCCACAGGACTCGTCGAGAAGGAGGCGTTCCGCGCCCTGTTCGCGATCGGCGGCGGCTTCGAGGCGCTCGAGGCGGCCGGCGTCTGGGGCGTGCCGGCCGCGCGCCACAACACCGAGAGCTTCGTGCGCGACATCGTCGATCTGGTCCGCCGCCCGGACGCCGCTCCGAGCCGCCTCGCCGCCGAAGCCCACGGCTGAACCGCCGAAATGCCCATGCTCGCCCTCGTGTTGGCCGCCAGCGTCGCCGGTGGGCGCTCCGCAGAGCCGCCGCCATGCTCCGGGGCCACGACCCCCGCCGTCGAGCAGTGCCTGGCCGAACGGCTCACCCGCGCCGAGGCCGATCTCGCCCGCTATGTGGCCGCGGCCGAAAGGCGGCTGCGCGACGAGACCGGCGAGGATCCGGCAGCCGAGCGGGCCCGTCGCGGCTTTGCGGCCGCCGAGCGCGCCTGGGCGGCCTATCGCGACGCGGAGTGCGCGGCGGTGTTCGAGCGATGGTCCGGCGGCACCATCCGCGGCTCGCAGGAGCTGACGTGCCGCATCCGGCTCACGCTACGCCATACCCACACCGTCTGGGCGGAGTGGCTGACCTACATGGATTCCACGTCGCCGATCCTTCCCGAGCCGGCCGTCCCGCCCGATGCCTGACGATTCCGATCGTGGGCGCCTGGCGCCTTACGCCGCGAACAGCGGCGTTTCGAGCCCTCTGACGCCCGGATCGAGCGCGAACAGGCTGCCGGAGTGGGGCTGCCCGGCGCGGGCGGCGTCCGTGAGTCCCTCCCAGGCGCTGGTGACGAAGAGGATGCTGCGGTCCGGGCCGCCAAAACAGCAGCAGGAAGGCTGCTCGACGGGCATCTTGATCACCCGGTCGACCGAGCCGTCGGGCGCGTAGCGGACCACCTTCCACTCGCCCCAATGGGCGTTCCAGAGGAAGCCGGCAACGTCGACCGCCGAGCCGTCCGGGCCGCCGTTCTGCCCCTTGGTCGTGGCGAACACCCTCCGCTTCGAAAGGTCCTGCGGATCATAGGCCCAGATCGTCGAGAGCTTGGTGTCGGCCAGGTAGAGCCGTGCGCCGTCTGGGCTCATGCCCAGGCTGTTGGAGATGTGGATCCCCTCGATCACCGGCTCGGTGAAGCCGCCGGGGCGGGTGCGGAAGATGACGCCGGGCCGCTTGCCGCCGTCGTCGTCCATGCTCGACCACCAGAAGCAGCCGTCGACGCACATCGCCGCGTCGTTCGACCGGAACCCCGCTCCGAGGTCCATCGGCTGCCGCAGATCCGTCTTCCCGGAACCGGGGTCGAAGAACGCGAGTCCGCGCTCGGTGGCCAGCAACAGCCCGCCGGCCGTCCTGGGCGCTGCGGCGCTTGCGCGCATCGGCAGGTCGTAGCGCCCAAAGCGGCCGCTCTCCGGCTCGTGCCAATTGAGCTTCCGGCCCTTGATGTCGAACCAGTAGAGCCGTCCTTCGCGCGGCGACCAGCAGGGGCCCTCGCCCAATTTGTCTTGCGAATCCACGACGCAACGGACGCCATCCATGAGCTCACTCCCGACGCCTCCACAGCCGCCCGGTACGATCGGGGCCGAGGAAGCGTCACCATGCTGCGACAACCTGACTAGGCGTGTTTGGATACCGTTCAGAGTCACCGGGCTACTATCTAATTCGACGAATCGGGAAGGGTGCCCCGGAGATGACTCTGTCGAGCTATTCGGACGTGTTCGCGATCAGCCACGAACGCGGGTACGACGAGATCATCAGCGTGGGCGATCTCGTGCGCACCGGCGCGAACCTCTATCCGCATTTCGAGGTCATCGCCGTGCACGGCGACAAAGCCTGGGTGCGCAACGTCCAGAGCGGCGTGGATCACCTGGCCCTGGTCTCGCGCTGTCGTAAGATCAACGGGCAGCCGGCGGAGGACTAGGGCCGGCCAGGGGCGGCGCCGCCAAGACCATTGAACCCACGGCCCGCACTTGGTGTTCTAGGCTTGGGGTGCGGCTCATAAAGCGCGCAAATCCGGAGGATGCGCCATCTCCGCTTTCATGTTCGCCACGGGGATCGAGAATTCCATCCCCAAGATCAAGGGCGGCCGGATCCGCGTGGACCAGATGGAGTCCTGCGGCCACTACCGCTACTGGCGCAAGGACTTCGAGCTCGTCGAGGAGCTGGGCCTGCGCTTCCTGCGCTACGGCCCGCCCCTGTACACGACGCTGACCGGGCCGGACCGCTACGACTGGGAATTCGCCGACATCACCTTCGCCGAGCTGAAGCGGCGCGACATCATCCCGATCGTCGACCTCTGCCACTTCGGCGTGCCCGACTGGCTGGGCGACTTCCAGAATCCGGATTTCCCAGAGTTGTTCGCCCGCTACGCGGCGGCGTTTGCGCGGCGGTTTCCGTGGGTTCAGCTCTACACGCCGGTCAACGAGATGTTCATCTGCGCCCTGTTCTCGGCCAAGTACGGCTGGTGGAACGAGGAAGGCACGAGCGATCAGACCTTCGTCACCGCCCTGAAGCACATCGTGAAGGCGAACGTGCGCGCCATGCAGGAGATCCTGAAGGTCCGCGCCGACGCCATCTTCATCCAGTCGGAATCCTCGGAGTATTTCCACGCGGAGAATCCCGCGGCGATCAAGCCGGCGGAGATCGAGAACTCACGCCGGTTCCTGTCGCTGGACCTCAACTACGGCCACCGCGTCGACTCGGAGATGTACGAGTACCTGGTGGACAACGGCATGACGCGTGACGAGTACCACTTCTTCCTCGGCAACTCCCTGCATCATCACTGCATCCTCGGCAACGACTACTACTGGACCAACGAGCACCGCATTTCCGAGACCGGCGAGACCCGGGCCTCCGGCGAGATCTTCGGCTATTCGGAGATCACCCGGCAGTACTACAGCCGCTACCGACTGCCCGTGATGCACACCGAGACCAACATCGCCGAGGGCCCGAACGGCGACGAGGCGGTCAACTGGCTGTGGAAGGAGTGGGCCAACGTTCTGCGGGTCCGCAACGACGGGGTGCCGACCGTCGGCTTCACCTGGTACTCGCTGACCGACCAGATCGACTGGGACAATGCCCTCCGCGAGAAACGCGACCGGGTCCACCCGGTGGGACTCTACGACCTCAACCGCGATATCCGCCCGGTGGGCATCAGCTACAGGCAGCTGATCGCCGACTGGGGCGAGGTGCTCCCCACCCAGAGCGTCTGCCTCACCGTTCCCGTGGTGCCGCCGTCCGAGCACGAGCAGGGCTCGGCCCAGCGGCAGCGCGCCGACGCCCGCCACCTACGCGCCGTCGAGCTGGACGCGAACGAGCGAGGCGAAGCCAGCGCCAGTCGATGAACGCGCCGCTGACGATCGGCGGCGCGCCGGTGATGGTGCTCGAGGCCCGGGACGCGCCGGCCGAAGGGCCGGCGTTGCTGGCGGCCGAGGTGCTCCCCGGGCGCGGCATGATGCTGTTGCAGGCGAGGCTGCGCCTGCCGTCGGGCGAGGTGGTGGACGCCATCCACGCGCCCGCGCCAGCCGTGGCCGCGCAGGCGCTCTCGGGCGGGCCGGACGACTTCAACGGCGACAAATCGTTCAGCTTCGGCGGCGCCATCCTGGTCCCCTACGCCAACCGCATCACCGGCGCGCGCGTCGCCGGCGCGCGGGAGATCGCCACCACCGTCGCCGGCCAACCGGTCCGGCTGCCGGCGAACTGGGGAGGCGGCCCCGCGCGCGATGAGTACGCCATGCACGGGCTGATCCTCGACAAGGCGTTCGAGCACGAGCAGCCGTCACCCGATCGGCTCACGGGCCGCCTGTCCGCCGGCGACTTCGGCTGCGGCTGGCCAGGGTCGGCCGAGATCGAAGTCGTCTGGCGCCTCGCCGGCGGCGGCCTCTCGGTCCAGGTCTCGGTCGCCAACCGCGGCCCTGGACACCTGCCCCTCGGCGTCGGCTGGCACCCCTACTTCGCCCTGCCGAGCGGCCGCCGCGAACAGGCGCGATTGCATCTGGCGGCGGCCGCGCGCGTGGAGGTCGACAATTACCAGCAGGTGCTGCCCACCGGGCGCGTGCTGCCGACCGGCGGGTCGGACTACGACTTCTCGGCCAAGGACGGCGCGGCGCTCGGCGACCGCTATCTCGACGACTGCTTCACCGAGCTCGCCAGGCGAGACGGCCTGCTCGAAGCCCGGATCCTCGATCCCGCCGCCGGCGTCGGACTTCGGATTGTCTCCCCGTCGTCGGCGGTCAGGGCCGTGCAGGTCTATGCGCCGCCCGATCAGGCCTTCGTCGTGGTCGAGCCGCAGTTCAACCTCGCCGATCCCTACGGCCGCGAGTGGCCGCGCGATGTGGCGACCGGAATGGTCGATCTCGAACCCGGCGGCCGCACGATCTACGAGGCGCGCATCATCCCCTTCGCCATCCCGATGGCTTGAGGCGATCCGGCCCGGCCGGGCTACTCCGCCGCCACCGAGGAATCCGCATCCACCGAATGGCGCCGGCCGCCCGAGCCTCGCCCCGCCTTGCGCTTCGTGGGGTTCAGGATGCGGCGAAGCTTGGTTGCGAGCGCCGAGGTCTCATAGGGCTTGTCGAGCAGCGGGAACTCGGCGGTCTCCAACACCGCGCCCTCGCCCATGAACCCGGAGGTCAGCAGCACGGGAAGTCCGGGCCGGGTTTCGCGCGCGGCCCGCGCCAGCTCCAATCCGCTGACGCCGCCTGGCATGACCACGTCGGTGAACAGCAGGTCGATGCGCGCGTCGGAGCGGACGATGTCCAGCGCCTCGGCGCCGTGGGTGGCGGTGGTGACCTGGTAGCCGAGACTGGACAGCATATCGAGCGTCAGGGCCAGGACCGTAGGATCGTCCTCGACCAGCAGGATGCGCTCATCGCCGCCTTCGGCTGCGGGTGGCGGCTCCGCCGGCGGCGCCGTTTCGGCGGGCGCCTCGCTGGCCGGCAGGCGGAGCTGGAAGGTGGTGCCCTCGCCGGGCGCGCTCTTGACCCGCACGTCACCGTCCGACTGGCGGACGAAACCGTAGACCTGCGACAGGCCGAGCCCCGAGCCCTTGCCGACCTCCTTGGTGGTGAAGAACGGCTCGAACACCCGCTCGCGGACCTCCGGGCTCATGCCGACGCCGGTGTCGCGCACCTCGATCACCACCTGCTCGGGGCCGCCGGCCGGGCCTTCCAGACGGCTGTCGATCGCCAGCAAACCGCCGCCCGGCATGGCGTCGCGGGCGTTGACCGCCAGGTTGAGGAGCGCGGTCTCGAGCTGCGTCGGGTCGA
>Ga0207695_10004023_pt1 | contig 20236 bp, 26 predicted proteins | sample KBSC54metaG_FD_184354 | JGI IMG/M metagenome (GOLD analysis project Ga0207695, IMG submission 184354) | Corn rhizosphere microbial communities from Kellogg Biological Station, Michigan, USA - KBS C5-4 metaG (SPAdes) (version 2) | ecosystem: Host-associated > Plants > Roots > Rhizosphere > Soil...
CGTCCCCGTCATCAAGCACGCGGACGACCTTTCGATCACCGGAATCACGCGCACGCTCAACGATCTTGCCGGACGCGCGCGCGCCAAGAAGCTGAATCCGGAAGAGGTGCAGGGCGGGACGTTCACGATCACGAATCCCGGCGTGTTTGGGTCCCTCATGGGAACGCCGATCATCAATCAGCCGCAGGTCGCGATCCTCGGTGTCGGCACGATCGAGAAGCGGCCGAAGGTGATGACCGGCCCGGACGGTGAAGACGTGATTGCGATTCGCACCTGTTCGTACTTCTCGATCTCGTTCGACCACCGCATCATCGACGGCGCCATTGCCGATCAGTTCCTGGCGCACGTCAAGAAAACCATCGAAACGTATCCCGAGTCGGGACTCTGACCGTGGCCAGAGCGCTCACCATGCGGCGTTCGATCGTTCCTCTCGCCGATCGAAAGAAGTTCTTGCAGAAGCTGAAGAGCCGGCAAAAATATTTCGTCGGCGCGGGCTGCAAGTTCTGGGTGTTCGAGGAAAGCGATCTCACCGGCGCGTTCGTCGAGTTCATCGAGGCGGACGATCCGAAAACGCTTGCCCAGGCGCTCGCCGACGCGTCGGAGCAGCCGGCCGAAGCCGTGCGCATCTACGAAGAAGTGGACGTGGACTAACCGATGCCCATTCGCACAATCACGATCGACGGCGCGCGCTGGGACGTGATGCCCTCGGGGCGCGTCACGCAGTACGACCGAGATGAATTTGCGCTCCTGTTCATCACCGGCGATGGGGCCGAGCGACGCGTGCGCACGGTGCGCTACTCGCCGCAGGGCGCCCGGTCGCGAGACAGCTCGTTGGCCGAGCTGTCGGACGCAGATCTGGCGCGACTCTTCGCGCACTCGCAGGAGAGCGCCACGTCGCCGGAGGCGGGGTACCGCCGGTGACCGGAACGCCGATCGCACCGGGCGCCGGCACGGGCGTCCGGTGTGTGGATCTGCACATGCATTCGACGGCGTCGGATGGCTCGCTCTCGCCCGAGGCCGTGGTCGGCGCGGCGGCCGCGGCCCATCTCGCGGCCATTGCGCTCACCGACCACGACAGCGTGGCAGGCATCGCGTCGGCGCGTGAGGCCGGCGCCCGGCTTGGCGTGCGCATCGTGACCGGCGTCGAGCTGAGCGCCATCGACGCCGACGGGGAAGCGCACCTGCTGGGCCTGCACCTGACGCGCCTCGAGGCGATCGAGCGGCACCTCGCCGTGTTCCGCGAATCCCGGCGCGCGCGGGCCGGACGCATCGTGGAACGCCTCCGTGCGTTAGGCATCCCCGTGACGGTGGATGCCGTGCTCGCCGAGGCCGGCGACGCCGCGATCGGCCGGCCGCACGTGGCGCGCGCGCTCGTCGCCGGCGGTTGGGCCAAAGATCTCCGCGACGCCTTCGATCGGTTGCTCGGCAACGGGCGTCCGGCGTTCGTGCCCAAATATCGGCTCACGTTAGGCGAAGCGATCGGCATCGTGCACGACGCGGGCGGCCTCGCCATCCTGGCGCACCCCGGTCCAAGCGGCACGCGCGCCCGCCTGGAAGCGTTGCGCGGCGACGGCCTCGACGGAGTCGAGGTGCTGCACCCGGGTCATTCCAGCGAAGACATCGCCCGCCTCAGCGCGCTCACCGAGCACCTGGGATTGCTGCCCAGCGGCGGCTCGGATTGGCACGGCGCCAAGGCCGGGCCGCGTGTGATCGGCGTCATGCGCGTGCCCGAGATGTGGCTCGTGCGGCAGGATGACCGCTTGCGTGCCTCGGCGGCGAACGTCGCATGAGCACCGCGCTCCTCGCCGTCGGCGATGCGGCGCCGCCCTTCGAGGCGCCGGCCAGCGACGGGAAAACGTACACGCTGGCGCGGCTCATCGCCGCGCAGGCGGTGGTGCTCGTGTTCTACCCGGGCAACAACACCCCTGGCTGAAACAAACAACTCTCCGCCGTGCGCGATGAGTTGAACGCATTCCACAAGGCCGGTATCCAACCGTTAGGCGTGAATCCCGCCAGCGTGGACGCGCACGCGCGCTACGCGGCCAAGATGATGTTCAACTTCCCGTTGCTGAGCGACCCGACGCGCGAGATCGCCCGGGCGTACGGCGCCCTCAAACCCGATGGCCGGCTCATTCAGCGCACCGTGTACGGCATTGGCCGCGACGGACGCATCGCGTTTGCCGCTCGGGGCGCGCCCGCGCCGGGCGACGTGATCGCCGCGCTGGAGCGTTGAATGGATCCGAACGGACGCGTCGCGCTGGTCACCGGCGGTGCGCGACGAGTGGGTCGCGCGCTCGCTCTCGCCCTTGCCGATCGCGGCGCGCGCCTGGCCATCCATCACCACGAGTCGCCGGAGGATGCCGCGTCGCTGGTCGAGGAGCTGGCCGCGCGCGGCATCGAAGCGGCGGCGTTCTCGTCTGATCTGCGTAAGGCGGACGCGCCGGACCGCCTCATTGCCCAAGTCGTTCAGCGATTCGGCTCTCTCGACATCCTCATCAACTCGGCCGCGATCATGGTGCGGCGCTCGCTCGAGGAGCTGACGCCCGACGACTGGGACGACACGTTCGCGCTCAATCTGCGTGCCCCGTTTTTCTGTGCCCGTGCCGCGGCGCGCGCGATGGCGGATCGCGGCGGCGTGATCGTGAATCTCGCCGATCTCGCGGGGATCGAGACGTGGCCTGCGTACGCCGCGCACGGCATCTCGAAGGCCGGCGTGATTCACATGACGCGCGTGCTCGCGCGGATCCTCGCGCCGCGCGTGCGCGTGAACGCGATCGCGCCGGGCGCCGTGTTGCTACCCGAGAGCTGGAGCGCCGACGACGCGGCGCATCTCGAGCAGTCCACACCGTTGCGCCGTCTCGGGTCTCCGACCGATGTCGCGCAGGCGATGCTGTACTTGATCGAGGCCGACTACGTGACTGGTGACCTGCTCATCGTCGACGGCGGACGGCACATTCGCTAGGAACGGGGTGATCTTCCTGGCGCTTTATCTTTCGGAGTGCAGAGGACCAACGGCGGTCTCTCAACCCGTGATCGAAGGAGCATGGCGGTGGGTCAGACACACGACTACGATGTGGTGATCGTTGGGGCCGGACCGGCGGGTCTGACGGCGGGGTTGTACGCGGGACGGGCGATGCTGCGCACGGCGATTCTGGAGCGCGGCGCGGCCGGCGGCGAGCTGCTCAACACGGAGCTCATCGAAGACTATCCCGGCTTCGAGCGCATCGAGGGCTGGGAGCTGGCGCAGAAGCTCGAGGAGCACACCCGGAAATTCGGGGCGGAGCTTGTGTTAGGCGTGACGGTGGACGGCGTGCATCGGGCGGCCGACGGCACCTTCGAAACCACCACCGATGCCGGCGACGTCTATCGGTCGCCGGCGGTGATCGTCACCGCGGGCGGCACGCCGGTCAAGTTAGGCGTGCCCGGGGAAGCGGAGTATGCGGGGAAGGGCGTGTCGTACTGCGCCATCTGCGACGGCGCGTTCTTCAAGGGCCACACGATTGCCGTCGTGGGAGGCGGCGACGCCGCCGCGGAGGAAAGCGATTTCCTCACGCGGTACGCCGAGAAGGTCTACCTCATCCACCGGCGTCACGAGTTGCGCGCGTCCAAGATCATCCAGCAGCGCGTGTTCGAGAACCCGAAAATCGAAATCATCTGGGACACCGTGGTGGAGATCGTCGAGGGCGACACGCACGGCCTGGTCGATAACCTGGTGCTGCGCAACGTGCACACGAACGAGACGCGGGACCTGCCGGTGACCGGCCTGTTCGTGTTCGTGGGCTTTCGTCCCAATACGGGGATCATCGGCGAGCACTTCGCACACGACGCATCGGGCTACGTGGTGACGGACGGCAACATGCAGAGCTCCATCCCGGGCCTGTTCGTGGCGGGCGACCTGCGCTCGCAGCTCACGCGGCAGGTCACGACGGCAGCGGGCGACGCGACGACCGCGGCCATCGCGGCGGAGAAGTATCTCGCGGCCCTGCGCGACGGGGGAGCCGCCGCGCCGGCAGCCGCCGTCGGAGCCCGTTAGGCGTGCGCGTCGAGACGATCCGCGTCGGACCGTTCCAGGAAAATACGTATCTCGTCGTGTGCACCGGAGCGCGCGAATGCGTGCTCGTCGATCCCGGCGCCGAACCCGATCGGCTTCTGCACGCGGTCCGCCAATCCGGCGCCACGCTGCGCGCAATCTGGGTAACGCATCCGCACGTGGATCACATCGGTGCGATCGCCGGTATCAAGCGCGTGATGGACGTCCCGGTGTACGCGCACCCCGATGGCGCGCCGCTCTACGACGAGGCGGCCGAACAGGGGCGCGCATTCGGCCTCGAGGTCGAACAGCCGCCGCCTCCAGATGTGGCCCTGCGAGAGGGCGACACGGTCCGCGTGGGGAAGCACGAGTTTGCCGTCATCGACACGCCGGGGCACGCGCCCGGACACGTCGTGATCCACGGCCACGGCATGGCGTTCGTGGGCGACTGCCTGTTCGCGGGCTCCGTCGGGCGCACCGACCTTCCGTTAGCAAACGCCGCCGACCTCGTGCGGTCGCTCGACCGCATCTGCGCGCTGGATGATTCCACCATCTTGTATTCCGGACACGGCCCCGCGACGACGCTCGGGCGCGAGAAGGAATCAAATCCGTTCCTCAACGGCACGGTGCGCATCCTGGGCGGCGCATGAGTCGCTCGAACACGCCGGTGACCATCGCGGCGCTCGTGCTCGCGGCGTGGCTCGGCACATCGCTCTTCTTTTCGGCGATCGTGGCGCCCGCGGCGTTTCGCGCGCTGCCCGATGTATCGATGGCCGGCGCTCTCGTTCGCGCGACACTGCCGGCCGTTTTCTACTGGGGAATGATCGCTGGGCTCATCGCGCTGTGGCTCGGCGGCACGAGCGCCGCGGATCGGGGGCGCCTCGCGCGCAATCTGTGTTCCGCGGGTGTCGTGGTGTGCTGCGCCGTGGGGCAATTCGTCGCCGTACAGCGCATCGATCGGCTCAGCGCACGGCTCGCCGCGCCGATCGAGTCGCTCGCCCCGAGCGACCCCTCCCGCCTGACGTTCGATCGACTCCATTCGCTGTCCGTCGGCGCGCTTGGCGTCGCCATGCTGCTCGCGCTGGCATCCATCGTACTGTTGTGGCGGGCTGGTCTGGCGTCAACGGTTAGTCCTGAGTAACCATTCAGTCGAGCACCTCTTCCCGCTTCCATTCTGACGAAGGCTTTCGGAGGACCACCCATGCAACTTTCTCGTCTGCTTGTCCTTTGCGGCGTGGCCGTGCTCGGCGCCTGTTCGTTGTCCACCGACTTGCCCACGACGAGACCGCTCGGCGTCGTGGTGTTGACGGATACCGTGGATGCGGATAGCAACACGGTCCTGTTCCCGGTCGCACACTTTTTCAACGGCACCGGCGTGGTCGTACCGGACAGCAGGAACGTCGCGGACTCGTGCGTCGTAATTCCCTATCTTGCCGACACGGGAGCGTTCCCCTACGACCGGTTTCCGGCGCTGAACGCCGGCGACTCCATTATCGTGCAGACGGGCGGCGCGACGGCGAACTTGTTCCCCCAATTCATCGGAACCTCCCAGGTCGCGACAGGGCAGTACGATTTGGGGACGGCGCCGCCAATGCCGTTCACGCCGGGTAGCGAGGTGTCGGTGACGGTGCCGGGGGCAACCGGCGCGTCGTCGTTCCCACCGGTGGCGGCGTCTGCCGCCACAGCCGTGCCCTACACGGTGAATCCGATCAATCGGAATCCGCCGGTCGACTCGTTCAACATCTCGTGGCAGCCGGCGGCCGGCCCGGGATCGGCAGTAGTATTCATCGTGCAGTTCGATACCGCGGCGACGGCCACCGGCAATCCGATTCCGATCGAGATGTATTGCTCCGACGAAGACACCGGCGTCCTCACGGTTCCGCAATCGGTTGCGCGGCTCTGGCTCAAGGCGCTGCCGGGACCGCGGAATCTGCGCTCGTATCGGTGGCAGAGCACGGTGCAGAACAACGGCGCGGCCGGACTGATCATCATTTCGCAGCACAACGAATACCGGCCTGACGCGCCGTAACCGCGCGTCGCGCCGGCGCCGCTCCGTTAGGCCGGCGCCGGCGCGGTGTGTGTCTCCATTCACCATTGCCCCAACCATGACCCAGCACACCCGCGCCGAGAAGGACCCGCTCGGCGAGCTGTCCGTCCCCGAGAGCGCGCTCTACGGCGTACAGACCGTGCGCGCGATGCAGAACTTTCCGATCAGCGGCCTGCGGCCCCTGGCGATGTTCGTGGACGCCGTCGTGTGGATCAAGCGATCGGCGGCGCTCACGCACAGGGAGACCGGCCGGCTCGACGGGCGGTTGGCGGACGCGATCGTCGCCGCCGCGGATGAGGTGCTGGCCGGACAGCACCGCGACCAGTTCGTCGTCGACGTCTATCAGGCCGGCGCCGGCACGTCGCACAACATGAACGTGAACGAAGTGCTGGCCAACCGCGCCAACGAGCTGCTCGGCGGACGGCGCGGCGCCTACACGCCCGTGCACCCGAACGACCACGTCAACATGGCGCAGTCGACCAACGACGTGATCCCGACCGCCATTCGGTTAGGCGCGCTCGCGCTCCTGAAGGATCTGGCGCCCGCGCTCGCGGGCTTGCGCGACCGCTTCCTGGAGAAAGGACGCGCGCTCGACGATGTGATCAAGAGCGGCCGCACGCATCTCCAGGATGCGATGCCGATTCGGTTAGGCCAGGAATTCCGCGCCTACGGCCTGACCATCGAGCGCAACGCGCGCCGCCTGCGCGACATCGGCGACTTCCTGCGCGATCTCGGGATCGGGGGCAGCGCGGTCGGCACCGGCGTGAACGTCGAGCCGCAATATCCCGCGCTCATGATCCGGCATCTGCGCAAGGTCACCGGCCTGGATTTGCGGGAAGGCGAGGATCGCATCCAGCTCATGCAGAGCATGGGCGACGTCGCGGCGTTCAGCGCGCAGCTCCGGACGTTCGCCGTCGACCTCAGCAAGATCGCGAGCGACCTGCGGCTGCTGGCGTCCGGTCCCCGCACCGGCTTCGACGAGATCGTGATGCCGGCCGTGCAGCCGGGATCGTCGATCATGCCCGGCAAGGTCAATCCGTCCATCGCCGAGATGGTGAATCAGGTGTGCTTTCAGGTGATCGGCAACGACACCTGCGTGAGCGCGGCGGCCGAGCACGGGCAGCTCGAGCTCAACGTGATGATGCCGGTGATCGCACACAACCTGTTCTTCTCGATGATCATTTTGACTAACGCGACGACGGCCTTCGCCGAGCGGTGCGTGTCCGGCATCGCGGCGAACGAGGAGCAGTGCGCGTTCTGGGTGGAGCGCTCGGCGGCGCTGGCAACGGCGCTGGCGCCGCAGATCGGCTACGCGCGCGCGGCCGAGCTGAGCAAGCGATCGGTGAAAGAAAACACACTCATTCGGGACCTCGTGCGCAAGGAAGGCGTGCTCCCGGAAGCGGAAATCGATCGCGTCCTGGATCTGCGGCGCATGACGGAGATCGGCGTGCCGGGCAAGTGACATAGCGGGCGAGAAATCGGGCTTGCCGCGCTCGCACTCGAACCCTATCCTGAGATCATGCGGATCACGACGTGGGCGGAGTACGGTCTGATCTGTTCGCTGCACCTGGCACAACGGGCGCACGACGGTCCGGTCACCGGTCGTGACATAGCCACCCGCGAGCGGCTTCCGGTCGATTACGTCGAGCAGATCCTGCTGCGGCTGCGCCGGGCCGACATCGTCAAGAGCACGCGCGGTGCACACGGCGGCTATTCGCTCGCGCGCGCGGCCGACCAGATCTCCGTCCGCGATGTGATCGCGGCCTCGGAGCTCACTACATTCGATCTGCACTGCGTCTCGCACCCGGTCGACGACGAGCGGTGCGCCGCCTCGCACGCGTGCAGCATCCGGCCCGTGTGGGTGCTGCTCCAGCAAAAGATCGATGCGGTCCTCGATGGCGTGCACCTCTCCGATCTGATGCACGACGAACCCGCCGTTCGCGAACGAGTCGGACTTCCCGTCCTGCAGGGCTAACCGCCTCGCAAACTGCTCGCCGCCCAACGGATCGATTGAGCCAATGTGGCGCACCTGGCGTCGGGATCATGATCTCCGAGAAAAGGCTAACGCGTACGTCGCGACCCTCGGCCTCGAGCCGGCAGAAGACGACGTGTCCTGGCTCGCTGAGCACGGAACTGGCGGAGACGTCGACCACGCGCGTTGGGAGCTTCGATACGCGCGGCGCGCGCTCGGGTTGTTGACGGCGCAGCGCGACGCATTGGATGACCGCACGGCGTCGGTCGTCGCCCGAGCACTGGCTGGCGCGCTGGCGCGCGACAAGGCCGTGGCGCCGGGCAAACTCCGGATTGCGGAGCATCAGTTGAACGAGCGCCTTCGGGCGTATAGCGAAGCGCTATCCAATCGTCAGGGAGAGGGCAGCGGCTGGCATTTGGGACGCGCACTTCTGGAGTTCGCGGGGCGCAGGGAAGCGGTGAGTGCGGAGGACGTGGCGCACGCGTCCGAAATTCTGACTCGCTATTTGGCAGACGGGAACGCGGCGCTGCGCGAGCGCTTCGGATCCGTCGACCTTCCCGAAGACGTCGCTCCTTCGGCGGTCCGAAACGGGCCCCGATGATGCAAAACGGGCGACGAAAGTCGCCCGTTTGCTGGTGATGCCGAAGGGGGGACTCGAACCCCCACGGGCTTACGCCCACTGCGCCCTGAACGCAGCGCGTCTACCAGTTCCACCACTTCGGCGTGGACGCGTAACCTATTGAGCCACTTTGACAAAGTCAAACAGCAGCACCGGCATTTCGCGTTGGGCGACGACTGACGTTCGTCGATCGAGTGCATCACCGGAGCGGCGCACGCCGCCGGCCGGCGTCACTGCACTGCGGACGAACGTGCGCCGTCTGCGCGCGCCCGATCGAACTGCGTTAGACGCGAGCCGGGTGCTCGACGCGCCGTGTCTCATCGTCGAATCGAGACCCGGGTCGTCGATTGCGCGCGGCGACGTCGCGTGGTCCGCGGCGGAGCAGCCGTGCGGGGTCGGCGCCGCGGGCTGGCAGTGGGACGGCGAGCGCCTGCGCGCTCACACCGGGCGGTATGGGTTCCGGCCGCTGTTCGTGCGCCGGCTTCGCGACGGCGTCGCGCTCTCGCCCTCGTTAGTCAGGCTCATGTCGATCGGCGGGTCGCTGCCGATCGATGACGCGGCCATGGCGGTGTTTCTCCGCATCGGCTTTTTTGTGGGCGAGGACACGCCGTTCCGAGACATCCGCGTCTTGCCGCCGGGCGGCCGCCTCGAGTGGCACGACGGCATCCTGTCGATCGAGGCGACGTATCCGCGGGTCCACGCCGCCGACCTGACGCGCTCAGCCGCGATCGATGCGTTCATCGACGTTTTTCGCGACGCGGTGCGGCGCGCGGATCCCGGCGTGCATCGCAACGTGGTGCCGCTCAGCGGCGGCCGGGACTCGCGCCACATCCTGTTCGAGCTGTGTGCGGCGGGGCATCCGCCCGAGCGCTGCCTAACGCTGCGCAACTACCCGCCGCGCGGCACGCGCGACGTGGTCGTGGCAACGGAGATCGCGCGCGCCGTGGGCGTCACCCACGAGCTGATCGACGAAACGCCCTCGCGCATCTCGGCGGAGCTGCGCAAGAATCTGCTCACACACTTCTGCGCCGACGAGCACGCGTGGTTCATGGCGTTGGCCGACCGCCTGTCCGAGCAAGACGTCGCGATCTGGGATGGCATCGCCGGCGACGTGCTGTCCAACGGCCACCGCCTGGAGGCGTCCCACCTGGCGTTGGCGCGCGAGGGCCGCATCGAAGAATTGGCCCAGCTGATGCTGGACGAGGGCGCGCTGCGCATGGTGCCGCCCGCGATGGCGGCGCGGTGGACACGCGACCTTGCAATAACGCGCGTGTCCCGGGAGCTGCGCCTGCACCTCGATGCGCCGAACCCGATCGGCTCGTACATTTTCTGGAATCGGACGCGCCGGGAGATCGCGCTCGTGCCGTTCGGCCTCTGGAACGCGGCTGGGCGCGTGATGACGCCCTACCTGGATCCCGCGGTGTTCGAGCTCCTGGCCTCGCTGCCGGCTGAGATGTTCCTCGACAAGCGATTCCATCCCGATGTGATCCGCCGCGCGTATCCGGCGCACGCGTACCTGCGGTTCGATACCGAGACGGGGCTGCGTCCCGTGCGTGCGCCTAACGGAACGCCGGCCGACGCCCCGTACTACCGCCGCCTGCTCCGTGAGGCCGGGGCCTACGTGGCCGGCCTGCGGCGGCCGCGGTTGATGCGCCGCGGGTGGCTCGTGTCGCGCTCCGCCTACTGGTACGTGCGCGGCGACTTCAGCGACACCCAGCTCGTGCCGTTTGCCCTCTACCTGGCGCAGTTGGACAGCGTGAGCCAGTGGTGCGAGAACCGCGACCCGGAGTTCGGCGTGGCCGCCGATCACTCGTAGCGCAGCGCGATGATCGGATCGAGGCGCGACGCGCGGCGCGCCGGCCAGACGCCGAAGATGATGCCGACCAGCGCGGCGAACACGAACGCGACGCCGACGGTCGCCGGCACCACCTGCTCGTTCCACCGCATCACATCCTTCAGCGCCGATGCGCCGCCGACACCGACGAGGATGCCGATGACGCCGCCGAGCGCGCACAGCGTGACCGCCTCGATCAGGAACTGCAGCAGGATCTGATGCTGCGTTGCGCCTAACGCCTTGCGGATGCCGATCTCGCGGGTTCGCTCGGTGACCGAGACGAGCATGATGTTCATGATGCCCACGCCGCCCACGAGCAGGCTCACGCTCGCGATCGCCGCGAGCAGCAAGCTGAAGATCTTCGTCGTGTCGCTGAGCGCGCTCAGAAAATCCATCTGGCTGTGGATGCGGAAATCATCGGATTCGCCCGGGCGAAGCCGATGGGCCCGTCGCATGATCCGCTGTAATTCCGCCATCGTCTGCGGAATGGCCGCTTCGCTCGGCGCCAACACGTCGATGTCGTTCAGGTACGGCGTGTCGAACACGATGAAGCGCCCGGTGTTGAAAGGGATCAGCACCTGATCATCGGGGTCGAAGAAACCGCCGGCCGCTTCTCCCTTCGAGGCGAGCACACCGATCACCGTGAAGCCGATCCCCGAGATCCGGATCTCTTTTCCGAGGACGTCGCTGGCGTTGGGAAAGTTGAGATCGTGCAGGACGGTCGTGCCGACCACGGCGACGCGGCGGCGCGCATGGCCGTCATCGTCGCTGAACATGCGTCCGAGTGCGATGTGGTAGTTCTGCACCTGGAGAAAGTTGGGCGTGGCGCCGGTGATCTGCACGTACGTGTTGGCGCCATGATACTCGACCTGGAGATCGCGATGCTGTTGCGGCTGGATGGCCGTGATCAGCCGCGAGCGGCGCTTGAGAAAGTCCACATCCTGCATCGTGATGTGGTGGATGTCGCTCGTTTCGACGCCGCCATGCACGACGCGGGTGGGATTCACCGACAGACGAGTGGTGCCGAGCGATGCGATGCGCGTCTGGATGGCTCGTCGCGCACCCGTGCCAAGTGCCAACATGGCGATGACGGCAGCCACGCCAATGACGATGCCGAGCATCGTGAGGACGGATCGAAGCTTGTTTGCCGCCAGCGCGCGCAACGCGACGGCGACGATCTCTCCAATGATCATGTTCCGATGATATCAAACGGACCGGAGTTCGTGTGTTGCCTGCGTCTCCCGAGGGGTCTAACTTGCCTCTCGTACGATCGTCCATTACCTGGCTGTTCCGCGCCGCCTGCAGGCGGTGTGTGAACGCCGCGATTCCTCGTCCTTGCCCACAGCCGACGACACCAACGCGCAAGCGCCCGTCGCGCGGAACAAGCGCGCCCGGCACGACTATCATCTCCTCGACACGTGGGAGGCTGGTATCGTGCTTACGGGTACGGAGATCAAATCGCTGCGCGCCGGACAGGCGAACATCGCCGACGCGTACGCGATCGTCACCGGCGGCGAGGTGTTTCTGCTCAATGCGCACATCGCACCCTACGAGCAAGGCAATCAATTCAATCACGAGCCGCGCCGCACGCGAAAGCTGCTGCTCCATCGGCGCGAGATTCGAAAGCTCATTGGCGCGGTCGAGCGGCAAGGGCTGACGCTGGTGCCGCTCGATGTGCACTTCACGCGGGGGAAGGCGAAGGTGACGCTCGCGTTGGGCAAGGGGAAGAAACTCCACGACAAGCGCGACGATGCGCGGCGGCGTGAGGACGAGCGCGAAATGGCGCGGGCGGCGCGCGTCCGATGATTGCCGCGATGTTGCTGGCCTTTCAGGTGGCTGTAGCGCCCGCGGTACGCGGCGGCGATGCGCCCGTGCGCATGCCCTCCAGCGCCGCTCGTCGGACGGTGGTCGTCGACGCCGGCCATGGCGGTCCGGACAATGGCATGTCGGGGCCCATCGGTACGCGCTGGAAAGTCTATGAAAAGAACATCACGCTCGAGGTCGCAAAGAAATTGGCGAGCGCGCTCCGCGCGCGCGGTCTTCGCGTGGTGATGACGCGCACGACCGATACGCTGATCGCGCTCTCCGATCGCGGCCGGATTGCGAACGAGCATCACGGCGATCTTTTCGTGTCGATCCACGTCAACGCGGCCAATCCCGCGTGGAAGGATCCCGGTGCGGCGCGCGGCTTCGAGACGTACTTTCTCGCCGAGGCGAAGACCGAGGACGCGAAGCGCGTGGAAGAAATGGAGAACGCGTCGGTGCGATTCGAGACGGACGTGTCTGCCAAGAAAGGCGATCCGCTGAGCTACATCATGAACGACATGGCGCAGAACGAGCACCTGCGCGAGTCGAGCGAGCTGGCGGACCTGATCCAGGAACACCTGGGCTCGATCGAGCCCGGCCCGAGCCGGGGGGTGAAGCAGGCGGGATTCCGCGTGCTCGTAACGGCATACATGCCGGCGGTCCTGGTCGAGATCGGGTTCGGCACCAATCCCGCCGACGCGCGGTTCATCACCAATCCGGCGCGGCAGCGGCAGATCGCGTCGGCGATCGCCGATGCGACGGTCGAATATCTCGACCACTATCAGCGCCGGTTAGGCGTGGCCACGCCGTGAGCCGGATGGCGCAAACGTGAGCGCTCGCCCGCTTCGCGCGGATGCGCTCGCCGCGACCGTGGCGGGCGTCAGTTTTCAGAATCCCATCGTGCTCGCGCCGGGCACCGCGGCGTACGGGCGCGAGTTGCGCGGCGTCATCGCGCTCGACGCGTTAGGCGGCGTCGGCACCAAGGCGGTGAGTCCCAGGCCGCGGGCGGGCGCGCCCGCGCCGCGGGTGGCCGAAGCGCCCGACGGCATGATGCTCAACGCGGTCGGGCTGGCTAACCCGGGGCTCGACGAGGTGAAGCGCGTCGAGCTGCCGTGGCTGGCGCAGCACGCGGGTCGCGCTCGCGTCATCGTAAACGTCGTCGGCGACACGACCGACGATTACGCAGCCGTGGTCGCGGCGCTCACCGACGAAGCCGGCGTGGATGTGTTCGAGCTCAACGTGAGTTGCCCGAACGTGCGGGCGGGCGGCATGGAGTTCGGCGCCGACCCGGCGACACTGGCCGCGGTGGTGCGCGGCGCTCGGGCCGCCACTGCGCGTCCGCTCTTCGTCAAGCTGAGCCCGGCGTCGCCGGACATCGCCGCCAGCGCCTGCGTGGCAGTGGATGCGGGCGCCGACGGGATCACGCTCGTGAACACGATGCCGGGCCTCATGGTGGACGTCGAGCGCCGGCGGCCTGCGTTAGGCTTCGGGTCGGGCGGCGTGAGCGGCGCGCCGTTGCTGCCCGTCGGCGTGCTCGCCACGTGGAAAGTGCGACAGGCGGTGCGCGCTCCGCTGCTCGGTGTGGGCGGTGTGTCGTCCGCATCCGACGCCTTGCAGTACATCATTGCCGGGGCGTCGCTGGTCGGTATCGGGACCGCGGCACTGCGCGACCCACGACTTCCCGAGCGCGTGGTGCGCGATCTCGCGCGGTGGTGCGACACGCACGGCGTGCGGTCGGTGGGCGAGCTCGTCGGCACGCTCGAGTGGCCGTCGTGAGCGCTGCACGAGCCATCGTCGCGCTGGATGTGCCCGGCGCGCGCGAGGCGGCAGCGCTCGTGGAGCGGCTCGGCCAGGCGTGCGATTTCGTGAAGGTGGGGAGCGAGCTCTTCACTGCGGCCGGGCCGCAGGTGGTGAGCGAGATGCGCCATGGCGGAGGCGCACGAGACCGCGACGTGTTCCTCGACCTCAAGTACCACGACATCCCGAACACGGTTCGCTCGGCCGCTAATCGAGCGGCAGCGCTTGGCGCGCGTCTGATCACGGTGCATGCGTCCGGTGGACGGACGATGATGGAAGCGGCCGTCGAGGGCGCGGGAGAACGCTGCGGCGTGTTCGCTGTCACCGTGCTCACGTCGCTCGATGCGACCGCCCTCGGCGAAGCCTGGGGCCGGGAGGTCGAGGACGTCGAAGGCGAGGTGCTCCGGCTCGCCGAGCTCGCGAGGTCGGCGGGAGTGCGAGGCATCGTTTGCAGCGGCGTCGAAGCCGCTGCGGTGCGCGCTCGGCACGGCAGAGCGCTGGAGATTCTCGTCCCCGGGGTGCGCCTCGCGGGGAGCGGCGCACACGACCAGAAGCGCGTCGTCACCCCGGGCGGAGCGGCGTCGGCGGGTGCGACCTACGTGGTGGTTGGACGCACGGTGACGGAGGACGCGGATCCGCGTGGTGCGCTCGAGCGGGTGCGAGCCGAACTCCTTGCATCGCCCTCGTAAGTCGGTTATCCTATAAGACTTGACTGGATTTTCCCGCTTACGAGGTGTGGTTCTGTGAAAGTACGCAGCAGCGTGAAGCCGATCTGCGAGCATTGCAAGGTGGTCAAGCGCAAAGGCGTGACGCGGATCATCTGCAAGCGCAGCCCAAAACACAAGCAGCGGCAGGGCTAACCGATGGCACGAATTGCCGGCGTGGACCTGCCACGCGAGAAGAAGGTCGAGATCGGCCTCACATACATTTTCGGCATCGGCCGCGCGGTGGCGCGGAGGATCGTGGCGGAGACGGGCGTGAACGCCGATCTCCGCATCAAGGATCTGAGCGACACGGACGTGAACCGGCTGCGCCAGGTGATCGAGCGCGACTATCGCGTCGAGGGCGCGCTGCGCACCGAAGTGGCGATGAACATCAAGCGCTTGATGGACATCGGCTCGTATCGGGGCATTCGGCATCGCCGCGGGCTGCCGGTGCGGGGACAGCGCACGCACACGAATGCGCGCACGAAGAAGGGGCCGCGCCGCGCGATCGCCGGCAAGAAGAAAGTCACCAAGTAACGTACGCCGCGCCCGCTCTGCCTAACGCAGAGGCGGGCGCGGCGTCGATCTACCTCACTGTCTCGGTATCATGGCCACAGCGAAAACCGGAACGAGCAAGAAGAGCAAGCGCGTCGTGGAAGCGGAAGGCATCGCGCACGTGAACGCGACCTTCAACAACACGATCGTCACGATCACCGACATGCACGGCAATGCGGTGGCCTGGGCGTCGTCGGGGAAGGCGAACTTCAAGGGCTCCAAGAAGTCGACGCCGTTTGCCGCGACCGTGGCCGCCGAGATGTGCGCCAAGGAAGCGTTAGGCATGGGGGTCAAGCGCGTGCACGTGCGCGTGCAGGGGCCGGGCTCCGGCCGCGAATCCGCCATCCAGGCGCTCGCCGCCGCCGGCCTGCAGATCCGCTCCATCAAGGATGTGACGCCGATTCCGCACAACGGCTGCCGTCCGCCCAAGCGCCGGAGGGTCTGAGCCATGCGCTACACCGGACCCAGCTGCCGCCAGTGCCGTCGCGAAGGAACCAAGTTGTTCTTGAAGGGCACCAAGTGCTTCACTGAGAAGTGCCCCGTCGAACGCCGTCCGTATGCGCCGGGCCAGCACGGACAGGCCACCGCTCGCCGCCGCAAGGCGTCGGAATACGCCAAGCAGCTGCGCGAGAAGCAGAAGGTGAAGCGCATCTACGGCGTCAGCGAGCGCCAGTTCCGCAACACGTTCGAGCGCGTCACCAAGCTGCCGGGCGTCACGGGACACAACCTCCTCGCCGCGCTCGAGAGCCGCTTGGACAACATGGTCTACCGCATGGGGTTCGCGGCCAGCCGGAAAGCGGCGCGCCAGTTGATCCGCCACCGGCACATCCATGTGAACGGCAAGCAGGTCGACATCCCGAGCTACCTGGTGCGGCCGGGCGAAGAAGTGGCAGTGCGCGGCAAGTCGCGCGAGCAGGTGTCGGTGATCTCCGCGCTCGATTACTCCTCGCGCGGCGCGCCGCTGTCCTGGATCGCGGTCGACAAGGACACATTCAGCGGGCGCATGCTCGAGCGCCCGGGCCGCGGCGACATTCCGATCGCGGCGCAGGAGCAGTTGATCGTCGAGCTGTACTCGAAGTAGCAGGGGTCGGGACCCTAACTCCCATACGAGCCCACCGCGCGTTAGGGGCGGGGTGGGGCGTCGCCGGGTCGACTCCCGGTTGGACCAACGAGGATGACAACATCAATGGTAACGGCAATCGATCTCACCGGGCTGGTTCGTCCGCAGCTCGTGGAAGCCACCAAGCGCGACGACAATCCGAACGTCGCCGAATTTCGCATGCAGCCGCTCGAGCGCGGCTTCGGCCACACGTTAGGCAACGCGATGCGGCGGATGCTGCTGTCGTCCCTGCGCGGGTCGGCGGTCTGGGCGTTCCGCATCGACGGCGTCGTGCACGAGCACCAAACGATCTCGGGCGTCGTCGAAGACGTCCATCAGATCATCGGCAACCTGAAAACGCTGACGCTGTCGCTCGCCGATGACGTGGACAGCGCCGTGCTCCGCATTCGCAAGAGCGAGGCGGGCCCGGTCACGTCGGCCGACATCGAGAGCTCGGGCGTCGTGCGCGTGATCGACGATCACCACCACCTGTTCACGCTGCAGGATGACCGCGAGCTCAACGTCGAGCTCTACGTCGACAAGGGACGCGGCTACGTCGAGGCGGATCAGCATCCGCTCGATCGCGGCCTGCCCGTCGACCTCGTGCGCATCGACTCGATTTACAACCCGGTGCGCCGCGCCAACTTTGCGGTAGCCGAAACGCGCGTCGGACAGCGCACCGACTACGACCGGCTCACGCTGACGGTCGAGACCAACGGCACGATCACACCCGAAGAAGCGGTGAGCTACGCGGCCGCCCTCGCGCAGACGCACTTCCAGTTCTTCGCCAACTTCGGCTCGCACACGCAGGGCGCCGTGCCGGTGGCCGGCGAGCATTCGCCCGATGCCCAACGGCTCGTGCAGCTGTTCCACACGCCGATCGACGAGCTCGAGCTGTCGGTGCGGTCGGTGAATTCGCTCAAGAATTCCGACATCCGCACGTTAGGCGACCTGGTTCGCCAGACCGAGTCGCAGATGCTGCAGGTCAAGAACTTCGGCAAGAAGTCGCTCCAGGAGATCGCCGATCTGCTCGAGCGCCAAGGCTTGAATTTCGGGATGCGGTACGAAGAGACGACCGATGGCGTGCGGATCACCGATTGGGGCACCGCCCCCAGCCGGGCCGCCGCCGCCGCGCCCGACGACGAGGAGTAAGCACCCATGCGTCACCGGAAAGCGGGACGGCAGCTGCGCCGGACGAGCGAGCAGAAGCTGGCCCTCATGCGCAACCTCGCATCGTCGCTCATCGAGCACGGCGCGATCGAAACTACGGAAGCCAAGGCGAAGGAGCTGCGTCCGTTCGTCGAACGCCTCATCACCAAGGCCAAGTCCGGAACGCTGCACGACCGCCGGCTCGCCGTGCGGCACATCCACAAGCGCGAGACGGCCGACAAGCTGTTCCAGGAAGTCGGCCCCAAGTTCAAGTCGCGCGCCGGCGGCTATACCCGGATCCTCAAGACCGGACACCGCAAGGGCGATGGCGCGGACATGGCGCGCATCGAGCTCATCGAGGGTTGATCATGACGAAGAGAGGATGCTACGTGTGCGGCCGCGGGGTTGCGTTCGGCAACAACGTCTCGCACGCCAACAACAAAGTGCGCCGCGTCTGGAAGCCGAATCTCCAGGTCGCGCGCATCCTCGTGGACGGCAAGCCCACGAAGATTCGCGTCTGCACGCGCTGCCTCAACGCAGGCAAAATTCAACGTGCTCCCCGCGGCCAGGTTGCGTGATCGCCGCTCGGCCGCACGAGACGGTGGTCGAAGGGAGCTTCTCGTGAGGCTCCCTTTTTTTCGGGCTTTTCGGGAATTTGCGGGAACATGGGAGGTACGGTGTAAGGAAGGTTACGCCTCTTGGATCGTGAGGCGGGACGCAGCCGAGGAGAGTGATACGCTCATGAAGACGCGGACCCGGCGCGGACACGACGGACACGGCAGGACAATACACATTCTTTGATTTTTGTCCGGGCTGTGCCCGTTGTGTCCGGCTTTGTCAGCGTCTTCATGAGCGGAGCGCTCTGCCCGTTGGGGCCTGCCTCGCGATCCTTGGTCTGCTTTCGTTGGACGTTCCACGCTGCGTTTCCCGAAAATTCCGGAAGAACTTTTTTTCGTTCGTCGCATTCGATTGCGTTTCCCGATGATACGAGTCACCGACCAACCCCAGCACGCATGCCCACCGCGCTGATCACCGGAATCACGGGACAGGACGGCTCCTACCTCGCCGAGCACCTGCTGGGCAAGGGCTACCGGGTCGTCGGTATCGTTAGGCGAAGCTCCACCACGCCGTACGAGCGCATCGCCCACCTCGTCGACAAGGTCGAGCTGCTGTCCGCCGACCTGCTCGACCAGCACTCGCTGGTCGACGCGATGGCTGCCTGCACGCCTGATGAGGTCTACAACCTGGCCGCCCAGAGCTTCGTGCAGACGTCGTGGAGCCAGCCCGTGCTCACGGGCGAGTTCACCGGGTTAGGCGTGACCCGCGCGCTCGAGGCGGTGCGCAAAGCGGCACCGCGGGCACGATTCTACCAGGCCAGCTCCAGCGAAATGTTCGGCAAGGTCGTCGAATCGCCGCAGAGCGAGAGCACATCGTTCTACCCGCGGAGCCCCTACGGCGTCGCCAAGGTATACGGCCACTGGATCACCGTGAACTACCGCGAGAGCTACGACCTCTTCGCCGTGTCCGGGATCCTGTTCAATCACGAGAGCCCGCGCCGCGGTCTCGAGTTCGTGACCCGCAAGGTGACCGACGCCGTGGCGCGCATCAAACTCGGCTTGGCGCGCGAGGTGCGACTCGGCAACCTCGACGCGCGGCGGGATTGGGGATTCGCCGGCGACTACGTCGATGCGATGTGGCGCATGCTGCAGCAGGATCGCGCCGAGGACTACGTGATCGGCACGGGGCGCACACATTCGGTGCGGCAGCTGTGCGAGGTCGCCTTCGGCGTCGCCGACCTGGACTATCGCGACTTCGTGAAGCAGGACGAGCGCTTCTTCCGGCCGGCGGAAGTCGATCTGCTGGTGGCCGATCCGACGAAAGCGAATACGCAGTTAGGCTGGCGGCCCCGTGTGTCGTTCGAGGAGCTCATCGCCATGATGGTGGACGCCGACCTGGCGCGTCATCGCGGCGCGCGCTGACGTGCGCGCGCTGGTGACCGGCGCCGCCGGTTTCGTTGGGCAGTGGCTCTGCGAGGCGCTGCTGTCTCGCGGATGGGAGGTGTTTGGCACGCGTCTGGGAGATGACGTGCCGGCCGGCCGACTCGGCGCGCGCGAGCGAAACGCCGTCCGGTGGCTCGACTGCGATGTGACGGCCGCCGGCGCGCTTGCCACCGCGCTCGACGACAGCATTCCGGACACCGTGTTTCATCTGGCCGGCATCGCGTTCGTGCCAGCCGCTACGGGCGATCCCGCGGGCACGCTCGAGGTGAACGTCGTCGCCGCGGCGCGGCTGCTGGCTGACATCGGCGCGCGTCGCCGCGCGGGAACGCTGGATCCCGTCGTGCTCCTCATCGGCAGCGGCGAGCAGTACGGCCGGCACGATGCGAGCGAACAGCCGCTCGCCGAATCTGCCGAACAGCGGCCGCTCAATCCGTACGCCGCGTCGAAAGCCGCGCAGGAAGTGGTCGCGCTCGCGTCGCACCGCGCGACAGGCGTCCGCGTGATAGTCACGCGCTCGTTCAACCACAGCGGAGCGGGGCAGGCCGACCGATTCCTGATTCCGGCGCTCGTCCGCCGCGTGCACGCGATGCGTGGCTCTGCCCCGGCGGGCGTTCTGGCCATGGG
>Ga0207695_10004026_pt1 | contig 20232 bp, 28 predicted proteins | sample KBSC54metaG_FD_184354 | JGI IMG/M metagenome (GOLD analysis project Ga0207695, IMG submission 184354) | Corn rhizosphere microbial communities from Kellogg Biological Station, Michigan, USA - KBS C5-4 metaG (SPAdes) (version 2) | ecosystem: Host-associated > Plants > Roots > Rhizosphere > Soil...
TTCACACGGGCGATTGAGCGCGCAATCGACACGGCCTTGTCTGCCGCTTGCCGGGTTTTGACGCTTCCGCTCAACCATACGACACCATTCTTGTCGGTATTGACATGAATGTCGCCCAAGCTCGTTACATGCTCTGCCGCCAGCCGAATTTTGATTTTTGTCGTGATTGCGGAATCCTTCACGTATGTTTCCGCATGCGCGGCATCCGAATGAGAGTCCTGGGCGGTCGCTGCTATCGAGCTGCCGAGCAAGGTGGCGAAGATCGCGCAGCCTGTTGCGAGGTAGGTTCTCATGACTCTTCCATATTGGGGACCGGCACTGACTATGCCACTCCTCTGCAGCGGCTTTCCGTTCGATACCGTACGCACTCGGTGCCCGGAAGCTGTTGCGGAACGGCCGAGAACGGCATCGGCCGCCGCTGATTGATACTTGCATCGCCTCGATCGCGCCGCGCGGTTCAGCGTTGGATATGCAGGCCGCCGAAGAACCAGATCACCAGAAGGATGAGCAGTAGCAAGCTCAAAGCCCCTCCGAGCCCGGATCCCCCAAACCGGCTGTACCCGTAGTAGCCACCGCCACCGCCCAGCAACAGGACGACCACGACAATGATCAAAATCAGGCCCATTTTGCACCTTGCTTGCCGACTCCGGCACTCACGAGGCAAAGCTAGGGCAGCTTGCCTGTCGAGGCTGTGCGGCAGAGTACGTACGCCCGCGGGTCGTTCGCTCGGATGGCTAGTCGTCCCCTATGAACAAACATTGAATGGCAGCTTGTCGAACGACGCCGAGGCATCTTTCGGGAAGCCTCGTTCTCTAGCTGCAAGCTCGACCCTTAGCGGAACGGATCTCGACCCGACGATCGCTCGCTTTGCGATTCTGAGTGGTTTGTGCCGCGGGATCGCATGGTCCGCGGCCGATTCCAGCTATGTACGCTGTCGAACAGACGGCCGCGAGGCGAGTCTCCTCTAATGACGCGGGGAGCATTTGCCGCTCGATATGTCCAAAACCGTACTTCTCATCCAGGATGACTGCCGGGAGGCCCATTCCGTTCGAGAGGCGCTCATCCGCTCAAGCGATGGCGCCTTTCAGGTCGAATGGGTGAGGCTCTGCTCCCAGGGCCTCACGCGCCTCGTCGAGGAAGACAGGCCGGGAGGGCAGCAGGTGGATGTCATAGCGGCGGTGCTCGTCGACCTCTTCCTGCCCGACAGCCGCGGAATCGAGACCTTCGATCGCCTATTTCGCCTGGTGCCGGAGATTCCGATCCTGGTTCTCAGCGCTCCGCAGGACGAGGATGTTGCGAAGCTCGCAATCCAGCGCGGGGCACAGGATTATCTTCTGAAAGCGGGCCTGGACGGCTCTCTACTGGCAAAGGCACTGCGCGGCGCGGTCGAGCGTGCCACATACGCGGAAACGCTGTTCGAGGAGAAGGAGCGCGCACAGGTTACTCTCAACTCCATCGGGGATGCGGTCATCAGTACCGACGTCGGCGGGCGCGTGACCTATCTCAATGCCGCCGCCCAAAGTATGACCGGTTGGCCGCTGGAGGAGGGGGTAGGCCGTTCGCTCGAAGACGTCATCCAAATCGCCGACGCCACCACGCGCAAGACCGTGCAGAATCCGATGAGGTTGGCCATCCGGGAAAACAAAACCGTAGGTCTTACGTCGAACTGTGTCCTGATCCGGCGCGACGGCACGGAAGCTGCGATCGAAGACTCCGCTGCACCCATCCATGACCGCCGGGGGCACGTGACGGGTGCCGTGATGGTGTTTCGTGACGTGAGCATGGCGCGGGCGCTGTCGCTCAAGATGGCCCACCTGGCGCAGCACGACAGTCTGACCGACTTGCCCAACAGAGCCCTGCTGAGCGATCGGCTGACCCAGGCGCTGGCGCTGGCTCATCGGAACGAACAAAGGCTGGCGCTGCTATTCTTGGATCTGGATCGCTTCAAGCGCATCAACGATTCCCTCGGCCACGCCATTGGCGATCGCTTGCTGCAGTCCGTGGCAGAGCGGCTGCTCGCCTGCGTGCGTAGCTCTGACACCGTCAGCCGGCAGGGAGGCGATGAATTCGTCATCCTGCTCCCTCAAGTGACTCAGCCGGCGGATGCGGCCGTCACCGCCGAGAAAATACTCCTCGCCCTGAGCACGCCGTATCGCATCGACCGGCAGGATCTGCATCTCGCCGCAAGCATTGGAATCGTCACCTATCCCGATGACGGCACGGAGCCGAAGACATTGCTGAAACATGCGGATCTCGCGATGTACCGCGCCAAGGACAGTGGGCGCAACACCTATCGGTTCTTCGAGCCGGACATGAACGGGTACGCGGCCGATCGGCAATCCCTCGAAAGCGGACTGCACCGCGCCATCGATCGCAACGGATTCGTGCTGCACTACCAGCCGATAGTGAGCCTGGAGTCAGGGGAGTTCATCAGCGTCGAGGCTCTCATCCGCTGGCATCACCCCCAGCGCGGGCTCGTGGCCCCGGCACAATTCGTGCCGATTGCCGAAGAATCAGGGTTCATCGCGGCGATCGGGCGGTGGGTTCTACGCGAAGCTTGCCGCCAATCGCGGGCGTGGCGAGCCGCGGGCCTGCCGCCGATACGCATCGCGATCAACATCTCCACGGTGGAATTGCGCGACAAGGCTTTCGTGGAAAGTGTCGGCGACATTCTCGAGGAGCACGGCCTCCTGCCGCGCGACCTGGAGCTCGAGCTTACCGAGACCTTCCTGATGCGCGATTCGAACTCGATCGTGGTGATGCTTCAGTCCCTGAGCGACCTCGGCGTGCGGATCACGCTCGATGACTTTGGCACGGGCTATTCGAGCTTGAGTCATCTGAAGCGCTTTCCGATCGACGCTCTGAAGATCGACCAGTCGTTCGTGCATAATTTCGCGGCGGATGCCGGCGATGCCAGCATCGTCAGCGCAGTGATCGCCATGGGCAAAGGTTTGCAGGTCCGGGTCGTTGCGGAAGGCGTGGAAACGCGGGAACAGCTCGCGCTTCTCCGGAGGCAGGGCTGTCCCGAGGGCCAAGGCTACTACTTCAGCCGACCAGTGAGCGCCCGCGAATTCAGCCAACTACTCCGGCGCAATGCAAAGGAATTGCACTTGCCCGATGGACGAGCGGCGCGCACATCTGCCGTCGGCCCCTGCGGATGATCATCTGGACCGAGGGCAAGATGCTCTCCGCGGCGCCTGTACAAAAAGCCATAAGGCGGCTGCAATGAGTCACGTACCTAAGCAGGGCAGAAGACGGGCCGGGCCGCCGGCGATTCCGGTGAGGAACAGTGTCCTTGCCGGGCTCCTCGCCGCCGACTACCAGCACGTTCTACCGAAGCTCGAGCACGTAACGTTGACTGGCGGTCAGGTGCTCTATCACGCCGACCAGGAAATTGAGGATGTGTACTTTCCCGAGGATGCCGTCGTGGCGATGATCGACGCCATGGACGATGGGCGAACCGTGGAGGTTGGCATCATCGGTCGTGAAGGATTCGTGGGAATCAATGTATTCCTGGGCGGCGTCGCAACCCCGGACAAGGCGGTCGTGCAACTATCTGGCGGCGCGATGCGCATGAGCGCGGATGAGCTTCGCGAGGAGATGCGCTTCGGAAGCCCGCTGCAGCAGCTTCTCCTCGCATACGCGCGGACGTTTCTCGCCGTGATCAGCCAGTCAGTCGCGTGCAGCCAGCACCACGACATCGAGCAGCGCCTGGCGCGCCTGCTGCTTACCCTCAATTACTACGCCGGCTCGGGCGGATTTCCGATGCTGCAGGAATCCATGGCGGCTCTGCTGGGAGTGCGTCGGGCCGGCATCAGCGAGGCGGCCGGTCAGCTTCAGGCGCAAGGTCTGATGAGGTATCAGCGAGGACGCATCAGCAATGTCGACGGGCGGCGCTTGGAGAGGAAGTCCTGCGAGTGCTATCGGTTTATCAGGCAACAATACGCACAATTCCAGGACATGTTGCCGCTATTGCTGCGCCGCAAGTGACCGGACGGACTGGAAACTCGGGATCATGTTGTGGAGGTGGGCCCGGTGCGTCACGGACGCAAGGCCGACTCGCCGGTAACCGGTTCGCCGTTACGGTGCGCAAGCGCACAGAGCGAAGGTGATCGGGGGCATATCTTACAGGCGCGGGGATCTGGCCGACCCCGTCCCGGGACACTCAGGCCGTCCGTTTCAGGAAGGTGTATGCCGCTCTTTTCCTTGGAGCACAGTAAGGTCGCGTATCGATTCGATCTTGGAATCTTCGGCGGCGCGTCGATTGGCCTTGCGGCGGTTCTGGTGCTCATGGGTCCGCGTGCGGAGGCGATTCAGATCATTGCCTACGCAGCACTCGGGCTTGCGAGCTGGACTCTCATTGAGTACGGGTTGCATCGATTCGTTCTGCACGGGCTGCAACCCTTCAGCGGCTGGCACGCCGAGCACCACAGACGCCCGGCAGCCAGGATCTACTCGCCCACGTTTGTAAGCGTCACCCTCATCGCGACCTTGGTCTACCTTCCAGCGTGGATAGTTTGCGGTCCGTGGCCCGCGTGTGCGGTCACATTCGGCATCGTGGCCGGTGATTTCTGTTATGCGATGACGCACCACGCGATTCACCACCGGTGCGCCGATGGCGGCTGGATGCGGGGACGCAAACGGTGGCATGGATTGCACCACGCGCGGTGCCACGATTTGGCCGGGCGACCTGGCTATTACGGTGTCACGACCTCATTTTGGGACCACGTATGGCGGATTTAGGTATCTATGCAAAGACGCCTCCGATCTTTCGCTGTCGTCGCCACAGACGCAACGCTCAACAGCATCTGGCATGCGCGTATCGCCAGCCCTTCGGAGCTGGCGGGCGCCGTCCAAATGAGCGGATCGGCGTCGATGGCGCCGTCATTCGCGCGCTCGAGTATGCATTCGGCCATCACTCGCGCGTCGGCCTGGCCACCGGAGGCCGGCTGATTCTCGAGAAGATGGCTCCGGTAGCAATCTCGCACCCAAGGTTGCCGGGCGGTTCCCCCCTCGGAAAGCGGATATAGAGACCCATTCCCCTCGGTCCGGCGCGTGTGTCCGGAACCGCACATGGGCAGGACATCACACAGCGTAAGCTACCCGGATGCTCCACGAGTTTCTCACCAGCAATCGCGCTGATCTCATAGAACGCTGCCGTATCAAAGTGGCTCAACGGTCCGCGCCCCGAGTGACCGAAGCTGAGCTCACACACGGCATTCCGCTGTTTCTCGATCAGCTGATCAAGACGCTCGAGATCGAGCAGACCTCCGACCCCATGCGCAGCCGCAGGGTTTCCGGCCCGGCCGGTGGCGGCCCAGTGTCGTCGGAGATGGGTGCCGCTGCGGCGCTGCACGGGCGCGAGCTGATGCAGCAGGGCTTTACGGTGGATCAGGTCGTTCACGACTACGGCGATCTGTGCCAGGCCATCACGGATCTGGCGTTGGAAGTGAAAGCGCCGATCGAAATCGACGAATTTCGAACTCTCAATCGTTGCCTCGACAACGGCATTGCCGATGCCGTGACGGAATATTCCTACCAACGCTCTTCTGTCGCGGCGAACTGCGGCATTCAGGCGCTGAGTGAAAGACTGGGCTTTCTCGCGCACGAGCTGCGGAATCTCACCCATACGGCCACGCTCGCCTTCACCGCCCTCAAGGCGGGTAATCTCGGGGTGACCGGGGCAACCGGGAGGGCGCTGGAGCGTGCCCTGATCGGGCTGCGCACGCTGGTGGATCGATCGGTTGCGGACGTGCGAGTCGCCGCCGGACTGCCGGCGCGGCACGAGCTCATCTCGCTCGCCGATTTCATGGATCAAATCGGGATCTCCGCGGTGCTCGAGGCGCATGCCCGTGAGTGCAAATTCACCGTGTCCGCCGTCGATGAGCGGCTTGCGGTCGATGTCGACCGCGACATGCTTCTTTCGGCCGTCGGAAACCTGCTGCAGAACGCGTTCAAGTTCACGGAACACGGCACTGAGGTCTCGGTGCACGCCTATGCAGTCGCGGATCGGATCCTGATTGATGTCGAGGATCATTGTGGTGGCCTGCCACCGGGGAGCGCCGACCGAATGTTCCTGGCCTTCAAGCAGGGCGACAAAGATAGATCCGGGCTCGGGCTCGGGCTGGCAATCTGCCGGCGCAGCGTCGAAGCAAACAGGGGAATTGTCCGCGTCCGCGACGTACCCGGCTCAGGTTGTGTTTTCACCATCGACCTTCCGCGGCGCGCATTGGCTTAGCGGTGCTGTATGCGGCAACGCACGCGAATCGTGGTATGGCCGGACGGCGCCACCGGTCTCGAATGAGGCAGCGGGCTAAACGGACGTTGCATGCCGCGGCCGGCGGTCACCAAATGCGCTCTACCGCTTGCCGCCGCGCAGGGCTGGCTCGCGGCCGAGGCAACACTACCGGACGATGTGGCTACCACTGCGGCAATCGGCCAGACGCGCCGAGCGGTGCCATAACAGCTCCGCCTTCGAACCGCACCCAGCGCTGGCGGTGCGCCGGGCCGCGCGGGGCATCGGCTGGATTGCCGGTCACAGCGCGCTCTACTGCATGCGGATGGCGTCGCCTGAAATATCCGCGGCCATGGTGTTGGTGAGCCGATGCACAGACCGGCGCGGTGCGTGGGCAGTACTCTCATTCCGGGGCTCGGTGCTTACCGGGAAATGTCGTGAGCAGGCGATGGCGGATGCGCGTGTGAGGTCGCCGGTGTCGCGCCGTCGAGAACGCTATGCAGCTCAGGCAAGGAGGTGCCGAGCAATCTGCAGTTGGTGGCCAGCCACCCTTGCCGTATACGCTGCCGTACACAGCAACGGGACGCTCTGTTATCATGAGAACGGCGATCTCGCTGAGGTCAGGGGCGGGCGTCCCAAGCCTGGCGAGGCTTCCGCTGCAACGCCGCAACGATCGAAATTCTCATGCCTGGATCCCACGCTCCCGATCAGAATCGTCTTCTGGCTGCGCTACCTTGGACCGAACGCGAGCGAATCTATCCGCACCTGGAATTGATCCCGATGCCGCTCGGCAAGGCCCTGTACGAGTCCGGGGACGTCCTTCGTCACGTTTACTTTCCGACCGACTCCATCATTTCGCTGCTGTACGTGATGGCGGACGGTGCCTCGGCGGAGATTTCGGTGGTGGGCAACGAGGGGCTGATCGGGGTGGCGCTGTTCATGGGCGGCGAGACGACACCGAGCCGGGCCGTCGTGCAAAGCGCGGGGTTCGCGTACCGGCTGATCGGGCAGCGGCTGAAGGACGAGTTTCACCACAACGGCGAGATGCAGCTTCTGCTGTTGCGCTACACGCAGGCGTTGCTCACGCAGATGGCTCAGACCGCGGTCTGCAACCGGCACCACTCCGTCGATCAGCAACTGTGTCGCTGGCTGCTGCTGTCACTCGACCGGCTGCCCTCCAACCAATTGACCATGACCCAGGAGCTCATCGCGAACATGCTCGGCGTGCGCCGTGAAGGGGTTACCGAAGCGGCCGGCAAGCTGCAGAAGCTCGGGATCATCCGCTACTCCCGCGGCCGCATCACGGTGCTCGATCGGCCACGTCTGGAGCAGACGTGCTGCGAGTGCTACGCCGTGGTCAAGAGAGAGACCGACCGCCTGTTGCCGAATCTGGACCCGGCGTCGCTCGAGACGCCAGTACCCGCGAAGATGGCCTGATCGCCACGGTCGCGGACAGTACCTCGAAGAGCGGGGCTCTTGCGGCAGTCAGTTTGCGCGGGGGCACGCGGCGCTCGCGTTGATCGGCCGTGTGCCAGACCGTTGTAGAGCGGCTCAAAATAGGCGATCACGTGAGTTGGTACCATCCAGCGCCCGCCTGTGATGATAGCTCGGTAGCCGAGCTCCGACTCTCTCCTGTAAGCGAGTTTGAGGAGGATGCACGGGCACGGTATACGCACGTGGCGGGGCCGCTGCATCCGCGAAAGAGCGTATGGCTGCGACTGGACTTTGCTCCAGATCGCTGTAACCTGAAGGAAACGAAGGAGTATCGTCATGCCCGATGCCCTCTATCCTCCTTCCTCGGCCGAAACCGCCGAGCACCGCCGTTCGCTCGCTCCGGAGACCGAGAAGGCATTCCAGGCGTTCAGCCGCCAGGTCTTCGCCGATGGAGCGCTTCCCGCCAAGGTCAAGCAGATCATCGCCGTCGCGGTAGCGCACGTAACGCAGTGCCCGTACTGCATCCGCGGCCACACTAAATCCGCGCTGCGACACGGTGTGACGCAGCAGGAGCTGATGGAGGCGATCTGGGTCGCTGCCGAGATGCGGGCGGGCGGCGCGTTTGCCCATTCCACGGTGGCGCTCGCGGCGATGGCAGAAGGGCAACACTCGGAGCGGCGGACCCCATGAGAACAAGCAGTCGGCCGGTCGATTTGAAGCGGGCCATGATCGATCCGGCATCGCTTTTTCGCTCACCGGATGAGGTGATCGGGAACGAGAGGCTCTCGCGCGAGAACAAGATCGAGATCCTCTGCCGCTGGGCCTACGATACGGCCGAGCTCGCAGTCGCCGAGGAGGAAGGAATGGGTGGCGGCGAATCGGCCGACACGGGCGCTGTCCTGCGGGCGCTGGATCGGGTTATCCGGATCGAGCCGCACAGCTCCGCGCCCACGAAGCAGGGCGGCTTCTGCATCCGGCAGCCGCACCGCTTGACATGATCGTCCGCTCGTCGAGCCAGGTCTCGCGCTGGAAACTCCTGCGGCGCTTTCCGGTTCCGCACCGGTTGGGTGTCAGGAGGAGTCTCGCATCGAGCGGCGTCGCTTCTGGCGCGCCGCGCCGGGCGCGAAACGGGTGAACGCTTCGAGATCTACCGTACGATGCGATTTCAGCCGCAACCTGCGGCTCGACAGACTCGAGGTGGATCTACGCCGAGCAGGCCATCGACAAGGCGCACGAGCCTTTGGCTGTGCCGCTTGATCATCACGTTGAGCCTGGCGCAGCCGGGTTGGCGGTGAGCGGGTGCAGCAGCTGCGATCGGGGCGAGCGGACTTCTGAGCTCGGGGGCGAGCGTGGCCGGCAGGTTCTCCACGTGGCCGATGCCGCCATCGCTCGCTTCGATGTGATAGCTCATCACTGCCTTGCAGCTGCGGCAGCCATAGTACCCAAGGTAGCGCATTTCGTGCCGCGAGACCGGCCTGTCCGTGTCGATGTCGGGATTGCCTTCACCAGTTCTTTCGTGATCGAGACTGGCAGTACCTTCCCGGTCCAATCCGGTTGACCGATCGCGAACGGGGCGATCAGGACCTTGCGACTCGCCAGCCACCTGCCGGTCTCGACGATGAGATAGCGCACGACCCATTGTCGGTCGTCGAAATAGACGTCCTTCACGTGACCCAGGTCGCCGTCAGTGGCCCGAATGGCGTAGCCCTGCAGCTCTTTCATGGTGCGTAGCATATTTCATCTTAGGCCAACGCAGGCCGGCCCTGGTGGGCGACCAGCAGATCGTGCATGTCGTTGGCGTGCTCTTCCTCGGTGGTCAGAATGCCTTCCAGCATGGTGCGCGTGGCAGGATCGTCATCGGCGAAGTAGCGGATGAGCTTCCGGTAGTGGTCGATCGCAATGCGCTCGGCAATGTAGTTTTCCCGGTGTGCGTTGCCGCGCATTGACGAACCGGAGATAACCTCGCGGCAGCGTGGATCCGCAGCGATGCTCGCTATGCATCCGGCTGGTGCGTCCAGTACGCCCACAGCCGGTTCATCGCGACTAGCGCGGGGTTGCGGATGAGTACCTCCTTCCGATGGGTGATGCACCTGCGGCTTTCGAGGAGGCTGGCGACGCGGCCGCCCGCGAAGCGTCGGGCCCAGGCCGTGCTGCCGGTGCTGGACCCACCGTGGTTGGTGCCGCCAGCGGCCCCTTTGCCGGCTGGGGCGCCAGATGGCGCACCGCGAGGCACTGGCTGACGAGTAGCAGGGCGAGAACAATCAGACACAGCACCGCTTGCGCGACAATCGTTGCCCGGTTCGGGATCCGGATCACGTGCGGTCCGCCGGAGGCGTCCCTTCGTGGTGCGAGCGCCTGCTCCGACCGGCGCGGCAAGAGCGTGATCAGCCGAGCAGCGATCGTTTCGCTGTCCGAAGGTGTCGCGGAGCTGTTGGGTAAGGCCGAAATCAGTATGGCCAACGCCCGAGCGGCGGCCTCGCCTGGAAGCTGAGCGAACCTCTCGGCCTCCTTCCAGGGGTCGACGTCCAGGCGCGCGAGGACCGATAGCATCGTCAGAGGCGTGCCGTCCGGATCTTCTCGAACCGCCGCGTAAAGGAATCGGTCAAAGCGGGACTCGAGGGCGGAAGTCGCGGTCGCAAGCGTCATTTCAATCACCGCACGATTCTGTAGCTTGCCCGACACTGCCTCGCGGCAGCGGGGGCAAAGGACACGGCCGCGAGGTCTGCAGCTTGACCGGTCTTCCGCCGCCCGTCGGTGCGGTGGCCCGCGTAGCTTCCCGGCATTACGGCACTGACCCCAACGACGGTGTGGGCCCTTCAGGTGATCTGGGGAGCGAGCGGGTGCAGTGCAGTAAGAACGGGAAAGCCAGGCAGGGAAAGGCATGGCGCGCTCGTGCGTGTGCCAGCGCACCGACACCGCGGCCGACGACGCGCAACATGCAGCGATCGTACCTACGCACATGGATCGAAGCTCATGAATCCCCTCACGTCGTTTCTGGTGTTTGTATTAAGTGCCGCTGCCGTCGCCGTCGGGTACTTCGTGAATCCGTATGTTGCGCTCGCTCTCTTTGCGGCCGCCGTCCTGATCGCCTCGTCGCTCAAAATGGCCAACGTTTGGCAGAAGTTCGTGATCCTGAGACTCGGCAAATTGCAGAGCGTGAGAGGGGCGGGTCTGTTTGCGATCATCCCCGTCCTCGACACGGTGGTTGCGATCATCGACGAACGTATCCAGACCACCGCTTTCAACGCCGAGCAGGCACTGACCAAGGACACGGTACCGGTCAACGTCGATGCAATCATCTTCTGGCACGTGCACGATGCCGAAAAGGCCGCCCTGGCTATTACCAACTACCGCGAGGCCATCGACCGGGTGGCACAGACGTCACTGCGCGAGATGATCGGATCGTCGGTGTTGGCCAGCTTGCTATCCGATCGCAAGCAGGCCGACGAGCAGCTGAAGGTCGAGATCGGTCAGAAGACCGCTCCATGGGGCATTTCGGTGAGCTCGGTAGAAATCCGCGATGTCGCCATCCCGGTAGCCCTGCAAGATGCGATGTCTCGTCAGGCGCAGGCAGAGCGCGAGAAGCAGGCACGGGTGATTCTCGGTTCAGCGGAGGCCGCGATCGCAGGCACCTTTGTCGCGGCGGCGGACACCTACAACGGGCACCCCATGGCGCTGCAACTTCGAGCCATGAATATCATTTACGAGACCACCAAGGAAAGAGGCGCGACGATACTCATGCCGAGCTCGATGATCGACAGCCTGAATCCGTCCGCCTCGATGCTGGCACTCGCGCTGGCGGGAAATGATGCGCTCAAACCCAATGGGGCGCTCGAGCCGGTAGAGCCGCCCGGCATCCCGGCGCCGGTGCTAGCCGCGAAGGCGCCGGCGTGACCGTTTGTGAGGAACGGCCTGGCAGCAGCTGTTGTGGTGACCTCGGTCGTTGCGATGGATCGACCCTCGGCGTGCGGAGCACTACCAGGTTGTTTTGAAGAACCAGCGGACAAAAGAGCTCCTGTAGCGCTAGTAACCGCTCTCCTGCCGGTCCGATTGGAATACTCTTGCCCCTCGTGCGAGCTTGAAGTCATCCGTGTGGAGGCGGAATGAGCGGGATGGATATGTGAGAAATGATCTGCGAGACCACTCCGGAAAGGGGGCGCGATACTGCCGCTAACCTCGATGGTCGGCAGACTGAATCCGCCCGCCAGGATCATGGGACCCGCGCGGACCTCAGCATGACTGTCTGCGCCATTCAGCCTCGGCAAGGGCCCGTGGGATTGGGGGTCAAAGACCGGCCGCGCGAAGGCGGGATTGCGAGGCGAGACCTCGCCGGCGGCCGGCGCGGTATGGCGGAGCCCCCGAGCACCGCGGGCGGCACAGCGGTCACCGGTCTCACGTTGAGATCCGCATTGGCGGTGGGCCAGGACATCCGGGCGGGCACCGTATGCGCGCTACCGTACAGAGCGCGTGTCCCCGCGGCGATAGCCTCCGCCTCGAGCCGATAACTGCCACGCCTGAGCGGGTGGGATTATGCGAAAAGTAGCGCCGCCGATACGCGGTTCGCCCGTTCTGACTATCGTCCCCGGGAGCGGCCGAGTGCTCGGGAGTGGTGTCGACGACATCGCGCCACACATTAACGCCCGTTGCCAAGCACAGACGCGGGCCGACGGACCCGTAGACGACGACCGGCCCGAGGACGAGTTTCTGGCTATGCTCGGGCATGAGCTGCGCAACCCCCTTGCGGCGATCAATAATGCCCTCGCCCTTCTGCAGAGCGAGCAAGCGCAGACCGCCGCGCAACGGCGGGCGCAAGCCCTCATCGATCGACAGGTGGGCCGCATGAGGCGGCTCGTCGATGACTTGCTCGACGTTTCACGTATCCGTCATAAACACCTGCGCCTGCGGCGCGAGCGCATGGACCTGCGCGCGGCTGTGAGCAATGCGGTGGAGACGCTCGGGTCGGAAGCCCACGATCACCGCCAAGAGCTCAGTATCGCGCTGCCGGAAGAGCCGGTGTGGCTACACGCGGATCCTGAGCGTCTGGAGCAGATATTCGTCAATCTGCTCGCCAACGCCTCGCGGTACACGGACTCGGGAGGCAAAATCGCGGTCTCCATGCATTTGCAAGACGGCCACGCAGTCGTTCGCCTGCGAGATACCGGGATCGGTATCGCGCCGGAGGATCTGCCGCACATATTCGACCTTTACCGGCAGGCCGACGAGGCGAGTCCGCGCTCCCGGGCCGGGCTCGGTATTGGACTCGCCCTGGTGCGTCAACTCGTGCAGTTGCACGGGGGCAAAGTGTCGGTGGCGAGCGCCGGCCTAGGGCACGGGAGCGAATTCACCGTGCGTCTGCCACGGGAGGATGCGGCAGCAGGCGATCGCTCTCCCTCGACCACTGCATAGCACTGCCAGCCAGCACAGCCGTTCCAGCGCTGGCCGGTCGAGCAACGTGACCATTTCGCTGGCGTAAACGAAGAACGCCCGGCCTCTTCCGGCTTGCCGGCGGCCTCGGTCACGCCTTCGCGCCGCACGCCGAGCCTGTTGACGGTGAGCTCCTGGGTCGGGTCAGCTGGCTATACGCAGGCCATCGAGCAGCTGCCAGCGGCACAGTTGCCGATCCACCCTGTGATAACGATTACACATCCTATGCCCGTGGCTTCGTGCGTCGGCGCACCGACGATACGGAGCGTGCCGAGTACAGTTGATGTATCGCAAACGCGTACCCAGCGTAAGGCAGAGGCATATGAGTCCCGTCACGTTGTTCCTAGTGCTCGCCTTCATTGCCGCGGCGTTTGCTACGGGCTACTTCGCCAATCTATATCTCGCACTCGTCCTTCTCGCGGCCGCCGTCCTGATTGCCTCGTCGCTCAGAATGGCCGACGTCTGGAGGGAGTTGGTGATCCTCAGACTCGGCAAGCTGCTGAGCGTCAGGAGGGCGCACCTCTTCCCAATCAGCCCTGTCGCCGACTCCGTGCTTGCCTGGCTACGAACCCGCTACCGCGACGGCCGGTCGATGAGAATCCTCATGCGTATCGCACCAAGACGGCGACTCGCCGCCTCGGCATGTCTGCTTTTTGGAGCGTCACTGCTCGCGGCCTATGCTGGCGTCTCACCCCAAGCCGACGAGCGTGCGCCGCCGCGCAATGCTCACGCGAGCCCCGACGGAGGTGGCTGGGAATGCTCGCGGGGATTTCGCGAAGTTGAAGAAGCTTGTGCGCCGATCAGAGTGCCGGTGAATGCCTATCTGGATTCTTTCGGCAATGACTGGGACTGCAATCGCGGATACATGAAGGACGATGAAGGCTTGGATTGCAAGGCTGTCAAGGTACCGGCGAATGCTCACGCCGACAATGAGGGGGATTTCGGCACCGGATGGGAATGCGACCGCGGTTATCGCGAAGTCGGTGGCCATTGCACACGGGTCGTGGTGCCGGCGAACGCATACTACTCGGAATTCTCCTTCGATCGCAGCTGGGAGTGCGACCCCGGCTACCGGCAAGAAGGGGAAACCTGCCTGGCGATGCGAGCGCCCGCCCATGGGTTCTTGGTGGGCGAGCGGGATGAATGGGCGTGCGACCGGGGGTTCATGAAGAGAGCCGCTTCATGTGTGCCCGTTGTAGTACCCGCGAATGGTTACCTGGATAGCGATGGCAACAGGTGGCGATGCGAGCGCGGATTCAGGCAGGAAGGCGCGTCTTGCGTACGGCTGGTCGTGCCTGCGGGCGGGTACATCGACTATACCGGCAACGGGTGGACCTGCGCGGAGGGTTCTCACGAGCATGATGGCGAGTGCGGCACTGGCGACCAGCGATGAGGGAGCCGAGGTTCGGGAGGTGTCGGCTTGATGACTGGCAGCGATGCGACGGCGGGATGGGTCGCGCACTTGCTTACGGCAACATTCCTCGCGAGCTCTCCCGCCTTCGATCCGCCTTTGGCGGCACGCCTCGAAACGGCTGCTGCCCCCCAGCCAGACCAGCCTGAACAAGGAGGAGGCTGCGCAGATCACCAAGCAATATCGATTCGGTCCCGTTCTCTATCTCGGAGCACTCGTGCTGTCGTTCGCGTCCGAAGGCTGGAGCATCGCGCTGTGCCAGCTTCTGCCGATGGTATTCGCACTTTGGGATAAGTTGTTCAAAGGGGTGGCGGCGATGGTGAAGGTATGCAGACTGGGCAGTAACTGCCCCCGTCTCGCAGGAATGACTGTGCCGTCTGCCATAATCACGTCATAGAGCCACTCGGCCGGTTCGATATATGTCGTGCCCTTCCAGATGCTAAAAGCGCCGCTAGCGTTCGCCAGCTCGAGGCGTGCAAGCTCCGCGTGAGCCTGCAAGGTGGTTTCGAACAAGTGCGAGCACACGCGGTGATGCCGCTCTCCCATCACCTGTCCCGACGTCTCGACCACATAGAAGACAGCCAGCGGAGCCGCCTGATCATCTCCAGTTTTCGGCCGGCATTTGTTCAGCATCGGAATAGTCCGCACCATGCGGAAAAGTGTGTTCCCGCCCGAGCCGCCTGTCTGTGTTCTCGCGCACCGACAGGCGCGGGGTCGTTCACGCATCCTGCGGCCAGGATTCCCGTTTTCCGTCCGGGCGCGCTTTGGGGCAGCAAGTGTTACTTCGCAGCGCCGGCCGCGTTGGAGCTGGGCGTGAAACGTGGTTCTGAAGTCGGCGCCAGCAGCTTCGGCCCTGGCACTGCCGTTATGCCACACGATGACGTTCGCAGGGGACACGATAGCAGCGGCACGCGAAGGCGAAACGCCGGGGGAGCGCTCACAGTGATCATTTTCAGTCAATGGGGCGACGGCTGCTCGGTATTGCACCGACCGAGGGCGGCTGCACCGCATCATGTGTCTCGGACCTGCCTCGCAAGCCAAAGGCTGGAAGCGGGAACAGAGACTAAGAAAGTGTGCAATTTTGGCCCGCCACAACTGAGTCGTTTACCCCCGGCGTTGACACGCCATAACCAAGCGGCAAAGAGGACTTCATGATCTCTCAGTTTGAGAATTGCAAGGAGGCCGTACGGCACGAGCGGGCGATCGCCACGCTGACGCACCGTACCGCAGTTCCGCTTGCGGAAGTCCGTGCGCTGTTTGCTGAAGAATTTGCGCGGCTCGCGCGAGACGCCACAGTGCGCTCGTATCTGATTACGTGTACGGTATCGAACGTGCTCGCAGCGCTGCGCAAGAAGAAGGCAGTCCCCAGCAGATTGATGCCAGGGGCCCTGCCCGATTGATTCCAGTAGTGCGACAGTCGAGCAGGCCTCGTCAGTTGCCGCGATTGCCCGCGGGCGCATGTACGTAGAGCAGATCATCGGCATGCTGACCGGCATGGCTCGGGCCTTACCGGATGCGGTCGCCACCGCCCATGCTCGGGCGCGCGGCGCGCCTGTTGATTGCGGCCGCTATTGGCCGCTTTTCGGCGGTGCCGGCTCATCGGTCGCCTGAAGCTTCCGCATTGCAGGCGGAACCGCCGGTCTCTTCTTGCGCCCGGCCCTTTTTTCCGTTCCTGACGCCCGAAGATGTGTTTCCCGAAGTTGCGCCATGAATTCCGCGCGCATTGCAGGCCCGCCTTCTTCCAGGGCGCGAGCCAGACCCTGCAAAGTAGCGGCAGGCAAATACTTGTGTCCCCATGCAACCATTTCCAACAGAAGGGGGACCAGCGCTATGCCTTTTTCCGTAAGACTGTAAATTGCTTTCTGTTTATGGGTCGCGTCGTCAGCCCTGGTAATAATCCCTTGCTGGACGAGCCTTCGCAGCCGGTCGGTAAGGATATTCGATGCGATGCCTTCCATTGACTGGGTCAGGAGCTCGCGGAAATGCCTTCGGTTGACAAAAACGATGTCGCGGATGACGAGCAGAGTCCATTGATCGCCTAACAATTCGACCGCCTGGTTGATGACGCATTCAGATCTTTGGTTCTTGCGCACGCTGCTCCCCGCCGAATGGACGCACCTCCGAGCACATTATACGACACGCATACAGCTTGCGTTACGGCACCGGTTGCAGAATGCAATCAGTCATGATATACGCTCATCGAACATTTCAGGCGCAACCTGATAGCCCCGGTGCCGTACTTCCAACCCATTTCAGCGGAGGGATGAACATGCTTAGGCACATGCGCGATTGCTGGATACTGTGCGTTAGGACGTTTGTTCTGTCTTGCTGTGGCAATGCGTTCGCTCAAGTGAGCTACAAAGTTACCGATTTGGGCACTCTGGGAAAGGACAATTTGGGCTGTGCCATGTCCCTCAATAATGAGGGTTGGACCGAGATCATGGCTGGAAAATTTGCGCCAGGGCAGAATGATTTCGTGCCTGCATACCCTCTACAGGGACGCGCACTGATTGGCATCCACGGGCATAACGTCGACCTCGGTACGCTCGGAGGCCACAACACCTGGATGATGTGGGGACAGATCAACGATCGGGCACAAATAGTGGGTTATTCCGAAACGAGGGCGCCGGACCCGAACGGCGAAGACGTCTGCCGATTCGATACACACGTTACGTGTCTGCCGTTTCTTTGGAAAGACGGCCACATGAGCGCTCTGCGGACTCTCGGCGGAGCTAACGGGCAGGCGAGCGGGATCAATAACCGCGGACAAATCGTTGGATTTGCGGAAAACGGCGAGGTGGACTCCACATGTCCGACCGGCACGACGAACAATCGGATTGACCGGGGGACGTTGTGGGAAAACGGGAAGAGTTACGAGGTACCCCAAGCTCTTTCTCCGGTGGGTCGCGATCCGGATTCGGTCGCGTACGCCATCAACGGGAAGGGGGAGGCCGTAGGTTACTCGGGAACCTGCACCGGCGCCAATCACGCCGTGCTGTGGGAAGACCGCAGTCCCAACCCCCTTCCTGACCTCGGATATGGCGCTACCGCCTACGACATCAATAACCGGGATCAAATCGTTGGAGCAATTGCCCGTGCTGACGGAAACCAATATGCCGCGCTCTGGCAGAACCGACTACTCAAAAACCTAAAGACGCTGCCGGGAGACTCCGGCGCGATAGCCAGCGGCATCAATAGGAAGGGCCAGGTAGTGGGAAGCACGTGGGATTCCCACTTCGACTGGTCCCATGCCTTCATCTATCAGAACGGCGTGATGACCGACCTCAATACGCTGATGTCGGCGGATTCCAATCTCTATGCCACCATGGCCAACAAGATCAACGAGCGGGGACAGATCTCGGGCATGGCGAGGGTGATCAGCGGGCCAAAAGCGGGCGACATTCACGCCATCTTGTTGACCCCTGTGAACGAAAGCATACGCAGGTCGGCGGCAGACGTGGCACGTACCCACCCGAAAACCAGTCTGCCGGCGAATGTTGGCGAGCGCCTCGTGCCCGGATTCAGACCCGATCAATTCGTGCCATAAGGGGCATCTCAAAAGATCCGCGAGCCACGCAAGTCGGCTTTGAGTCGCGCGAAGTCCGAAGGCGGGAGATTATGCAGGGGTGCCACACGGGGTCACGCCAATATTGGCGTGACCCCGTGTCCTTTGGCCGCAGCCTTTAGCTCCTGGCTACGCCGGGAGGCGGCCGATACCGGGCGGCTACGCGGCGCGCAAGAACCATGCCGTGCACACGAGTATGGCGAACGTTGTGACGGACGCTCCGTGGAACTACACTCGCCGCTCATCGCGCCGAACCGTGAAACCGCGACTGGAGGAGTCTCGCCATGATGTCAACGCAACAGATTGCCGTGCGCCTTGCCGACCTGGTGGGAAAGGGAGAATTCGAGGCCGCGCAGAAGGAGCTGTTCGCCGAGGATGCAGTCAGCATCGAGCCGCAACAATCGGAACAGTTTTCGAAGGAGACCAGAGGCTTGCGGGCAATCCTCGAAAAGGGCCACAAGTGGGAGTCAATGGTCGAGGAGGTGCACTCCTGCTCCACCTCCGCGCCCTTGGTGGCCGGGAATGCCATCGCTATGACGCTCTCGATGGATGTGACCATGAAAGGGCGTGGGCGCACGCGACTTGAAGAGATCTGCACCTATGAGGTCAAGGACGGCAAGATCACGTCCGAGCAGTTCTTCATGTAACAAGCTGTCTGACGAGTCGCCGGGGCAGCGTACGAGTTGGTCGTGCGTCGTCTCGGCGGCTGCAACGGACGCCCGCAGCAGCCCGCACTTGCGGTGTCAGCGGCCAAGCTCGGGGATCGAGTGCCAGGTGCCGCCAAGCTCGCGTCCGATCAATCGTGTGTAGGTTTCCGAGATCGGCACGCGCGTGCGGATCGTCTCGATCAGGTGCACGAGATCTTCCTGATCCTTGCACGCCACCTCCAGCGTAAAGTCGTAATTCCCCGTCGTCCAGGTAGCACGCTGAATCTGAGGAATTTCGGTCAGTGCTTTCTCCAGGGAGCCGGGGCCTGCCTTGGCGCCAGTCTTTATGTCGACGAACGCAAACAGGCGGTAGCCCAGGGCGGCCAAGTTGAGATCCGCGTGAAATCCGCGGATGACGCGCGTCGAAACGAGACGGCGCACGCGCTCAGCGACAGCGTTCGCGCTGAGGCCTGCCTTGAGCCCGAGGTCGCGGAAGCTCATGCGAGCATCATTTCGGAGCTCACGGAGGATTACGCGGTCGAGTCGATCTATTCTTGCGTTTTCCTCGGCCATTATCATTCTCCAGCCATTAGAACAGCGGCATTCTCCGCTCGTCTCAGTATATGATGAATCCAGTCGCTCATAACACTGGATCGCACGTCAGGAGCCGCTGCTGTGAAATGCCAAATGGCTCTCCTCATGCTCACCGCGCTCCCAGGGCTCGTGGGCGCGGATGTCCCTTCCGCGTGGCACATTCTGGAGGACTCGAAGGTTGCAAGCGGCGGCGGCGCGTGGGACTCGGTCGGCTCCCTGCAGACCAAAGGAACGCTCACATTCGGTGGCACGTCCGGGCAGCTCACCTCCTACCAGGACCTCGCCAACGCGAAGTTCCGCAACGATGTCGCCCTGGGCCCTCTCAGACAGTCGACCGGTTTCGACGGCAAGAGGGGCTGGACGCTCGACTCCAATGGAGATGTCGCGCCTCATGATTCGGCATCCGAGCAGGCAGCCGACCGGACGGAGGCGTATCTCGCCGCGCGCGATTATTGGTTTCCGAATCGCTGGCCGGCGACGGTCACAGCGAGAGGCGATATCGTAGACGGCCGCTCCAGATATGAGGTGTTGCGAATCGAGCCACGGGGCGGCGAGCCGTTCCGGATGTGGATCGACGCCGCTTCACGGAGGATCAATCGCGTCATCCTCGAGGGCAAATTCAACAAAGAAGTGACCTCTTATGCCGACTATCGCGACGTACACGGTCTGGCGGTCCCGTTTCGAATCTCGGTTACCGCGGGTCCCTCGGATAGTGGGCAGACGATCACCGTCTCACAGGTGACGGTCAACCAGCCGCTCGCGGTGGACCGCTATGAGATGCCGAAGCAGCATCTGGCCGACTATGCTTTCACCCCGAACGCCCGGAGCGCGGAGATTCCGTTTCGCCTCGTCGGCAACCATATTTACCTTGCCGCCGAAATAAACGGGCACCATTTCCAGTTCGGTCTCGACACCGGAGGGA
>Ga0207695_10004027_pt1 | contig 20231 bp, 19 predicted proteins | sample KBSC54metaG_FD_184354 | JGI IMG/M metagenome (GOLD analysis project Ga0207695, IMG submission 184354) | Corn rhizosphere microbial communities from Kellogg Biological Station, Michigan, USA - KBS C5-4 metaG (SPAdes) (version 2) | ecosystem: Host-associated > Plants > Roots > Rhizosphere > Soil...
GTTTCGCGAACGTCAACTTCGCTCAGGATGACAGAGTTTATTTGATGTCCACTACTTTCAAACTCTCAATCCCCCGATCGTCAATTACTTTCACCGCCACGCGTTTATGTGGGCCCGGCTCAAACGGCAGCGAGAGCGTCCCCCGATAAGCTTCGATCAGTTCGGAATCAATTTCGGCTTTCAGGTTCTTCGCCAGACGCGCCCAGCCGCCGTCTTCATCCGCCATGGGGAAAAAGACCTGTCGCGGAAACAGGCTGCGCCCGTCGTAGTCGGGATCGAATAGCCACATGGCGATTCTGGATACGTCGCCGGAATCAATGGTTCCGGTGCGGGTGTTGTAGTAATCGAAGCCGCGCACTTCGACCTGTATCTTGCCCTTGTGCTCGCCGGCTTCGAGGGTTCGCAGCTCCACATCCGGGCGGCCAACCAGCCAGAAGCTCTGATTTGACGCGCGTTTTTTCTTCAGATCTTCGGTGAGCAGGTCGGCATTCATCTGCGCGGTCAGAAACGTCATGCCGGTTTTCTCTTTGGTCATGCTGTCGATATCTTTGGCGGCTTCGGGATCAAACTCGAATGCGGCGAAGACCAGAATCGCAGGTTTCGGGCTTAGGGTTCGCGCTTCCTCCCACGCGAGTTCAACTTGACGAGGATCGAGCGGCGCGTATTCGTTGCCGAAAGAAAAAACCACGCGCTCGGGCATTTTGCCTTTGGTTTCGGCATCAGCGTGCAGCCACCGGGTACCGGCTAGCGGCTCGACGCGCGAGAAGTCAATGTGATGTCCGCCTTTGCCGCGTAGTCCGGTCTTGAGCAGTTCGTCGCGCCACTCTTCGTGACGAAGTGTCGGGCCGGAGCGGGAGACGGAGGCATCGAGCAGTGGAGTTGGAGCGTGACGAAAATCAGCCATCGATGCCTGTAGGGGTCGGACATTCTTGTCCGACAAGAAGTCAACATCCCCACCCTGTCGCTCCAAATTCGGGAGCGACGAGGATGGGGCACCCTCGGGCCCTTTTTTGATTCCGAGTTCGATTTCGTCGAGAGACTTGACTGTGGGTGCGGGGACCGCTTCAACCGTGAATGGGCCGGTCACCCGGATTCGGCTCTTATCTATATACGGCTGGTCGTAGAGGGTTTCCTGATCGGCGTAGCGGGCGATGGCGGCGTTGATCTGTTCGCGAGTCATGCCCTCGCGAATCTCGGGATTGTTGGCGATCGACTTCAGCGTGACGTGCGGCACCGTCTTGTAGCGGAAGCCGCTGCCCACGCCTTCTTCGGGATGCATGAGCTCGTAGTAGTCGAAGTCGGCGGCCATCAGGCGCTGCTTGGCCAGGGTGACGGCGACGCGCGAGGTGTCGCAGGTGATCCAGCGACGTCCCCATTGCTCGGCGACGTAGGCGGTGGTACCGGAGCCGCAGGTGGGATCGAGGACGAGGTCGCCGGGATCGGTGGTCATGAGCAGACAGCGCTGGATTACTTTGGGGGTAGTTTGTACGGCATAGACCTTCTCGGAAGTAAAACCCGCAACGCTCGTGTCTCCCCAGATGTTCGTTAAGGGAAAAACCGGAAAGTCCTCGATATAGCGAACGTACCGGATGTAGTCTCCAGAAGGCTCAAGTCTTCGCGCCGCCTTCAGTTTTTCCATCCCATCTTCTCCCGTTTTCCAGTATCCCTTTCGGGGCCTGAAGGTTTCTCCCCGCAGAGTTACCGGGAAATCTCCTGGAGGCCGTTGGCTCGTCATGTTGTCCAGTGTGAAGATTTGTGAGCCAGGCGGTAGTAAAGATTGGTCGGTTTTCTCTTCACTATCAAGAAATCTCCTGCTCCCGTCGGGCAATTCCACCCTCGTGTATCCACTTGCTCCTAAACCACCCAATGCCTTCTGGAGGTATTGCGGCCTGTATTTAACGTGTGAAAGTTCTCGAGCGTACCAAAGAATATAATCCGTAGTCATTGGCAAGAGATCGCTCGAAGCGCCCGCTGTTTTGCTAAACGTGATGAGGCTCACGAAATTCTTAGCTAAGAAAACTTCGTCTAGTACATCGCGCACTCGGTGCACATTGTCATCATTTATCTGAACGAAACAAGAACCTGACTCGTGGAGGAGGTCTTTTGCCAACAGGAGCCTATCGCGGAGATAGCTTAGGTACGAATGAACTCCTAGTTCCCATGTGTCTCGAAATGCCCGGATCATCTCGGGCTCTTGAGTTAGGTCTTCATCCTTCCCGTCCTTCACTTCCCTCTTATTCACGAACGGCTGGAAATTCGATCCGTACTTAATCCCATACGGCGGATCGATATAGACCATTTGTACCTGGCCAGCCATGCCCTCCTTTTCGAGCAGCGAGTTCATCACTAGCAGGGAATCGCCGGCGATCAGGCGGTTGGACCAGCCGTGGGGATGACGATAGAAGTCAACCGCATCGCGCAGCGGAGGGTTTTCCTCGCGGCGCTCGAACAGCGACGGCTGCTCGGGATGAGATCCGTTGCTGCCATTGCGACGGCGCACGGCCTCGATGATGGTCGAAGGATCGATGCGCTCGTGCATGTGCAGGGAGACGGTGGGGACATCAAAAGACGTGTGCTCCTTTTTGCCTGCCCAGACTAGTTGGGGATCGAGATGAGGGTCGTAATCGTACTGCTGCTTGGCGGGCGAGGGCGCCCGCCCCACACTCGGGACCGAAGGCACCGGGATTACGTAATCGTAGGTTTTATGAGTTGGCAGCGGCGGGTCGGTTTCGGCTGTGACCAGTCCCGCGGGAGGATTGTTCATGCGCTGCTTGTTCTTGTGTTCGTACTTCTCGATGGGACGCTTTGGCGGTTTCCCGCCAGTACCTCGCGAACGGGGCATCACAGTTCCTGAGAGTAGATTTTCGTGAACCGGGGAAGAAGCAAATTTATAACACAGAGTGCGAGGCGGTGGGATTGTCGAGCTGTGCTCGACGGCCAGCCGACGGCGGCTGTCCCCACGTGAGCAAATCAACGCCAATCTTCACTGCGGAGGAGGTGCCATGCTTCCTCATATTTGGCGTACTTGGAGTTGGGGTGGCGGGGAGTTAGGAAGAGTTCGGATTGGCCGTGGGTGGCTTGGATGGGGATGATGAACCAGACGGCGACGGTAATGATGTAGGCCGCGATGAAGTCGAGCTGGTCGGGGCGGTAGGGGACGCCGTTGGAGTCGACGTGACATTTGTATCCGTCGCGGCGCTTGCACTGAGTGGATTTGACTTGCACGCGCAGGAGGTCGGGACGCTGGCCGGGTTTGTTGGCGGAAACGATGGCGACGTCGTAGGAGGCGGAGTCTCCCCAGGGACGGGCGATGGCGAGGCCTTGCTCGGCCGCGCGGGCCATGAACAGAAGCTCGGCCCACTCGCCTTGCTGTTTGTAGTGAGGGAAAGTGGTGCGTTGAGTTGTCATGGGTTCCCAGGGTTCGGCGCATAAAAAAAGCGGCCTGCAAAGGCCGCTTTTTAATTCATTGCTTCTATTTTCAGAATATCAACTCGAAAGGGAAATTGTGCCAAGGTTTGGAAGTTTATATTTGGCGTGTTTTGATGGGGATTGATGCGTTCGAGTAAATTCTGCCTATTGACAAGAGTTTTCCACTGATCGGGGGACGGCGATGCAATTATCGAGCTGACGCTCGATGGATAACCGGGGGTGGCTGTCCCCACGTGATACAGGCGGGACGGGCGAGGGCGCCCGTCGCTCCACACCACAACTATCAAAACAATCAGTGCCTGAAGTGACGGACGCCGGTGAAGATCATGGCCAGGCCGAGGCGGTCGGCGGCCTCGATTACTTCCTGGTCGCGCACCGAGCCTCCGGGTTGGATGATGGCGGTGGCACCGACTTTGGCGATCTCTTCGACTCCGTCGGGGAAGGGGAAAAAAGCGTCAGAGGCGGCGACTGTGCCTTTGAGCGGCAGCACGGCTTTTTGCGCGCCGATACGGCAGGAATCGACTCGGGACATTTGCCCGGCGCCGACGCCGACGGTTTGGCCATCGCGAGCGTAGAGAATTGCGTTCGACTTCACGTGCTTGCAAACCTTCCAGGCAAACAGCAGCGCGCGCTTTTCCTCAGCGGTGGGCGGGCGTTTGGTGACGACTTTGAGATCAGAATCGCGGAGCTGGTGAAGGTCGGCGTCCTGGACGAGCATGCCGCCGGAAACATTTTTGAGCACCCACTTTTGCGGGCTATTGGCGATTTCGACCACGCGCAGATTTTTCTTGGCGGAAAATTTTTCGAGCGCGGCTTTGTCGAAAGATGGTGCGGCGATCACTTCGAGAAACAACTTTGCCATTTCTTCTGCGGCTACGGCATCGACTGGACGATTGACGCCGATCACGCCACCGAAGGCAGAGACAGGATCGCATTCGAGCGCGCGCTTGTAGGCTTCGGCTAAGTTCGCGCCGGTGGCGGCTCCGGCGGGATTGGTGTGTTTGATGATGGCGCAGAAGGGTTGATCGAATTCCTGGGCAAGGTCCCATGCGGCTTGCAGATCGACGATGTTGTTGTAGGAAAGCTCTTTGCCCTGAACCTGGCGGGCGTTGGCGACTCCGGCGGTTGAGCCGTCGGAATACATGGCGGCCTTCTGGTGCGGATTTTCGCCGTAGCGCAGATCGCTGACTTTTTTGAAAGAGAGGCGGAGAGTCTCGGGGAAAGTTTCCGCGGCTTGCAGATGGAAATTGCCGTTGGCGCTCACGCGCTCGAGAGTTGAGGCGATGGCGGAATCGTAGGCCGCGGTAGTGGCGAAAGCTTTTTGCGCGAGACGCCATTTGGTCTCGGACGATAGCTCGCCTTTCGAGTTCTTCATTTCATCTGCGATGGAATCGTAGTCGGCAGGCGAGGTGACTACCGCGACGTCGTGGAAATTTTTGGCGGCGGAGCGAATCATCGAGGGGCCGCCGATGTCGATGTTCTCGATCAGCTCGTCAAAGGGCACGCCGGATTTCGAAGCAGTTTTTTCGAAGGCATAAAGATTCACCACGACCATGTCGATGGGCTGAATGCCGTGGTCGGCAACGGCGGCACGGTGGGCGGGGTCTTCACGGCGATGCAGAATTCCGCCGTGAACTTTGGGATGCAGCGTTTTTACGCGTCCATCGAGCATTTCGGGGAAGCCGGTTAGGTCGGAGATGTCTTTGACTTCGATTCCAGAGTCGCGCAGGAGCTTGGCTGTTCCACCGGTAGAGATGAGTTCCACGCCTAGGCTGGAGAGCTTGCGAGCGAAATCGGCCAAGCCGGATTTGTCGGTTACGCTTAGGATTGCGCGCTGGATTTTCTGGGACATCAGAACCTCGGTCGGGAATTTTAGCTGGCGGAAGGGCTAAGGGAATTTTAGCGCAGGATGCGGAGGAGTGCTGAGAGGTTCACGGAAGGCTGTTCGGAATCTACGTAGGAATTCAACATCCCCATCCTGTCGCAAAAAGCGCGACAAGGATGGGGCACCCGGTTACCAATTCAGCTCACCACGACGAGGAACAGAACTATTTAGGTTTTTGCGCGGGCGGTGAGCTTCACTTTTCCGTCTGCGATATCGACGGAATATTCGACCTGTTCGCAGCCGTACTGCTTTTTGATTTCTTTGGTCTTCTTTTGAACGAACGAACTGAAGCTTTCGAGTGAGCCGGAGACGTTTTCGCCGGCTTTCTTCTTGGCTTCGCTCAAGGCCACGAATAGCTTTTCTACTTTGTCATGTTCGGCCTTGACGTCGGTGACCACGAAGGGTTCTTCGTGGGCATGCACCCCATAGATTTTGTGGGCTGCCTGGTGCTCCTCGGGGCGGACGCCACCGACGGAGAGTAGCGCGTCTTGCGGGCGGCGGTAGCCTTCTTCGCGAATGCGGGTCTTTTTGCGCCAGAGGTCGCTGTAAACGGCATATCGCTGGGCAATTTCGTTGTAACGGAAGCGCTGGGGAAAACTCATGCGGCCGCCGCCGTCGGAAAATTTGCGCAGGAGGGCTAACACCTTCCATTCCAGGTCGGAAGGCGGCCTCTTGTGCGGGCTGTTGAAATAGATTTCGTACTCGATTTTGAGTCGCCGCAGGTGCGATTCGAGTAAAGTCAGCTCTTCGTCAACCGTCATGGGATCTCGCGGTCTGCGGCAGGCGTGCGTTTTCGCGTGCTGAGACCTAATGGTCAGTTTAGGCGAGATTGGTAACCGGGGCGAGTTACCCCTCGGGCACGGGAGGGATGGTACGAAAGTACCCAAATTCAGCTGTTAGCTGTTTAGCTTTTAGCTTTCCCCTGAGATTAGCGCTTTTGTGATCCGCAGGAAGTGCTATTTGATCCGTGTCCCAGACCCGCGATCACAGGTTGCAGGGGCCTTGCATTCACCGGCGGGCAAACGGGAATATTGCTTAGTTCGTGCAATGTAAATGGGGTCGCGCCCTGCGCCTGGAAATTCTCCAACCACTCCACGACGTCTTTACCGGATTTTGGCAAGGGGTTGCGATTCTCTGGATTCACCCACACGTAACGCTTGCTCTCGCCATGCCGGACAACCTCTGCCACGAGCGACTCGGCCCCTTGAAGAGACTGAACTCCGCCGCCTTCTGATTCGAAATGAACGTTCTTCAGCAAGCGATCTAGCTCGGCAATCTGATCTTTGGACAGCACACCTTCCAGATTCTGCCTGCCCTGCTCGGTCAATCGTGAAATCCGGTAATATCCACCCCGGTATGCGGCGAAGCAAACCTGCGGATAACCTTTTTCGTATCGCCAATCGATCACCCACCCTCTGCCATAAGAGAGTCGCGCCATGAGATCTCCGGAAGAGCTTTTCTTTAATTGCGCAACACTGATGACCAGAGCAAACAATACAAATGCTACGAGGTAGACAGTAAGCCGTAAGCGCATATGACCTCCCACGCACTTGGCGAATTCATTCTATCTATATTGGAACGCCATCGTCCGTGATACGTGCGCAAAAAATTTGCCTAGGATCAGCGAGAAACGCTGATGGCCGCATAAGGCCTCCCATTCCAGGCGAGAGAGGTTCAGGATTTCAACCGAGAGTAACAGATAGAAGCTGCCTTCTATTTCACTGCCATTTTTTTGACCATCGCGATGACCAGCTTGCGGTCGCTGTCATTCAGATTGCCGGAGTAGCGGCGGATCTGGGTCAGGAAGCGGAGTTCGTCATCGGAAAGTTGAGGCAGGGCTTTTGATCCGTTGCCGGTGCCGGGTTCGGCGAAAAAATGGGAGAGGGGAAGTTCCATGGCGCCGGCGATTTTTGAAAGGGTATCTAGCGAGGGGACGGTGTGGCCGTTTTCAACCCGGGAAAGATAGCAGCGGAGGAGCCCGGTCCGTTTTTCGATGTCACCTTGCGACATTCCCTTCTGCAGCCGGAAACTCCGGATTGTCACCCCAATGTTCATCGAAAGGTCAGCGTGAATGGTAATCAGAGTAGTACACAATGGCAAGCGAAAAGTTATGATATCAGCAGCAGCTGGCTTGTGCTTATTTCTCTGTCGACTACACTCGCTGCGCGAAAACGATCCAACGGATTTTCACAAGCAAAATTTTCCCGATCTATTTTTTTAGCGTGCCGGCGAAGAAGGCGACCGTCTTATTCCACGCGTCCTGCGCGTCTTTCGGGCGATAGCCATCTTTGTTGTTAGGATTTTCGAAGGCGTGACCAGCTTCGGGATAAATTGAAAAGTCAGCTTTCTTTCCCAGCTTGGATAATTGATCCCAAAACTTTTTCAGGTCATCAGTTGGAATCCCGCGGTCTTTGGCGCCAAAAAATCCGATGATGGGGGCATTAATCTTCTTAATGGCGGCCTGATCTTTGGCCAGACTGGCGTAATCGTAAACGCCGTAATTGATCACATCAGCTGCGAGCTTCGGCTCCTCGAGGGCAAGGCCGAGCGAATATCCGCCGCCCATGCACCACCCAATCGCGCCAATGCGATCTTTCTTGATGTTGGATTGTGATTGCAAAAAATTAAAGGCGGCTTCCAGGTCGCGTTTGGCGCGGTCCTGCGGAACTCCACCCATGAATTCGTGGGCCTCGTTGGGAGTGGTCGCGACTTTGCCGCGATACAGATCTATGGCGAGGGTGACGTAACCCTGGTCGGCGAGCTTTGAGGCTTGCTCTTTGACCCAATCATTCAATCCCCACCACTCGTGGATAACGACAATCCCGGGGAACGGCCCCTTCCCTGCCGGGGTATAGATAATGCCGTGAACGGTTTCGCTGCCGCTTTTGTAGGTAACGTCTTTCGGGGTAGCAGCGAGCGCAGAGATTTCGAGGAGCATGAGAACGCAGCAGACAAGAATGGATTTCATAGGGTCCTTTCAAAGTTCACAATTGTAGTTCCATGTACAGCGCACCTTTTATCGGGTTAGGACGATAGGGCGGAATTTCGCGGAAACCTAATTGCCGGTACATTGCTACGGCAGTCTTCATCACCGGCTCGACGGTGTCGAGGCGTAATTTCTTGTATCCGAGTTGCCGAGCTTCTGCGATGACTCTTTCCGCGAGCTCGCGCCCCAGACCCTTTCCGCGATACTGCGACCGGACATAGAGCCGCTTCATTTCGCAAATGTCTTGGTCAAGCTTGTGGAGCGCGACACAGCCTGCTGGGTTCCCCTTGCTGATGGCAAGGAGGAGCCGACCGTTGGGTGGTGCATAGTCGCCGGGAAGCGATGCGAGTTCCTGGTCGAAGCTCTGGAAACACAGACTGAAGCCGAGAGACTGAGCATATTCGAGGAAGAGCTCGCGAATGGCCGCGATCTGCAAAGCAGACTCGGCCTGCGTCGTGGTTATTCCGGAATTGCGGGCGTTTGCGATCAACATAGGCAGCGCCCCACACAGAAATGACCAGCGACGCCTTCCGGAGAGGCGAAATCAGCCGCGAATGAGACCACACTTCCTCCCAAGCACCACGTGACCGAGTTAACAGTGGTTTGGTTATCTGATTTTCGCCCAATTATTAAGACCAGAATGAACCATTCAACCATGCGCACCGGGGCGTAGATTACTATGTACTTCCACAACAGGCCTTCGGGTTGAGTTGGAACCACGAAAAAAATGGCGATACCAAACGCTACCCCGATGGCCAGACGCAAGAAGCCGAAGCCCACAGCTCTAGTGAAACTAATAGGTGGAACTCGCCAGAGCCGTAGTCCGACCCAGCACCATGCAATGTAGCAAATCAGCTTGACTGCAACATAGATCAGATATGCCATGTCGCACTTCCTTGATCGGTCACGCCAGGTCTATCCCATCAGCATGCCGCCGTTTACGTTCAGCACGTGGCCGGTGATGTAGCCCGCTTCTTCGGAGGCCAGGAACGCCACGCAATTGGCCACGTCTTCAGGCGATCCGATACGACCCAGCGGAATCATCTTCAGCGCATTCTGCTTCAATTCTTCCGGCAATTGTGCGGTCATGGCGGTTTCAATAAATCCCGGTGCGACTGCATTGCAAGTGATGCTTCGCGATCCAAGTTCGCGCGCAATCGCCATGGTCAAACCGATCAGTCCGGCTTTCGACGCGGCGTAATTGGCCTGTCCGGCCTGGCCCATCTGACCAAAAATCGAAGTGACGTTGATGATGCGTCCCCAGCGCTGCTTGAGCATTGAACTGATGGCTTGCTGAGTGCAGAGATACGCAGAAGTCAAATTGGTATTCAGCACTGTGTCCCAATCGGCGCGCTTCATCCGCATAACAAGCTGGTCGCGGGTGATGCCGGCATTGTTGACGAGAATATCGATCTTGCCGAGTTCGCCGATGATGGATTTGAAGGCGGCTTTAATTTGATCTTCGTTCTCGATATCTGCAACGGCGACGTAAGTACGGGCGAGGGCGCCCGTACCCCCATCACCACCCAAGCTTTGAATCTCTTGCGCCGCTTCTTCGAGTTTTTCGCGGTTGCGCGCGAGCAGGGCTACACTGGCTCCGCATTTTGCCAGTTTCAAAGCGCAGGCGCGCCCGATGCCTTGAGAGGCGCCAGTGACCACGGCCACGCGTCCGGTGAAGATCATGCTCTAGACCAAAGATTTTCTCGGCGACTCAACGCTTCTCCTGCGATTTCAGCGGTTAACAGCTCTTAGCCGCAGAGCGCGCAGAGTATTCGCAGAGATCGCAAAGACAATAGTACGAAGGCGGAATTATAACTGGACTGTAACCGGCATGCGCTCTTCCCGTCGCTCTTCGATTTCGCGGCGGAACAGAACGCGCAGCAGCGGAGGAGCAAGAATCGTAGTCACCGCAGTCATAATAACAACGATAGAGTAGGTGGTTTCCGTCACAATACCCGCATTAAGCCCGGCCAAAGCGACGATCAGAGCGACTTCGCCTCGTGGCATCATTCCAGTCCCGACCTGCAGCACTTCCCGCCAGCCCTGGCCGAGCATGGGCAGGCCGCAACCGATCAACTTGGAAACTATCGCCAGCAGAGAAATTATTAAAGCCGAAATCAGAATTTCCCTGGTCAGCAATGAAGCATTCAGACGCGCGCCAATCGTGAAGAAGAAAAACGGGGCCAGCAGTTCGGTGATTCCTGACACCCGAGGCAGGAGGTTGCGCTGAGGAGCGTAATCCGCAAAGACAAGTCCTGCGAAAAAGGCGCCGATGATGGCAGCGATGTTGATTCGAACCGCCAGCCACGAGAGCAAGAGGCATATGGCCAACGCAACCACGAGCGAGGCATTCTGGATGGACAGGTGCTCCACTCCAGGTTCTATACGCCGCACAATGCGTGGGGCCACGAACATCATGAACAATGCAAAGCCAGTTGCTTCACCAATCAGAACGCCCATATGAAGCCAGTTCACGCCGCCGGAAGCGATTCCGCCAACCACGGCCAACAAAAGCATCCCGAGAATATCGTCGAACACCGCCGCCCCGAGAATGATCTTCGCGGTTTCCGTTGAGAGCAAGTGCAAGTCCGCGAACACTCGCGCCGTAATGCCTACACTGGTGGCGACCATGGCGGCCCCGACGAACACAGATTCGCTGGTCACGTTGCCCCTCAGCTTCATGTAAACAAAACCGAGCACAAAGGGCACCACGACGCCAGCGACCGCGACCCGGAGCGACTTTCCGCTGGTGCGAATAAGTTCGCCTGGGCTGATCTCAAGCCCCGCGCTGAAAAGCACAAAGATGGCACCCAATTCGGCAACGGAGTGCAAGATGTCGCTGGTCTGAATCCAGCCGAGCGCGTAAGGTCCCAGCACAGCGCCAGCCAGGATTTCCCCGAGCACCGACGGCAATGCAACGCGCTCGAAGAGCTCTCCAACCGCCTTTGCGGAGACAAAGGTCGCGAACAATTCTAGTAAGAGCAGCTGCTCGGCCGCAGTTCCGGTGGGACTGGCCATGATCTAATTCGCAGCATATTTGAAGGCAGAACTGCACGCAATAAAACTCGTGAGCTGGATGTTACAAGCGCAACGAAGAAGGGATGAGGCTTGTCAAGCCTTTTTCAGCGGCCAGATCAGCACCTCCAGCCGTTTAGCAAAGTGCAGCATTGGCTGGATTTTGGGCAGCCGGATACCGGCTGAACTGGCCATAGAATTTACCGTAAACTCACATTCCGCATCCTGCAATGGCCAGGGCTCATGGTGGATCTCCGCCCGATAGGCGCGATCGCGATGCACCGTATACAGGCAATATCGCTCGCTGAGCCAGTGCTCGAGGGTTCCCGGATTTCTTAGTCGAGCCGGAGCAATTGGGCGAAATTTGGCTTTGAATTCCGCGGTTGAGTCGCGAACGGAATGGTAGTGAATCCATCCTTGCTGATTAACGCTCCTCATGCGGGCGTAGAAGTATGGGAGGCGGTATGTCGCTCGCGCCGTCCACGCCGCAACTCTACTGCCGGCGTCGAGGCTGAAAAAATACACTCCGGGCTTTCCACCGTGGGTCACATAGGTGCGGACATTAAGTTCGGGAAAGGCTGAGAGGCCGGGCAGGAGCGGCATGCAGCGGCCGCGAATTCCGGTCATATGAAATGGCGTGACCGCGATCCAGCATTGTTCGTTGAAAGTATGGAGTTCGAGTGCGGATGGGACGAGGTTGCGCATTAGGTTTGAATCAACGGGCCAATGGGCAAACAGCAGATCATTCCAGGTCTGCTGCATAATCCAGGGGCCGGGCGGTAAAGGCCAGGGGCGGTGATGGATGATGTTGAGCGCTGGGTGCATGCGTGAAATGGTAATGCAGGAGGAAAAGCGGATGACAGTGATAATCCTGCAACCGCTGATGCTGATCCATTCGCTTCGTAAGGTCCCTCTCTCGTCCGCGTTCGGCGAACGAGTTCGGGATGACACTCGGAGGAAGAAGTACTCTTGCCGGAAATGTTCGAATCAGAAGCTACAATTATCCCGTGAGCGCAAGCGTTACTCCTGCCATCTCGAAGATCGATAAGCCGTGGCGGAAATTTACCCTTAAACAGCGCATTCTGCTGTGGCTGATCGAGTGGGCGGGATTTCTGGCGATTCGAATTCTAGGGCCGACGATACGTTTTTCGGTTTCATGGGAGGAAGGTTCGCCTAAGAGCCTAGCCGAGCGTCCGAAAGTGTATTCGTTCTGGCATAACTGCATGATTCCTGCCATGTACTGGTGTCGCGATCTGCAGGTGCGAGTGATGAGCAGCGACAGCTTTGACGGCGAGTACACAGGGCGAATCATGCAAAAATTTGGGTTCGTCAAAGTTCGCGGATCGAGTTCGAAGGGCGCGGTCCGGGCGTTGTTGGGCATGCGGCGGGAGATCGAGCAGGGATGGACGGCGGCGTTCACCATCGATGGGCCGAAGGGGCCGCGGTATGTGGCGAAGCCTGGGCCGGTGGTTTTGTCGCGTAGTACCGGGGCGGCGATGGTTGTGTTTCACATTGCGCTAGATCGGGCGTGGGTGCTGACGACCTGGGATGGATGCATGATTCCGAAGCCGTTTTGCCGCGCGCTGATGCGGGTTAGCCGGGAAATTGTGGTGCCTCGCGATGGCGGAGATGATGAGTATTTGCAGGAATTGCAGTCGGCGCTTGATCGGGTGAGAATTTTTGCCGAAGAAAATATTGGGAAGGCGGAGTTTCCGCGGGCTAAGAGCAATCGCGACGGACACTAAAGTTATGCCGGCGGCCGTTGGTCAAAATAAACGATATCCGCTAAAATATAGATTCAACGATCAAGTTCAGATTCTACTGGGAGTAGTCATGGCACAAGTTTGTGAAATCTGCGGCAAGGGGCCGCAATTTGGAAATAACATCAGCCACGCCCACAACGTGACCAAGCGGCGCTGGAACGTCAATCTGCGCCCGGTTCACGCCAAAGTCAAGGGCGCCAGCAAGCGGATTCGCGTGTGCACATCCTGCCTGCGCAGCGGCAAGGTCGTTAAGGCGTAAGTCAAAGGCTGTAACCACTAAGGACACCAAGGTTCACGAAGGAGAACACGCATTCGTGTGCCTGTTGCGCGCTTAAACCGAAATCCTTACCACAGAGGGCACAGAGTTTCACAGAGGAAAGGCCCACGGAGGAAATCCGGCTTCGCGCTGGCGAAGACTACTGGGGCGGGTCCTGCACACTGAGCAGTTGCACGTCGAAGATCAGCGTGGAATTGGGTGGGATGGTGCCGTCGGGGGTGCCGTTTTCGCCGTAACCTAAATCTGGTGGAATGTGTAGCTGGCGCTTGCCGCCGACTTTCATGCCTGCGACTCCTTCGTCCCAGCCTTTAATTACTTCACCGTTACCGAGCACGAAGGTAAACGGACGGCCTGCATCAACCGAGCTGTCGAACTTCTTGCCGGTGGTGAGCCAGCCGGTGTAGTGCACACGGACGCCGTCACCTTCTTTGGCGACTTTGCCGCTGCCGACGGCGATGTCCCAGTACTGCAGGCCGGAGTCGGTTTTGACGCCGTCGCCCGTGACTTTGGTGGGAACCTTGGTGTTGGGGCGGGTCCGAACGATCTTCGTCGACTTCGTTGGAGTCTGCGCGAAGCCGAGGACGGCGATGAAAATCGTCAGTGCTAGGACAAGGAATTTCCTGAACAAGTCTTCTCTCCTATTTATAAAAGTCGCCGCCTGCGTCCATCGAGGTCAACGCGATTACATCAATCTCTACCAACACGTCTTTTGGTAGGCGCGCGACTTCGACAGTAGATCGGGCCGGCGGCGCTGCATTGAAGAATTTTCCATAGACTTCGTTCATCGCGGCAAAGTCGTTCATGTTTTTTAAAAATACGGTGGAGCGGACGACCTGATCGAGGCTGCTCTCGGCGGAAGATAAAATTGCCGAGATATTTTTAATCACCCGCTCGGTCTGGGCGGCGACGTCGCCCTCGATGACTTGTTGTGTCGCCGGATCAATGGCGACTTGGCCGGAGACAAATACCAAGCCTCTAGCGCGGATCGCCTGAGAGTATGGGCCGATGGCTTTGGGGGCGTTCGGTGTGGAGATGACATTGCGCATTTTTTTTTGATCAGAATTCAGATTTCAGATCTCTAGCGATAGGACTCCAAAGGATAATCGATTTTTTGTGTCGTCCAACGGATACTCGGGTTCTTTTTGCCCTCCACCTGCCATTGCCCATGCCGGGCTTTCACATTCCGCAGCTGCGCGGCTAACAAGGCTGAGTTGTGGAGCCCGATTTCTTGGCTGGCAATACCACGGTCGCTATCAGTAGCAGGGCTATGGCAAGCAGCACCCTCTTAGCAAGGTAGAAAGTATCCTGAAACGGCAAGTATCGAATGATGTGGAACGAAGCGTACAGATTAAGGCTAGCAATTCCCAAGAAGGCAGTTCCGAGGAAGGCGAAAAAAGGCTGTCGCCAGGTTCGAAGTTTTCGTCCGGGCAAGACAAATTCGAGAGCGGACAAGAAGAGTATTCCCAAGATGAAGCTCATCATCGCCAGTCCAAGTTCCAGGTATCGCGTTCTTTTTGTGGGCCGAAAGGATTTCAGAAATCTTAAGGCGGTTGGTTCGCCTTGAGCAGCGGCCATGCGATACCAGCGAAGAGCTCCGATGCGATCTGTTTCAACTCCTAAGCCGTAGGCATAAATATAACCGAGGGTCGCTTGGGACACGGCGTCTCCCTGATCGGCGGCCTTTTGGTACCAAACCGCGGCTTGGGTGTAGTCCTTCGCGACGCTGCGACCGTTGGCATACATCCAGCCGAGAGTCTGTTCCGCCGGGGGATTGCCCTGTTCGGCCGCTTTGCGATACCAAGTTAGTGCCTGCGCGTCATCTCGCGGAACGCCTTGACCATAGAGATACATGTAGCCCAGAGAAGTTTCCGCGTGTGTATCACCCTGATCAGCTGACTTTCGGAACCAGCTGAGGGCTTCTGTATAGTCTTTTTTTACTCCTTCGCCGTAATAGTAGATCCGGCCCAGATTGAACTGTGCCTTCGGATTTCCCTGTTCGGCGGCTTGGCGATACCAACGTAGTGCCTGGCCGAGATCTTTCGGCACTCCTTTTGCATCGAAGTACCGATTTCCAAGTTTGTCTTGAGCGGCGGCGTCGCCTTGCTCGGCGCGTGCGCGAAGATGGGATAATTCATCCCACTCAGCTAGCCTTTTTTTATGGTCTCGCCAAGCGATTGACCCACCGAAGATGACAACAGCGCACGCTACGAGTGCGCTCACCATCCATAACCACTTCATGAGGCGTGATCGTAACACTGAAGAGGTCCATCGAGTGGACTTTTATTTCGATACCGTGTGCCCCGAGAAGGTCGCATTAGTGTGTGTCGTCCTGCGGGACTCGTGCGTTTTGTTAGCTTACCCAGCGCTTACGCGCTGGGCTAATTAAATTTCGTCCCTGCGGGACTTATTAAGCGACACAGAACGAGAGCGGTTTCCACAAGTACACGAAAACAGACCACCGGGGACCACGGAACGACAGCCGCTTTTGCCAACGACCAACCACGAAGGATCGAGTAACAACGACAGACGACGACAGGATGACAAAGACGAATTGCCAACGACGAGTTTCACACCCTCTGCAATCTTTGCACGTCGTGCACGCCGGGAATTTTGCGCACGCCGTGGATGATGTTTTCGAGATGCTTCAGGTCTTCGATTTCCATGACTATATCGACATTGGCCTGGCCGTTCTCGGTGCGGGCGCCTATGCTGCGGATGTTGGTCTTGAAGTCGCTGATGACGGCGGTGATTTGCTTTAACATGCCGAAGCGGTCGTCGCAAAAGACTGTGAGCTTGACTGGGAACGAGACCGGCGCGCCTTCTTCTTTGCCCCACTCAACGTCAATTCGGCGCTCAGGTTCATACATCAGGTTGATCACGTTCGGGCAATTCACCGAGTGCACAGCAACCCCTTTGCCGCGGGTGACGTAGCCGACGACTGATTCTCCGCGAATGGGATTGCAGCAGCGGGCGCGATAGACGAGCATGTCGCCCTGACCCTTCACGCGGATGGCGCTGCTGTCTCCGCCAAAAACGCGGCGCACGACGCTGCCGATTCCGGTGTCTTCTTCAGCAGGCTCGGCAGCGGTCGGTTCGCCTGCCGGGGTGAGCTTGCCTAGAACCTGGCGCGCAGAATATTTGCCGTATCCGATGGCGGCCATCAAGTCGTCAGGCTGGCCCAGGCCGTAATCGGAGGCGATGCGCTGGAAGTCCGCATCTTTAATATCTTTCAGAGAAATTCGATATTTGCGGGCTTCTTTGTCAATCAGCTTCTTTCCGATTTCGATGGCGCGCTCGCGCTGGTGAACATTCAGCCAGTGCTTGATTTTGTTGCGAGCCCGTGACGACCGCACCACGCTTAACCAGTCGCGGCTAGGCTTGTGCGCAGGCTGAGTGATGATTTCTACAATGTCGCCGCTATGCAGCTTGTGGCGCAGAGGCACCATGCGGCCGTTGACCTTGGCGCCCACGCAGGTGTGTCCGACCTCGGTGTGAATGGTGTAGGCGAAATCAATGGGCGTGGACTCGCGCGGTAAAACTACGACTTTTCCCTTCGGGGTGAAGGTGTAAACCTCTTCCGGATAAAGGTCGATTTTTAGCGTGGAAAGAAATTCGTTGGGATCGGAGACATCACGCTGCCACTCGACCACCTGACGCAGCCAGGCGAGGCGTTCTTCGTCCTTGACAGAGACCGGGCCGTCTTTGTATTTCCAATGCGCCGCGATGCCTTCCTCAGCCATGCGGTGCATTTCTTCGGTGCGAATCTGGATTTCGAAACTCGTGCCCTCTTCGGTGATGACCGAGGTGTGCAGTGATTGATACAGGTTCGGCCGCGGCATGGCGATGAAGTCTTTGATCCGACCGGGCACTGGCCGCCACATGTTATGAACGATGCCGAGCACGCCGTAGCAATCCTGCACCGAGCGTGTGATCACGCGCATGGCGTAGAGGTCGTAAACCTGATCGACGGAGATGCGCTGCTTGATCAGTTTTTTGTGAATGCTGTAAAGGCGCTTGATGCGGCTTTCGACTTTTGCGGTGATGCCGGCTTCGCGGAGCTTTTCGCTGAGTTCGCGCTCGATCGCCGACAGGAATTGTTCGCCTTTTTTGCGGCGGGCTTCGACTGCATCATGGACTTGCTGGTAGCCGATGGGATCGAGATAACGAAAACCGAGATCTTCTAACTCACCGCGAATTTTTCCCATTCCCAGTCGGTGTGCGATGGGGCCATAAATGTCGAGGGTCTCGCGGGCGACTTTTTGTTGGCGGTCGGGCGGGAGGTGCTCGAGGGTGCGCATATTGTGCAACCGGTCCGCGAGTTTGATGAGCACGACGCGAATGTCATCAACCATCGCCAGCATCATCTTGCGCAGATTTTCTGCCTGTTGCTCTTCCTGCGACGAGAAATCGATCTGGCTGATTTTGGTGACGCCTTCGACTATGTGCGCCACCTGCTCACCGAATTCTTTGCGGATATCGACGATGGTGATGGAGGTGTCTTCGACAGAATCGTGGAGCAGGCCGGCGGCCACGGAAACCGCGTCCATCTTCATTTCTGCGAGGACGAGAGCAACTTCTAAAGGGTGGACCAGGTAAGGTTCGCCGGAGGCGCGCTGCTGGCCGGAATGAGAGCGCTGAGAAAATTCATAGGCTTTGCGGATCAGCTCCAGATCGTCATTGGGACGGTTCTCGCGCATGTCGCGCAACAGCTCGCGGAACTTGGTCACCGTGAGCACGTTGGTCGCGATTTGTTCGCGCAGAGTGGTCATTCGTTGTTTCTGATTATATCGGGATGGTCGCTGTGCAGTCGGTGATCATGGAAGGGCACGAGTTCACTCGTGCCAACCGAGTGGTTACCAAAAGCGGCTTCCAGCCGTTGAGGTGGTTGGTGGAAGCGCGGGGATTTCCCTCAGGAGCTAAAACCCGTTTTGTAATGGCGACAGGCGGCACGAGTGAACTCGTGCCCTTCCCGTTTGTGAAGAACTCAATATCGACAGCCGAGGGCGGCTCTCTCCACGTTGGTCTAGTTGGGTGGCTGTCCCGCGCGGTTGCGGCGACGTAGAATGCTTGGCGATGGCGCGGATTCTTATCAGCGGGGCTTCGGGATTGATCGGGTCGGCGCTGGCGCCGGCGCTTGAAGCAGACGGACATGAATTGACACGGCTGGTGCGCGGTTCGGCCAAGAGCAGGAATGATTTGGTCTGGGAGCCGATGCGCGAAGTTCGTCCTCAGTTAGTGTCGGGCTTCGATGTTGTGATCCATCTTTCGGGAGAGAGTGTTTCGGGCCGATGGACGGGGGAGAAGAAGAGACGGATCCGGGAAAGCCGGGTGGTGAGCACGCGGAATTTGGCATGGGCGCTGGCCAAAGCTAAGGAGCCTCCGCGAACATTTGTTTGCGCTTCGGCGATTGGATATTACGGCGATCGAGGCGATGAAGTTTTAAGCGAAGAAAGTTCACCCGGTACGGGCTTCTTGCCGGAGGTCTGCCGCGAGTGGGAAGCAGCGACGCATGTGGGACTCGCGGGAGTTCGCATTGTGAACCTACGCTTCGGAATAGTTTTGAGCAGCAACGGCGGCGCGCTCAAGCAGATGTTGTTGCCGTTTCGTCTCGGCCTGGGCGGGAGAGTCGGAAGCGGACGCCAATGGTGGAGCTGGATTCATATTGACGACGTCGTCTCAGCGGTCATGCAAATTGTACGGGCTGAATGGTTGCGCGACGCGGTAAATATAACCGCGCCGAATCCGGTGACCAATGCCGAGTTCACTAGAGTTCTGGCATCCGCGATGAAGCGGCCGGCGATTTTTGCGGTGCCGGGGTTTGCGGCGAAGTTGGCATTTGGAGAATTTGCGAAGGAAGGTATTTTGGCCAGTGCGCGGGTGGTTCCTAAGAAGTTGGAAGATAGTGGGTTTGAGTTTCGCTATGCGGAGTTGCACGCCGCCCTCGAAGAGCTTGCAGTATAGATTTTTTTAATGAGTGGGGGAACGGGACGATTGACGAACCGCTCGCGAATGGCGAACGCGCCAGTAACGTTCCTTTGTATGTCCGTGACGATGGAATCGTATCGTACGGCCCCTCTCTCGTCCGCCTCCGGCGAACGGGTTCGGGATGACACATTGCAGAGTAGGGCAGATAACGGCGAACTCGTCGTTCACTTCCCTCTAGCTTTGGCGAATTGCGAGACGCGCTGGTGGACGTTCAGTACCGGCTTGGGGAGCGGCAAGCGGCTTCCCTCTTCGAGGATCGGAATCAGTTTGTCGAATTCGGGTCCGGAGTGCGATCCCGTGACAACGATGCGAATGGGATGGAACAGTTCTTTGCCTTTTGCTCCGGTTTCAGCTTTCACTTCATTGACAATGTTTTTGAACTGTTCAGGAGTGAGCCTACCTTCGCGCGCAGATTCGTCTTCGAGAATCTTGTAGGCGAAGCGTGCGAGTACGGCATCGGTATTCGGCCAGGCGAGCACTTCGGCATTGTCAGGAGAGGCGAGCGCTGCTTTGGCGTCGTAGTTGAAAATGAGCGAGGCCCTTTCCGGAAGCTGGTCGAGACGGTCGACCGACGGCGCGAGCAACTGAACAACGGAGGCAATCCACTTCCCCGAATCTGGAACCACCGAAGAAGCAGCAGTTTCGTTCGTTCCCGACGTAGAGAAAACCTCGCCGGTCAGTTGCGAAAAATAAGGTTGAGCAAGTTTCTCGATCCGCTCCGCCGGGCTGGCTTTAATGTAATGGCGATTCAGCCAGTACAGCTTTTCCATGTCGAAGACCGCGGGTGAAGGGGTGACACGCTGGAGCGAAAATTCTTTTACTAGCTCGGGCATGGAAAAAATCTCGCGCGTGCCTCCGGTCGGAGCCCATCCGAGCAGCGCCAGATAATTC
>Ga0207695_10004029_pt1 | contig 20229 bp, 20 predicted proteins | sample KBSC54metaG_FD_184354 | JGI IMG/M metagenome (GOLD analysis project Ga0207695, IMG submission 184354) | Corn rhizosphere microbial communities from Kellogg Biological Station, Michigan, USA - KBS C5-4 metaG (SPAdes) (version 2) | ecosystem: Host-associated > Plants > Roots > Rhizosphere > Soil...
CGGCCGGGCGCGCGCCTCCTTGCGGAACGGTGAAGTTCAGCGCAGTTGGACTCGCTGCGATACTGGCGGTCGCGTTTCCCTGTCCAGTGATGGTGATCGAGAAATTTGCGGTGGCAGTCCGGGCGCAAGCGTCAGTTACGGCAAGCGTGAAATTCGATGTGCCGGACGTGGTTGGCGTGCCGGCGATTACGTAGGTGTTCTGAACTTGTTTCAGACTCAATCCGGCCGGCAGGGAACCGGCTGCAATCGAAAAAGCCGGTACCGCGACGAAAAGATTCTGGCATGCCCCGCTCACGTTGATCGTTTGGGCATAAGCAACGCCTACCATTCCCGGCGGGAACGAAGAGTTGGTGATGATCACCGGTGTCTGACCGCTACTTGACACAGTTATACTCAGTGCGGCACTTCCGTTTCCGCCGACGGCATCGACGGCCTTTATCGTGAAATTGTACGTGCCGGCCGATATAGGCGTCCCGGTGATTTGTCCATTCCCGTTCAGTACCAGGCCAGGCGGGAGTGCGCCGGTTGGGATCGACCAGGTGTAGGGCGGTTGTCCCCCGGAGGCCACCAGCGCAGTGGAATACGCAGAGTTTACCTGCCCGCCGGGTAATCTCGCTGTCTGAATGGTGATCGTCTGCAGGCTGCTCCCGGCCGCTGTCTGATTCACGGTGTATGTAACGCCGGCTATTGTCAATGTTCCCGTCCGCGCGGCTCCGGTGTTCGTAGCGACTGAGTAGGTGACGACTCCGTTGCCAGTTCCGCTATTCCCCCCAGTCACAGTGATCCAACTGACGTTACTGGCGGCCGTCCACGCGCAGCCGGGAGCCGTATTCACCGTCACGGTTCCTGAGCTTGCCGGATCGGAGACATTCACCGTCGATTGCGACAGGCTGTAAGTGCATGCGCTGCCGGCCTGGAACTGTAGCGTGAAGGCGCGCGACTGAACGTATTCGCCGATCTCCGCTGCCACCGCCAACGATCCGGTTCCTTGTCCCAGGACGAGATCGCATTGCGCCGTACCGCTGCCGTCAGTCAGAACAATACCGCCGGGCCCATTGCAGGCTGCAGGGATGGGCTGCGTAGGATCGCTCGCGAGCACAATTCGGACGCCCACATTGGGAACCGGCAGGCCTTGACCGATCCCGCTCTGCGCTACGACCCTGACCACGATCGCGCCCGGCAACGTCGCGCCCGGTCGGCCGGAGATGACGGGATTATCAGTTGCCGGCGTGACCACCTGAGCCAATGGAGGAGCCGCCTGCGTTCCGTTGAGTAGGCGCTGCGGAACGGTCGTGAGCACAAAATTCGCGCTGCCCACCGTGGAACTGGCCGTGATGTAGCTTGTCAGGTACGATTGGCCGGGTTGAATATTCGTGGCTTCGAATCCAGCAGTCGCCTGCCCATTTGCATCAGTCGTTGGCGAGGCAAAGATAATGGAGCCCGCCCCTACGGTGAGGGTCCAGGTGATGGGCAGTCCAGCAATGGGTTTCCCGGACGAGTCTCGTGCCTGCACCGCCATCGGCGTCGACATCGAGGTCGGGAATTGCTCCTGAAGTACTTGACCATTGCCACCAATGATCGACAGACCCGGCGGCCCGCTCTGAGCGTAGAGCGACGACGAAATGAGTAAGAAAACGAAAATGAGTACCCTAAATCGATTCATTGGGAGTCCAGGCGGTCCGGATGGACCAGGGCGCGGGTACTCTCATTCTAACTAAAGCGGTATCCTTATGCTCAATGGACGGTGTGCGCTTCACGTGCGTTTCGGGTTGTACGAATTGCTGTAATCAGCGCGGCTATGTGTATCTCACGGAGAAGGATCTGGTGGCGGCTGCGGCATATGTCAGGATGACTCCCGAGGCGTTTGAGGCAAAGTTCGTCTATCGCACGCGCCATTTCCTGCGGCTTCGTAAGCCGCGAGCTTCACAATGTCATTTCCTCCTCGATAACGGATGTAGCATTCATCCTGCCAAACCGACTCAGTGCCGGACGTTCCCGTTTTGGCCTGATCTGGTGGAAAGCCGGCGTAAATGGACGGCGACGGCGAAATATTGTCCCGGAATTGGGCACGGTCCGTTGATTCAAATTGGAACAGCTCTCGAAATGGCACACGAACAGCGCGTTGCGTATCCGGAGATGTATCGCTCAACGAAACCATAAGCGACTGTGAACTGAGCGGATTGGAGTCCCACCGGCATTCTCGAGTCTCTTTGGCCTGAGACTTGCCTCACTTAGCGGCAAGATGCTCGATTCAATTGGAAGTAATCTGCAGCAATACATGGATCTGTTGGCGACCCGCCAGAAGCTCGTCGCCTCTAACATCGCCAATGCGGATACTCCCGGGTACAAGACAAAGGACATCGACTTCCAGTTTGAATACCAGAGCCTCGCTCCCGGCGACACCCCCAATGTTCGCGACGTCTCTGGGCTGAAGACGAAGAACGACGGAAATAACGTCAGCATTGATCGCGAGGCGCGGTTGTTGTCGGAAAATGCCATCCGTTTCAACGTTGCATCCAGCCTGTTGAAAAACCAGATCCGTGGCATCCGCACAGCGATCCAGGAAGGTAAGTGATGTCGCTCTTTTCGTCTATCTCCGTCAGTGCCTCCGGAATGGCGGCTCAGCGAACTCGGGCCGAGTTACTGGTCGAGAACCTGGCCAACGCCGAAACCACACGTACGCCGGACGGCGGGCCGTACAGGCGCAAGGACGTAGTATTCCAGGCCGATCCACAGTCATCCGCCTTCTCATCGGTTTTTCAAAATGAATTCCAGTCCACCGGCGTGATTGCATCAGACGTTGTTACGGACACACGAGATCCCGACAAGCGCTACATGCCCGGCCATCCCGATGCCGACGCTAGTGGCTACGTTGCCTTTCCTAGGATTAATCCGGCGGAAGATATGGTCGATTTGATGGGGGCCTCCCGAGGCTATGACACGAACATCGCCGCGATGACGGCGGTAAAGGACATGATCAACAAGTCAATCGACCTGTTGAAATAACCCATGTCGCTCCCCATCACCACCTCGCTCCCCGGAATTCAGGCGATTCCAACCATCACGGCGCCGTCTTTGACGCCTGCGGCTCCGGGAGCTTTTCAAGCGATCTTCGAAAAGGCGGTGAACCAAGTCGAAACCTTCCGGCAGGATGCCGATACGAAGGTAGGAAAGTTCCTATCCGGCGAGGGAGAAGAGCTCCACACGGTAGTGATGTCTACTCAAAAAGCCGAACTTTCGTTCGAATTGTTTCAGCAAGTGAGAAATAAAGTCGTTTCCGCCTACCAAGAAGTCATGCGCATGCAGATGTGATGAGATCAATCCTCAACAGTCTTTCTCGCGTTCAACAGGTCTCGCTGGTAGTGGCGGCCGTGCTGGTTGCCGGGGCCATCTTTGGGACCATGCGGTGGAATCGCGAGCGCGACTTTAAGCCGCTTTACACCGGCGTCGCCGCGGAAGATGCCGGGGCCGTGGTGGCCAAGCTCAAGGAAGGCGCCGCGGAGTATCGTGTGACAGATGGTGGGGCGACGATCCTGGTTCCATCAGGGAAAGTTGCCGAAACACGTCTCCAGATGGCCGCCCTTGGCCTGCCCAAAACCGGCCGGATCGGCTACGAACTCTTCGACAAGACTAATTTTGGGGCTACGGATTTCACTGAGCAGGTAAACTATCATCGGGCGCTCGAGGGCGAACTCGAGCGTTCTGTGATGGCGCTCAGCTCCGTCGAGCAGGCACGCGTTCACCTGACCTTACCGAAAGCCTCGCTGTTTCTCGAGAGCCGCCAGGCCGCCAAGGCCAGTGTAATGGTCAAATTGAGGCCCGGTGCAAAGCTCTCGCCTCAGAATATTCTTGCCGTCACGAACCTGGTCGCCAGCGCTGTCGAAGGCTTGACGCCCGACGGTGTTTCCTTGCTCGATATGCAGGGGAATCTGCTGAGCAGGCCCCGGCTCGGGACCGGCGACAGCCTGGAAGTCTCCGATGCCGCTCTTGATTATCGCCAGCGTGTCGAGAAAGACCTGTTGGCCAAGATCAACTTAAGCCTTGAGCCGGTTCTCGGCCCGGACAAGTTCCGGACCAGCGTCTCCGTAGATTGCGATTTCACCAGCGGCGAGCAGAGCGAGGAGACCTACGATCCGAACAGGTCCGTGATGTCTACTTCGCAGAAGACGGAGGACATCGCTGGAGGGAGTCTGGCCAACGGCGTCCCAGGTACGGCATCCAATCTGCCGCGCCCCACGTCGCGCCCAGGATCAAGCGGAACGGGGACCACGCGGCGTACGGAAAGTATCAACTATCAGACCAGCCGGCTGGTTCGCCATACGAAATTGCCGCAGGGAGCTGTAAAACGGATGTCGATCGCGGTACTCGTGGATCAAACCGTCCGTTGGGAAGGGCTCGGACTGAAAGCGAAACGAATTATAGACCCGCCGGCACCGGAAAAGCTCAAGACGATACATGATATCGTCGCTGGAATTGCCGGATTCCAGCAGGAACGAGGCGACCAACTGATCGTGGAGACGTTGCCGTTTGAGTCCACGCTTTCCATCACTCCTCCGCCGGCTCCGGAAGCCTTACCCTCTGCGCCTGAGACTCCCAGACCTACCAACTATCAGAATTGGCTGCCGCTTTTCATGCGGAAACCGCACATGTTGATCTATTTGGGAGTTGGCGTGGGACTTCTGTTTGCGCTGGCGACTATCGCCGCCATCAGAATGCGCCGGAAGAAGGCTCAGCGCGCAGCGGCGCTTGAGAAGGCGCTACATGCCTCACGATCCGCGGCGACCGTACCCGAAGGAACGCCGGCGGAGAATCTTCGCAAACAATTGGAGGAGAAAATTGCCGAGCATTCCACACTAAGGGAGAAACAGGAGGCGGATGCGCTGAGTGCGCTGAAGTTACCGCAGGTGAAGACACAAAAAACAGAAGTACTGACGAAACATCTTAGCTCCGAGACTAAGAAAGATCCTCAAGCAATGGCACACATTCTGCGCGCATGGCTGAACGAGAAATAACCACCGAGGCTGCACTTATGCCGTCGATGCCGGGGCTGCGAAAGGCAGCGGTCCTGACCATCATGCTCGGGGATCTTGGTCCTGAAGTCCTCAAGCTCCTGGAGGAGGACGAGGTGGAGGCCATTGGGCGTGAAGTCGCCAGGGTGAGCGCGATTTCGGCCGAGAGCGCCGAAGCCGTGCTCGAAGAGTGTTATCAAATGATGCTAGCCCACAACTACGTATTGAAGGGTGGCATCGAATACGCACGTAAGCTGTTAATCGCTGCGTACGGGCCTGAGCACGCCAAGAAAATGCTCGATCGTCTGGTCAGAGCGCTGGGATCGGAGGAAGCCAATTTCGACGCGCTCCAGAAAGCCGATCCGCAGCAGCTTGCCAAGTTCATCCACAGCGAGCACCCACAGACAATTGCGCTCATTCTCTCGCATCTGAATCCGTCCCAGGCCGCCGCTCTTCTGTTTTCGTTGCCTCACGATTTGCGTTCCGATGTGGCCCTTCGGATGGCCAGTCTCGATCAGATTTCGCCAGAGATCATCTCTAAAATCGCCTATATCATCGGCCAAAAAATGAAAGCGTTGGGGGAGGTTAGCCGGGAGTCCTATGGCGGTGTTCGCGCCGTCGCCGAGATGTTCAATCGTCTCGATTCCACCGCGAGCAAGGAAATTCTGGACAAGATCGAAGAATCCGATTCGTTGCTCGTGGACACGATTCGCCACTTGATGTTTGTGTTTGAAGATCTGCTTTCGCTCGATCCCGAAGGCATGAAGGAAGTGATGGGGAAGGTCGATCGCAAGCTGCTGACCATTGCACTCAAAGGGACCAGCGACCAGTTGAAGGAGCATTTCCTAAGCTCTATGTCGCAGCGCGGCGCAGCGATGCTTCGCGAGGACATGGAGGCGTTGGGTCCTATCAAAATTAAAGAGGTTGAGTCGGCTCAGCAGCAAATCATCGCTGTCGTCCGTCAGTTGGAAGCCGAAGGCACTATCAGCCTGAAAGGCACGGTCGGTGAACAATATGTCGAATAGGATCATCACTGGCGCCGCCGCCAAGACGGCCAAACCACTGGAGTGGACACAATCGCATCCACTCAAACCGAGCGTTTCTGGGCAGCCGGTTGGCCAGGTCCAAAACGACCAACTGGAACAGCAGCTTCGCACCCGGATTCGCGAACTTGAGGGGTCCGTGCAGCAGGCATTTCAATCCGGCCGCCGGGAGGGGGATTCGATGGCCCGCCAGGAACTGAGTGCTCGTCTCGACGCGGTATGTCAGACGTTCGCACGGACCGTTGAAGAAATTGCGGGCCTGCGAACGCGTGTCCGCAGAGAAGCGGAGGAGGATGTCGTAAGACTCTCGGTGGCCATAGGACGGAAAATTCTACATCGCGAACTCACCCTTGATCCCGACGCACTGCATGGACTGGTGAAGGCAGCGATACAGCGCGTGGATGCCCGCGACGTCAGCCGTGTCCGCATGCATCCGGAGGATTTCCCTCACGTTCAGAGAGCGATGGCCGCGGTGAGCACACTGCGGAACATCGAACTGATCCCAGACCCGTCGCTCGAGCGCGGAGCGGCGATTTTCGAAACCACACGTGGGAACCTGGACGCATCCATGGAGACCCAACTGCGTGAAATCGAGCGCGGCTTTACCGACCTGGTGAGGAGTCACCGATGAAGGTTTCCCTCGCGCCTTATTTTGAATGGGCTGAGGTCAGCAGACTGCGGAACATTGAATTGATTCCGGACCCGCCGGTTAAGCGCGGAGCGGCGGTTTTCGAAGCGAGGCGCGTGAACCTCGAGCGCGGCTTTACAGATCTGGTGAGGAGTCACCGATGAGGCTTTCCTTCGCGCCTTATGTTGAATGGGCTGAGGTCAGCAGACTGCGGAACATTGAATTGGTTCCGGACCCGCCGGTTAAGCGCGGAGCGGCGGTTTTCGAAGCCAGGCGCGTGAACCTCGAGCGCGGCTTTACCGGCCCGGTGAGGAGTCACCCATGAAGCTTTCCCTCGCGCCCTATTTTGAATACCTCACGTCGGCTGAGCCAGTCGAGTGGACTGGCGTTGTGACGCAACTTGTCGGATTGCTGGTGGAATCCCAGGGTCCTGCAACAGCGGCCGGCGACTTTTGTGAAATCCGCACGTCTTCCGGGCGCTCAATCCGAACCCAGGTAATCGGTTTCCGTAACGGGCGCGTGCTCTCCATGCCGCTCGAGGAGACGGATGGGTTGCAACTCGGCGATTCCGTGGTTGCCAGAAGTGAAGCCGCGCGCGTGAGTGTGAGTCCGGGATTGCTGGGGCGTGTGATCGACGGCTTCGGCGAGCCTCTGGACGGCAAAGGGCCGATCCCGCCCGGAGAATTTTATCAATTGTTCCGGCCCTGCCCTGGGCCGATGGAACGTGAGCACATCAGTGAGCGTTTGACCACTGGAATTCGAGCCATCGATAGTATGTTGACGGTTGGAAAAGGACAGCGCATCGGCATTTTCGGGGGCAGCGGCGTGGGAAAGAGCACGCTGCTCGGCGCCATGTCGCGGCAGAGCACAACAGATGTTTCGGTAATTGCGCTGATCGGAGAGCGAAATCGAGAAGTGAGAGCGTTCATCGAGCGCGAGTTAGGGCCACAAGGCCTGGCGCGTTCGGTGGTGGTTTGCGCCACGTCGGACCGGCCCGCCCCGTTGCGCGTTCGTGCGTGCTTTCTGGCCATGGCCATCGCCGAGTACTTTCGCGATCAGGGGAAGTCCGTCCTCGTGGTGATGGATTCGGTAACGCGGCTGGCGATGGCGCAACGGGAAATCGGTCTGGCAGCGGGCGAGCCTCCGAGTCAAAAAGGTTATACGCCGTCGGTGTTTAATTTGCTGCCGAAGATCTTCGAAAGGGCGGGCAATTTCCCGCAGGGCACGATCACCGGTTTTTTCACCGTGCTGGTGGAAGGTGACGATTTCAATGAACCCATCTGCGACGCTGCCCGCGGCCTTCTGGATGGCCATATCATTCTTTCGCGGTCGCTGGGAGCGGCTGGCCATTACCCAGCCATCGATATTCTTCATTCGGTCAGCCGATTGGCCAGCGAGATCTCCACTCCCGCTCAGAGGATCGCAGCTCGAAAGATGCGGGAAGCATTGGCTAATTACCACCGTTCCGAAGACCTGATCAATCTGGGCGCCTATGCTGCCGGAACGAACGCACAACTCGATTCGGCGATCCGCGCGCGTCCGGATCTACTCGGTTTTCTGCGGCAGGATTCCGCCGACAACTCACCCTTTGATCAAACTCTGGCCCGTATGACGGCCATCGCAGACGCGATCTCGATATGAAGAAATTTGAGTTCTCTTTGGAGCAGGCGTTGAACTGGCGCCGGCTCCGGGCCGATGTGGAACGGGCGAAGCTCGAACAGCTTTTCGCTGAACTGCGGCATCTTGACCTGCGGAAACAGGCGCTCGACCAGGAAGATCGCATGGCGCAAAGCGAGGTCCGCAATCAGGATTTTGTGCGCGCTACGCAGTTATTTGCGCTCGACAGTTTCAGCCGCCATTGGAACAAAAGGGCCTCGAATCTGGAGGGGCGCCGGGTCGAAGTCATCCGGCAAGCCGCCGCGCAGCAGCTACGTCTCATTAGTGCGCAGCGCGATTACGACTTGTTGCTCAAAGTCAAATCCCGGAAGCAAAAAGAATGGCAGGTGGTGTTCGATCGGGAACAGGAGGAACTGGCCAGCGAAGTGTATCTGGCCAAATGGTCGGCGTCACGACGCTCTGACTAGCCGCTTTAGCGGGTTTGTAAAAATGCGAGATACCGCGCGGCATCCCGCTGAACGCCACCCCAAGTGGCAACGACTTTTTCGTCCGGCGTGAGGATCGCGTAAAACGGAAGGGCCACGGTGCTGAAAAGCTTGTCTTCCAATTTTTCGTTCTCTTCCGACGCAGCGTCCGTGCCGTCGGTGTATAGTTCCAGCAGTACGAAATCCTTCAGCGCTCCGGCGATCTCCGGTCTCGGGAACATATTCGCTTTCATCCAGTGGCAATTTGTGCACGCGTACCCGGTGAAATTGACGAAGACAAGTTTGTTCTCCGCGCGTGCCTTTTCAAGAGCGGCCTTGTAGTCGTTCTTCATCCAGACCAGGCCCGCTTCGCCGGATGGTCCGCCCCTGGAGGCCGAAGCCAACGGAACATACGAATCCAGCTCGCCAAGCGGTTTATCGAACATGCCGGGTATGAGGCTCACAGCAAAAATGATAAAGAAGGCGCCGATCAGGGCGCGCTTTACGCCCACAGGCTCGTCCTTATCGATGCCTTCCATTCGAAGAAAACCCAGCAGATAAAGCCCCGGGAGGAGAAAGAGCACGAACCACGCCGCCAGAAAGCGTTCGCGTGTAAGAAAGTTCCACTGCAATACCTGATCGATGGCGCTGATATATTTCAGCATCGCGGCCAGCACAATAAACCCGAGTACCACTTTGACGCGAATGAGCCAGCCGCCGCTTCTCGGCAGGCGCTTCAGATACGAGGGGAACAGCGCGAGGAAAAAGAACGGCGACGACAGCGCGGTAGCAAAGCTGATCATGCCGAGCGCAGGCTGAATCCGACCCTGCTGCACCGAGGCCGCGAGAAGCGTTCCTACAAAAGGACCAACGCAGGCGAAGGACGTGAGCGCAAAGGTCAACCCCATCAGCAGCGTTCCGAAGATGCCGCCCTTCTGCGAAGCGCGATCCATCGTGTTCACCAATCCCGATGGCAGAGTTATCTCGAACGCGCCGAGCAAGCTCAATCCGAACACGAGAAACACCAGCGCGATGAAACCATTCACCCACGGATTTGCGCCGAGCTGTACTACTCCGAACGGCCCGAGCACCGCGGTCAATCCCAGTCCAAGCAGCGTAAATAACGAGATAATTCCAAGGCAAAAAACAATCGCCTGCTTCAGCGTTTCACCACGGGTCGCTCCCGGCCGGTTGAGGAAAAACGAGAGCGTGATCGGGATCATCGGGAAGACGCACGGCGTGAAAATGGCGGCGAACCCCGCGGCGATGGCCGTGAGTAGAAACGGAATCAGTTCCTGTGGCGGTTGAGCCTGTTGGCTCGCACCTGGATTAGGCGCGCCGGGCTTCTTTGCCGTCACCGCGACGTATCCGGGCGGAATCGGTACGCCAGCCGCGGCCGCCTTTGCGTCCACAGTCACCGTTGTGACCGCCGTCACCTTTCGCGGCGGCAGACACATCTTGTCCGTACACGCCGAATAACGAATCTGCGAAGTCAGCTCCAGCGGACCGGCCGGGGCATTCGTCGCAAGTTGCGCCTCCAGCAGAAACACCACTGTGCCCTCATAGCGTTCCGTTTCGACATTCGCCAACGAATCGAATTTCTTCTCCGGATTCGGCTGGTACACGGCGACTTTTTCCACCGCTGGATTTTCGAGCTTCAGCACGAGCGGCTGCCCCGCGCCCGGCGGCGATGTGGCCGAGTACATATGCCACTCCGGATCGATCTGCGCGGTCAACTTGAACAGCACTTTCCCGCCTGGCGCGACGGTTGCCGGTTCGGCGGCGAGTGTCCATTTGACGGGATATTTTTTGGTGGTTTGCGCCTGCTGTGGGAACGCGGGCGCGGCAATTCCGAGCGCCAGTACAGCCGCCAGGATCGGAGTTAAGTACTTCACGTCAATCTGCCGTCTGAGCATTAGACGCCCACCGGCTCAAACCGTCTTCGATTTGCCGGTTGATGTCATGGCTGCAGTATTCCTTGGCCACGCGAATAGCATTCTTAATTGCATTGGCGTTCGAACGCCCGTGGCAAATAATCGTTACGCCTTTCACGCCGAGCAGCGGTGCGCCGCCGAACTCAGAATAGTCCACGCGCTTGCGAAATTCCGAATAAGCTTTCCTGGAAAGCACGTAGCCGATCTTGCGCGTGACGGTTGCGGCCAGCGCTTCCTGCAGCATGTGCTTGATCACGTCTACCACGCCCTCGCTCACTTTCAGCGCGACATTGCCAATAAAACCGTCGCAGACGATCACGTCGGCCGCGCCTGTGAACAGGTCGCGCCCTTCCACATTGCCGATGAAATTCAACGGCAGCATCTTGAGCAACGGGGTAGCGGCGCGGGTGAGATCGTTGCCCTTGTGTTCTTCTTCTCCGATCGATAAAACGCCCACCTTCGGCTTGTATGTGCCGAAGATCACTCGCGAGTAGATGTCACCCATCACTGCAAATTGCGCCAGCATCTTTGGTTCGCAATCGACATTCGCGCCGACATCCACAAGTACTGTGGGTGCTCCAGCCAAGGTTGGAAACGCGGACGCAAGCGCCGGGCGGTACACGCCTTTCACCATGCCCTGCACCACTTTCGAAGTAGCCATCACGGCGCCGGTATTTCCCGCCGACACGAAACCGTGAGCCGCGCCATCACGTACCAGCCGGGCGGCAACATGAATCGAGCTATCCCTTTTAGTGCGGACAGCCTTGGCGTTGTCGTCCATCGTGATTTGCCCGGCGGCGTTCTGGACTCGGATCGGGAGTTCCTGCCAGCTCGGAAGCTGCTTCAGCAATTCCGCGCGCACCACTTCTTCACGCCCAACGAGAATTACCTGGACTCCGAGCGTCTTAGCGGCTTGGATCGAGCCGGTGACCTCCGCCTTGGGAGCGTTGTCCCCCCCCATGGCATCGACGGCAATGGTGAGCATGGATTGGTTTAACGTTGGACTCTTCTTAGAACCTACTCTTCGGCGACTTCGATAACCTCGCGGCCTTTATACTGCCCACACTTCGGGCAAGCTCGGTGCGGTAGCTTCGGCTCGTGGCAATTGGGGCATTCGGCCACGCCCGGCATCTTCAAATGATCGTGAGCACGGCGCGTGGAGGTCCGTCTCTTGGAGTGTCGTCGTTTTGGATTCGGCATTGCAGTTCCTCGATATCAAAATGTTTTTGGCCCGCGAGGCCCGCACTATTTGGCTCGCAAACTCTCTTTTACTTCACGTAAAGCGGCCCATCGGCTGTCCACCGGCTTGGCTTCGCAGTGGCAGTCGCCAACGTTCCGGTTTTGGCCGCATTCCTGGCAAATTCCTTTACAATCTTGCCGGCAAACTCGCTGCATGGGCAAGGAGAGCAGTATATACTCCCTCAAGACCTCAGCCAGCTCGATGCCGTTTCCTTCGTAAAAACTCACCTCGGTCTCACCCGCGTTGATGGCGGCTTCTTTCGGGAGGTCTTCACCTTCCACCACGGCCGGACGGTAGTTCAGATCGAAAGTCGAATCCAGGGGATAGTGCATCGGCTCCAGGCAACGGTCGCAGTCACCTTCCATCTCCACCTGGACCCTGCCCCGAATCCGAATCTCGCCGAGGTCTTCGCTCACCAACTCCGCCTCGCCCTCGGAGTGCATAACTCCTGCCTGGCGTACGGAATCATCGAGGAAATCGATCTTACCCGGGGCGAAGTCCTCGCAAAACTGGATCTTCCGGACTTCTAGTTGCTTAACGCTGAGAAACACACGCACCTCAACCGCTAAACTCGCGGGAGTCAAAACCCTAAGTATAGCAGGACTATACTGATTTCGCGTAACTTATTGACTAGCAGGGTCCGCACCCGCGCCTCAAGATCTGATTTCTCGGTAGTCTGGGTTAGTTTGAAATGCGGGGAGAGAAAACAGGCTACCGTAACGCCGTTTTCCACGCCCAACTTCCGGCTTGCCGACCATCGGCTCGGAAACTCTCCGGCTGGCTAATGAGTGGTTGCCGATTGAACTATGGCGATGGCCACGAGCGACGGCGCTGCTGGACATCTGCGACGCCGGCATTAGCTAGCGGGTCATACAGCGCCAGCGGCGTGAGCGAAACACCAAGCCGCCGCCGGATTTTCGTATGGCGGCGTTGGAACGGCGCTTGGGCAGTCGCGTCGGATTCGGGTCATTGAGCCATAACTGCACGAGCGGCCAAAAATCCTGGAATGGGTTAACTCGAGTTCGTCAAGGCCGCAGTCCGGTCACGTGTTTTGGGGCGTCGCGCGTACCTCGCCGTCGCGCCCGCCCGTCGAAACCCTCCTCGCAGTTCGTGGCGTTGAAGCACTTACTTCTCCAGAGCAGACTTCCAGTTCAACAACACGCTAAATGGAAGGCCCGCCGGCTCCGGCATGCGCTCAATTATCAGGAACTTCTTGCCGTCCGCGGTTACATCGAAGCGGCGCCCTGGAGTGGTCTGCGGCGGAAAGGGAGGGCGCATCAGAGTTCGTGGTTGGCCTACTTTCAGCGACCGGTCCGAAGAGTCCACACTCACCGCCAGGATCTCCCCGCCCCGAATGAAGTACAGTTCCTTGCCGTCGCGACGCCATACTGGCTCGACTCCAGCAGGCGTGATCTGCCACTTCGCCCCTGTGGGCGGCCAGTTGACCGCGTAGAGGCCCGTCCCGGCGGTCTGGTAAACCAGCCAGTGTCCATCGGGCGAAAACCGGCCCTTGAGGAACGCTTCGTCCTTTAGGAACCGGCTCATCTCCCACCCTGCGCGACCTTGCGTTAGCGCCCATCCCTGATTCAGGTTGTCGTAGAAAAGCACGGTCCGTTCGCTCGGGTGTACATCCGCCGTGCGAACCGCGTTGGGTAAGATGCCGGCAAACTCGAACAGGGGGAGCGCGGGGGACGACCAGTCAGACTTGCCTTCACGAAGCTCCCCCTTCCCCTTGGTTTGTAGCGTGAACAGGACCGTCTTGCCGTCGCTCGACCAAAGCGGACCTTCGGTATTGGCGGCGAATGTGCGGCGCGTCAAGGTCCCACTGGCAAGGTCCACCGATGATATGAACCGTTCGTTGGTCGCGCCCTCGTACGAATCGATCAGCGCCTGGCGCCCGTCAGGCGAAAGGCGAACATAGCCCCAAGGCGATCCGGCATCTGCCACTGTCTGAAGACGCTTTCCCGTTGCGTCGTACCAAGCCAGCGTTCCGGGGCCGAATGCACTGGCACGATAGGCCACCATTCGTCGACTTGCGGCGAACATGGCCCGGCCCGATCCGGCGAAGTCCCACCCCACGCCATCGGAAACGGGCGACGCCTTTCCCTCTAGCGCCAGAGTCTGCCAATTAAACCGGTGCGCCATAAGGAATCCGTTGCGCTCGTAGAACAGCCAACTCATCGGACCGGAGGCGTCCGCGACCAATTCGACGCCAGTGATTTGTTGCGGCAGAAGAACCTGATTCGTTTTACCGTCCAAGGAACCGACTCGAATGGAATTCACGCCTCGGGTCAGGTATAAGAACCTATTGCCATCGGGCAGGAACACCGGAAACCTGCCCGACTCCGATCCGCCCAAATCCAAATGAGCCAGCCTTTCGGGTGACCCTCCTTCGGCCGAAATCCGGCAAATCGCCGCCGTGAAATCCACGAACAAGATGACCCCATCGGCGTTCCACGTGAGACCACGATTGCGGGCTCGGGTCAACTCCTTTACCTTGCCGCCGTTTACGCCCGCCACCTTCAGGATCTCCCCGGCGACGAATGCCAGTTGCTGTCCGTCGGGTGACCAAGCCGGGACTTCATCGACGTTGGTTCCCTCCGTTCCCGGGACCCGCTCCGCCGTGTCGCTATCGACCTTACGGATCCAGATCTGCGCTTTGCCGTCCTTTAGCACTGGAAAAGCAATGCTGTTGCCATTCGGCGAAATGGCAAATGCCCTGATGGTGCCGGACTCTGGAGGTACAATCGACAGCCGCGCCGGCGTTTCCACATCCACCTTCGGTTTGTGCAGCACCCACATCGCGGCCGCACCCAGAGCCAAGCCAAGCGCTGCGACGATCCACACGGTAGTGCGTCGCGGAGTGGCCGGCGCGTGACTCGTGGATTGAGCTTCGCTCGCCGAGGCGGCCCAAACTAACTCGCGTCGCAAATCGCTCGCTGTCTGCCATCGAGCATTGGGATCTTTTTCGAGGCAGGTCCGCAAGACCCGTTCGACCGCGCGAGGGATGCCGGGCGAGATCGGCAGAGCGGGCTGTGCGCTCATGATGTTGGCGATCACACTGGCGGCGTTTTGGCCATTGAAGGCGCGCGCGCCCGTGAGCATTTCATACAACACGCAGCCGAACGAAAACAGATCGCTTCGAGGAGTGGCCTCCTCCCCCTGCAGTTGTTCAGGCGACATATACTGCAGCGTGCCCAGAATCTGCCCTTTTCCGGTGAGGGCTTTGGTGAGGGTCGCATCCGAGTCGGCCAGCGGCGCCGCCTGTCTCGCGAGGCCGAAATCCAGAAGTTTAATGCCCTGCTTGGTCAGCAGGATGTTCGCCGGCTTGAGGTCGCGATGGACGATGCCCTTCTTGTGAGCGGCGTCGAGTGCATCGAGGATCTGGCCTGCGTACTCGACGGCTTTGCCGGGAGGCATCGGCCCTTCCAACGGAACTCCTTCGACGAATTCCATGACCAGATAGTTATGGCCAACGTCGTAGAGCTGACAGATGTGCGGATGATTGACGGAGGCGACGGCGCGCGCCTCGCGCTCGAAGCGGTCGCCGAATTCGGCTTTGGCGACTTTGATTGCGATGATGCGGTTCAGCCTGGTGTCGCGGCCTTTCCATACCTGACCCATGCCGCCCTCGCCGATCTCGGCGATCAGCTCATACGGTCCTAACTGCGTTCCAGGGGTCAAGGGCATGTGGATTTCATGCAATTGTACCTTTTAAGGAGAAGCTGCATCCTCAAGTCGTCCTGCGCATGGCCTTCCACTCCCGAGCTTCATCCGGCTGCCCGCGCCGCACACGATTCGCGCCCGCGACCTCGGCACCCGCTTCAGCCCCGCTAAGAAGCCTCACGACCTTCGCCGGACGTGTGCGGCTCTGCCATTCTGCCGGGTGGCGAACTGGAGCACATTCAGTTTCTTCTCGCGCAGGTCTCCCTTCAAACGACCGAACGGTACGTGGGCTGCGAGCAGCGGATTCGCGCGCCCGTCAATGATCGCATCGGCATCGACCCAAAGAGCTGAACTTTGAAATTGCATCTGAGTGAGCGCCCGATCCTGGACATAGTGAGCCGGCATCAGTGCCGTGCCTGAAGGACGAGTTTAAAAAACTGCTCGATCTGATTTGCGGTCGGGGCAGGCAACTTAGCGAAGTCTTCCGCTGTTAGTTTGCTCGTATCGTCCGGCGGTTCGGCGTGGTTTAGATAAACGAGGACAAGTTCAAGCTCAGGGAATATGACGATGTACTTGGCCATGGCGCCTCGCGCATTGAAGCTCTTTGCTGGAACCCCGAACCCATCCACCCACCAGCAATACGCGTAGCCTTCTCCGTTCCAAGGGTTGTCCGCCCCGGCTTCTGTGAATCGGTCCTTCCCGACTCTTGCCTGCGCCTTAGTGCTTTCGGCGACCCATGCGCTCGGCACGACTTGCTTTCCGTTCCAGTTGCCCTTGCGCAGGAAAAGGTAGCCAAAGCGAGCCATGTCGCGCGCCGAAAGCCTCATCGGATATGCCTGGTGCGTAGACTGGGAGAATTCAGGAGCATCGGGTGGAGGGGAGTAGTGGTACAGGTCTTCGACCCGATAGTCTTCCATGCCGATCGGCTGGGCGATGCTGTCTCGGAGGGCAACGGCGAGTCCGGTTCCGGTCACTTTCTCGAAAACCGTGCCGAGAGCGTTGAAGTCCCAATTGTTGTAGTACCAGAAGGAGCCTGGCACATGGCTGCCGCGGACGGGAGTAACGGCGCGCATGCCCGGAGTACCGGACACGTACCCGTGATAAATTCCCGATCGGCTTTCGAGCAGCATTCGGATAGATGCCTTCTTCTCCGTATCCGTTAACGCTGGCCGGTCATCAATCCCAAGTTCTGCCAACGTCTTGTCGAGATCGACCCGCCCCTTATCTGCGTATATCCCGTAGAGGGCGCTCAAGAAGCTTTTGCGAACGGAGGCGATTTTGGAGCGCTTGGCGGGATCGCCCCACTCGGCGACGACGCGTCCGCGATCGATTAACAAAACGCTGGCCGGCGGCAAGTTCGCAAGGTAGGCCCGTGCTTTACCGAGTTTCTCCGTCGACCAGCCGAGTTTGGCAGGGTCGCCCTTCTCCCAATGATGGCCCGGGTAGACTGCATCAGATTCTGCCCAACAGAAGGCGGATAGAAAAACCAAACTTACAATAGCGCGCACGCCGACTCCCCTTTCGCGCGGGTTCTCCGCGACTTCCATGCTTTTCAATGCAACGAATCAGTATACGTGTGTTTTCGTCGCCATGTAGCGCCGAACGGCGACGCCGGAACGAGCGTCGCTGCCGGGAGTTGACCGGACTCCGGGCGGACTCAATCGTAAATCCACGTTCCGTGGCCCATTTTCCGGATCATTCCTGGATGACGCGCCACTCGGAAGTTGAGCCGGGTAGCAGCGGTTGGACCGTTTCCGTCCGAAGCATCCCCTTATTGGAAACCAGATCCGAAAATCAAACTGACCCGAAGGGGTAGCCATTCGAGCGGGTCTTCCCAGTCCGGCCACTCGGATGACTCTTCGACGGATCGCCCGTCGGAGCAGGCGCATGATCTTCGCTCGCCGGCGGCCCGAGCAGTTCTGTGAAGATCGCCTTCAACCCATCCGCCCACACCTGATAGGCACGGAGTCCGGGATGCAGTTTGTCCGGATTCATCATCCCATCGAAGAGCCGGCCCTCCGCGTCTGCCAGCTTGCCGTTCACATTCAGAAACCGGACGCGCTTTCCATCGGCCAACCCTGCCAGCCGCGCGTTGATCCGGTTGATCGCCGGCATGAGCGCCACATTGTCGTTGCGCGGGAAGATTGCTGTCAGAATAATGGTTGCCTCGGGTGCCTTTTCCTGCATCACGCGCAGGGTCGTCTGAATCCCTTTCGTGACGTCCTCGACGTTAGCGTCGTCACCTTCGGCCGGCGAGCGGTTCGCGACATTGTTTGTCCCGGCCAGTAGCACAATTATCTTCGGGTGCACCCCGTCCAGTTCGCCGTTTTCCACCCGCCACAGGATGTGTTGAATCAAGTCGGCGCCCCATCCGAAATCGGCGGCATTCCACCCGAAGAAGTTCTTCTTCCAGTTCGCGAGCAGTTCCGGGTAATCGGTGGCGCCCCACCGCCGCGTAATGGAATCGCCTTCGAAGTAAATGTCGATCCGGCCCTGCTTCGCCTTCTCCAGCAACTGCGCATGAGCGGTGATGGAATTGGCATCCGTGTGGGCCACCGGCTGGTCGGCGGGCGGCAACATCGGCTGCGCAGCGCAAACCGCCGCAACAAAGATCAGTAGTTTCATTCGGATTTCGTGACAGGATGCCGCTGGAACATCCGGTCGGCCCAAGGGATAAAGTATTTCCAATTGGGGCCGTCGGTGTGGCCGCCATCGTGCTGCCTCCACGCAAGCTGGCCGTCGAGCAAGCTCACATTCACCGCCGGCATCTTCTCTTTGCGATAGTCGTCCGAAGTCCCCAGGTCCTTCGCGCCGAGCAGCCGGAATACAGGGCCGGCCGCCACCGCCGCCATGAAGCTGCCCTGATGGTCGAGCCACCTCGCATCGCCCTTCTCCGGTACTCCGTAACTGATGAAGGTCGGCCGCGGCGCGCACAATGCGATCAGCTCGTGCGCGTCTACGGGCAGGTCGCCGGCGTTCTTGCTTCCAAATGAAGCCTCCGCTGCGCCATATTTCAGGAAGTTGCCGGCCATCCAGTGGTATTCGCCCGTGCCAGTGAGGTTTTCGACCGCTTCGCCCCAATTGCGCCGATGCAACTTCGCGCCACCTTCGCCAGACGAGCCCACCAGAACCACAGCGAAGCGGGTGTCCATCGCCATAGTAACCAGCGCGGCCTTGCCGTACCGTGAGACGCCGTCAATGCCCACATGCTTGGCATCCAGCGTGGCGTCGGTCTCGAAATAATCCAGCGCGCGCGATGCGCCCCACGCCCAGGCCCTCAGCGAGCCCCAGTCATCGGGCTTACGCGGCTGGCCGTTGTTCACCAGCCCGATGATTCCCTTCGTGAGGCCCGCACCGTTATCGGCCTGAATACTCGAGGGGTTCAGGAATGCGTAGCCCCAACCATCCGCGATCAGTTGTTCGGTCGCGGGCGGATCGCTGCCTGGGGGAGGAGGACCCATGCCCGGGAAAGCAGGCTGCGGCGCACCCGGCAGTCCGCCTCCGCGAAACATCACCATCACTGGGGCCTTGCCGGCGCCGTTATCCGGCGTGACGAGAATCAACTGGATGTCTACATTGATCGCAGGGTAGGAAGAGTTATCGACATGTCCTACCACCTGCCTCCCGATGACCGGATACGTGCCGATCTTGTCGTGGACGGTCTGCGCGACCGTCCACGTGACCTTCGGAACATTCTTGGGAACGCGCCCCAGAACCTCGCGCTCGAAATCTTCCACGATCTCTGGCCGCCGCTGCTCCCACCACATCTTGGCCGACGTAACTTTCTTCCCGTTTTTCAGTCTCAGCACTTCCGGCAGTTGCGGAAACGGATTCGCCAGCGACTCGTCGTAGTTGGCATGATTCGGGGCCTTCTCATTGCCGCTAGGGCCGGGCCGCAGGCTCTTGATACCAAGTTGGTCCATCATGTTCTGATGATCTTCCGCGGCCGTCCAGTTCTTTGGCTCCGGCATTTGCTGGCCGGTCAGCACAACTCCGGTGCAGAAGGCAGCCAAAGCTGCCGCAGATGGGATACGGCAGATCCGTTGGGGCATTTTTAATCCTCTGGTGACAACTTTATAACGTCGGCGCCGCACTGTCAGAACCGCAAGTATCCTCCCACCTGGATGTAGCGCGGGCTGGAGGCCGTGCCGCCGATGGTTCCGAATCCATTGTAGTTGGGGGCGCCCGTGGTGGCATTAGTCGACCAGCAACAGTTGCCGCCCGGATTGCTGAACACGACTGTGTTAGTGAGGTTGAATGCCTCGCCCACGAGTTGGAACTTGACTTTTCCTTCCCTGAAAGAAAAGTTGCGATAGATGCTCCCGTTCATACTGAACAAGCCCGGGCCGCGCAGGATGTCTCTGCCGGTGCTGCCCAGCACTCCGTTCGGCGGGTTGGCAAACGCGGTCCCGTCATAGTAAGGATGGCTGCTATCATGCCCGCCAAGAATCTGGACGGTCGGGTTGATCTGATTTGCAGTGTTGGTTTGCCCTGGGGCATTCAAATTGGAACTCGTGTTCACCGTAAACGGCAGGCCGCTAGACCGGGTTACTATGCCGTTCAACTCCCAGCCTCCTATGATCCAGGACGCCAATCCGTTGTTTGCCCACTTATGCCCCTTGCCGAAC
>Ga0207695_10004031_pt1 | contig 20219 bp, 20 predicted proteins | sample KBSC54metaG_FD_184354 | JGI IMG/M metagenome (GOLD analysis project Ga0207695, IMG submission 184354) | Corn rhizosphere microbial communities from Kellogg Biological Station, Michigan, USA - KBS C5-4 metaG (SPAdes) (version 2) | ecosystem: Host-associated > Plants > Roots > Rhizosphere > Soil...
CTGCAGCTCCTCTCACCATACCCCCTCAAATACCTGCTGCAGCCCCCCTCACCACACCCCGTCAAATGCCTGCTGCAGGTCCTGGATAAGGTATTCCGGATCTTCCAGACCGGTGTATAACCGCAGCATCCGGTGCTCCTTTATGCCCTGGTCAAACTGGGCCGCTGTCAATGACGCGCATTTGGGCAGTATCAGCGACTCATGACCACCCCAGCTGACGGCCATCATGATATGCTTCAGCCCCTCGCAGAACCTGACGATCTCATCTCTCGACCTGGCACGTACGTAAAAACTCACCAGGCCGCAGGCGCCCTTCATCTGCCCACGTGCAAGTTCGTACTGGGGAAAGCTTTCGTCAAGAGGGAACAGGATACTTTCCACCTGCGGATTTGATTTGAGATAGTCGGCAACTTTCCGGGTAGTGACGGTAAGCCGCTCCATTCGGGCAGGCATGGTCCGCAGCCCCCGGATCAGCAGCCAGGCATTGAAAGGCTGGATGCCGATCCCGGCATTCAGCAGCTCGCTGTCGAAGATCTTCTTCATCATCGCCCCCGTGCCGCAGAGCACGCCGCCAACCGTATCACTATGACCGCCAATGTATTTTGTCGCCGTCTGCATGACGATGTCGATCCCATATTCAATAGGCCGCTGATACAGGGGCGTACAATAACTGTTGTCGATGACCGTGACGATACTCTCCGACCGCGCCAGTTCTGCCACCGCCCGCAGGTCCTGCAGCTTGTAATCCCAGGAATTGGGGGATTCCAGGTAGATCAGCGCCGTATTGGGGAGGATCGCCCGCTCGAAATTTTCGATCCGCGTCCCGTCAATATAGGTGGTCGTAACGCCAAACCGGGGAAGGATCACATCGAACATCCGCTGCGCCCACGTATATGGCCTGTCTACCGAAACGATATGGTCGCCGGACTTGACATTGGCGAGAACGGAGGCAAAGATCGCCGATGCCCCGCTGTTGAAAACCAGACAGTCTTCCGCCCCGTCCAGCGCGGCCAGCTTCTTTCGCAGGATGTCCACAGTCGGATTGAGCCCCCGGCTATACAGATAACCGCTGTATTCGTCCGCAAAAAGATCCCTCAGCTCATCTACCGAATCCACCCTGAAATTACTGGTCTGGATGATTGGGGGCGCGACCGCATTGAAATAGAGGTGGCGGTCCTCACCTAATTCGTTGATTATATAGGAAATATCCATAGTTGTCAAATTGACGGCCATCCAACTCTTCCTCACCCCGCCGCAACTTTGTTCCCCCGGGCCTTTCTCAGCACAAAATAAAGTATAAAACAACCCGCGAATATAAGCACCCCATACAGGGCCGACATGGGATCGTTGATCGCAATACTGGTGGCCACGCAAACATAAGCCAATATAAAGACCAGCGGCATCACGGGAAATAATTTCATCCGGTAGATATCCCTGTCCTCCCCCGTCTTACGGCGCCGCATGATAAACACGGTGCTGGCCGACGTCGCAAAGCCGATACTATCCAGAAAAATGGAATAGTTGATGATCTTTTCGACCGTACTGCTGAATATCAGCGTAATGATGATAACCGCCGCAAACCCCGTAAGCGACCATACTATAACGTCACGCTTCGTCGTCCTTCGCTGAAACGCAGCGGGCAATATTCCCTCCGTGCTCATCGCGCTCATCACCCGCGGGTTGCTCATCAGCGCAACGTTGACATAGGCCATCACCGACAGGAACATCAACACCCGCAGAATGGCATCCCCAGTAGGCCCGAACAGGTGCTCCATCAGTATGGCCGCAATGGAGTTCGCCGTCTTCAGCCGCTCGAACCCAATGACCTGCGCGTACACGACATTGATGGACAGATACAGCGTAATAATGATCGCGATCCCAAACGCGATACCTCTGGGAATAGTACGCCCCGGGTTGCGAACCTCGCCGCCGAAATTGATCGTCTGCTGATAGCCGCCATAGCTGAATGAAGCCGCCACCAGTGCAAAACCCAGGGCCTTCCAGAATGGCAGCTGGACGCCGGCCGCTCCTCCCACCACCGGCGGACTATCCGGAAGAGGGTGCCGGCCAAAGACGGCGAGCAGTAACAACAGGATCAGCAAGATCTTGACACAGGTAAGAATATTCAGGACCCGGCTGCTCATCCGCAGCCCCAGCAGGTTGATGGAATAAAAAAAAGCGACACCCACAATCGTCACCATTTGTAAAAATACCTGCGGCGTCGGCCCGCTGAAAAAGAATCTCCCGATATACTCCGCACCGATGACCCCCACGGCGGCTGTCGATCCGGCATTGGATACGAGTATGATGCAATTCACCGCAAAAGCTATCGAAGGATGATACCCATACGAAAAGATCTTGTAATACCCCCCCATCACCGGATAGCGCGAACCGATCTCTGCATAGGTAAGCGCCCCGCAAAGAGCGATTACCCCGCCCACTATCCAGGCGAGAAAAAAGATGGTCGGCGTGCCGGCACGGACCGCAGCCTCCACCGGAGTCCGGAAAATACCCATGCCAATGACCAGGCTCACCACGATCATCGTAAGATCAAAAAGGCTCAGCTGTTTTTTACTCATATCAATTTAAGGCCTGCTCATCTCCGGCACATTATGTCCGAGGCAATTGAAGATAATGAATATCTTTGGCCCTAAATCCCGCCGGGTGAAAAAAAACAACTTCCTGCTGACTGTCACTCTCCTCTACGCCACCGCCCTATCCGCGCAAAATTCCCATTCGAAGTCTTTTTTGACAGACTCATCCGACACCAAACCACTCAGCGAGGTCGTGGTAAAAGCCTATGAACAGCACCGGAAGCTGACCGAGGTCGGCGCACCCGTCAGCATCGTCAGCAAAGCCTCCCTCAACCGCTTCGGCAACATGAGCATCCTGCCCGCGCTCAACACCAACCCGGGAGTCCGGATGGAAGAACGCTCGCCTGGAAGTTATCGGCTGAACATCAGGGGTAGTTCGGTCCGCTCCCCCTTCGGCGTAAGGGATATCAAGATCTACTGGAACGAGATCCCCCTCACGGACCCAGGCGGGAACACCTATCTCAACCAGCTGGGTTTTTATAATTTCCAGTCCCTCGAAGTCATTAAGGGTACCGCAGGAAGTCTTTATGGCGCCGGCATCGGCGGCGCAGTGCTCATCAACAGTATGCCCTCCGTGTGGGAAAAAGGAGTAAGCGCAGACTATTCGGGTGGCAGCTATAATACCAACGGTCTCAACCTGAACATCAGGGCAGGGGACAACGACCACAGGAATATTATCTCTTACTCGCACCAGACCAGCGACGGCTACCGTCAGCAGACACAGATGCGACGCGATATAGCCAGCTGGGAGACACAGGTGAAGGCTTCGGAGAAGCAGACCATACACGCCTATATTCTTTATGGGGACCTCTACTACCAGACACCCGGAGGACTGACTCTGGCAGAGTACAACAAAGATCCGCGACAGGCCCGGCCCGCCGTCGGCACACAGCCCAGCGCCATACAGGCTCAGGCCGCGATCTTCCAGAAGAATTTCACCGCCGGCTTCAGCAACGAATACCGGTTCAGCGACCACTGGCAGAACACAACTGCCGTATACGGCGCCTATACAGACTTCACCAACCCTGGCATCCGCGTATACGAGGTAAGACAGGAACCGCATTTTGGCGGCCGAACGGTATTCCGCTACAGGACGGGGCTGGGAACAGGCAGCCTCCAGATCGACGCCGGCGCCGAAGCCCAGCGCGGATTCTTCGAGACCCGCGACTACGCCAACAGACTGGGAGTACAGGATACACTGCAGACCGACGACCGACTCGGCAACTGGCAGTATCTCGCTTTTGCGCAGGCCGACCTGCGACTATCCGGAGGCTGGACATTCACCGCCGGCGCCAGCTTCAACAAGACAGCCGTCGACATCACCCGGGTCTCCACCCGGCCACCCGTCACCCACCCGCTGCGCTTCGACAATAAGCTGGCCCCCCGGTTCGCCGTACTGAAGAAGATCCTGCCCGAAGTCTCGCTATACGCCAGCGCCGCCCGCGGCTTCTCCACCCCCACGGTACAGGAACTCGAAAAGACCAACGGCGTCGTCGGCCCTTCCCTCCAGCCCGAAGACGGCACCGACTACGAACTCGGCGCCCGCGGCAACCTCGTTCACGGAAGACTGTTCTTCGACATCAACGCTTTCTTCTTCCACCTCAACAATACCATCGTCCAGCGCATAGACTCATTCGGTGTAGGCTATTCGATCAACGCCGGCAAGACCGACCAGCACGGCATCGAGACCTATATCTCCTATCAGCTGATCGACCAGTCCACCGGATTCTTCAGCAACATACGCGCCTGGGTCAGCCACACCTGGCACGACTTTCACTACCGTAACTTTGTCCAGGATACAACCAGTTTCTCCGGCAGGCGCCTCCCCAGCGTTCCGCCCCAGACCCTCGTCAGCGGCCTCGACATACTGCTGCAGTTCGGCCTGTATACGAACATCACATATACCTATACCGACCATATCGCACTCAATGACGCCAATACAGCTTTCGCCGGGTCCTACAACCTGCTGGGCGCACGCCTCGGCTGCCGGAGAACATTCGGCAGCTTCAAGCTCGATATTTTTACAGGGATCGACAACGCATCCGATACTAAATATGGGCTGGGAAACGACTTCAACGCCGCCGCAGGCCGGTACTACAACGCTTCGCCTGGAAGGAACTACTACGCGGGACTATCGGTCAATTACAAACTCCCCTGACCGGCCGGCTGCTTCACGATCCTGATAGCAGTCTGATAAAAATTATTGACCGCACCGATGACTTCGTACTTTATATAATAACTTCTCACGAAGTCATTCCACGCCGCGAATTCGTGGTTGGGAATATTGAACTCGTCAAATAGCAGGATATCCCCGTCCCGGAGATAAGGCGCCATCATGGTCAGCGCAAACAGGGTGGAAGAATATAGGTCCGCATCCAGATGAAGGACGCGGGTCGCCTGAGGATTGTCCAGATTCTTGCTGTAGTTGGCCAGAAAGGTATATACGGTATCCTGAAAAAGTCCCTTGATGAACGTCCCGCGCGCGTCGTCCATGAACGGGATATCATAGCTGAATGCGCCCTTCTTAAAAAAATGCCAGTCCTCGGGCAGCCCTTCGAACGTGTCGAAGCCGAAGAACAAAGAACCCGGATGCTGATTGAGCTTTGTCCACCAGGCGAACGAAGTCCCGCCCGCAACCCCGAACTCAAGGTAGTGGATAGGCTTCTGATCAAGTTCCTGACTCTTTACAACATATTCGTGCAGCTTGATCCGGTTGTTATAGGTCCGGGTAGGCTTATAGAAATCCGAAAAAGGGACATTTTTGCTATGCTTGTTGACCCAGGAAGAAAGCAGCGAAAAATTATGAAGAAATCCCAACCCAAACCGCAGGGGCTTCAGCAGAATGCCCACCCGTGATACAAGCAGAAGGTCTTTGATAAAGGAATTGGCTTTTCGTATAAAGTTTTTCATATATTCTTCTCATTTATTGCCCCGCCCGGTCGTTCACTTTCCCTTCCGGAGGCCCGTCCCTTTCGGCGGGGGGCTAAGATAAATTGAATTGCGGGAGAGAGCAAATGATTCTATAGCTTTGTTTCCCCATGAACAAACTCCTTATTCCGGTTCTTTTGCTCCTCCTGGCCTGCAATCAGCCGGGCGGAAAAGGATCCGCTGCTGCTCCGGCCGCCGGCGACAGCGCTTCAACTACGTCTTCCATCAGATTTGCAAAAGGCTTCCGCATCGGATACTACGACCACTACAAGGTCCTCAGCATGGTCAACCATATCGCAGGCCAGAGCGATACCCTGCACTACCTCCTGCTGCCCGAAGGCGTCACGCCACCGGCAGACCGGGCCGGCATGCCCGTGATCCGGATCCCGGTGAAAGATCTGGTCGTCCTCTCTTCGTCTCACGTAGGGCTGGCCGCCTTCGCAGGCGTCGCAGACCGGATCATCGGCCTGGGCAGCCTGCAGTATATTTCCTCCCCGGAGGTTCGCCGGCGGATAAAGGCCGGCGCCGTAAAAGAGGTCGGACTGGACAACGCCATCAACAACGAGTTGATCGTCGCCCTGCATCCCTCGGCCGTCCTCACCATGAGCAACCCCGATATTACGAGCGGAAAGAATAGAACACTTGCCGACGCCGGCATACCGATCATGCCTATCGCCGAATGGCTCGAGACGACACCCCTCGGCAGGGCCGAATGGGTCAAACTCCTTGCCGCACTGACCGACCGGGAAGAGATCGTCAACAAAAAATTCGACAGCGTCGCTAACGAATACCAACGCCTCGCGGCCCTCGGCGCCGGCGCCGCCTCCCACCCCTCTGTCATCATCGGCATGCCCTACAAAGGCTCCTGGTACATGCCCGCCGGAGACAGCTACATGGTAAGACTGCTGAATGACGCCGGAGCAGACTATCACTGGAAAGATTCAAAGGGAACAGGCAGCCTCTCACTGAATTTCGAAATGGTCGCACCGGTAGCGCTCACAGCCGGATACTGGCTCAACCTCGGCACGGTGGATTCGAAGGCGGAAGTCGCGGCCAACGACTCCCGGTTTACACAGTTTGCGCCATTCCGCTCCGGCGCTCTGTACAACAACACGCGCCGCACCAACGACATAAGATCGAACGACTACTGGGAGTCGGGCATCGCCAATCCCCAACTGATACTGGCCGACCTGATCCGCATCGTACACCCCGGCCTTTTACCCAAAGATTCTTTGTACTATTACAAACAATTGAAATAATACATGCCCGTTATCTTCCCCAAGGTCCGATTGGCAGGTCTCCTTCTGCTGCTGTTCCTGGCCTTCCTGCTGGATATCTCCGTAGGATCGGTGAAGATACCGTTGAAGGATGTGTTCCATATCCTGTTCGCTTCGTCTTCCGCCGACACCACATGGAACTTCATCGTGGAGAAGATAAGAATACCAAAAGCACTGACCGCGGTCCTCGCCGGCTGTGGACTGTCCGTCAGCGGTCTCCAGATGCAGACCCTGTTTCGTAACCCTCTCGCAGACCCTTCCGTCCTGGGCATAACAGCCGGGGCCGGACTGGGCGTCGCAATGGTCATGCTTTCCGGCGGCAATATGGCTACACTGTTCGCGATCCGCGAACTCGGTCTCTCCGGCAGCCTTCTGATCACCATCGCCGCCTGCATGAGCGCCGGACTTGTTATGATCCTCGTGCTCATTCTTTCCAGCCGGCTAAGAGACAACGTCCTCATGCTGGTCATCGGCATCATGATCGGCGGCATCACCATCTCGATCACCAGTATCTGGCAGTACTTCAGCTCTCCCGAACAGGTGAAGGACTATCTGCTCTGGACCTTTGGCTCGCTCGGCGGCGTCACCGGAGGACAACTCCTGATCCTGAGCAGCGTCATCGGAACAGGACTGATCATGGCATGGCTTTCCTCCAAGATGCTGGACGCCCTCCTGCTCGGCGAGAATTATGCCCGAAGCATGGGCCTGAACCCACGCCGGGCAAGACTGGTGATCATCTGCAGCAGCAGCCTGCTGGCAGGTAGCATTACGGCCTTCTGCGGCCCCATCGGATTCGTCGGCATCGCCGTCCCCCATATCACACGCCAGCTGTTCCGCAGCTCCGACCACCGGGTCCTCGTCCCAGGCAGCTGCCTCATCGGCGCCCTGCTTCTCCTGCTTTGCGATACACTTTCTCAGCTGCCCGGCAGCTCAACCGTGCTGCCCATCAACGTCATCACGGCACTGGCCGGCGCCCCGGTAGTGATCGCCCTCCTCCTTCGTCAAAAGAATATAAACGCCTACTGATGAGCAGCCCCCTTATACAAATAAGAGAACTGCAGACGGGTTACCAGTCCGGGGGCAAAAGGACGGTCACGACAAAAGGGCCGCTGACGCTGCAAGTCCATCCCGGACAACTGGTCTGTCTCCTCGGTCCCAACGGAGCGGGCAAATCCACACTTCTTCGGACAATCGCAGGACTGCAGCCGGCACTGGCGGGAAGCATCGAGATCAACGGCCTCGACATCCGCCAGCTTCCCCCCATACAGCGCGCCCGGACCGTAAGCCTGGTGCTCACCGACAAGGTAAACACGCACCACCTGAACGCCTGGTCCCTCGTAGCCCTCGGCCGCTATCCATGGTCCAGCTGGCTCGGCGGTATCGGCGACAAGGACAGGGCCGCCATCGAATGGGCCATCGACGCCGCCGACATCCGGCCTTTCCTCGACCGGAAGATCAACACGCTCAGCGACGGAGAACACCAAAAGATCATGCTTGCCCGCGCGCTGGCTCAGGACACACCCCTCCTGATGCTGGACGAACCCACCGCACACCTCGACCTGCCCAGCCGCATCCGCCTGATGCGCCTCCTGCACCGCCTGGCCCGGCAGACAGGGAAAGGAGTCCTGCTTTCTACACACGAGCTGGAGCTCGCTCTCCAGGTCGCCGACGAGGTCTGGCTCCTGCAAAACCCCGAAGCCTTCCACCACGGTGCACCCGAAGACCTCGTCCTGACCGGCGCCTTCGAAGCCGCCTTCGCACACGAAGACATCCGCTTCGACAAGCATTCAGGAACCTTCATCATAGAACACGAAAACCGCAAACCCGTCTCCCTCTCCGGCGAAGGGCTCAAAGCCCGCTGGACACGCAGAGCCCTGCAGCGCGAAGGATTCTTCATCAGCGACGACGCGCCGTGCTCTATCAACGTGTCGGAGCTCGCCGGCTGGACAATGACACGCGACGGCAGAACGCATTCGTTCCCCGACATCTCCGGCCTCCTCCAGGCACTGAAAAAGACAGACCCGCAATAATTATTTTGACTTGCCCTTTCTCTCATTTACTTTTGTACCGTTTTTGGTTGACATAAGCGTCATTAAAAGGGAAGCCGGTGCAAAACCGGCGCTATCCCCGTAGCTGTAAATGTCATCTCAAACGGCCGACAACTCTCTTCAAAACCACTGCCCGCCATCGCGCGGACGGGAAGGTGAAACGGTCCGGACATAAGCCAGAAGACCTGCCAGAAACAATTCATCCAATTTTTAACCGCTTTCGGGTGAAAAGCGCAAAACACTTAACTGTAATGAGCAAAAGACATTCATTTCTTTTTTTGCTGCTGGCAGGCAGCCCGGCAGTGTATGCCCAATCGACAAAAGACAGCACGGTAAAACAACTCGACCAGGTAGTGGTCACAGCGACAAAATCGCCGAAAAAACTCAGCGAGACCGGGAAAGTCATAACTGTTGTCTCCCGCGAAGAGATTGAACACAGCTCCGGCAAAGACCTTTCGCAGATCCTCAATGAACAGACAGGCGTCATCGTCAACGGCTCAACCAGCAACCCCGGCAAGGACAAGACCATCTTCCTCCGCGGAGCCTCCGACAAATACACCCTGATCCTGCTCGACGGCGTTCCACTCAACGACCCTTCGCAAACAGGCGGCCAGTACGACATACGGCTGATACCCGTTGCACAGGTCGACCGGATAGAGATCCTCAAAGGCAGCCAGTCCACCCTATACGGCTCCAACGCCGTAGCCGGCGTGATCAACATCATCACGCGCAAGGGCGCTTCGGAAGAGACGACCGGGCACGGCACCTTCTCCTACGGCACCTACAACACCCTGAAGGGCTCCGCGGACTTCGAACGGAAAGGGAAGATCTTCGACTACGATCTCAACTACCAGTACATAAACACCGACGGTATTTCCGAAGCAAAAGACACCACCGGTAAAGCCGGCTTTCCGAAGAATGGCTACAACCTCCAGTCCTTCCAGTCCGGCTTTGGCATCCACCCCACCGACGAACTGACCATCAACCCATATTTCCGCTATTCCGAATTCAAAGGCACCTTCTCCGCCGGCCCCTTCGCTGGCGGCAACGACCCCTACAAAGGATCGCTCGTCAACACCGGGCTTACAGGCAACCTGAAATATGCCCTGGGTACCGTTTATGCGAACTTCGGCTATGACTATACCCAGCGCTACTATGGGGGCCAGTATGCATCGACCTACCAGGGCCGCTTCTACCACGGCGAAACCTTCGTCAACCATCGGCTGTCCGGCAACTGGCAGCTGCTCGCCGGCGTGAACTTCCAGTCCTACAGCATCGTCAAACCGGATACGGTGAATACCATCATCAGCCCCTACGCCTCTCTTTTCTACAAGACAAGAGACGGCCTCAACATCGAGCTCGGTGGCCGGTTCAACCACGACAACAAATACGGCGACAACTTCACCTATAGCTTTAACCCGTCGTACCTCGTCCATCGCAATGTGAAACTGTTTGCGAATCTTACCTCCGGCTTCCGGCCGCCTTCCGTCAACGAACTCTTTGGACCCTATGGCGCCAACCCCGCACTAAAACCGGAGAAATCCTATACCGAAGAAGGCGGCGTACAGCTGTTCCTGCTGGACGACCAGCTTAGCGTGACAGGCGACTACTTCGACCGGCTCATAAAGAATGTTATCTTCTATTCTACCGACCCCGTCACCTTCGAAAGCCTCTATATCAACCGGGACCAGCAACACGACCACGGCATCGAAGGAGAGGTCCGCTATTCCCCGGTCAAGGGCCTCACACTGAAAGCAGCGTATACTTATATCAACGGCAAGACCACCCAGAAGCTCAGCGGCAAGGACACGACGTTCAACAACCTCGTCCGCGTGCCAAAGAACAACTTCCAGTTCTACGCAGGCTATCAGGTGACAAAGGCCCTCTTCATCAACACCTCGTTACAGGTGACCGGCAAACGCCAGGACCAGTATTTTGACCCGACGACCTACGTCGCTTCCAATGTAACGCTCAACAGCTATGCGCTGTGGAACGCCTACGCAGAATATCAGCTGTGCAGGAACAATTTCAAATTGTTCGTGGACGTAAAGAATATCACCAACAAAAAGAATTATTACGAAGTATACGGCTACAGCGTACAGGGAACCAACCTGACGGTGGGCCTCAGCGTCAGACTGTAAATGGCAGGAATTACTTTCATAACGGGTGGTGCGCGCAGCGGTAAAAGCAAATACGCACAGCTGCTGGCTCTTCAACAGAGCCGGCAGCCCATTTATATAGCCACCGCCCGCGTCTGGGACGCCGACTTTATGGAACGGATTGAGAAACATCGCAGCCAGCGGGGCCCGGAATGGACAACCTTCGAAGAGGAAACACGGCTCAGCAGGTTACCGCTGGAAGGGAAAGTGGCGGTGATCGACTGCGTCACGCTATGGATCACTAACTTTTTTTCGGATAGCCACTACGATACGGAGGCCAGCCTCGAAGCCTGTCAGAAGGAGTTCGACACGCTGATACAGCAGGATGCCGACCTCATTATCATCAGCAACGAGATAGGAATGGGCCTGCACGCGCCCAATGAAGCCGGAAGAAAGTTCACCGACCTGCACGGCTGGATAAATCAATATATCGCCGCCAGGGCAAATCGGGTTATCTTTATGGTTAGCGGGATCCCTTTAATCGTCAAATAAAACGACTCCATGCAAACAGGTACAACGACTAGCCTGCAGCAAAAGCTGCAACACCTGATCGACAACAAGACCAAACCACATGGTGCGCTCGGCCGCCTCGAAGAGCTGGCGCTGCAGATAGGCTCTATCCAGGGAACCACTCATCCACAGCTGAACCGCCCCCATATCGTCGTATTTGCAGGAGACCATGGGATCGCCGCCACCGGTCTCGTCAATCCCTATCCCCAGTCCGTCACTGCACAGATGGTGCTTAACTTTATCACCGGAGGAGCCGCCATCAACGTATTCTGCCGTCAGCACAACCTCGGACTGACGGTCGTGGACGCTGGCGTAAACTTCGACTTCGACACAAGCCTGTTCCCCGGCAAACTGCTGTCCAAAAAGATCGGATACGGCACCCGCAACTACATGGAACAGGAGGCTATGACCGCCGAAGAAGTTCAAAAGGCGCTGTTGGCAGGAGCAGAGATTGTCACAGAGCTGGCCTCAGGCGGCTGCAACTGTATCGGCATGGGAGAGATGGGCATTGGCAACACTTCTTCCGCATCTCTGATCATGAGTTTTATCACCGGCATACCCGTGGAAGAATGCGTCGGCCGCGGCACCGGCGCAAATGACGAACAGCTCGGACAAAAAAAACAGACGCTCCGCGAATCCTTCCGCCGCCACCTGCCGGCGATAGCAGCAACGCCGGATGCACTCACCATCCTGCGGCACGTAGGCGGCTTCGAAATAGCCATGATGACGGGCGCCTACCTGAAAGCCGCGCAGATGAAGATGGTCATTATCGTGGACGGCTTTATAACGACCTCGGCGATGCTATTGGCCCGCCTTATCGACCAGAACGTCCAGGACTGCTGCGTCTTTTCACACGCCAGCGGGGAAAGCGGCCACGCCAAAATGCTGGAATATCTCGGCGCCGAACCCCTGCTGGATCTTGGACTCCGGCTGGGCGAAGGCACAGGCGCAGCGCTGGCCTGGCCACTGCTGCAGTCTTCCGTACAATTCCTTCGCGAGATGGCGTCCTTCGAATCCGCGGGTGTGAGCCGCGCCAGCTAACCGGCTCTGCCGCCACAACTCAGGGAAAGAAAGGCTCTCACGCACCGCCACCACCCAGGGAACGACGAAGGCACACACATCGCCAACACTCACATGAAAAGAGAATGGAACATACTGATGACCGCTATACAGTTCATGACACGGATACGGGTCCCCGGTACCATCGTGCATGAGCCGGTCTACCTTCAGCAGGCGCCCCGCTATTTCCCCGTCATCGGCTGGATCGTCGGCGGACTCAGCATTCTCTCATTCCTCGTGTTTTCCCGATATGTCTCTGCCGACGCCGGCATCCTCGCGGCTATGATCACCGGTCTTCTCGTGACCGGCGCCTTTCACGAAGACGGATTTGCCGACGTCTGCGACGGAATGGGAGGCGGCTTCAGTAAAGAACAGGTCCTCCGTATCATGAAAGACAGCCGCATCGGCGCCTACGGAGCCATCGGACTGATCGCTATACTCGCCAGCAAATTCGTCCTGTTAAAAGAGCTCGCACCCAGCCATCGATATTTTTTCGGTGGAGTGCTGGCAGCCCACAGCGTCAGCCGCCTGATGCCCGTGCTGGTAATGCAGACGGCCAACTACGTATCCGACCCCGGCGAAAGCAAATCCAAAGACGTCACCAGCCGCCGCCTGTCCGGCGTCTGCCTTGGCATAACCGTTCTGCTGGCGCTGGTCCCCTATAGCTTCCTGCCCTGGCCTTTTGCGCTGACCATCCTTCCCGCCCTCTTCGCCACCTGGCGCCTGAACCACTATTTCCGCCGCCGCATCGGAGGCTATACAGGCGACTGTCTCGGCGCTATTCAACAGGTGACCGAGCTGGTGATCTACCTCGGATTTCTCATTGTTTGGAGGTGCTGAACCCGACCAGTACGGTTGCATCAAAAGCGCTACTTTTAAGGTGTGAACGACATCTATCTTATTCGGCACACCACGCCCGCCGTGGCCAAAGGCGTCTGCTACGGCCAGACCGACCTCGACGTAACGGAAAGCTTCGGACAGGAAGCCGCCGCCATTGGACTCCACCTTCCTGCCGGCATCGACCTCGTCTATAGCAGCCCGCTGCAACGCTGCGCCCGGCTCGCGCGCAGCCTGTTTCCCGCCCAGCCATTATCCCTTCAGAACGACCTGATGGAAGTACACTGCGGCGAATGGGAAATGCGACACTGGGACGACCTGCCCAAACACGAGATCGAACCCTGGATGGCCGACTTCGTCAATATCCGGATCCCCGGCGGCGAAAGCTATCTGGACCTCCAGGACCGCGTAGCCAGGTGCTGGTCCGCCATCACCGAACAGGCGCCCGACCGCCGCATTGCCGTAGTCGCCCACGGCGGCGTCATCAGGAGCATACTCGCCCGCATCACCGATACCCCCCTGATAAATAGCTTCAAAGTTTTTACCTTACACTACGGTTGCGTGGTGAGGGTATTTGAGAAGGAAGGCGCACTGAGCTATGAAACCCTTTTGAACATACCGCCGCCGGAAAAAGAACAACACAAGCCCAAAAGCTTCTACTAAGGCATGAATATACACCTCGATCTTAACCAATTGCTCACGGTGACCTTTACACTGTTTGCCGTGATCGATATCATCGGCAGCATTCCCCTGCTGCACGCCCTCAAGAAAAAGATCGGCGGCCTTCACGAAGCAAAGGCCACCCTCATCTCCGGCGGCCTGATGATCCTCTTCCTCTTTGTCGGCGAACAATTCCTGAATATTCTCGGCCTCGACCAGCGCAGCTTCGCCGTCGGCGGCTCCATCGTGATCTTTATCCTCGGCCTGGAAATGGTGCTCGGCATCGAGCTCTTTAAAAGCGAACCCGACTCCAAAGCCAGCGTGGTCGTCCCCATCGCCTTCCCCCTCATAGCAGGCTCGGGCACCCTCACCACCATCATGTCGCTAAAGGCCAACTACGACACCACCACCGTCCTCCTCGGCATCTTCCTCAACCTGATCTTCGTCTTCATCGTCCTCAAATCCATGGACTTCATCGAAAAGATACTCGGACAGGCCGGAATGATCGCCATCCGGAAATTCTTCGGCGTCATCCTCCTCGCCATCGCCGTCAAAATATTCAGCACCAACCTGCGGGGATTACTGAAATAAGGCTTAGCTTTGCACTCCTCCGAAACGGCCCCCAAGGCCCCGACGAGCACAGGTCCTGTAGTACAATGGATAGTATAAGGGTCTCCGAAGCCCTGGATTCCAGTTCGATTCTGGACGGGACCACACCTCTCCCACACCAAGATATTGATAATGAGAACATTACAGATCTTGGTGTTTCTATTGGGTAAACATTGGTAAAACACTTGCCTCCTACTAGTGATTTTAAAAGTCCACCTGCTTGCTTCTTGCTCCTGCTGTTCTTCTTACATCACCATTGGTAATGCTAAATTTCATGTAGTGCATGGGAGGAATGGGATCACCATAACCTGTATGGATACCGGGCAGGTCTCCATAGGACTTAGAAATCCTAGTATAATAAAATCCCTTAGTTAAAGCCACTCCGTTAGTCATTGGGCTAATGTCAGTCTGGACTTCTTTATATCCATTAGCCTTCTTTCTAATTGTCATGTCATTAAGAAACTGGTCCACTATTTGAAAACCATCTTCAGAAATAGCGCCACTTATAGTGATCTCTTTGGGCTTGCCGTTCTCATTGAAGTCTACAGATATAACTGCCTTGAATGTTCCATAGACATTGGTAATCTCCACAGAGTCCATGCCCTTGTACTTTTGATATAACCTATCAATTTCATTTACGGCTTGGCTTTTAGATGACTGTCCTTTAATAAGCGACAAGAATAAAGTGTTGATCAACAGGATAATAAGTATTTTTTTCATGTTGTTATAGTTTGAGTTTGATTAAGTGCCCTCAGTTAAGGGGGTGGCCTAAAAGTACCACAAGTGGGGGAGAGCTATAACCAATTGCCTTCGGGATTTTCCTGATTGAATGTTCTTAGCTGGGAAGTATTCCTTAGGTGGTGTTCAATCTGAAAATCCTGAAGGTGGCTGTTTATAAAAAGGGGGAGACTGTAGAAACAGCCTCCCATACCTTCTCCATGTATAGAGGCTCTGACGTGCCCGGTGGAATGGATATTAGCAACAGCTAAAAGGACAACTAACTATCTTTCTCTGCCTCAGGAGGAGCGTATTCCTCTTCAATGCTATCTAGCAGGTCAAACAGGTAAATGAGGTCCTGAAGTACTGTGTAAAATCTTAGGTCTATCCCATCTTTCAGTTCGCGTCGTAAATAAACAACCAGCAATTGCCTCAGGCTCTTCTTGACCTGTCCTATTTGGGCATCTTCTAAGAATGATAAGAAGTGATTGAATAACCGTTCCTCCAGAGTTCTTTCTGCTGACATAAATCTCAGTTTGGGTGTTAAGAATTGATTTACCAAACTGGTATTGGGTTGGCGACCTGGACTATAGGTGATTTGTAAGACTACAGGTAGCTTATTCAGGTTGATGGTGGCTATAATCCTAAGTTGATCTATATTACTGCTGGCCCCTGCCACCTCTGCCATGACCTCAAAACTGGGAGGGCTGGCAGCACAGACATTCCTATAAAAAATCTTCAATACATGTCTTGTGCGAAAGACCTCCTAACCCCTGTGGGGCCATACTGCCGGTAGGCAGACATATAGCTAAAGGTTTTGGGGTCTCGCAGGTGGCAGACTAATAGGAGGAGGCTGCCTGACTATGGCATACCACTAAAAAATCATTATGAAATGCCTTAGGCAGTTAGCAGCCGGAATCCAGTGAACGAAGGGAAGGCCAAAAGGCATGACAAGTACAGTAGCTTAGCCACAGTGTATAGCTACTTGGCGTGGCTTTTGGGTCATGCTGTTCAACTGGATACCACTTTTCCTGATTTAATAGGGACCTTCAACTACAGGTAATTCTGAAAGTTTGAACTTGGGAGGTTACTTAGGTGGGGGTGGATCGACTTTAAGCACTACCCCGGCCGTTGTTGGTGGGGAAGTATCTATAGGCACGCATACACCATGTATTGGCCCCTGAGCGAGAGAATAGCTATATGTTATGATTGGATATGGGTTTGGTTCGGGGAACTGGAAGGCACTTTGTAGCTTTGAGGTTGGCCGGTACATTCGCGTGGACGTACATCTTTAGAAATATTGGTTATAGGATGGTATACATTGTAGTTAAGTAATTAATTTTGACTACCCCATCTAAATAAACCCCTTCTATGACCAATAGTAAAAAAGGTAATCACAAAAGCATACCGCAAGAACACTGCAAAGCCACTGAACTTTTGAATGAGTTAAATAAGCCAAAGAAAGAGAGCAAAAGCAGTAAGTGGTTTTTCTACTCTAAATTATTAGGCTCACTCTTGTTATTTGGCTCATGGATGGCAGACAACTACTATCACAAGAATTATGAAGGAGTGCGATTAGAGCAGGACTTTATGAGAGGCAATGCAGCAGCAGCAGGTAATCTAACAAACCTGTTCGAACATGAAATTAATGTCTATGAGTATCTGCTTAAAATTGATTCATCTGATCAAAATGTCAAAGCAGCTCTCGTCCATGCTTTGGAATTGTACGGAACGTATACTACCGATCAGAAAGCCTTCGCTGCCCAAATCCTTTCATTAGACGAGAAGCAATATGACAAGGAATGGAAACAAAAGCAAATGGATTCGGTTAAATGGTTTGAACATGCAATTGACTCCCTTGTAAAAATACAGAACGTTACTTTATTAAAGAATGTCAAGAATAATCTACATCGATTTCAAGCCATAGAACTCGTTGATGATATTCACATAGCTAATGCCTATAGAAATAAACTAACAGAGGAAGAAAGTAGCGCTAATTTATGGTTCCTGGCACTATATATTTTCGGCTGTTTATTGATAGCTGTTCCTGAAGTTATTAAGTTCCATACTAAAGGTAAATCAGAATCCGAATAGCTTATTCTAAGCGATAATTGAGAGCTATCCTTTTTTCCGCTTTAGAGGGCTGCACCTGGGCTATAAATGGAGAGGATATCACAAAGGCCTTTAGCAAATAAACTTGTTTTCTAACGCAATTTTACGATTGTGCTAGTTCCGATTAAAAAAACGCAAGAGTGAGTCTTTAAGGGAAACCAATCCCACTATAGAAACGCTTTTTCGCTTTATATCCCATACTACAATAGGTTCATATTGGGTCTTCTTAAGGCCTTTACTAGTGGAATAAAACCCCTTGAAGTAATAAAAAAGCTTATCGGGTAATTGCTGATAATAGACTCTATAGTCATCCGTATATCCCCTGCCTTGGGCTATTTCATCTCCGTTGTATTTATTTGTCTTACCCAAAAACCCTAACTGTCCACCCGCTTCAAATCCTAAATAAACGGCATATGTGATTTTTACGGGGCAATTCCCTGTGTTAGTAATAGGTATAGTTAATACTAAAGAATCTGCCGTGATTTTTTGTACGCTGCCTACATCCAATATTGCAACGCTAGGGATTTCCTTTGATATGGAGTCTTTTAAATAGGAGGTTACCTTCTGCTGATCTGCACTGTACTTTAGATTGTATTTTAGTAAGACTTCGGAAAATATCTTTATGCTTTCTTTATAGTTGGTATCGATTTGCTTAGCGTAGGCATGTTGCAGACTGTCGTCATGGACTTTATGTAGGGAGTCTAATAGAAAAAGCTCTCTTGCATTTTTTGCCTCAGTGGCTTTTTGATCTGCCTTAGAGGCATCGTCACGAGATTGAGTTGCCCAAATGGAAAGAATTGATAACCCTAAGAAAAATGGAATCTTGAACTGGGATTTTTTAAGGATTGTGTAATTGGAATAATCGGGAATTTTATCTAAGAAGCTTGACAAACCCAGCAATACAGAGCAGATTGTAATTGTCCAGAATGAATACATCGCATTTTATGTTAAATGGGATATGTGTGCCAAACTTTTTATAAAATGGATTAGAAGGCCCCTATTGAGTCTTTATCAGTTTCTCAATTAACTCATCCTTTTCTTTGAGTAGTCTTTCATAAAGTTCTACTATCTTGTCTATAGGATTAAAAGAGCATTTGTAGTTCTCCACATATGCGGCCGAGTCTGCATTAAAAGTATTAGCTACAATACTAATGGTGGCATCTTCGTCAAATTTTTTTATCGCATCTACAGGAACCTTGAGAGCTTTGGCTACATCCTCCAACATAGCAGGATCAATAGTTTCCTTGGCTTCCAGCAAAGAAACGGCTTGCTGAGTAATACCCAGATCAGCTGCTAACTCAGGTTGTTTCTTTCCAAGAATCTCGCGGATGCGTTTAACTGCTCTGCCTTCATGTACCTGCTTTTCTGCCATAGTAATAGGTTTGAGCTACAAGTATACAGATTTTTCCCCTTATTGTTAAACACAAGGGAGGAGATTGTCTTTTACAAGCAGTATTTGTAGGTTATCCTGAAGTCATGCTATTACTTTGGATCAATGAGCCAAAAAGTAGACCCCAAAAGAGTAGCCCAATTTAGGAAGGATAGAAAGCTCCTTCCCTATGATGATATAGTCATCGCAAAGAATATGAGGGTAGACAGGTCAAACTTTAGCAAGGTTACCAATGATGGGCCTATTACCAATGCCTTTCTAAATAAATTTTATGCTGCATTTGGGGATGAAATAAAAACGATAAAGGAATGGGTACCACCAGTTGAGCGAGGTGAGGTAGTTGTTCAGCTTAAAGCAATCGAACAGCAAGTAGAGCAAATTTTTAAAGATACAGACAAACGAATTGAACAATTGGAACAAAGAATGGAGATTCTACTTAGTGGCAACCTGGCTAAGGTGGAAAGGATTCTCTCAATGCTGTCTGATAAGAACAAAGAGTGAAACATTAACAACTAGTTAGTAAATGGGCAAGCGTGCCGATAATGATAGCCTCAGGAAGTTTCTACAGGATAGGGAGCTACTGCCATATACAGATGCTGTTATAGCAGCGAGGATGGACATGGATAGGTCTAACTTTAGTAGCTATGTCAATTGTCACCTGCCGATAACTACCTCTTTCCTAAGAAGATTCTACGCTGTATTCGGCAATGAATTAGCCAAGAAGGAGGAAACAGTTGAATCTCTACTAAGGGAACTAATAGCCATCCTGAAGCACCTGGACTCAACCCAGACTTCCATTTTTGGGCTCCTGAGTGGAAAAGCTATAAGGGATTAAAATGGTACAGTTCCCTGAGTGGAAAAAATAAGGGCAGCACCTGTATTGAAGTGCTGCCCAATTCAGGTAGAGGGGCAAACATGGCAAACTGGCAAAAATCATTCAAGTCAATAAAGTACAGCGGTTCAGCAGGATTGCCAATTTGCCAACTTTGCCAGACACCTATTCAGGTTTTTGGTATGCGCCAGCTTTGGGTTTGATTAGCATCTTTTCATTAACCCACTCTCCCAGCCAACGATCAATAGTTCTTTCCCCATGCCCAGCTTTTTTGCCTATACCGATCCCTTCAGCCCTTGAGAAGGCCAATGGAAGTTGTTGATATAGAATTTGCTTGACATGCTTGTCAGATGGCTCTGTAGCCTTGGGAAGTAATTTCATCATGAGTGTTGCATGCTCAAGATACACCTCTCCCAATTTAAGAGCCGATGTAAAGTCTTGATCTGAACAGATCAGCTGGGCTTCAGTACTTTTGTTCTCCCACCTT
>Ga0207695_10004032_pt1 | contig 20213 bp, 21 predicted proteins | sample KBSC54metaG_FD_184354 | JGI IMG/M metagenome (GOLD analysis project Ga0207695, IMG submission 184354) | Corn rhizosphere microbial communities from Kellogg Biological Station, Michigan, USA - KBS C5-4 metaG (SPAdes) (version 2) | ecosystem: Host-associated > Plants > Roots > Rhizosphere > Soil...
TCGCCATCGACTCCACCCATATCAAGGTCCACCGCTCGGCGCGGGGGTCCAAAAAAAGGGGGACGCGATCCAAGCGGTCGGCCGCTCGCGGGGCGGCCGTACGAGCAAGATACACGCGCTGGCCGACGATCTCGGCCGGCCGGTCGCCTTCACCCTGACGCCGGGCAACATCGCCGATATCAGCGTCGCCAGGGATTTGCTGGAAACTCTCGCACCGCCCAAGCGTGTGCTGGCCGACAAGGCCTATGACGCCGACCACCTCAGGGACTGGCTCAAGGCCAGGCGCGTCCAGGCCGTCATCCCCTCAAACGCCACCCGGCGCACGCCCTATCCCCTCGACAAGACCGCCTACAAACGGCGCAACCTCATCGAGAGAATGTTCTGCCGCCTCAAGGACTGGAGACGCATCGCTACGCGCTACGACCGCACCGCTAGGAACTTCCTCTCAGCCGTCGCGCTCGCTGCAACCCTCAGCTTCTGGGCCAGATAATTGAGTCATCAACCTAGTCGCCGAGCTCGATCCAGGCCGGCGCGTGGTCGCTGGCCTTTTCGCGTCCGCGGTAGGCCTTGTCGACGCCGGCGGCCGTCAGCCGCGGGGCGAGGCTGGGGCTCAGGAGCAGGTGGTCGATGCGCAGGCCCGCGTCGCGGGCGTAGGCGTTCCGGAAGTAGTCCCAGAAGGTGTAGATCCGCTCGCCCGGGTGCAGGTGGCGCAGGGCGTCGGTCCAGCCCTGGGCCACCAGGTCGGCGTAGGCGGCGCGGACCTCCGGACGGAAGAGGGCGTCGTCCACCCAGCGCTCGGGCTTGTAGACGTCGAGGTCGGTGGGCATGACGTTGTAGTCGCCGGCCAGGACGACCGGCGCGCCGCTGTCGATGAGCGCCCGGGCGCGCGCGGCCAGGCGGTCGAACCAGCGCAGCTTGAAGTCGAACTTGGGACCCGGCGCGGGATTGCCGTTGGGCAGGTAGAGGCAGCCCACGACGATCCCGCCCACGGCCGCCTCGAGGTAGCGGCTCTGGACGTCGTCGGGGTCGCCCGGCAGGCCGCGACGGGTCTCGATCGGCTGGGCGCCGCGGGCCAGGATGGCGACGCCGTTCCAGCTCTTCTGGCCATGCCACAGGGCGCCGTAGCCGGCGCGCTCGATGTCGGCGATCGGGAAGCGGTCCTGCGGGGCCTTGAGCTCCTGCAGGCAGGCGACGTCGGGGCGGCGCTCGTCCAGCCATTCCAGCAGGCGCGGCAGGCGGCCGTTGACGCCGTTGACGTTGAAGGTGGCGATCCTCACGGGGCAGGTACGCGCGAGGGAACGATCGCGTTGCAAGCGGATTCTTGCGCCGAAAGGAGACCCGCCATGACCGACCGCGAACTCATCGAACCGAACAAGGGCGACAAGCGCTACGTCCGCCGCGACGACCAGGGCCAGTTCACCGACGACCAGACCGACGTCGGGCGCTCCTTGGCCGCCGACCGGCGCCAGCATTCCAAGACCCCGGCCAAGAAGGGCCAGGGCGACCGCGGCGACCGACAGGGCTGACCGGGCTCAGGCGCCGGCGGGCTCCTGCCGCAGGATGGCGAGCAGGCCGTCGATGGAATAGGGCTTCTGCAGCAGCGGGAAGCCGTGGTCGCCCTCCTCGACGATCACATGGCTGTAGCCGCTGGTCAGGATGACCTCCAGGTGCGGCCAGCGGGCGTTGATCTGGTGGCCCAGCTCGATGCCGCTCAGGCCCGGCATGACCACGTCGGAGAACACCACGTCGAAGTCGCCGGCCCGGGTCGACAGGATGTCCAGCGCGGCCTGGGCGTCGCCGACCCAGGTGATCTGCTGGCCGAGCTCGGCCAGGAGGTCGTGGGCGAAGGCGCCGACGCCGGCGTTGTCCTCGACCAGCAGGATGCGGCGCGAGGGCATCGGGCCGAAGGCCGCCGGCGGGGGCTCGGCCTCGACCTCGGCCTTGGGGCGGGCGCCGGCGCGCGGCAGGTAGAGGGTGAAGGTGGTGCCGACGCCCTCCTGGCTGACCACGTCGATCTCGCCGTTGGACTGCTTGGCGAAGCCGTAGACCTGGCTGAGCCCCAGGCCCGTGCCCTTGTCGATGGCCTTGGTGGTGAAGAAGGGCTCGAACACCCGCAGCAGGGTGTCGTCCGACATGCCCGTGCCGGTGTCGGAGATCGCCACCGTGACGAAGTCGCCGTTCGCCGCGGCGTGGCCGCGGATCGCCGGCACGCCCGTGGCGGCCCCGCAGGCGACGGTGATGGCGCCGCCGCGGGGCATGGCGTCGCGGGCGTTGATGATCATGTTGAGGATCGCCGTCTCGAACTGGCTGGGGTCGGCCTCGACCAGCTGGACGGCCTCGGGGACCTTCAGCTCGAACTCCACCGCCGCGCCCAGGGTGGCGTCGACGATCTGCTGCAGGCCGCGCAGCCGCGCGCCCAGGTCGAACACCTCAGGCTTCAGGGGCTGGCGCCGGGCGAAGGCCAGGAGCTGGCTGGTGAGCGCCGCGGCCCGCTCGGCGGTGGCGGCGATGGCGTCGACGTAGCGGGTCCGCTTCTCCTCGCTGAGGTCGGGCCGGCGCAGGAAGTCCGCCGAGGCCCTGATCACGGTGAGCAGGTTGTTGAAGTCGTGGGCCACGCCCCCGGTCAGCCGGCCGATGGCCTCCATCTTCTGGGCCTGCACCAGGGCCTCGCGCGCCCGGTCGATCTCGGCCTGGGCGCGGCGTTTCTCGGTGACGTCGCGGGTCACCTTGGCGAAGCCGAGCAGCCGGCCCGTCTCGTCGCGGATCGGGTCGATCACCACATTGGCCCAGAACCGCTCGCCGTTCTTGCGCACCCGCTGGGCCTCGCCCTCGAAGCGGCCTTCGCGCAGCGCCGTCGCCAGCGCCCGGGCCGGCGCGCCGGCGGCGCGGTCCTCGGGGGTGTAGAACACCGAGAAGTGCCGCCCGACGATCTCGCCGGCCTTGTAGCCCTTGATCGCCTCGGCGCCGGCGTTCCAGTTGGTGATGTTCCCGTCCGGATCCAGCATGTAGATGGCGTAGTCGTGGACGCCCTGGACCAGCAGCCGGAAGCGCTGCTCGCTCTCGTAGAGCGCCTGGTCCACCGCGCGGCGGTCGGAGACGTCGCGGGTGATCTTGGCGTAGCCGATCAGGACGCCGTCCTCGGCGATGACCGGGTCGATGACCACGTGGGTCCAGAAGCGCGTGCCGTCCTTGCGCACGCGCCAGCCCTCGGTCTCGAAGCGGCCCTCCGAGGCCGCGGTGGCCAGCGCCCGGGCGGGCTGGCCCGCGGCCCGGTCCTCGGGCGTGTAGAAGACCGAGAAGTGCTGCCCGATGATCTCCTCGGGGGTGTAGCCCTTGAAGAGCTGGGCGCCGGTGTTCCAGGTGGCGATCCGGCCGTCCGCGTCGAGCAGGTAGATCGCGTAGTCCTTCACCGCGTCGATCAGCAGTTCGAAGCGCTGGGCCTGGTCCAGGTCGTTCAGTTGATGGGATTTCAAGGTCGTGGGCGTCCAGGCGTTCTGCGAAGCCCGTCGCTGCGCGCGATCGCGCTGCGAAAGCCGGTTACGACGAACTCTCGGCAATCTCGCACGTCGGGAACCGGGTTTCCAGCCGGGGCCCTAGGCGAACGGCCGCCCGGCGGACTATGCAGGCGGGAGCCAGCCGCGAGGGGAGCCTTGAAGTGACACGCCGCATCCTGACCTGCGCCACGATGAGCGTCCTGGCCCTGGGCGCCTGCCTGGCGCTGGCCGGCTGCGACAAGGCCAAGCCGCGCCACCCGCCGCCCGACCCCTTCGCCCAGCCCCAGCCCGCGCCGCCGCCGGCGAGCCCCGCGCCGACGCCCGCCGCGCATTGAAAATCCGCCGCCTGGTTCCCAAATAGACCTTGTCCGGTCGAGCCGCGCCGCTCTTGGGCGGCCCGGCCGGAGAGTCGCTTTCGACAAGGACTCTTTGGATGAACAGGTCGGTTCTCTTCGACAGCCCCTTTCTCCTGGGCTTCGAGCATACGCGCAGTCTGATCGAGCGCGCCGCCAAGGCGGCCGCCGAGAGCTATCCCCCCTACAATGTGGAGGATCGCGGCTGTGGCGGCATCCGCATCAGCCTGGCCGTCGCGGGCTTCTCGCCCGACCAGCTGGAGGTGAGTGTCGAGGACCGGCAGCTGACCATCGTCGGCCGGCGCGAAGACGGCGCCGGACGCCCCGGTGACACAGGGAGGGGGGACGCCTTCCTGCACCGCGGGATCGCCGCGCGGGGGTTCATCCGCAGCTTCGTCCTGGCCGACGGCATGGTCGTGGAAGAGGCGAGCCTCGAACACGGCCTGTTGCACATAGATCTGGCCAGGCCCGAGCCGGAAAAACGGGTGGTCAAGGTGCCCATCCGCACCCGGCCCTGAGGTCAGGTTAAGTAACATAAAGGAGACGGTCGGATGTCCGTCGTCTCGTCAATCGAACGGCCGGCTGAACTTAGCGACCGTTCGGAGCGTTGAGTTTTACGGAGGTGGTCATGATGACGCCTATTCTAACGACTGAAGCTTTCGCGGCGCTGGGCGCCCCCAACCTTGTCTACGTGCGCCCGGTGAGCGCGGCCGAGATCCTGGCCAGCGTGCCGTCCGCGCAGGTGCAGGGCTTCGAGCTTTCCCCTGACCAGACCCTCTATGCGGTCCACCGCGCCGACGGCGAACGCCTGGCGGTGCTGACCGACCGCGACTCCGCCGTCGCTGCGGCCCTGGCCCACGAACTGGCCCCGGTGTCGGTGCACTGACTTCCAAAAAAATCAGTGATCATCCCTCCCCGTTCCGGGGAGGGTGTCGAGCGAAGCGAGACGGGTGGGGAAGCGCGGGCCAGCGTGCCGAGTCGGCGCCTGAACGCGGTCCCCCCACCCTGGCGGCTTCGCCGCCTGTCCCTCCCCTAAAGAGGAGGGATGGGTTCAAGTTCTGACTCGGCTCTCCGGCCCACACGTCCCCACCCGTCTCGGCTTCGCCTCGCCACCCTGCCCATAAAGGGGAGGGAAAACAGGTTACGCCGCCGAGGAGCGGGTGACGGGGTCCTGCACCAGGAGGGCGTGGATGGCGTCGGCGGTGCGGGCCTGGCGCAGTTGCTGGCGCAGGTCCGACTGGCGCAGGATCCGCGACACGCGGGCCAGCGCCCGCAGGTGCTCCACCCCGACCGAGTCCTTGGGCGCGAAGAGGGCGAAGATCAGGTCGACGGGCTGGTCGTCCACCGCCTCGAACTCCACCGCATGGTCCAGGCGCACGAACACGCCGCGCAGGCGGGTCAGGCCCTCCAGGCGCGCGTGCGGGGCGGCCACGCCGTGGCCCACACCGGTCGAGCCGGCCTGCTCTCGCTCGGTCAGCGCGTCGAGCACGTCGCCGGCGTCGAGGCCGAAATTGCGCGCGGCGATCTCGGCGATCACCGCCAGGGCCTGGCGTTTGTTGGCGGCGCTGACGCGGAGCGCGATCGCATTGCGATCGAGAAGTTCGCCGATCTGCATCTTGTCTCTAAGAAGCTCGCACTGATCCCGGCCCGTCCCCCTGACGGACCGCCTTTAGACGATGGCTTGAAGCGCGCTCAAGCCGCCGCGGTTCCACCGCCGGCGACCCCGTTCACACTGGCCCCGTTGGCCTTGGTGCGCTCGGGATCGATCCAGCCGATGTTGCCGTCGGGCCGGCGATATACCACGGACAATCCGCCGTGCGCGGCGTTTCGGAACACGATTGTTTGAGATTCGGTCAGGTCGAGCTCCATGACCGCCATGGAAACGGTCATCGTCCCGATCTGCGTCTCGGTCTCGGCGATCACCAGCGGCTCCGGGAAGCCCTGGATCTCGCCGCTGAGGTCCTCGTCGTCCGCGAGATCGTCGTCGGGCGCGGCCAGCACATAGTAGGCGGCGGTCTCGGCCTGGCGGGCCATGGCCTGGGGATGGTGGTCCTTCAGCCGGTTCTTGTAGCGGCGGATGCGCTTTTCCATCTTCGTGCTGGCCGCATCGAAGGCCAGATGCGCGTCGCCGCCCACGCCGTGGGTGGTGAGCTGCTGGCCAGACGCCAGCGTCACGGCGCAGTCGACCCGGAAGGCATGGCCTTCCCGGCTGACCACCACGTCGGCGCCGCCGCCGTCGCGATCGAAGTATTTGCCAATGCTTGTGGAGAGTTCGTCGGAGACCCGCGAGCGCAGGGCCTCGCCAACGTCGACATGTTTGCCGGTGACTTGGACTTGCATGAAAAGATCAACGCGCCGGCTGTCGGAAGGTGTCAATCAAACTGCACGTGTTTTGGGCCCTTCCCTTCCCGCTGCGCGGGAAGGGGGGACCGTACGCCGACCCCGGCGGAGCCGGGGGAAGAGCGGATGGTGGGAAGGGCAAGCGGCAGGCGCAGCGCTTGTTTCGCGCCCAATGGCTCAGAGCCTGGGGCCCGCCCTCTCCACCACGCCCTCTGCGGGGCGCGGTCCCCCTCTCCCGCTACGCGGGAAAGGAAGGGCGTCAGGCGTTTTCCTTGAGGCGGCGGCGGCGCTCCACCGAGGAGGGGATGCGCATGGCCTCGCGGTACTTGGCGACCGTGCGCCGGGCGATGTCGACGCCGGCTTCCTTGAGGATGTCGACGATGGAGTCGTCGGAATGGACGTCGCGCTCGGCCCGCTCGGCGTCGATCAGCTGGCGGATCTTGTGGCGCACGCTTTCGGCCGAATGCGCCTCGCCACCCTCGCTCGACTGGATCGCCGAGGTGAAGAAGAACTTCATCTCGAAGACGCCGCGTGGGGTGGCCAGGTACTTGTTGGAGGTGACCCGGCTGACGGTGGACTCGTGCATGCCGATGGCGTCGGCGACGGTCTTCAGGTTGAGCGGCCGCAGGTGCTCGACCCCGAAGGCCAGGAAGGCGTCCTGCTGGCGGACGATCTCGGAGGAGACCTTGAGGATGGTCTTGGCGCGCTGGTCGAGGCTCTTGACCAGCCAGCTCGCCTGGGCCGCGCAGTCGGAGACGAAGGTCTTCTCCTGGTCGGTGCGGGCGCTGGCGCTGACGCGGGCGTGGTAGCGCTGGTCGACCAGGAGGCGCGGCAGGGTCTCGGAATTCAGCTCGACGTGCCACAGGCCGCCCAGGCCTTCGCGGACATAGACGTCGGGCACCACGGTCTGGGCCGGTTCGCCGCCGAAGGCCGCGCCCGGGCGCGGCGTGAGCGCGCGCAGCTCGGCGACCATCTCGCGAAGGTCCTCGTCGTCGACGCCGCAGGCGCGCTTCAGGGCGGCCATGTCGTGCTTGGCGAGCAGCGGCAGGTTGTCGAGCAGGGCGGCCATGGCCGGGTCGTAGCGGTTGCGGTCCTTGAGCTGGATCGCCAGGCACTCGGCGACGCTGCGGGCGCAGACGCCGACCGGCTCGAAGCCCTGCAGGACGGCCAGGACGCGCTCCAGCAGGTCCTCGCCGCAGCCCAGGCGATCGGCGATCTCGGCCAGTTCGGCGCGCAGGTAGCCGCCCTCGTCGACCGAGTCGATCAGGACGGCGGCGGCGGCGGCCTCGGGGCCCTTGAGGCCCGAGGCGGAAAGCTGGTCGTGAAGGTGTTCGTTGAGGGTCTTCTCGCGCTGCTGGGCGCCTTCCAGGCCCTCGCCGTCGCCTTCGAAGGCGCCGCCGCGGCCGGCCTTGGACCAGTCGATCGAGGCGCCGGCCTCGGCCGCGCCCATGTCGGCCTGGGCGTCGCCGGTGACCCGCTCGCCGGGCGAGGCCTCGTCGTGCGAGGTGTCCAGCTCGGCGCGGGCGCCGGCGTCGTCCATCCGGTCGGTGGAGGTGTCGGCGGCGGCCTCGGGCAGGGCCTCGGCGTCCGGCTCGGCGTCGCGCTCGTCGCGGGCCAGCAGCGGATTGCGCTCCAGCTCGGCGTCGACGAAGGCCTCCAGTTCGAGATTCGACAACTGCAGCAGCTTGATCGCCTGCTGCAGCTGCGGCGTGATGACCAGCCCCTGGCCCTGCCGAATCTCAAGTCGCGCGCTGAGCGCCAAAGGAAAGCCCCCGTACTGGCCTGTTTCTTGCTGGGAACCTTAACGGGCCGATCGCCACCGATTAGTTAATGGCGCCGCGATCGCCGCCTCTCCCTAGAGCGGCTACCTCCCCCGCGCAGCGGCGGGAGGGGGACCGCTCGCCGTAGAGCGAGTGGTGGAGGGGGCGAACCCCATTCGCGGAGTCTGCGACAGCCAAGTCCGTCCGCCGCGCCTGAAGCTTGCCCCCTCCACCATCGGCTCCTCGCTGTGCTCGGCCGACGGTCCCCCTCCCGCCATTGCCGCCGCAATGGGGGAGGTAGGCGCGATGATGGGGAGGTAGGCGCCCGGGGGGGCGGCGCCCTATGCTGTCAGCACACTGGCAGGATGGGCCCATGCGACGCGCCGACCGGCTGTTCCAGATCATCCAGGTGCTGAGACGCACGCGCCGGCCGGTCACCGCCGACGCCATGGCCGCGGAGCTGGAGACCTCCAAGCGCACCATCTACCGCGACATCGCCGACCTGATGAGCCAGCGGGTGCCGATCCGCGGCGAGGCGGGGGTGGGCTATGTGCTGGACGGCGGCTACGACCTGCCGCCGCTGATGCTGACGCCGGACGAGATCGAGGCCGCGGTGCTGGGGGCCCAGTGGGTGGCCGGGCGCGGCGACCCGGCGCTGGCCCGCGCGGCGCTCGACCTGATCGCCAAGATCGGCGCCGCCGTGCCCGAGCGCCTGCGCCCCTACGCCCTGGAGCCCGCGACCCGCGCCTCGCCGCGCTGGAACGTGGCGCCGGACGGGCTGGACATGGCCCAGGTGCGCCACGCCATCCGCGGGGGCCGGAAGATCGCGCTCAGCTACCGCGACGAGCAGGACCGGGTGAGCCAGCGCACCGTCTGGCCCTTCGCCGTCGGCTATCACGAGACGGTGCGGCTGGTGATCGCCTGGTGCGAACTCAGGACCGATTTCCGCAGCTTCCGCACCGACCGGGTGACCGCCGCGGAGTTCCTCGAGGCGCGCTACCCGGAGCGGCCCGCGACCCTGCGCGCACGTTGGCGCAGGCTGATGACCGAGAAGATGGCCGAGATGGGCCATGCGCATCCGGGCGAGACGGTCTGAGGGGGAGCTCTGCCGGGTCCACCGCCCGGGTGGTCGTGGCCGCCGGCGCCGCCCTCTCCCAACCTCTCCCGCGATGCTCCGGATCCGGCAGAGGCGCGGGTCAGGCTGTCGGTGTGGTTCCGGCGCGCATCTTCCAGATGCCGCCGGCCTTCTCTCTCATGGAGGATGCCAGCCTTGGGGCTGACAGGCCTCGATAGGTGAAACGCCGCGAGTGTGACCATGTGGACCGGCCCCGCGCAGTCCCGCGGGCGGCGACGTTCCCCGGGGAGTTCAACGGCTTGTCTGCGCAGGAAGCGGCTTCCCTGGTGTGGCGGCCGGAGCATCTGAGGCTGGCGATCGACGCCGCCAGCGTCGCGCTCTGGTCGTGGCAGGTCGATACCGACCGTTTCACCATGGACGAGCGGGCCTTCGACCTATGGGGTTTGCCCTGGTCGAGGGAGGTCGCCTTCGAGGAGCTGTCCGCCCACATCCACCCCGCCGACCGCGATCGGGTGCGCGCGGCCTTCACGGCGACCCGTTCGGTCGCCGGCTCCTACGAGATCGATTTCCGGATTATGCTTGGCGACGACGTGCGCTGGATCTCGGCGCGCGGCCAGGGGGCGGACGAGGGCATCGTCGACCGGGTGCTGTTCGGGATCTTCCTGGACGTGACCGGGCGCAAGCAGGCCGAGGAAGGCCACGAGCTGCTGGCCGGCGAGATGAGCCATCGGGTCAAGAACCTGCTGGCCATCGCCGCGGGCCTGACGCGCATCACCTCGCAATCCACCACCACGATCGCCGACATGGCCCAGGTGCTGACCGAGCGCCTGACGGCGCTGGGCCGGGCCCATGACCTGGTCCGCCCCCTGCCGGGCCACGAAGGCAAGGCGGCGCTGCTGGGCGACCTGTTCGCGGTCCTGCTCGCCCCCTACGACGATCCCGGCGCCTTCGCCGGCCGCATCCGGGTGGCGGTGCCGCGGATGGGGATCGGGGAGAAGACCGCCACGACGCTGGCCCTGGTGATCCACGAGATGGCGACCAATTCCGTCAAGCACGGCGCCTTGTCGTGCGAATGCGGGATCCTGGACATCTCCAGCACGACCGAGGACGAGGACGTGCTGGTGATCTGGGCCGAAACCGGCGGTCCGGAGATCGCCGGGCCTCCGGAGATGCAGGGATTCGGCAGCAAGCTGATCTCGCGCAGCATCGCCCACGACCTGGACGGCCGGCTGTCCTACGACTGGCAGGTAACTGGCCTGGTCGCCACGCTGCGGATGAAGAAGGACCGGCTGTCGGCCTAGGGGCGGCGCGCGAGCGCGCCAGTCGGCCGTTCGCCGTCAGCCCGAACGAGCCGCCGCATCGGATGGCGGATCTCATGGTCGCCCCAGGCATCTTCCAGATGCCGCCGGGCCTTGGTTCTCATGGATGATGCGAGCCTTGGGGCCATGAGATTTAAGCCGCGGACCGCCGGGCCCACGACTCTCTCCACAGCGCACCGCCCTCAGGCGAAGGTGTCGCCCAGGTAGACACGGCGGACTTCGGGGTCGTCGACGATCTCGTCGGGGCGTCCCTCGAACAGCACCTCGCCGGCGTGGATGATCGAGGCGCGGTCGATGATGTCGAGGGTCTCGCGGACGTTGTGGTCGGTGATCAGGATGCCGATGCCGCGCTTCTTCAGGTAGGCGATCACCTCGCGGATGTCGGCGATGGCCAGGGGGTCGATGCCGGCGAAGGGCTCGTCCAGCAGCATGAAGGAGGGCTCGGAGGCCAGCGCGCGGGCGATCTCCACGCGGCGGCGCTCGCCGCCGGAGAGCGAGATGGCGGGTGCGTTGCGCAGGTGCTCGATGTGCAGCTCTTCCAGCAGCTCGGTGACCATGGCCCGCGCGCGCTTCTTGTCGCGCTCGCGCAGCTCGACCACCGCCATGACGTTCTCGCCCACGCTCATGCCGCGGAAGATCGAGGTCTCCTGCGGCAGGTAGCCGACCCCCATGCGCGCGCGCTGGTACATGGGCTGGGCGGTGATGTTCTCGCCGTCGAGGAAGATGGCGCCATAGTCCACCGGGATCAGGCCGGTGATCATGTAGAAGCAGGTGGTCTTGCCGGCGCCGTTGGGGCCCAGCAGACCTGCGACCTCCCCGCGCGCCAGGCGCAGGGACACGCCCTTGACCACCGGGCGGCCGCGGAACGACTTGCCGATATTGTCGACCACCAGGCCTTCGCCGACGACGCCCTCGCCGGTCGGCCTCTGGGGCGTGTCGAAGCGTTCCACCTTCAAGCGGTCACCTGTCGCGGACGTCGCCTGGATGGGCGGCGGCTCACTTGGAGGTCTTCTTCTTGGCGGGCGCGGGGTTGTCGCCGGCGGCCGGGGCGGCCTGGTCCTGCGCGTCCTTGGGATAGAAGACCCCGCGGGGCCGGTTCTTGCTGTTCGGGCCCTTGCCGCCGCCCTCCACGTGACCTTCGCCGGTCTGGGTGTTGTAGACCATCTTGCTGCCGCGCATGACGTTCTTGCCGTCGACCGCGGTCACGTCGCCGGTGACGGTGATGGTCGTGCTGGCCGCGTCGTAGAAGCCGTTGTCGCCATGGACGCGCCGGCCGTCGGCGGACACGTAGTAGACCGAGCCCTTGGCCTCCAGGCTGGTCATGTCCCCGCAGGAGCCGGTCGAGGCGCCGGCGGCCGAGGCGGCGCCCTTGGCCTTCTTTTCGAGGTGGGCGATCATGGTGTCGGCGCGCAGGCGCGAGGTGTCCTGCAGGGCCTCGGCCGAGCCGGCGTAGATCACCGTGCACTCGGCGTTGCGCATCTCGGCATGGTCGGCGGAGACATCCCACGGCGCCTTGGAATGGGGGTTCAACTGAGCCGACGCAGGCTGGGCCGCGAGCCCCGCCGCCGCCGCCAGCGCCGCCATTGCGATCACGCTCTTCATGGACAGCCTAAGCCTCACTTCGGTTGCAGGCGCGAACGCACGGCGCCGTTGAAGACCATGACCGCGCCCTTGTCATAGACGCCATAGGACTTTGCACGGATTTCTCCAAGCGACCCCAGCCCCTGAACCGGGCCTGAACCGACCAGTTCGCCGGTCTTGGTGTCGAAGATCGACTGGGCGGTGTCGAAGGCGCCGCGGGCCCCGGAGAGGCGCACGCCGCCCGAGACCTCCAGCTTGCCGGTGTCCTCGTGGAAGACGCCCTTGGAGGCGACGATGTGCAGCGGATCGGGGCCGTCCTCGTCGAGCACCAGGGCCGGCTTGTCGAGGAAGACGCGGTTGTAGTCGGTGGGATCGCGGGTGGCGTCGAGCGAGGTGAGGATGAACGGCCGCCCGCGGGTGTCGCGGCCGACGAAGTGGGGGTTCACCAGGCGGATCGGGTCGCTGGCCGAGCCGCTCACCGCCGGCTGGGAGGTGAGCGTGCTCATGGCCACGAAGCCGGCCAGGCCCGCGAGGATCGCCCCGATCAGCGTCGGCAGCGCGATCCGCAGCGCCCGGATGAACCGCGAGCGGCGCCGCCAGCGCTGGATCGAGGTCCGCGGCGCGCCGCCGCCGGTGGGCCCGCCTGGAAACGACATGTCTGGGGCGAGCGTCATGCGGGTCAGCTGTGGGCGAAGATGTCGGTGTCTTCCCAGCCGGCGGCGTCCAGCAGGGCGCGGTGCGGCAGGAATTCGAAACAGGCGCGGGCGAGACCGTCGCGGCCTTCGCGGACCAGCATCTCGTCGAGCCGGTCGCGCAGCGCGTGCAGGTGCAGCACGTCGGAGGCGGCGTAGGCGACCTGCTCCTCGCTGAGGCGGGCCGCGCCCCAGTCGGAACTCTGCTGGGCCTTGGAAAGGTCGACGCCGATCAGCTCCTTGGCGACGTCCTTGAGGCCATGGCGGTCGGTGTAGGTCCGCGCCAGCTTCGAGGCGATCTTGGTGCAGTAGACGGGGGCGGTCACCACCCTAAGGTGGCGCCAGAACATGGCGATATCGAAGCGGCCGAAATGGAAGATCTTGATCACCGCCGGGTCGGTGAGCAGGGCCTTGAGGTTGGGCGCGTCGTAGGTTTCGCGGTCGAGCTGCACCACGTGGGCTTCGCCGTTCCCGTCGGAGAGCTGCACGACGCAGAGCGGGTCGCGGCCCAGGCGCAGGCCCATGGTCTCCGAATCGACGGCCACGGCGGACGCGCCGGCCAACGCGCCGGCCGGCAGGTCGCCCTCGTGCAGGAAGGTGGTCACCTTTTTCACGCCGCTCCGCCAGTCATCCCAGCCTCCATATAGAGAGTCCGGGGGCGCCTGGGTAAGGGGCGCCTTCGTCCATCATACCGATGCCGCCCGCCCGCGGACGCCTTCGTCGGCCGGAATCGCGCGCAGCCACAGCGCAGTCACAGCACGTTCTAGTTGTTTTCCTGAAGTTTATCCAACCCAGAGGGGGCGCGGGTCGGTTGATTGCAGCACAGCTTGATCTGCATCAATCCACTGTCCGGCGACAGGGTGCAGGTGGGCGGCCGTACAGCATCCGGAATGGAGCGTTGGCGACTTAGAAGGAACAGGGTCTTGATGAGATTTGGAACGACGCTCCTCGCGGGCGCTTCGGCAGCCGCACTCTTGGCGAGCGCGGGATCCGCGGCGGCGGCGATCACGCTCGCGACCGGCCAGTTCGGCGGCGTCGGCGTTCACGCCGATCCTGGGCTTAGCGCCTCGACGGTCAGCGGCACGGTCGGCGGCGATGTCGTCACCCTGTCGACCACGGGCGACCAGCTGCACACCAGCGGCGGCGGAGAGTCCGACTTCGACGCCGTGGACGGCGCGATGGACGATCTGTCCGTGGCCTTTACCGGAGCCTATGACGCGGTCACGTTCAACCTCAGCCCGCCCAACGGCGCGACCTCGACCATGCACCTGGAGGTCAACGGCGGCGCGTTCAGCTTCGACGTGCCCAGCCTGGCGATCGTCGACCCGCTCGGCAATGGCCAGAACAAGTTCGTCCTGTCCGCGACGGGCGGGGACGCGATTCACACCCTCGACTTCACCTTCGATCCCGGCGTGGCGCACATCCAGCAGATCCGCGTCGGCAACCTGGTCGCCGGCGGCGTGCCGGAGCCGGCGACCTGGGCCATGATGATCGTGGGCTTCGGCGGGATCGGCGGCCTGTTGCGCAGGTCCCGCGGACGAGCCGCGCTCGCGGCCTGATCCCCTCGCAACGGCGAAGAGACCGCAGCCCCGGCCCCTGGAGGGGCCGGGGTTTCTGTCGTCGGCTTACGAAGACACCTGGCGCGGTCCACGTCGAGAGACGCCGCCGCGTCGAACAGCGGTGGCGCCCGGTAGCGCGTCATCCTTCACAACGGTGGTGCCCAGGAAAGGACTCGAACCTTCACGGCCGTTAAGCCACTGGCACCTGAAGCCAGCGCGTCTACCAATTCCGCCACCTGGGCCCGATCCGTCGGATCGCGCGAGCCGGCTTCCTTAAAGCCCCGCCCTGCGCCGGTCAACGGTCGAGGCTCCACCGCCCCCGCGAAGCGGCGATGGGGGAGGTAGGCGATGATTGCAGCGCGGGGCGGCATCGTCTATCGGCAGGGCCATGCAGAACCTCGTCACCGTCTTCGGCGGATCCGGTTTCATCGGGGCGCAGGCCGTGCGCCAGCTCGCCAAGGCCGGCTGGCGGATCCGGGTGGCGGTGCGCAACCCGGCCAAGGCCTACGCCATGCGGCTGCACGGCGACGTGGGCCAGATCGACATCGTCCAGGCCAATATCCGCAACGCCCCGTCCCTGCGCCGGGCGCTCGTGGGCGCGAGCGCGTCGGTCAACCTGGTGGGCGTGCTGCGCGAGAGCGGGCGGCAGGGCTTCCAGGCGCTGCAGGCGATGGGCGCGCGCAACGTCGCCGAGGCGGCCAGGGCCGAGGGCGTGGGGCGCATGGTGCAGATGTCGGCCATCGGCGCCGACGCCGCGTCGGAGTCGAAATACGCGAGGACCAAGGCCGAGGGCGAGGCCGCGGTGCGCGAGGTCCATCCGGGCGCCGTGATCGTCCGGCCGTCCATCGTCTTCGGGCCGGAGGACGACTTCTTCAACCGCTTCGCGGCCATGGCCCAGGTGAGCCCCGCGCTGCCGCTGATCGGCGGCGGGACGACCCGCTTCCAGCCGGTCTATGTGGGCGACGTGGCCAAGGCGATCGCCCGGGTGGCCGCGGCGCCGGAGGCGGCCGGCCAGACCTATGAGCTCGCCGGCCCGGCGGTGCTCAGCTTCCGGGAGCTCATGGAGCTGATGCTGGCCGAGATCGGCAAGCGCCGGTTCCTGGCGCCGGTGCCCTGGCCGGCGGCCGCCCTGCTTGGCGCCCTGGGCGACATGGCCGGCGCCGTGATCGCCCCGCCGATCACCGCCGACCAGGTGATCCTGCTGAAGACCGACAATGTGGCCAGCGGCGCCTGGCCGGGCCTGGCGGAGCTGGGGATCACGCCCACGACGCTGGAGTCGGTGCTGCCGAGCTATCTCTACCGCTACCGCAAGGGCGGCCAGTACGCCGACCAGGAAGACCGCGAGCTGGCGGCGGTCTAAGGCGCCTCCAAAAGCCCAGAGAACACTGGTATAGGTCCGGACAAGACGGGGGTCCGGACATGAGCGAAATCATCGGCGACTGGCCGCGCAAGACGCGCGAGCTGCAGAACCACCACATGGACTCCACCCTGTGGGACGACTTCCCGTTCCGCGACGACGACGTGGTGGTGGGCACCTACGCCAAGTCCGGCACCACCTGGACCCAGCAGATCGTCGGCCAGCTGATCCACCAGGGCGATCCGGAGATCGCCATCGGCGAGATCTCGCCGTGGTGGGACATGCGCATCGTGCCCCCGGAGGTGCGCGCCAGCGTGCTGGCCCAGCCGCACCGGCGCGTGGTCAAGACCCACCTGCCGGCCGACGCCCTGGTGATGTCGCCCAAGGCCCGGTACCTCTATGTGGCCCGCGACGGCCGCGACGTGATCTGGAGCCTGCACAACCACCACTCCAACCACTCGGAGCTGGCGTTCCAGCTGCTCAACGAGACGCCCGGGCGGGTCGGGCCGCCGCTGCCCAAGGCCGACCCGGACATCCGCCGCTATTTCAGGACCTGGCTGGAGAACGACGGGGCGCCCTACTGGTCGTTCTGGGAGAATGTCGCGACCTGGTGGGCGCTGCGCGAGGCGCCCAACGTCAAGCTGGTCCACTTCGCCAACCTGAAGGCCGACCTGGCGGGCCAGATGCGCGACATCGCCGACTTCCTCGAGGTCGACATCCCCGAGGCCAGGTGGCCGACGCTCGTGGAGCACTGCACCTTCGACTACATGAAGGCCCATCCGGAACGCTCGGCGCCGGGCGGCGGCGTCTTCTGGGAGGGTGGCGCCGACACCTTCATCCACAAGGGCGTCAACGGCCGCTGGCGCGAGGTGCTCTCGCCCGCCGAGAGCCTGGCCTACGAGGCGACGGCGCACGACCGGCTGGGCGCCGACTGCGCCCGCTGGCTGGCGACCGGCGAGGGGCTTTAGCCGGCCATCAGCAGCGCCAGGCCGACGCCGCCGATCAGGATGCGCAGCCAGCCGAACGGGGCGTAGCCGCGCTTGGTGACCAGGGTCAGCATGCCGCGGATCACCACGAAGGCCACGATGAACGAGACCACGAAGCCCACGGCCACCAGCTCGATGTGGCTGGTGTTGGCCAGCGCCTGACGGTTCTTCCAGGCGTCGACGGTGAAGGCGCCGGCCATCACCGGGATGGCCAGCAGGAAGGAGAATTCCGCGGCGACGCGCTTTTCCACCCCCATCAGCATGGCGCCGACGATGGTGGCGCCGGAGCGGGAAACTCCCGGAAGCAGGGCCAGGCACTGGAAGAGGCCGATGGCCAGGCAGGTGCCCAGCGGCAGCGCCATGGCGTCCTTGCGGGTCGGATAGGGGGCGAACCGGTCGATCAGCAGGAGGACGACGCCGCCGGCGATCAGCGAGATGCAGATCAGCCGCGGGCTCTCGAACAGCACCTGCTTGATGGTGTCGTGCAGCAGCAGGCCGGCGATGGCGGCCGGTATGAAGGCCACCAGCAGGCCGAGCGCGAAGTTGCGCGCCCGGGGCTGGCTGGGGATCAGCAGCGCGATGGTCCACAGCCGGCGGAAATAGATCACCACCACGGCCATGATCGCGCCGAGCTGGATCAGCACGGCGAAGGTGTCCCAGAAGGGGTCCTTCAGGCCCATGGCCAGCTTGGTCAGCAGCAGCATGCCGGTGGAGGAGACCGGGATGAATTCAGTCAGGCCCTCGACGAGGCCCAGGATGATCGCATGAATCCAGTCAGACATCGGGTCCCCCGCTGAGCCGCGGCGTTCAGGAATGCGGAACTATGGTGAAGAAGGCGTTTATCGCCTTTCCCCTCTCGCCCCCTCGAATGTCGCCGTATATCCCTGTCCGCCGACTGTGATGAGCAAAGATGCTCCGGGATTGAGCGCATGAGTTCGGCGGAGAGCCGGCCAACGGACCTGAGCGGCGCCATCCAGGCCGCCCTGCAGCGCGGCGACCGGCAGGGCGCGCTGGCCCTGGTGCTGGAGGCCGAACGCGCCGCGCCGGGCGACAAGGCGCTGAAGATGCAGCGGGCCATGGTCTGCCGCCTCGCCGGCGACCTGACCGGAGCGCTGGCGGCCCTTGACGAGGCGCTGAGCCTCGACCCCTACGACTATGTGGCGAGGCTTTCGAAGGGCGCGCTCATCGAGAAGGTGAGCGGCGAGCGGGCCGCGGCGCCGGCCTATCGCAACGCGCTGGCGCTGGCCCCGCCGGATGCGGAGATGCCGCCGCCGCTGCGCGCCCCGACCGAGCGGGCGCGCCAGGTGCTGGCGCGCGCCACCGAGGCCCTGGAGGCGCACCTGCTCAGCCGCACCGGCGCGGTGAAGGCCGAGATGTCGGAGGCCGCGCGGCGGCGGTTCGACGAGGCGGTCGGCGTCTATGCGGGGCGGGCCAAGGTCTATGTCCAGGAACCCCTGCTGCTGCACTATCCCAGGCTGCCGGCGATCCCCTTCTACGACCGGGGGTTCTTCCCCTGGTTCGCCGAGCTAGAGGCGGCGACGGACATGATCCGCGGCGAGCTGGAGGGCGTGCTGCAGGTCGCCCGCGACGACTTCGCCCCCTACATCGCCTATCCCAAGGACGCCCCCGTCAACCAGTGGGGCGAGCTCAACCATTCGAAGCTGTGGAGCTCGTTCTTCCTGTGGAAGGACGGGGTGCGGCAGGCGCAGGCCTGCGAGCTTTGCCCGAAGACCGCGGCGCTGCTGGAAGGCCTGCCGATGTCGGACCAGCCGGGGTTCGCGCCGACCGCGATGTTCTCGGCCCTGGAGGCGCACACGCGGATCCCGCCGCACACCGGTTCGACCAATGTGCGGCTGATCTGCCACCTGCCGCTGATCCTGCCGGGCCCGGCGGGATTCCGGGTCGGCGGCGAGACGCGCGAATGGAAGATGGGCGAGGCCTGGGTGTTCGACGACACCATCGAGCACGAGGCTTGGAACGACGCCGACGAGCTGCGGGTCATCCTGATCTTCGACGTCTGGAACCCCTACCTCGACGTCGGCGAGCGGGAGTATGTGAAGGCCCTGCTGACCGCGCGCAGCGAGTTCTTCGCGGGCTAGTCGCGCGGATGGGGGAACCAGAGCCGGTTGCCGTCGGGATCCTCGACGACGAGCAGCTCGTAGCCCCAGTGGCCCGACGCCGGCTCGGCGCCGCGCTCGCTGAGCTCCTGCCGGGCGGACGCGAACTCCGCGGCGCCCAGCGAGATGAAGATCAGGCCCCGCCCGGCCTCATCCGGCCATTGGTCTGAGAGGATCAGCTCACAGCCTTGCCGGGAGACCTGCACGATGCGCAGGCGAGCCTCCTCCTCATATCGCCAGTCCTCCTTGAACCCGAGCTTCGCGGCGTAGAAGCGCAGCGACTCCGAAGCGTCGCGAACGGCGAGAACCGGCCGCGCGTACCAATCCTTGCTCATGACCGACTCCCCGCAGTTGAACCGACGACATTCAGGATGAGCCGCGCGCTCCCGGCGCGCTAGCCGAACTCCGGCTCGGGCCCGACGTAGCGGGCGCGGGGACGGATGAGGGTGTCGGCCTGGCCCTGTTCGATGGCGTGCGCGATCCAGCCGGCGCAGCGGGCCACCGAGAACAGCGCGAAGGGCGCGTCGGGCGGCAGCTTCAGGGCCTCGCAGGCGGCCATCAGGGCGAAGTCGATGTTCGGGGCCAGGCCGGTGACGGCGGCCACCGCCTCGCTGAGCGCCTGCAGGTCCGGCGGGGCGGTGAAGCGGTCCAGGAGAGCCGCGGCGCGCGGGTCGCCGTCCGGATAGAGCATGTGGCCGAAGCCCGGCAGGGCGCGGTCTTCCGCCAGCCGGTTGGCGATCGCCTGGCGGGGGCCGAGCTGGGCGGCTTCGGCGGCGAAGGTGCGCACCGCCGCCGTCGCTCCGCCGTGCCGCGGGCCGGACAGGGTCGCCAGGCCCGCCAGCGCCGAGGCCGAAAGCGAGGCGCCGGTGGAGGCCGCGACCCGGGCGGCGAAGGCCGAGGCGTTGAGCTCGTGGTCGGCCACCAGCACCAGCAGGCGGCGGATCAGGTCGGCGCCCGGGCCGCCGGGCCCCTGGCCCCAGGCCAGCGCCAACCGGTTGTGGATCGCCCCGCCCCAGGCCTCGCCCGCCACCGCGTCGGTCAGCACGTCGAGCAGGGTGGCGGCCTCGACGGCGAGCGCCAGGGCGTGACGGCCGCGAGCCGGCGGGTCGGAGCCGGCGCGGGCGGCCAGCGCCAGATAGGCCCGGGTGCGCATGTCCGGATGCTTCGGCGGCGCCGGGCGGTCGGTACGCTTCAGCGCCGCGCCATGGCCGCCGCGCAGCAGCCGCGCCACCGACTCCAGGGTCTCGCTGTCCGCCAGCCGGATGGCGTCGCGGCCCCGGTAGAAGAGCCGGCCGCCGGCCACCGTGGTGATCGAGGAGGCCAGCACCGGCTCGCCCCAGGCGATGGCGCCGGCGGCCACGTCGGAGACCTTGCGGCTGCGCGACTTGCGCTGGGCGAGCGCGGCGATGTCGGCGGCGCGATAGAGGCTGCGGCGCGGGTCGGAGGGATCGGCGCGGACCTGCACCCGCCCGCGGCTGACATAGGCGTAGAGCGTCTGGGGTCGCACCCCCAGGCGGTCGCGGGCTTCCTCGGCGGCAATCCAGTCGGCGGCGGGCATATATTGATTATGTTGATCAATC
>Ga0207695_10004045_pt1 | contig 20178 bp, 17 predicted proteins | sample KBSC54metaG_FD_184354 | JGI IMG/M metagenome (GOLD analysis project Ga0207695, IMG submission 184354) | Corn rhizosphere microbial communities from Kellogg Biological Station, Michigan, USA - KBS C5-4 metaG (SPAdes) (version 2) | ecosystem: Host-associated > Plants > Roots > Rhizosphere > Soil...
TGCGCGGTGCTCGACTTGAAGCCGACCGTGTTCGCGTTCGCGATGTTGTTGCCGATCACGTCGAGCGCGTTCGATGCGCCGGCGAGGCCGCTCAGACCCTGTTGATAACCCATTTCGGTCTCCGTTTCGGGAAAGCTGAATCAGTTGGACGTAGTGCCGCCGGACGACGACGTGTTCGGGAAAATCGACGCGACCTGGGTGAGCCCCACCGTCGTGCCGTTCGACAGCACGAGCCCCGCCGTGCCGTCTGCCTGCTTGATCACGCTCTGCACCTGCGCGGCCGCGAGCGTCGTGGCCGCCTGCGGCGTGCCGGCGCTGTTGGTATACGACGCGCTGATCGTGTACTTGCCGTCCGGCAGCGCATTGCCCGCCGCGTCGGTCGGCGTCCAGTTGAACGGCACGGTGCCGGCCGACTGCGCGCCCGCGTTGATCGTGTTCACGACGGCGCCCGCCGAGTTCTTCACGGTGATCGTCAGGTTCGACACCGAGCTCGCCAGCGACACGCCGAACGGCGACGCCGCGCCGCCCTTCACCGCGACCGCGTTGCCCGGCGCGAGCACGTTCGAGCCGATCAGCAGCGCGGCCTGCGTCTGCTGGCCGGCCGTGAGCTGCGTCGACAGCGACGTGAGCGACGTGTTCAGCTGCGCGATGCCGCTCACCGTGTTGATCTGCGCGAGCTGCGACGTCATCTGCGAGCTGTCGACCGGGCTCGTCGGATCCTGGTTCTGCAACTGCGTGACGAGCAGCTTCAGGAACGTCGCCTGCAGGTCGCTCGCCGACGTGCCGTTGGTCGACGACACCTTGTTGGTGTTCATCGTGTCGGTCGGCAGGGTCGACACGTTCGTGCCGTTGCCGCCGATCGTCGTGCTGGAGGATGTCATCCTGGGTGGCCTTCTATCGGAACAGTCGGGTTGGGGTCGGTCGGCGCGCGGCTCACGAGCCGATCGTCAGCGTCTTGAGCATCAGCGTCTTCGCGGTGTTCAGCGTCTCGACGTTGGCCTGGTACGAGCGCGACGCCGAGATCATGTTCACCATCTCCTGCACCGGGTCGACGTTCGGCATCTGCACGTAGCCGTTCGCGTCGGCGGCCGGGTTCGCCGGGTCATAGGTCGACTTCATCGGCGACGGGTCGTCCATCACCTTCGTCACGCGCACGCCGCCCACGCCCTGGCCCGACGCGGTGCGCGCGCCGCCCATCGGGTCGGTCGCGAACACGACCTGCTTGGCCTTGTACGGCTTGCCGTCGGGGCCGGTGGCGCTGTCGGCGTTCGCGAGGTTCGACGCGGTGACGTTCAGGCGCTGCGATTGCGCGGACAGCGCCGAACCGGCGACGCCGAAGATGTTCATCAACGAAGGCATGGAGGCTCCTTGTGCTTGTGCGCGGGTTCGAAAGCGGCGCGCTTACGAGTTCGTCGAGATCGCGGCGATCATGGCCTTGATCTGCTGGGTCATCACGGTCATCCCGGTTTCGTAGTGCAGCGCGTTGTTCGCGAACTGCACGCGTTCGACGTCGAGATCGACCGTGTTGCCGTCGAGCGACGGCTGCAGCGGCATCCGGTACTGCGCGCGGCCGTAGTCGTCCGCCGGGCCGCCCGTCGGGATCAGCTTCGCCGTGCCGGCCATGTGGCCCGCCGCCGTCGACACCATCGACATGCCGCTCGTCACGCCGGCCGGCTGCGTCATCGGCAGTTGCGCGGCGTTGCTCGGCGCGAGGCCGCCGTTCGTCTGCTTGAGCGAGCGCGCGAGCGTCGACGCGAAATCGACGTCGCGGGCCCGGTAGCCGGGCGTGTCGGCGTTCGCGATGTTCGACGACAGCAGTTCCTGCCGATAGGCGCGCACGTCGAGCGCCTGTCGGCCGAACGCGAATTCCGCATCGAGTTTGTCCAGCATGTGTGCGTCTCTCCGTATGAAGCGCTGCACGCCCCTCGCGCCGGATGGCGACCCGAGAGGCTTTTTTCCATGACAGCGATGGTAGGCGCGGCACGCAACCGGCAATCGGGCGAATAACGCGGCAAAGCCCCCCTCTATTCATCGTTTGCGCGGCGGCCCCGCTCCCTAGAATGCAAATCGGATCAACGGATCGAGGGCAAGGCGATGACTGGCAGCGCACTTCGCGGCAGGAACGGGCGGCTCACGCACCTCCGGCGTGCGTTTGCGCTCGCCGCGGCGCTATGGATCGCCGCCCCGGCCGCGCACGCGGACGACGGGACGATCGTGATTCCCGGACGCGGCGAAACGGCCGAAACCGCGCTCGCGCACGCCAATGCGGCGAGCGGCGGGCAGTTCGGCGGGAATGCGGGGACGGGTTCGGGCGCAGGCATGGCGCCGGACGCTGGACGCGCGGCGGCAGGTGCGGGTGGTGCGGCCGGTGCCGCCGCTGCCGGCTATGCGGCGCAACCGGCGAGCGCGATGGTCGTGACGAACGTCCCGCCGCCGGCCCCCGCACCGGCAGCCGCGCCGGCCCCCGCCTATGCAGCCGCTCGCGCGAACACCGTCTACGGCGCGCCGCGCGCCGCCGATCCCAACGCCATCGCGACGGTCGTCGCCGGTACGGCCGAGCCTGCGTCGAATCCCGCGCGGCCGGCGCCCCAGGCAGTCGCCGCGCGCATGGCGGCAGCGCGCGCCGCGTCAGCCGCGCCGGCGCCGCGCGCGCCGGCGGCTTCCCCAGCGGCTTCCGCCAACCCGGCCCAGGCAGCCCCCGCGGCCCAGAGCGCGACGCCGCCCGGCCAGCAGGATCCCGACTCGATCCGGCGCGCGGCCCTCGCGTTCCTGCAGCAGCAGATCGCGGGCCTGCCCGGCAAGACCACCGCGACGGTCACGACCGCGTTTCCGCGCGGGCTCGCCGCGTGCACGACGCTCGAGCCGTTCCTGCCGACCGGCGCGCGCCTGTGGGGCCGCACGACGGTCGGCGTGCGCTGCGCGGGCGAACGGCCGTGGACCGTCTACCTGCAGGCGAAGGTCGCCGTGCAGGCCACCTATTACGTCGCCGCGCGCCAGATCGCGCCCGGCGAGCCGCTGGGCGCGGCCGACCTGGTCGCGCGCGACGGCGACCTGACGGTGCTGCCGCTCGCGGTGATCACCGATCCGGCGCAGGCGGTCGGCTCGACCGCGCTCGCGCGCATCTCGGCCGGGCTGCCGCTGCGGCAGGACATGCTGAAGAGCGCGGCGTCAGTATCGGCCGGCCAGACGGTGCGGGTCGTCGCGGCCGGCCCCGGTTTCACGATTTCGGCCGAGGGCAGCGTGCTCGCGAATGCGGCGCCCGGCCAGTCGGTGCGGGTGCGGATGGCGGCGGGCCAGATCGTCACGGCAATCGTCAAGGACGCCGGCACCGTGGAAATTCCGCTGTAGGGACGGATCCCGCCGCAAGATTGCAAAGAATTGTTTATTCGGAGAATTTCGGGCTCACGATGCTAAAGTTCGGGCCGACCCGGCCGTTATCTGGGTCAAACCGTACAGGAAACCCATCGTGAAGATCGATTCCACTCCGAAACCGAGCCCCCTCGCGCCGACCGGCAACGGCGCGGCCCGTGCACAATCCGGCGCGGCCCAATCGTCCTCGCAGGCGGCCGACGCAGGATCGACCGGCGGCGACGCGACCGTGAACCTGTCGGGTCTGTCCGGCCAGTTGCGCTCGGCATCCGCGTCCGGCAACGCCGATATCGACACGGGCCTGGTCCAGTCGATCAAGGACGCGCTGAACAACGGCACGCTGACGATCGACGCGAACAAGATTGCCGACGGCGTATTGAACACCGCCCGCGAACTGCTGCAACAGCAGCGCCCGCAGGGCAGCTGAGCCGGCCGCCTCGCGGCCGGTCCCCCCGGTTTGCCGGCGCGCCGCACCCCGCGCTCCGGCGCGACGAGCATGACGCGATGAGAGAAGAGCTGCTGGCCACGGTCAACGACGAACACGCGACGGTCGAGGCGTTCGCGTCCCTGCTCGCCTACGAGGAAAAAGCGCTGACGACGGCGGAGCCGCTCGACATGCTGCCCGGGATCGTCGAGAAGAAGAGCGAGCTGATCGACCGGCTCGCGCAGCTCGAGCGCACACGCGACACGCAGCTGTCCGCGCTCGGCTTTGCGTCGGGCAAGAAAGGGATGGACCAGGCCGCCGAGCGCGATGCACGCCTCGCCGGCCGCTGGCAGTTGCTGCAGCAGGCCGCCGAACGCGCGCGCCAGGCCAACGCGAACAACGGGATGCTGATCCGGATCCGGATGGACTACAACGAGCGCGCGCTCGCGGTGCTGCGCTCGGCGCCCGCACCTGCCGGCGTCTACGGCCCCGACGGGCGCGTGTCGGCGCTGACGCGCTGACGTCGCGCCGTGCGGCCGCCCGACGGCCGCGCGCCTGCCTTGCCTTTCCTTACAACAGCGGACACGCGGTGACCTGCGTGCCGCGCGCCACGCACAGCCGCTCGTAGTCGCGCAGGTACGCGCGCTCGTCGTCGTCCAGCAGGTCGAGATCGATCAGGTCCCAGTCGTAGCCGACCGTCACGATGTTCTCGAACGTCACCGTATCCGGCTGTGCTTCGTCCGGCCGAATGATCACGATGTTCTCGATCCGCACGCCGCCCTTGCCCGGCACGTAGATGCCCGGCTCGACCGAAATCACCGCATTCGGCACCAGCCCGTATTTCGCGCCCGGCGCGAAACGCACGCCGCCTTCGTGCACGTGAATCCCGACGCCGTGCCCGGTGCCGTGGCCGAAGTCGTGGCCGTGATCGCGGCACACCTGCCGCACGAGCGCATCGACGTCGCCGCCCGTCGCCGAGGCCGGGAAGCGCGTGACGAGCCCCTTGATGCAGGCCTTCAGCGCGACCGTGTAGATCTCGCGCTGCCACGGCTGCGCGACCGTGTCCGCGCGCGTGCGGCGCAGCACGACGCGCGTGCAGTCCGTCGCGAAGCCGGCTTCGTAGTACGCACCGCTGTCGAGCAGCACGAGTTCGCCTTCCGTCAGCTCGACGTCGGCGCTCGCCGCCGTGTAATGCGCGAACGCGCTGTTCGCGCCGTTCGCCGCGATCGACGGAAACGTCAGCGCGACCGCCGAGCGCGCGCCGTACGCGTCGTTGATCGTGCGCGCCAGGTCATATTCGGTGTGGCGTGCGCCCGGCTCGCCGGTCTTCGCCCAGCGCATCGTCTCGGCGATCGCCGCGGAGCTGCGCGCGAACGCATCGCGGAACCGGTCGAGCACCGCCGGCGTCTTCGCGGCCCGCATCGCCTCGACCGGATTGAAGTCGGCATGCCGCGCGTGCGGCCACACGCGGCTGACCGCGTCGACGAGCGCGCAGTTCACCGATTCGAAGCCGTAGCACACGTGATCGACCGCGAACTGCGCGAGAAAGCGCTCGAGCGCCGCGACGTCGCGCCGGATCACGTGCAGCGCCGGATACGACTCGAGCGCGACTTCGCAGCGGTCGCAGCCTTCCGGCAGGAACAGCGCGACCTCCCCGCCGACCGAGAACAGGAAGCCGAGATGCGACGATGCATTCGGGATGTGATAGCCGCGGCTGTTCAGCAGATACGCGAGATCGTCCGACGCGCAGGTGAAGAACGCGGCCTTGCCGTCGGCCGCGCCGGTATGCGCGGCGAGCTTGCGGCTCAGCGTGTCGAGGTTCTGCGCGACGCTCAGGCCCGTCATCGATTCCGGCAGCTCGAAGATCGGCCGCTCGACGACCCAGCCCGGCAGCGCGATCGCGCGGTCGATCTCGCGATCGGCGAGGCTCGTCCAGTCGAGCACCGCGGCCTGCGTCTGCTCGAGCAGCCGGTCGCGCTGCGCGACGCTGATCCGCAGCCCGTCGTAGCCGACCCGCGCGAGCCGGCTCGCATGCGCGACCAGCCAGTCGGCCATCGCCTGCCAGATCGTTACGTTCATCCCGAGCTTCTCGATGCGCACGCGCGCCGGATCGCACTGCTGCTCGGCCTGCAGGTGATAGCGGCCATCGACGAACAGCACGAACGGCGGCACGCCGAGCGCCTTCGCGGTCTCCGCGCTCAGGAAGATCCCGCAGCCGGCCGAGCCGTCGAAGCCCGACAGCGCGTAGCGCGGGTTATTGCTGCGCGGCAGGTACTCGGTGACGTATTCGTCCTGCGACGTGACCACCACCGCGTCGAGCCGCGCGGCGTCGAGCAGGCGCGACAGGCCGGCCTGCGTGTCGGCGACGGACGCGTCGTACGGGGGAAGGCCGGAGAAGCTGTATTTCAGTCGATCGATCATCGGATGCCCACGTTATCCATTGTTGTCGGCGGCCGGCGGCGTGACGCGGCGGGGCGCATGCCTGAAGCAGGCATGTCGCGACACGGCGCCGATGGTCGGGCAACGCGCGGCACTGCACGTCGCCGGGCCGCTGTGCAGTGCCAGCGGCAGGTCCGCGGAAATTTTTGTCTCACTTAACTTTGTTTGATGCGCGCGACAGAATCTAGAGCACGCTGAAATTGAGGTCAAGCCAAAATTTTCGTAGGACTAAAATCGGCGGCACGGTTCCGCATGCAGGCGCGGCGTGGCGTCGCCCGCCGACACCGCGCGGTACAATGCGCCGGCATCGTCGTCCCGACGGCCGTGCTTCGTGCGATGCGCGGAAGGCAATGTCCCGGCGACTGCACCGCCTCTCCGCCAGGACCTCCCGACTCGTTGCCACGAAAGAGATTCATGGATTCAGACCTCATGCGTATCGGCCAGCGCATTCGCCGCCTGCGCCGGGAAGCGAAGAAGACGCTGCTGGAAGTCGCGACCGAAGCGAAGCTGTCGGTCGGGTTCCTGTCGCAGGTCGAGCGTCATCTCACGGGTATCTCGCTGTCGTCGCTCGTCAATGTCGCGAAGGCGCTGGGCGTGCCGCTCGGCGCGCTGATCGACCAGCCGCGCCAGGCGCAGCCCGATTCGCACGAGGGCAGCCGCGAGCCGTACGCGGTCGACAGCGCGTCGCAGTGGTACGAACGGCTGTCCACCACGTTCGACGGCAGCCAGATCAACGCGGTCAAGGTCCAGATGATGGAAGGCTACCGCTCGGAATGGGTGTCGCACGGCGGCGACGAATTCGTCTACGTGCTGACCGGCCGCATCTGCTACACGGTCGGCAAGAAGGATTACCCGCTGGCGCCCGGCGACTCGCTGCACTTCGACGCGCGCAAGCGGCATCGCGTCGCCAACGTGGGTGACGGGCCCGCCGAACTGATCGTGGTCGGCACGCTGCCGCTGTTCGACGACAGTTGCGCCGAATTCGTGTCCGCGACGATGGAAATCAGGCAGCCCGAGCCCCGCGTGCGCATTGCGCCGGGCGAGCCGCGCGCGAGCCGCCGCGAACCGGCGCCGAAACGCGGCCGCGACGCCGATCCGGCACGGCCGGCCGGCGCGGCGGAAAAGAAGGCCACGGCCAAGCCGCGCGCATCCGCCGGCAAACGCCCGGCGGCCGCGACCCCGGCGCGCAAGGCAGCCGCGCGCCAGAAGCCGTAACGGCTGGCGGCCACCCGCCGCCGTCATACCTGCCGCCCTATTCGCCGATCGCGAGCGCCTGCGCGACGGCCTGGATCCGCGCGCGATGCACGGCCTCCTTGATCTTCTCCGCTTCGCTGCCGATGCCGCGCGCGATCGCGCCGGCATCGACGCTGCGCGCGGCCGCGAGCGCCACGCGCAGCCGCTCGGCCTGCGGATAAGGCTGCGCGTCGAGCCCGAGCCGCCCGCGCGCATCCGATTCGCAGGCCTGCAGCATCTCGGCGAAACGCGCCGGCTTGCGCAGCGCGTCGCTGCGCTCGAACAGCCGCACCAGCGCGGCCGCGCCCATCTCCATCACGCGATGCAGGTTGCCGTGCTCGCGTGCGACCACGAGCGCGAGATCGCGGCAATCGTTCGGCACGCGCAGCCGCTCGCACAACGGCTTGAGCAGGTCGACGCTGCGGCCCTCGTGGCCGACGTGGCGCGGCAGCACGTCCGCGGGCGTCGTCGCCTTGCCGAGATCGTGCGTGAGCGCCGCGAAGCGCACCGGCAGCGAATAGCCCTGCTTCGCCGCGTAGTCGACGACCATCATCACGTGCACGCCCGTATCGACTTCCGGATGGTAGTCGGCGCGCTGCGGCACGCCCCACAGCGCATCGACCTCGGGCAGGACGCGCGCGAGCGCGCCGCAGTCGCGCAGCACCGCGAACATCCGCGACGGCTTCGCCTCCATCAGCCCGCGCGCGATTTCCTGCCACACGCGCTCGGGCACCAGCGCGTCGGCCTCGCCCGCATCGACCATCCGCCGCATCAGCGCGAGCGTGTCGTCGGCGACCGTGAAATCCGCGAACCGAGCGGCGAAGCGCGCAACGCGCAGGATCCGCACCGGATCCTCGACGAACGCATCGCTCACGTGCCGGAACACGCGCGCGCGCAGGTCGGCCTGCCCGTCGAACGGGTCGATCACGGGCCCGACCAGCGCGCCCTCCGGGCTCACCTCGCGCGCCATCGCGTTGATCGTCAGGTCGCGCCGCGCGAGATCCTCGTCGAGCGTCACGTCCGGCGCGTAATGGAACTGGAAGCCGTGATAGCCGGCCGCCGTCTTGCGCTCGGTGCGCGCCAGCGCGTATTCCTCCTGCGTGTGCGGATGCAGGAACACCGGAAAATCCTTGCCGACCGGCCGGAAGCCCTGCGCGGCCATCTGCTCGGGCGTCGCGCCCACCACCACGTAGTCGCGGTCCTGCACGGGCACGCCGAGCAATTCGTCGCGGATCGCGCCGCCTACTGCGTAGATGTTCATGGCTGCGGCTCGTATTCGGCGATCACGTTGGTCTCGCTGCGCGCGGCGTCGATCCACCGCTGCACCGCCGGCAGCGCCGTCACGCGCGCCGCGTAGCCGGCCGCGTCCGGCGACAGGCCCGGCTCGTACGTGTTGAAGCGCATCACGACGGGCGCGTACATCGCATCGGCGATCCCGAACTCGCCGAACAGGAACGGCCCGCCCGACGCCTCGAGGCACGCGCTCCACAGCGCGTCGATGCGCGCGACGTCGGCGAGCGCGTCGGGCGTCGCGCCGCGCCCCGGCATCGACGCGCGCACGTTCATGCCCATCTGCGTGCGCAGCGCCGCGAAGCCCGCATGCATCTCGGCCGCGATGCAGCGCGCATGCGCGCGTTCGAGCGGATCGGCCGGCCACATCGGAAACTGCGGATAGCGCTCGGCAAGCGTCTCGGCGATCGCGAGCGAATCCCAGATCGCGACGCCGTGGTCGTCGACCAGGCACGGCACCTTGCCGGACGGCGAATACTCGAGGATGCGCGCGACCGTGTCGTCGCGGCGCAGCTCGACCGCGATCTCGTCGAACGGGATGCCGAAATGCACGAGCAGCAGCCACGGACGCATCGACCACGACGAGTAGTTCTTGTCTCCAATGACGAGTTTCATGACGGTGTTCCGGAAAACGCGAAGGTGGAAAGGACGATGCTGAACGACGGCGCCCCGGCCGCGCCTAGCGGCGCGAGCGGAACCAGTCGAACCGCGACCGCGCCGCGGCGTTGCCGAGATACGCGGGCGCAATGCTTTCGAGACTCGCGGGCGTGATCCCGAGTTCCGGCGCGAGCGGCCCCGACAGCACGTTCGGCACCGACATCGACGCGAGATTGTCGCGCGTGAGTACCGGTTCGCCGGGCAGGCATTCGAACACGCTTGCCTGCAGCCGCGCAAGCGCGTCGGGCAGCCGCACGATGCGTGCCTGCCGGCCGACCAGCGTGCCGCAATAGCGCACCAGTTGCTCGAGCGTATAGACGGTCGGGCCGCCGAGTTCGTAGGTCTTGCCGTGCGCGGCCGCGAGATCGAGCGTGTTGACGAACGCGCGCACGACATCGCCGACGAACACCGGCTGGAAGCGCGCGTCGGGCATCGCGAGCGGCAGCACGGGCACCGTGCGCTGCAGGTTCGCGAACGTATTGAGGAATGAGTCGCCGGGGCCGAACACGACCGACGGGCGGAAGATCGTCAGCTCGAGCGAATCGGTCGCCGCGATCGCATGCAGCGCCGCTTCGCCGTCACCCTTCGAGCGCTGGTACATGCTCGCGCCGTGCGAATCGGCGCCGAGCGCGCTCATGTGCAGCAGGCGCCGCACGCCGACCTCGGTGCACGCGCTCGCGAGCGCGGCCGGCAGCGCGACGTGCGCGCGCTCGAAGCCGGGCCCGTACGGCGTGCCGCGGCCGCCGTGCAGCACGCCGACCAGATTGATCGCCGCGTGCGCGCCGGCGACGAAGCGCGCGAGCGTGCGCGTGTCGAGCGCTTCGAGCTCGACGATCTCGACCGGCAGCATCTGCAGATGGCGCGCGTGGTCGCGCCGCCGCGTGCCGATCCGTACCTGCTTGCCGGCGTCGATCAGCGCATTGACGAGCCGGCTGCCGATGAAGCCGGTGCCGCCCAGCAGCGCAACGGTCTGGCGATCCATGTTCGACACTCCTGGGCCTGTTCACGCTAATAACGGACTTGCGCTGGCCGCCAGAAGGGTCGAGCGCAAGGAGCATGACGCAGCGATCGGCCCTTCTGGCGGCCAGCCCCATTCATGACTTTTTCCCGGTCAGGGGAACGAGCCTTGCCGGCCGCATTGCGGCGTCGCGCGTCGCTTGTCCGGCTCGGCCAAACGGCGCTCCTTGCTTCTTGCACCGCGGCCGGCAACGCACGTTCGCAAGTCCGTTATTAGCGTGAACAGGCCCTTAAGAACACTGCCGCGTCTCGCGCGGCAGTGTGAAGATTGCGGATCAGGGCGAGATCATGCCTAGACGTTTCTTCAACGACTGCGGCTTGCCCTCGAAGAGCGCCGCGTAGTAGACGGTGTTCGACAGCACGTTCTTCACGTAGTCGCGCGTCTCGTTGAACGGAATCGTCTCTGCGAAGATCGCGCCTTCGACCGGCTGCGTCAACACCTGGCGCCACTGGCGCGGCCGGCCCGGGCCCGCGTTGTAGCCGGCGGTGGCCAGCACCGGCGAGCTGTCGAAGTTGTTGTAGATGTCCGCCAGATACCAGGTGCCGAGCTGGATGTTGGTATCGATGTCGTGCATCTGCGCGCGCGTGATCGTGCCCATGCCGAGCTTCTTCGCGACGAGCTGGGCGGTGGCCGGCATCAGCTGCATCAGGCCGCCCGCGCCCACCGACGAGCGCGCGCTCGTGATGAAGCGCGACTCCTGGCGGATCAGCCCGTACGCCCATTCGATGTCGAGGCCCGTCGACTGCGCATAGCGCTCGACGATGTTGCGGTACGGCGACGGGTAGCGCAGCGTGAAGTCGTGCTCGGCCTTCGTGCGGTCGGCCGTGTTGACCGTGCGGTCGAGCAGCTCGACGCGCTTGCCGTACTCGGCGGCCGCGAGCAGCTGGCGATCGGTCATCCCGCGCAGCGGCCAGTTCCATTCGCGGTTGCCTTCGAGGCGCAGGTTCAGCGCGTAGAAGCGCTGTGCGAGCGCGAAGCCCGGAATCTTGCCCATCGCGTCGATCTCGGCGTCGCTCACCTTCGTGCGCGGCGGGACCGTCGTGCGCTGGCCGAGCTCTTCGCCGGCGAGCTGCCCGTAGAAGTTGAACTGGCCCGCGACCTGCTCGAATTCCTGGTTCGCCTGCAGCGTGTCGCCGCTCTGCTTGAGCGCGCGCGCATGCCAGTAGATCCACGCCGGATCGCTGCGCAGCGACGGCGGCATCTGCTCGATCGACCAGCGCACCATCGGCCAGTTGCCGGCGAGCAGCGCGGCGCGCGTGCGCCATTCGTAGCCCGGGTTCGACAGCGGCGCGTTCGCGGATTTCGCGTACCAGACCGACGCGAGCGGCGAGCGCTTGATCGCGCCCTGGTAACCGATCGCGCCCCATGCGATCGCCTGTTCCTGTTTCGTGAGCGAGCCGGCGACCGACGTCAGCATCCCGGCGGCCGCGTCCGGATCGTTGCGCGCCATGCGGCCGAGCGCGATCAGCGCGAGCTGGTGCGACGTCGCGTCGGGGCCGACGCCGCGCGCGAGGTACAGCGGCGGCGCGCTCGTCGCCTGGTCGAAGGCGACCGGGCGCGGGCCGAGCGCGTCGACGATCTTGCCGCCGAGCGTCGTGTAGTTCTGCTCGTACGCGAGGCGCGCCTGCTGCCACACGTCGTCGCTCGTGAACTGCTGGTTGACCGTGAGCGCGGTGATCAGGTCGACGCACGCGTCGCCGTAATTCTTCGGCTCGACGAGCAGCGCGCGCGCCGCATCGGCGACGTTCTCGCCGCGCGCCGCGCGCGATTCGAGCGCGTAGCACCTGACCTGCGTGTCATCGTCGAGCACGAAGCGCTTGTATTGATCGTCGAAGCTGCGCCAGTCGTGGCGCGCGCCGAGCACGAGCAGGTAGTCGTTGCGCAGGCGGTCGGCGATCGCCTGGCCGTCGTAGCGCTGCAGGAACGACTGCACGGGCGCGTCCGGCGCGTCGACGCGCGCGCGGCCCGTCGAATCGAACAGCTGCGGCTTGATCTGAAAATACTCGACGTAGGACGGGGCCGGATAGTTCGGGATCATCGACGCAAGCTGCGCGGCTTTCGCGGCATCGTTGCGGCGTGCGGCTTCGCGAAGCTGCACGAAGATCTGGTCATCCCCGGCGACCGTGTCGTCGCCCGGTGCGGCGCATGCGGCCGTGCCCGCGACGAGCGCGGCCGCCGAAAGCGTCAGCGCGACCGCGCGATATACTCGGAAAAGGCTGTTCGACATCGTTTTGAATGGAGCACGAATTGAGCGAAAGCATAGCACGCAACCCTGTGCCGAACCCGAAGGTTGCACTGCGCAAAACGCTGTCCGGCGCGCGTCGCGACGCCGCATCGCAGCCCGCCGCGAACGCCGCGCTCGACGCGCGGCTGCGCACGCTGCTCGACCGGCTCGCGCCGCGCACGGTCGGGTTCTACTGGCCGCTGCCGGGCGAATTCGATGCGCGCGACGCGGTGCTCGCGTGGTGCGCGGCAGGCGCCGGCCGGCGCGCCGCGCTGCCCGTGATCGGCGAGCGGCACACGCCGCTCGCGTTCCATGCGTGGGACGCGCGCACGCCGATGCGCGAAGGCCATCACCGGATTCCGGAACCGGCGGCGGGAATCGTCGTCGTGCCCGACCTGTTGCTGATTCCCTGCGTGGGATTCGATCCGCAGCGCTATCGGCTCGGCTACGGCGGCGGCTACTACGATCGCACGCTCGCCGCGTGGCCGGGCGACACGCTGCCGGTGACGGTCGGCATCGCGTATGAAGCGTGCCGCGTCGACGCGCTGCCGGCCGAAGCGCACGATCTCGCGCTGCGCTGGATCGTGACCGACGGCGCGCTCTACCCGGCCGCCGGATGACACGGCGCGCGGCGCCACGGCCGTCGCCGCACGCCCGTCAGCGCAACGCCGCGCGCAACACTTTCCGCAATCGTTTACAGCGACGCCGCCGCACGTGCGGCCGTGTCGTACAGGCCCGATGCGTGGCGCAGCAACTGCGCCGCGTCGCCGATCTGCGCGTTGGTGAGCCCGCTGTCCTTCAGCGTCTCGATCAGGCAGTGCTCGCGCACCTCGCGATACTTCAGGCACAGGTCGCGGCCAGCGTCGGTCGCGAAGAAGAACACCTCCTTGCCGTTCTTCTCGCTCTTCACGTAGCCGCGCGCGATCAGTTTTTTCAGCGCATAGGTCGCGACGTGCGTATCCTCGATATTGAGCACGAAGCAGATGTCGGCGAGCTTCTTCTTGCGTTCGCGATGGCTCACGTGATGCAGCAGCGACACCTCGACCGCCGTCATGTCCTTCGCGCCGGCCGCCGACATGCAGCGCACCATCCAGCGGTTGAATGCGTTGCCGGCCATGATGAGCCCGTATTCGAGCTCCGACAGCTCCGCGCTCGAATCGGAAACGAGGTGTTCGGATGACACGATCTTGGTCGGAGAACGCTTCATGGAAAGGCGGCGCAAGCGGGATGTCAGGGTGTGCCGAGTGTACGTCAGAAGCCCCGGTATACGGGCTAGGCGAAAACGCTTATTGGTAAGTTATCGATATCTTGTTGACAATGTGCGCTAACATTGCCGTCCGAACCGTGCCAGTCCGATGACGCAACCCCGCTTTTATCCGCTCGGCGATGCCGCCCTCGTCTGCGAGGTGCCGCCGCCCGCCACGCTCGATTGCCAGCGCCGCGTCTGGGCCGTTGCCGAGGCCGCGCGCGCGTGGCCCGACGTGATCGACGTCGTGCCGGGCATGAACAACCTGACCATCGTGTTCGACCCGCTCGCCGCGACGGCCGAGTCGCTCACGCCGGCGCTGCGCGACGCGTGGGAGACGGCCGACGTCGAGCACGCGGACGGCCGCGACGTCGAGATCCCGGTCGAGTACGGCGGTGCCGCCGGCCCCGATCTGGCGGCCGTCGCCGCGCACACGGGCCTGTCGGCCGACGAGGTCGTCGCGCGCCACGCGGCCGGCGAATACGTCGTGTTCTTCATCGGCTTCCAGCCGGGTTTCGCGTATCTCGGCGGCCTCGACGCATCGCTGCACACGCCGCGCCGCGCGGCGCCGCGCCTCGAGGTGCCGGCCGGCTCGGTCGGCATCGGCGGCGCACAGACGGGCATCTACCCGGCCACGTCGCCCGGCGGCTGGCAGTTGATCGGCCGCACGTCGCACGTGCTGTTCGATCCGGCGCGGCCGCAGCCGACGCTGCTGCTGCCCGGCGATCGTGTGCGCTTCACCATCGCAGGAGTCGACGCACGATGACCCAGAGCAACGCACCGGGCACCATCGAGGTGGTGCGGGCCGGCCCGCTGTCGACCGTGCAGGATCTCGGGCGCCGCGGCGCGCGCCATCTCGGTGTCGCGCAGGGCGGCGCGCTCGACGGCCTCGCGCTCGAGGTCGGCAACCGGCTCGTCGGCAACCGCCCCGACGCGGCGGCCGTCGAGATCACGATCGGCCCGACCGCATTCCGCTTCACGCGCGCCACCCGCATCGCGATCACCGGCACCGAGTTCGGCGCGACGCTCGACGGCCGGCGCGTGCATTCGTGGTGGAGCCTGCCGGTCGCAGCCGGGCAGATGCTCGTGCTGCCGGCCGCGAAACGCGGGATGCGCGGCTACCTTTGCATCGCGGGCGGCATCGACGTGCTGCCGATGCTCGGCTCGCGCAGCACCGATCTCGCGTCGCGCTTCGGCGGCCTCGGCGGCCGCACGCTGCGCGACGGCGATCGGCTCCCGGTCGGCGTGCCGCCGGCCGGCGCGGGCTGCCTCGCGGCCGACGCGCCCGAATTCGGCGTGAAGGCGCCCGCGTGGTGCGCGTTCGCGCGCGTCGACGAGCCGCCGCGCCGCCACCGCCCCGCGCATGCGCATGCGCCGTGGGCGATGCCGGTGCGCGTGCTGCCGGGCCCCGACTACGCGTCGTTCGCGGCCGATTCGCAGCAGGCGTTCTGGGACGACGAATGGCTCGTCACCGCGAACAGCAACCGGATGGGCTATCGACTCGCCGGCGCCGAGCTCGTGCGCGAGCGGCCGGTCGAGCTGCTGTCGCACGCGGTGCTGCCCGGCACGATCCAGGTGCCGCCGAACGGCCAGCCCATCGTGCTGATGCACGACGCGCAGACCACCGGCGGCTACCCGAAGATCGGCACGGTGATCCGCGCCGACCTGTGGAAGCTCGCACAGGCGCGGCTCAACCTGCCGATCCGCTTCGTGCGCACGACACCCGACGCGGCGCGTGCCGCCCTCGCCGCGGAACGCGCGTATCTGCGGCAGATCGACATCGCGATCGACATGCGCGAGGAAGCGCGCCGCCGCGCCCAATCGCGCGCGGCGTGACAATGGCGGAAGCGGCACGGAAGACGCGCCACGCAATCAGTGGACGAGGAACATCATGGAAATCGATCTGAATGCCGATCTCGGCGAAGGATGCGGATCGGACGAGGCGCTGCTCGACCTCGTCACGTCGGCGAACATCGCATGCGGCTGGCACGCGGGCGGCGCCAATGCGATGCGCGACTGCGTGCGCTGGTCCGTGCAGAAAGGCGTGTCGATCGGCGCGCACCCGAGCTTTCACGATCCGGAGAATTTCGGCCGCAAGGAAATGCAGCTGCCGGCCGGCGACATCTACGCCGGCGTGCTGTACCAGCTCGGCGCGCTGTCGGCGATCGCGCAGGCCGAAGGCGGGCGCATCGCGCACGTGAAGCCGCACGGCGCGCTGTACAACCAGGCCGCGCGCGACCCGATGATCGCCGATGCGGTGGTGTCCGCGATCCACGATTTCGATCCGTCGCTCGCGGTGTTCGGGCTCGCGAACAGCGTGTTCGTCGCGGCCGCGCGGCAGGCGGGGCTCGCCGCGGTGGAGGAAGTGTTCGCCGATCGCGGCTACCGCGCCGACGGCTCGCTCGTGCCGCGCAGCCAGCCCGGCGCGCTGATCGACGACGAAGAGGCGGTGCTCGCGCGCACGCTCGACATGGTGCGCAACCGGCACGTGCGTGCATTGAGCGGCGAATGGGTGCCGCTGAACGCGCAGACCGTCTGCCTGCACGGCGACGGGCCGCATGCGCTGGCGTTCGCGAAGCGGATCCGCGCGGCGCTCGAGGCGGCGGGTGTCGATGTCGTGGCGCCCGGTGCGCTGCAGGCCGACGAAGGCGCGTGACGCGTATCCGTCGCGTGACACGTGCGTGGCACGCATCCGTCGCACAAAAGAAAAAAGCGCCCTCGTGGCGCTTTTACGTTGGCGCAATCGCTGCGGCTTCGCCGTCTGTCGATTCGCCCCCCGAAACCGTCCTTCGACGGTGACCGGAAAAATAGTCCGGATTAAAAAACGTCCGCCGCCGCCCGATCACTGCATTCCCCGGTCAGACGACGGAACGTTGCTTATCTGCAAGTCGGCCCGCATGCATGTGTTGTCCGACGATGATTGGCCCCGCCGTGCATGCAGACACTCCGCGGCCGGCACGCGCTTCACGTGCCGGCAACGCTAACCCCGCGCTTTGTTTCTGCTACCCCGTAGAACTTATCTATTCTTTTCATTTTTTCAACTTGTGGGGTGAAGAATAGATATTGGCAGAACAGGATGTCAATCGTTTCAAACGCTATTTTCCGACGATTCAAGGGTTTTCCTTATCGATTGCCGCAGCCGTGCCGGCGCATCGCGACGTGCGCTCGTTGGCAATCAAACAGGGGAAGATCGGTGCGGGCCGCCGGGCGCGATCAGTTCGCGTCGACCCGGTATCCTTGCTGGCGCAACAATTCGAGCACGCCGCGCGAGCCGCCCAGATGCAGCGCGCCGATCGCGACGAACAGCGGCCGGTTCGGCGCGGCGATTGCCGTCATCCGCGCAACGAAGCGCCGGTTGCGCTCGTACAGGATCTTGTTGTCGATCGACGCCGACAACGCCTTCGAACGCGCGAGCCGCTCGCTCTTCGCGACGGCCCACGCCGAGATCGCGTCGGCGTCGCCAATTCGCCACAGCCGGTGCAGCGCCTTGATGTCGTCCGCGTTCTGCGCGGGTGTCTGCACCATGTCCTGCGCGAGCATCTCCCTCTGCTCGGCCAGCGTCAGCCCGGTGAACGCGCGCATCTGTTCGGCGAGCGTCTCGAGCCCGATCACGCGGCCGCCCTTCTTCTTCAGGAACACGTTCTGCAGTTGCGCCTCGGTGCCGTATTCGGTCTGCAGGCCGGCCGACAGCGAATCGTAGGTCTCGACGACGAGCGCCGCGAGCCACGGCCGCATCTTGCGGATCTCGGCGAGCGCGGCCGGGTTGCCGCGCAGGCGCGCCGCGAGCCGCTGCCACAGCGGCTCGGGCAGCAGGCGCTGCAGGCACGGGTAGCGGCACACGCCGTACTTCGACACGTCGTCCTGCGATTCGAGCAGGTCATCGGGCGACAGTTCGAGCGCGAGCGTCGGCGACGCGGCGAGCGCCGCGAGGATGCGCGGCCGGAACGGCTGCGCGCTCGGGTAGTCGGACGGGTCGCCCGTGTGCAGCGTGCCGAGCACGTAGAGCGTGACCTTGCCCCTGGTCGCGACGTAGAACGGCATGCGCGCGGGCTGCACGCGCACCGCCCCGCTCGCGACCGTGCCGTTCGACACGACAGGCGCGTGAAAGCCCGGCAGGCTCATGCCGGGCGGCGGGACTTGCGACGGATGGATCGGTGAAGTGGCCGGCGCGCGCCCTTCGGCGCGCGCGGCCTCGACGGGAACCGCGAGGCTGGCTGCCACGCACGCGCCGGCCAGCGCCGCGCCCGTCACGGTGCGCACGCTCCAGCGCCGCGCGTAGCGGTACGCGCGCATCACGCGCGCGCTGCTTGCCCCCGAACGGCGCGCGCCGGACACGCGCGCCGCCAACGCTTCAGGCATTCGCCTCCCCTACCTCCTCGGCGCGATGGCAGGCCACGCGCCGTCCGTCGACCTCGCGCAGCTGCGGCTCCTCGACGCGGCAGCGCTCGACCGCATACGGGCAGCGCTGGTGGAACGCGCAGCCCGACGGCGGATTGAGCGGCGACGGCAGTTCGCCCTGCAGCTTGATCTGCACGCGGCGGTCTTCCTCGAAGATCGCCGGCGTCGCCGACATCAGCGCGCGCGTGTACGGATGGCGCGGCCGCGCGTAGATCGTCTCCTTGTCGCCGAGCTCGGCCACGCTGCCGAAGTACATCACCATCACGTCGTCCGCGACATGCTCGACCACCGACAGGTTGTGCGAGATGAACACGTAGCTCGTCTTGAACTGCTCCTGCAGATCCATGAACAGGTTCAGGATCTGCGCCTGGATCGACACGTCGAGCGCGGACACCGGCTCGTCGGCGACGACGATCCGCGGATCGAGGATCATCGCGCGCGCGATCGCGACACGCTGCCGCTGGCCGCCCGAGAACATGTGCGGATAACGCTTCGCGTGCTCGGGCCGCAGGCCGACCGTGCGCATGATCTGCGCGATGCGCTGCGCGCGCTCGGCGGCCGTCAGGTTCGCGTTGATCTCGAGCGGCTCGGAGAGCGTCTGCTCGACGGTCTTGCGCGGGTTGAGCGACGCGAACGGGTTCTGGAACACCATCTGCACGCGGCGGCGCAGGTCGGCGACCCGGTGGCGGTCCGCGCCCGCGACGTCCTTGCCGTCGATCGACAGGTGGCCGGACGTCGGCGTCTCGATCATCGTCAGCTGCCGCGCGAGCGTCGACTTCCCGCAACCGGATTCGCCGACGACGGCGAGCGTCTTGCCGCGCTTCAGCGAAAACGACACGCCGTTGAGCGCCTTCACCGTGCCCTGGCCGAACATGCCGCGCTTGACCGTGTAGTGTTTCGCGAGCTGGTCGGCGACCAGCACGACGTCGTCGTCGTGCGGCGTGGCGCGCGTTTCGTGGACTGCGTTCATCGTGCGCCTCCCGTCAGGTCGAGGTTGGAAACATGGAGCGGCTTGATGCAGCGTGCGCGCATCGCATCGTTGCCGGACACCAGCGTGTCGAGCGCCGGCCGCGCCTTGCGGCAATCGTCGACGACATACTTGCAGCGCGGCGCGAACAGGCACCCGGACGGGCGATCATCGCGGCCCGGCACCATGCCGGGCAATGCGGCAAGGCGACGCGCCCCCTTATTGTGCTCGGGAATCGCCGCGAGCAGCGCTTCGGTGTACGGATGATGCGGCGTGCGGAAGATCTCGGGCACGCTGTTGGTCTCGATGATCTCGCCCGCGTACATCACCGCGACGCGCTGCGCGACCTCCGACACCACGGCCAGGTCGTGCGAGATCAGCACGAGCGCCATCCCGCGCTCCTTCTGCAGCTTCACCAGCAGATCCATGATCTGCGCCTGGATCGTCACGTCGAGCGCGGTGGTCGGCTCGTCGGCGATCAGCAGCTTCGGGTTGCACGCGACGGCCATCGCGATCATCACGCGCTGGTTCATCCCGCCCGACATCTGGTGCGGGAACGACGCGATGCGGTTCTTCGCATCGGGAATGCCGACCTGGTCCAGCAGTTCGAGCGCGCGCCGGTGCAGCGCGTCGCCGCGCAGCCCCTCGTGCAGCTTCAGCACCTCCTTGATCTGATAGCCGACCGTATAGCTCGGGTTCAGGCTCGTCAGCGCGTCCTGGAACACCATCGCGATGTCCTTGCCGACGATCTTGCGGCGCGCCTTCGGCGACGCCTTCAGCAGGTCGACGCCGTTGAACGTGACCTCGTCGGCCGTCACCTTGCCCGGCGCGTCGATCAGGCCCATCAGCGCCATCATCGTCACGCTCTTGCCCGAGCCCGATTCGCCGACGACGCCCACCACCTCGCCCGGCG
>Ga0207695_10004046_pt1 | contig 20174 bp, 17 predicted proteins | sample KBSC54metaG_FD_184354 | JGI IMG/M metagenome (GOLD analysis project Ga0207695, IMG submission 184354) | Corn rhizosphere microbial communities from Kellogg Biological Station, Michigan, USA - KBS C5-4 metaG (SPAdes) (version 2) | ecosystem: Host-associated > Plants > Roots > Rhizosphere > Soil...
GGACGCGCCCGGCTTCGGATGCGTCGTGCATGCAGATCATCGCGACCGTGCCGCCGAACCGGGACGCGATGCCCGAGCGCGCTTTTTCGCCCTCCTCTTCGCGCCGCGATGTGATCGTGACTAACGCACCGGCCTTGGCGAGCAGTCCCGCCGCGCGCGCGCCCACGGGACCCGTGCCGGCGGTGACCAGCACTTTCTTTCCGCGCACGTCGCGCGCCGCGCGCGTGATCTTGATGACGGCGGCAACCGCAGTCGTGTTGGAGCCGTTCGAGTCGAGCATCATCGACACCTTGAACGGTCCGAAGAGCGATTTCTGCGCGGCGGCGAGCAAGGCTTCGCCGGCGGACATGTCGCTGCCGCCGATGAACACGGCGGTGTTGTGCAGATCCTTGGGGCCGCGGGTGAAGATGCACCCGTGAATGAGATCTCGAACATCGGCCGCCGCCACGCCGCCGCGCTGCATCACCGCATCCGCGCCCGCGTCGTAGGCGACAACTTCGTCGAACGCGCTGGGCAGCTGATTCGAATCGATCTGAAGCAGAAGTTTTTTCATGCGGGCACCCATCGATGAACACGGGGCGCCACTGAGCGCCCCGTGTGTCGTGTTCGTACCAGCTCGCGAGGACCGCGTGCGCAGCGATGCGCGCGCGCGGCCCAGGCCTGCAATTAGCCTTCCGCGCCGCTGGCGAAGGGGTGACGGGCCGTCTTCTCGCCGGCGATCACGTCGTCGATCCGCGGCTGTCCTTTGAGCGCGCGCTCGAGCGCCTGCTTGGTCGCCCGGTAGTTGAAGTCGAAGATTTTCTTGTCGTCCTTCGCGTCCCAGTGGATGAACACGCCCACGAGGATGCAATAGTCATCGACCTTGTCGCGCGGAATGACACCTGACGATACGGAGTCGACCACGGCGCGGGCCACAGCGGCTTGCGCGGGTCCGAACATCTGCACCGCCTGCTTCGCGCCCTTGATCGTGACCTTGTTGAACAGGATGGTGTCGGGCTTGGCCGCGAGATTCGGCGTGACGACGGCGAGCAGGCTCGTGAACCCGTCCTTGTTGTTCGACAGCGCGTTGACAAACGCCTGCCCCGCATGTCCCGACTTGGAGCCGATGATGAGATCGATGTGCGCCACCTCGTTCCCGTCGCCGATCAGGGATTCACCGATATAGAATTCCGCTGCCATGGGACCCACCTCCGTACCAAAGTGGTTGAAGACCGCACACGCGACCGCGTGGAAGAAATCGCGACGGAGCCACGCACGTCCCCTCCACCGACACCATGAGGCGCGCCGCGGGGACGCGCCTCACACGGGGTCTAGGGGATCGTGAACATGACGCCCCCTCCAGATCATGTCAAGCAGGAGAGCGCGAGGTGCGCGCGCGTCGGGGTTTCCCGTCTCCACCACGTCGTGCAAGTTTCGCATATGCGCATTCCGATCGAGAGCTATCGTCTGTCCAACGGCCTCGTCGTCACGCTGTCGGAGGATCATCGGGCGCCCATCGTCGCCGTGAACCTGTGGTACCGCGTCGGATCGGCCAATGAACGCCTCGGGCGAACGGGATTCGCCCACCTGTTCGAACACATGTTGTTCCAGGGCTCGGAGCACGTCGAGGCCAATGAGCACTTCGAGCTCATCCAGCGGGCGGGTGGCACGCTCAACGGTTCCACGTGGCTGGATCGAACGAACTACTACGAAACTGTTCCGTCAAACGAGCTCGCGCTGGCACTGTGGTTGGAAGCAGACCGCATGGGCGCGCTGCTGCCCGCAATGACGCAGCAGAAGCTCGACACGCAGCGCGACGTGGTGAAGAACGAGCGGCGCTGGAGCATGGACAACCAGCCGTACGGAACGTGGTCCGAGCGCCTTCCCGCTCTCACGTATCCGCCGACGCATCCGTTCCATCACTCGCTCATCGGCTCGATGGAAGATTTGTCGGCGGCGAGCCTCGAGGACATCGCGCAGTTCTTCTCAACGTTCTATCGGCCCGACAACGCGGTGTTGTCCATCGCCGGCGATTTCGAGCCGGCGCAGGCGCGTGCGCTGGTGGAGCAGTACTTCGGTGCGATCCCGCGCGGGGCGTCGCCCATTCCGCCGCTCGCGGACATGGCGCTCCCGCCCCGCTTCGGTGCGACGCATCGCGAAGTGGTGCCGGACACGGTGATGGTGCCGCGGCTGTTCCTTGCGTTCCGGGCGCCGGTCTTCGGGAGCGATGAATACTACGCCGGCAGCGTGTTAGGCGCCATCCTGGGACTCGGCAAGTCGAGCCGGCTGGAACGCGTGTTGGTGCGCGAGCGCGAAATCGCGAGCGAGGCGACGGCGTTCACGTTCGATCTGTCGCAGGGCGCCGACTTGTTGGTGATCGATGCGACGGCGCGCCCCGAAGTGTCGAGCGATACGCTCGAAGCCGAGGTCACGCAGGTGGTCGACGCGGTGCGTCGCGACGGCGTGACGCGCGCCGAGGTCGAGCGCGCGATCGCGCTCATCGAGACGTCGTTCGTGACGTCGCTGCAATCGGCGGGTGAACGGGCCGACAAACTCTCGATGTTCGCGGCGATGTTCGACGACCCGCGCCTGCTCAACGAGCAGACGGACCGCTATCGCGCGGTGACGGCGGAGCGCGTGAACGCGTTCGCGCGCGAACGGTTAGGCACGGACAACCGCGCGGTCCTGCTCTACGTGCCGAGGCACGGCGAGGAAGGCGAGCCCGACGAAGCCGAGGCGGCCAGCGGAGCGGCGCGGTGAAGCACGCGTCGATTGCGTTAGGCGGAAAGGCCGCGGCCCCGCCGCGACCGGCCGCGGCGGCGCCCAAGCCCTACCGCTTTCCGCGCTTCGAAATCGTGACGCTCGACAACGGGCTCCGCGTGATCGTCGCGCCCGTGCGCACGCTGCCGGTCGTGACGGCGCTGCTGCTCGTCGACGCCGGCGCGTCCACCGAGCCGGCCGGCCGCGATGGCGTGGCGAATCTCACCGCGCGCGGGCTCCTCGAGGGAACCATGCACCGCGACGGCAACGCGCTCACCGAGCAATTCGAGCGGTTGGGCGCGAGCGTGTTCTCCGGCGCGGACTGGGACACCGCGAACGCCGGCGTGACGGTGCTGCGCGAACACGTCGAACCGGCCATCGCACTCCTCGGCGAGCTGGCGCTCACGCCGTCGTTTCCCGAGCGCGACATCGCGCGGCTGCGCGCCGAGCGACTCGCGGATCTGCTCCAGATGCGCACGGAGCCGCGCGGCCTGGCCGACGAGATGTTTGCCCGCTTCGTGTACGACCCGTTCTCCCGCTACGCGCGGCCGGAAGAAGGCGGATCCGACACCGTGTCCACGCTGACCCGGGATGATGTGCGGCGGTTCTACACCGAGCGCTATCGGCCGCGCGGATCGACGTTCGTGCTCGTCGGAGACGTGAGCGTCGATGAAGGTGTGTCGATCGCGACGCGCACGTTCGGCGGCTGGGACGGTGTCGTGTCGCCGATTGCGCCGCCTGCCGATGCGCCGGCGCGCCGGACCCGCGCCGTGCACCTCGTGCGCAAGGAGGATGCGCCGCAGTCGGAGCTCCGCGTTGGGCACGTCGGACTGCCGCGCCGGCACCCGGAATATTTTCGGGTGATGGTGATGAACGCTGTGTTAGGCGGGCTGTTCTCGTCGCGCATCAACCTGAACCTGCGCGAAGCGCACGCCTATACGTACGGAGCGTTCTCCGGCTTCGCCTGGCGGCGCGGCGCCGGGCCGTTCGTCGTGTCGACCGCCGTCGAGAACGATGTCACCGCGGACGCGGCGCGCGAAATACTGTTGGAGATCGATCGTATTCGCGCCGCACCCATTTCCGCCGACGAATTGTCGCTGGCCACGAGCTACCTGGGCGGCGTGTTTCCGATCAAATACGAAACGACGGACGCCATCGCCCGCGCGCTTGCCGCGCTCGCCGCGTATGACCTGCCCGTCGATTACTTCGACACGTATCGCGACGCGGTGCGCGCCGTGAGCACCGCCGACGTGCTGGACGCTGCCCAACGCTACCTGCACCCGGATGCGCTGCAGGTCGTGGTCGTCGGCGACGCGTCGCAAATCAGGGCGCCGCTCGCCGCGATGGAGCTGGGGCCAATGCTCGAGTACGGCGCCGACGGCGTGGAAATCTCCAAGGACTGACGCATGGCCGAACCCGGACAGGTCTCCACGACGCGACGCTACAGCGGCCACGTGGTCAACCTCGACGTCGACACGGTTCGCTTTCCCGATGGCTCGGTGGGCGAGCTCGAGATGGTTCGTCATCCCGGCGCGAGTCTCGTGCTGCCGTTCCTGAGCGATCCGGCCGGTGAAGACCCGCAGGTTCTGCTCATTCGCCAATACCGATATGCAGCCCGAGGCTTTGTCATCGAATGTCCGGCAGGACGGCTGGAGCCGGGCGAGTCGCCCGAAGCGTGTGCGCGCCGCGAGCTCCGGGAAGAAGCCGGGTGCACCGCTGAGCGGCTCGAGCACGTGTACACGTTCTACACGACGCCGGGCTTCACAGACGAGCGCATCCACGCGTTCATGGCGTCCGGTCTGTCGCGCGGCGAAGCGCGCCTGGAAGCCGATGAGTTCGTCGAGACGGTGACCGTGTCACTCTCGCGAGCGCTCGAGATGGTGCGCGACAGCGAGATCGTGGACGCCAAAACCGCGCTGACGCTGCTGTATGTGGCCGGTTTCCGTCTGGGCGCCTGACGGCAACTCTTCGCGGCGTTGGTTGGTCAAACCAAGCGTGCTCGTGCGGCGCACTACTACCCCACAGCCGGCGAACGTGTCCCATGGTATCGGGCTTTTCGTCTCAGAAAGTAGACACGACGACAGGGCACGACCTGGCTCACCACTCACGGCAGCGATCATGCAAGTCTTTGTATAAGAGTAACTTAGGCGTTATTCAGTTGAAGCGGTTCGGCGGGCACGCGGCATGCTTTTTCGAGTGACGGACAGAATGTGTGCACGGCCGCTTGGCGCTTCGTCTCTCGGAGAGCGCGAACCCTTCAATGATTGGGGAGCAGCAATGGCTGACGTTGCACTGAGGCACGCGATCGAGTCGCCGGTTCCGGTTCGTGAGCGACTCCATGCTCTGGATGACTCGGCGCTGGTAACCGAGTTCCTGAGCGGCGAGGAGCGCGCCTTCCAGGTGCTGGTCGAACGCTACCAGACCCGGCTGCTCAACTTCATTTATCGCACCATCGGGGACCGCGAGCGCGCTGAAGATCTCGTCCAAGAGGTCTTCATCCGGGTGTACCGGCACCTACATCGGTTCGATCGCTCGAAGAAGTTCTCGACGTGGGTTTACACCATTGCGTCGAACCTGGCGAAGAACGAGTTGCGCAACCGCTCGCGGAGTCCGCTGGTGTTCTTCCAAACGATTCGGAAGAACTGGCAGGACGATGACCGGCCGCTGCAATTCGAGGATCACGTATCACGGCCCGACGACCTCTATCGCAAGCGGCATCTGCGTGAGCTGGTCGAGAGCTCGGTGGCGCAGCTGCCCGAGCATCATCGGCAGGTGTTCATTCTTCGCGAGCTCGAGGGCAAGTCCTACGAGGAGATTGCCGAAATCACGGGCTGCAATCTGGGGACGGTGAAGTCACGGTTGAATCGCGCGCGCAACGCATTTGCGGCGATCATCGAGCCGGCGCTGCGGTAGCGTTCGGAGTGGGTGGGGAGCGCAGCGGGCGGGGCCATCATCGGCTCCGCCCGTTGCGTTTGATGCTCAACTGACCAGGCCGAACAGCCGCGCCGCGATGGTCGACCCGTTGAGCAGCACCGCCGCGCCGATGCCCAACATCGCAATCAGGGTCAGCGTTTGCGGATTGTGGCCGCTCAGGCCCAGAATGCCTAACACGACGGCGCCGACGCCCACCAGGAGATCCGATCCCGTGGCGACGTAGGGCGCGTGTTCGAGCATGCCGCGCGAGCCGCTGACGACTTCCGACCGCATGAGCGATTCGACACGTGCTGCCGAGCCGCCGACCATGAGCAGCGCGCCGCCGAGCACGATCGCCGCGACGGGCAGGAGCGTGAGCGCGCTCACGCCGATGAGCGCGAGGATGCCTAACACAACCCCGGCGACTGCGGCGAGCGCCTCCATCCGCATCCCGCGTTCGCCTTCGTGGCGCTCGTAGACGAGGTCGTTGGTGCGTAGCGTCTTTCCATAGTGGGTCGCCAGCGCGCTTCCGGCTACCGCCAGTGCGACGCCGACGGCAATCGTCGACACCGCGGCGAAGACGCCGGACAACACGCCGATCAGGCCCAGAATGGCCAGCACGACTGCGATCGCTCCGGTGATCGACTCGGTGGCCGCGGCACTCTCGGCCTCGTGAACGACTGCGTGTTCGTGCGACACGCCGATTGGGGTGCTCATACGATCCCTCCTTGCGCGCGCCCGCACGGTCGGGAGCTCGGCAGGAGATGTCGTTGGCAGCGGACATCGGGGCGACTGGGTTGCATCGCCAACTCCGGCCGAAATGGGGCCGTCGCGCATTGCATTTACAGTGTTCGCCGCGATCGCCACGGCTTCAGCGAGCGCGACGTTTCCCAGCAAGCGGCCTCAGTCACGCGGCCGCGCGGCTCGCCCTGTCGGCGGCGCGCCGCATTCTCATAGCGGCTGCATTTCTCGCACCCCGTAGATCCACAATTGGGGGTTTCCTCTGGAGGCCGAGGCTTCGGTTAGGGCCTCTTCCGGGGGCTCAATTCCGCCTCCATGCTTGGTGCCGGAACCCCGCCAGTGCGCTCGGGTATCCCATGCCAGTCGTGAGGGAACGGGGAGGTTGGCCGCGTCTATGATGTGTCGCGAGTTTCGAGATTTACATCCGGCGTTTCTGGATGATACGCTGTCGGCGCACGACGTCGTCGAGATGCAATTGCATCTCACGGAATGTGCGCGGTGCTCGCGTTACGACACCGTGATGCGCCGTGGGTTGCTGGTGCTGCGCAATTTGCCCGCGGTCGAGCCCTCGGCGGATTTTCTCGATCGATTGAATAAAAAGCTGGTAGCGGCTCGAGAGGTCGACGCCCGAGCGGAGGTGTTCCGCGGTCCGGGCGTCGGATCGTTTTTGGCGACCGCGGCGAGCGTCGTCGTCGTGGGCTTTCTCGCGGCCATAGTGTTCGACGTCGCCAAACCTGCGCGCGATCTGCGTCTGCCACCCGTCGTTGCGGTGCGTCCGCCGATGGCGCCGAGCGCGCCGCCGGCCGGCGTCAACTCGGCGTTCGTTGCATCGGCATCGATGGGTCTTCCCGTCTGGCCTGCCGCGATGATGGCGGAACAAGCGCAAGAGCACTTCGCGGCGGAGGAACTGGGACGGTAGCAGGCCGCGCGCGTTATATTCGCCGCTATGCCGGACGATCGCGCGTTCTATAAGTCTCTCGCCTCGCGCTCTTTCGAGCGCGCATACAGCATTCACGGCGAGGAAGAGTTTCTGAAGGATGCCGCGGTGCGGCAGCTTCTGGCTGCGGCGCTCGATCCGGCAACCCGCGATTTCAATCTGGACATTCGAGACGCAGCATCGGTGGACGCCGAGACGCTCGCGTCGCTGCTGGCGACTCCGCCGATGATGGCGGAGCGTCGCGTGGTGCTCATCCGCGATGCGGCATCGCTGCGCAAGGATGCGCGTGCGGCGGTGGACCGGTTTCTCGAGCAGGGCGCGTCCAAGGACGCTGCGTCCGACATCATCCTCGTGCTGGTCTTCGGTCCAGCCGACCGCGGCAAGCCGGATCGCGCGCTGGTGCAGCGGACGTTTTCTCTCGAGACGGAGCCGTTGACGGGGAATCGCGTGCCGAAGTGGATCGTGCACCACGCGAGCTCCGTGTTAGGCGTGTCGGTCACCGATGCGGCGGCGGCGCTGCTCTTCGAGCACGCGGGCAACGATCTCGGTGCGCTGGCGGGGGAGCTCGACAAGCTCGCCAGCTATACCAACGGCGGCGCGATCGACGAGGGCGCGGTCTCGGCGGTGGTGGGCGTGCGGCGCGGCGAGACGTTAGGCGATCTCCTGGATGCGGTGGGGCGGCGCAATGCGCCGCGCGCCCTGGCGCTCCTGGGGCACGTGCTCGACCAGCCGAAGGTGTCCGCGGTGCAGATCGTCATGGCGCTGACCACACAGACGCAGGCGTTGGCGTGGGGGCGTGCGATGCGCGCCCGCGGCACGTCGGCGGGTCGGCTCTCGGGCGAATACTACGAGCTGCTCAAGAGCGCGGGCGGCGCGTACACCGGACGTCCGTGGGGCGAGGCGGTGAAATCGTGGGCGTCCTCCATCGACGCGTGGGACGATGGCGCGCTGGACCACGCGATGGAGGCATTGCTGGCTGCCGACATCGCGCTCAAAGAAACGCGGGTGTCGGCGGACGAAGAGATCCTGGCGCGACTCGTGTTGTCGATGTGCGCGGTGGACGAGCGTGCGGCGCGACGGCGCGCCGCCGTCGCCTAACTTCTGCTCCGAGCGTCATGACGATACGCTGGATCGTGGGTCTCATGCTGCTGGCGCCGGCGGCTCTGTGCGGGCAGAGCACTGATACGGTGCCCGCGGACTCGGTGCACGCGGATACCGCGGCGGTCGGCAGTACGCGTCCAACGTCCGTGCATGCCGATTCGGTGCCCGCGGACGCTGCGCGCAGCGACTCGACGGGCGGCGACACGATCTTCCGCGCCGCGCAGCGACTTGCCGCAGAAGGTCGCGGTGATTCCGCGCGCGCTCTCGTTGGCCAGAGGCTCGATTCGGCGCGACCCGGGTCGGCCGAGTACGTGAACGCGTTGTATTGGCGTGCCGTAGTAGCGGCGACGGCGGCGGACGCCGAGCGCGATCTTCGCACGATCATCGTGACCTACCCGGCCTCGGCGCGCAGCGCCGACGCCTTGATGCGGCTGGCCCAGCTCGAACTGGCGCGCGGTGACCGCGATCAGGCGGTGGCGCATCTGCAGCGGATCGTGGTCGAACACCCGGAGAGTCCCAATCGCGGGCGCGCGGAGTTCTGGGTGGCGCGCACGCTGCTGGACGAGGGGAATCTGGCCACCGGCTGCGCCCGGTTGGCGGACGCCTCGCGCCTAACGCCACCGAGCGAGGTGGAGCTGGCGAATCAGATCGGATATTTGGGCCAGCGGTGCCAGGGCGTGGACACGACGGCCAAGGCGCAGGCGGCGCCCGCGCAATCGGCCGGCCAGCCGGCGCCGCGGGAGCCTAACGCAGCGCCGGCGGCAGCGACGGCAACGTCGGCCCGCGGGCGGTATACGGTCCAGGTGGCTGCGTTCTCCACGCTCGCGTCGGCCAGCGGATTGCGCGACGTCCTCGTGACGCGAGGGTATCCGGCGCGGGTGGTGGGGACCGCGAAGCCGTTCCGCGTGCGCGTCGGACGGTACGCCACGCGCGCCGAGGCCGAGGCCGCGGCGCGCGCGCTGCGGGCCAGGAAGCTCAGCGCGTACGTCACCAGCGCGGAGACGCCGTGAGCGGCGAGACGGCCACGCCGCTGATGCAGCAGTACCGGGAGATCAAGGCGCGTCACCAGGATGCGATCCTGCTCTTTCGGATGGGCGACTTCTACGAGATGTTCTACGAGGACGCCGAGCTCGGCTCCCGCGCCCTGGGCCTAACGCTGACGAGCCGCAACAACGGCGGTGCCGCCGAAGTGCCGCTGGCGGGTGTGCCGGTGAAGGCGCTCAACGAGTATCTGCGCCGGCTCGTCGAGCAGGGCCATCGGGTGGCGATCTGCGAGCAGGTCGAAGATCCGAAGCTGGCCAAGGGCATCGTGCGCCGGGAGGTGGTGGAGACCATCACGCCGGGCGCCGCATTCTCGGACGATCTGCTGGACGGTGCGCTCAACAACTATCTGTGCGCTGTGTTCGAGAGCAAGGGCGCGATCGGCATCGCGGCCGCGGATCTGTCGACGGGCGAGCTGCGACTCATCCGATCGAACGCCGCCGATGCGGCGGCGGTGCTGGCGCGGCTCGCGCCGAGCGAGATTCTCGTGCCGCGCGGATCGCCCGCGGCCGCGCTGCGCGCGGCGTCGTCGCGCGATGAAGATGCGTTAGTCACCGAGCGGGAGGCGTGGGAGTTCGAGCCGGCGCTCGCATCGAGCGACCTCGCGCGCCAGTACGGCGTCGCGTCGCTGGAGGGGTTCGGCATCGGCGCAGACGACGCGCCGGCGGTGGGCGCCGCCGGAGCGCTCGTGCGCTACCTCAGGGAGCTGCAGCCGTCGGGGCTGCCGCACCTCGCGGCGCCGATCGTCGAGCGCGACGGCGCCTCGATGCCGCTCGACGACATGACGCGCCGCAATCTCGAGTTGGTGGAATCGTTGCGCGGCGGCGGGACCGCGGGCACGCTGCTCGCCGTGTTGGACCGCACGACGACGCCGATGGGCGCGCGGCTGCTGCGCCAGTGGCTGCTCGCGCCGCTGGCCCAACGCGACGCGATCGACGCGCGACTGGATGCGGTGGCCGCGCTCGCATCGGACGCGCTGGCGCGCGCGGCGCTCCGCAGCGCGCTCGACGGCGTGCGCGACGTGGAGCGTCTGGCGGGGAAAGCCGCGGCGGCCCGCGCGACGCCGCGCGAGATCGGTGCGTTAGGCAGATCGCTCGGTGCGCTGCCGGCCGTCGAGCACGCCGCGCGGCGCGTCGCCGCCTCGGCGCTCGTGGCGGACATGCTCGCACGCTGGGATTCGTGCGCGGACCTCGCCTCGGACATCGCGGCCACACTCGTCGATGACCCGCCCGCGGCCGTCGGCGAAGAGCGCGCCATTCGCGATGGGGTCGACCTCGAGCTCGATGAGCTGCGCGCGCTGCGCGACGGCAGTAAGGACGCCATCGCGCGCATCCAGACGGCCGAGCGCGAGCGCACCGGCATCGCGTCGCTCAAGGTCGGCTACAACAAAGTGTTCGGCTACTACATCGCGATCACGAACGCCAATCGGCACCTCGTTCCGGAGCATTATCAGCGGCGGCAGACGCTGGCCGGCGAAGAGCGCTACGTGACGCCTGAGCTCAAGGAATACGAGGAGAAAGTGTTGACGGCGTCTGAGCGGCTCGAGGTGCGGGAGCGCGCGCTGTTCGACGCCCTGCGTGCGCGGGCGGGCGCAGAGGTGTCGCGCCTGCAGCGCGCCGCGGGGCTCGTGGCCGCGCTCGACGTGCTTGCCGCGCTGGCGGAGGTCGCCGAGCGGGAAGGTTACGTTAGGCCGACGATGAGCGATGACTTCGGCCTCGAGATCGTGGCCGGCCGCCATCCGGTGGTCGAGCGGATGATGCCGCGCGACAAGTTCATTCCGAATGACCTGTCACTCGACGAACAGGCCCGCGTCATCATCCTCACCGGGCCGAACATGGCGGGCAAGTCCACCATTCTGCGGCAGATCGGCCTCATCGTGCTCATGGCACAGATGGGCAGCTTCGTGCCCGCGTCGCGCGCGCGGATCGGCATCGCCGACCGCGTGTTCACGCGCGTCGGAGCAAGCGACAACCTGGTGCGCGGGCAGTCGACGTTCATGGTCGAGATGGCGGAGACGAGCGCGATCCTGCACACGGCGACGCGCCGCAGTCTGGTGCTGCTGGACGAGATCGGTCGCGGCACGTCGACGTACGACGGCGTGTCGATCGCGTGGGCGGTGAGCGAGCACCTGCACGATCGCGTGGGTTGCAAGACGGTGTTCGCGACGCACTACCACGAGCTGACGCAGCTCGCCGAGGAATTAGTAGCAGTTCGTAACTATAACGTGATGGTGCGCGAGATCGGCGACCAGGTGCTGTTTCTGCACACGCTGGCGCCGGGCGGCGCCGACCGGTCATACGGCATCGAGGTCGGGCGGCTGGCGGGTCTGCCGCCGGTGGTGCTCGCCCGCGCGCGCGACGTGTTGCAGCGGCTCGAGGGAGGCCACCTCGTCGTCGCGCGCCGCGGTGCAGCGCCGGCCGAGCAGCTCGCGTTGTTCACCGAGGCGCCGCACCCCGCGCTCGAGATGTTGCGCGGCATCGAGCCCGACGACCTGACGCCGCGCCAGGCGCTCGACCGCCTGGCCGAGCTCGTCGAGGCGGCCCGCCGGCCCACGGCCTAACGGAGCGCCGTCAGGTGCGCTCCTCCACCACCAGCTCCACCGTGCCGCTCGCCGAGAGCAGGTCGACGTCGACGCGGTGCTTCTTCGTTCGCGTGAAACGGATCGAGAGCCGGGATCTGCCCACCGGAAGGTTGCGGACCTCGAGGCGATCGACGCCATCGGGCAGCGTGGGCCGCACGACGCGCAGATGTCCGGCGAATCCATCGGGCTCCAGGCCTAACAGAGTGCTCAACAGGTACGGGATGGATCCGGCGGCCCACGCCTGCGGATGGCACGCCACCGGAAACCGGACCGGCGTCTGAAACTCGGCCGTCGAAAATCCGGCGAACACTTCGGGCAGCCGGTACGACCGAAAAAACGCCGCGGTGCGGAGCAGCGCCGCGAATACGCGCCGTGCTTCGGCGTCAAGCCCGTAGTGACGAAAGCCCGTCGCGATGAGCGCGTTGTCGTGCGGCCACACCGTGCCCAGGTGATAGCCCACGGGATTGAATCGCCGCGCCTGCGCCGACAGCGTGCGAATGCCCCAGCCCGAGAACATGTCGGGCTCCATCAAGCGCTTGGCGACGCGCCGCGCGCGCGCGGGCCTGGCGATGTGCGACCACAGCACCTGTCCGGCGTTGGACGTCACGACCGACAGCGGGCGGTCATCGCGCTCGAGCGCCAAGGCGTAGCAGCCTAACTTGGCCAGCCAGAAGTCGCGCTCGAACCGGCCGCGGAGCGCCTCTGCCTCGGCGCGCAGGGTGGTGGCCCGCGTCGGGTCGCCCGCTCGGTCGTACAGGTCCGCGATCAGCACGCGCGCGAGGAACGCATAGCCCTGCACCTCGGCCAGCGCGATGGGTGGAGATGCGAGCTTGCCGGACGCCGTCACGATGGCGTCGCCGGAATCCTTCCAGCCCTGGTTGATCAGGCCGTGCTCCGATGTGCTCAGGTAGTCGATGTATCCATCGCCGTTCGAGTCAGCGCCGTCGGTCATCCACGTGAGTGCGAGCTCGACGTGGTCGCGCAGCTCGCGGAACAGCGATAGGTCGCCGGTCCACATCGCGTGCCGCGCGATCAGGATGAGGAACAACGGGGTGGCGTCCACCGAGCCGTAGTATGGCGTGGGCGGGATGAGGCCGAGTCGCGCCATCTCGCCGATGCGAATCGAGTGCAGGATCTTGCCGGGCTGTTCATCGCGCCACTGATCCGTGTCGTGTGCCTGGTAGACGGCGAGGAGTCGCGCGGTCTGCTCGGCGATGCGCGGCTCGTACGCGAGCATCTGGATTGCGGTGATGGCGGCATCGCGGCCGAACAGCGTCGCGAACCACGGAAGGCCCGCGGCGTAGTATTCCTCGCCGCTGATGCTGCTGCGGAGCAGGCGCAGGTCGGCGAACGAGCGCTCGAGCACGGCGTCCAGCAGCGGGTAGTCCGATGCAACGCTGGTGCGGGGCGTTTTCGCCAGTGCGCGGTGCGGCGCCGCCTGGTGGGTGCTGCGAGTGCGCGCGGAGACGCGTCCGGCGGTGGCGGTGGACGCGCGCTCGTCGATGCGCAGCGTCACGCCTAACGTCACCGCGCGGCGCGGCGCCAGGTGGATGTCGAACCGCGCCGTCTGCCGGCCGCGGCGCTGCGGCGCGCGCGAGAACGCGATGGACAGCGAGCGGCGGCAGTGGTCGCGTCCGTCGTAGGACAGCGTCAACGACCGGCCGCGCCACCGCGGCGCGTGCCGTTTGCCTAACGTTTGCTGGAAGAGCCCGCGCACGGCGAACACATCCTCGAACCGGGCGTCGAACATGAGCGTCAGCGGCAGCGTGATCGGTTCGAGGCCGAGGTTCCGGAGCTCGAGCACATCATCGAGGCCCGGCGTGTCGCCGTGCAGCGTGCGGGTCCACCGGATGCCCACCGTCTCGCGCGGGATCAACCGTCCGCGTCCGAGACGCAAATCGGGATTCGCCAGCTCGAGCACGGCGCCGCGGCCGATGTCGTCGGTGGTGGCGGCGAGCACCGTCGGCTGCTCTTTGCCTAACAGCATTTCGTAGCCGCGCAGGTAGCGGCAATCGTGGAAGTACAGCCCCAGCCCGTGGCCCGGTGCGATGGGGACGCAGCCCGATTGATCCGTCAGGAAGAAAACGTTCTCGACCTTGGTGACGATGGCGTCGGCAATGCCCGAGGTGACCGACGGCGTGCCGTGCGTGAGGATGCGCTGCTTGCGATCCGCGAGCTCTGCCTTGCGTCCGTTCTTTGTGCCCCGCCCCCCCCCCCCCCCCCGGCCCCGACCCCGCCGCCCGTGACCGTCCCTCATCGCGCCATGAGGAATTGCAGAACGTCGGATCGCGTCACGATGCCCGCGATGCGCTCCTGGGTGCGCACGAGCACCGCCGGGTTGGACTTCGTGAGCAGCTTCACCACACTGTCGAGCGACTGGCCGGACTCGACTAACGGAAACGGCGCGTCCATCACATCGCTCACCGTCGCATCCAGGAGCTTCGTGTTCTCGAGCGCCTTGGCCGACACGACGCCCTCACTCACCGAGCCGACGCAGTTGTTGCCGTCGATCACCGGAAGCTGCGAGACGTCGTGCAGATTCATGAGGCGCAGCGCCTGGCGCACGGTGGCGCCTGTTCCCACCGACACCACGGTTGGCCCGTGGTCCGGCTTGGCCCCGAGGAGATCGGCGATGCGCACGCGATCGGGAGCGAGCAGCTGGTTCTCGCGCATCCAGTCATCGTTGTAGAGCTTGGACAGATATCGCTCGCCCGTGTCGCACAGGAAGGTCACCACCAACGCATGCGGGTCGTTCACCTCGCGTGCCACCTGCAGCGCGACGTGCGCGATGAGCCCGGACGATCCGCCCACGAACAAGCCCTCTTCGCGGGTCAGTCGACGCGCCATCGCGAACGCGTCGCGATCGCTCACGGTGCGGTAGTCGTCGATGAGGTCCAAGTCCAGAGTGCCCGGTACTTTGTCCTGACCGATGCCTTCGACCTTGTACGGCGATCCTTCGATGTGGTTCTTGCCCTTGCTCCGCCAGTACTCGGCGAGAATCGAGCCGGCGGGATCGCCGGCGATGATGCGAATAGCCGGGTTCTTCTCTTTCAGGTAGCGGCCTGTACCGGTGAGGGTGCCGCCCGTGCCCGCGGACGCGACGAAATGCGTGATGCGGCCGGCCGTCTGCTCCCAGAGCTCCGGTCCGGTCGTTTCGTAGTGCGCCTGCGGATTCGCGTCGTTGTAGAATTGATTGGCCAGGATTGCGTTAGGCAGCTCGGACGCGATGCGCTTGGCCATCATCACGTAGTTGTCCGGGTGGTCGGGCGGCACCGCGGTGGGCGTGACGATCACTTCGGCGCCGAACGCCTTGAGCAGCCGCACTTTTTCCTGCGACATCTTGTCGGGCATCGTGAAGATGCACTGGTATCCCTTGAGCGCCGCGGCGATCGCGAGCCCGATGCCCGTGTTTCCGCTCGTGCCTTCGACCACGGTGCCGCCGGGCTTGAGTTTCCCTTCCCGCTCGGCCCGCTCGATGATCGGCAGGCCGATGCGATCTTTCACGCTGCCGCCCGGATTGAAAAACTCGGCCTTGCCGTAGACGGGCGTCGCGATGCCGTGCGTCACCCGGTTGAGCCGGATGAGCGGCGTCCATCCAATGGTTTGCAGGACGTCGTCGTAAGGCAGCCGGTTGCGCTGGCTTGCGATCGAGGCCGCCGGGATCGAGGTGGACGCGGAGGTAGTGGTCATGGCGAACGGTGTTGGGCGGAATGCGCCGTGTCGTGCAGCACGGTGTCGCCGGGGAGCGGCGGCATGTCCGGCCGGCGGAAGAACACGGGCAGAAGAATCGAGATGCTCATCGGCTGGCCATGCAGCATTGCCGGTCGGAAGCGCAGCGATTGCGAGCCGCTCACAGCAGCCGAGTCGAGCGCTGGATATCCCGACGACTCGACGACGGTCGTGGACTCCGGCGCCACCCTGCCGGTGGAATCGATGCGAATACGCAACGTCACGTTGGCCTGCACGCGCTGTTTGTAGAGCGATGCCGGGTACAGGAACGGTGACTTGTCGTTGAGCATCACCGGCATGCTGTCGGGCCGCACGCCTGCCGATTCCTGCACGCTCTCGATCGCCTTCTGCGCCGTGTCACGATCGATGCAGCCGGCGCCGGCGACGAGGAGCGTCGCAAGCACCGCGCCCGTGGCGGCGCGTCGCGCGCGAGAACCAGAGGCAGAATGGTCGAGGCAGCGAGCCGCGGTCCGCGTGACGTGCATGGCATCAATGTAGCCGCGCGGTCTACCTTGCCGCACCATCCGAGCGCGCCCATCCTTCCCCCATGAAGATCACGGTGCTGTTGGGTGGAACGTCGGCGGAGCGCGATGTGTCACTGGCCTCAGGGCTTCGCATTGCGCGGACGTTGCGAGACGGGGGACACGACGTCACGTCGCTCGATCCGGCGCGGGGCGTGATCGACGAGGGCGAAGAACGCGCGATGGAGAATGCCGGAGTGATGAAACCGGCGCCCCCATCGCTGTCTTCACTCGAGCAGATGACGCGGACGTCGCTCTCGCCCTCACTCGGCGCGCTGCCCGCGGTGCGCAAGGCCGACGTCGTCTTTCTCGCCTTGCACGGCGGTTTCGGCGAAGACGGAACGGTGCAGGCGCTGCTCGACATGGTCGGCGTTCGCTATACGGGAAGCGGTCACCTGGCGAGCGCGCTCGCGATGGACAAGGATCTGTCAAAGGTGTTGTTTCGCGCGGCGGGCGTGCCCACGGCGGACTGGCTGCTCGTTAGCCAAGCGTCCTGTTCTCGTCCAAAGGCCGAGCAGGTCGAGAAGAAGTTGGGCTGGCCGGTGATCGTGAAGCCGTCGAAGCAAGGGTCGACGGTTGGTCTTTCGTTGGTTCGTGCTGGAGCTGATCTCGCGCCGGCGGTGACCGAGGCGCTGCAGTACGATGACGAGGTAATGATCGAGCGATTTGTTCCGGGAAGAGAACTGACGGTGAGCGTGCTCGGCGACCAGGCGCTGCCGGTGGGCGAAATTTTCCCGCGTCACGAGATCTACGATTACGAGTGCAAATACACGCCTGGCATGGCGCGCGAGGAGTTCCCGGCCAAGCTCTCGGCAAGCGAGACGGCGGAAGTTCAACGGCTGGCGCTGGCTGCATTCTGCGCGCTCAAGCTTGACGGCTACGCGCGCATCGACTTCCGTATGACGGACCGCGGTGAATTTTTCTGTCTCGAGGCGAACACACTGCCTGGGATGACACCATTGAGCTTGCTGCCTCAGGCCGCGGCGGCGATGGGACTCGATTTCGGTGCGCTGTGTGAGCGCATCGTGCAACTCGCGGTGACGAAAGCATCGCCGGCGAGCGGGGGGAGAGACGACACGTGACGGCGCGCACGACGGGACCGGCGGCGGCGATCGCAGGAATTTCGCCCGGGATTCAGAGCCAAGGCATCTGGATGGGGCGACGACAACTTTTTGTGCGATTTGCCGCGGAAGCGGAGACGGCGGTGCTGTACACGCCCGAGATGCTGGCGCGGCATATCCAGCGGGTCGTCGGGCAGTCGCCGCTGCATTCGATTTCCCTCGGCGGGCGCGATCCGTTGGCGAGTGAGGAACTTATCATCGACGCGCTTCAGCGGTGGCAATCGACCATTCCGGTGATGCTCGACTGCGACGGTGAGCGGCCCGACGCGGTGACGAAGGTGGCGCCGTACGTCGGGATGGTGCAGGTGACCGTCGAGTTCGTGAATACGGCGTCGAGTCTGGACCGCGCGTTGGCGTCGCTGGGTGCAGCCTCTGCCGCCGGTCGCGACCACGCTGCCGTATTGACGCCACACGAGGGGACGACCGACGGTCAGATGCTCTGGTTCATCGAGCAAGCACACCAGGTGGCGCCCGGCACGAAGATTGTTGTCCATCCGGTAGTTGGGTCGGAGCGCACGGGTGTGGACCGGCGGTACGCGTCGCTGGTGGAGCGGGGAATGGCGATCCATCACGACCTCGCGTTTTGGCTTCGGATCCCGGGCCCGGTCGGTGGTCGTTAGCGCTTTGAGCAGCTGCGGGCAGGGTGAGAGGAACCGCCCTGATTCGATCGTGTTATAACGACAAGGCCGTCCACGTACGCAGGTCCGCATGTCCTTCACGAGCGTCGACGAACAGGAAGCCCCGCGCCTTACTCCGGCCGTCCAGTGGCTGATCGCGCTCAACGTCGCGGTCTTTTTCATCCAACTGACGCTGGTGGGGCAGGCGGATGTACAGCGGGCGCTCGCGTTCGAAGTGCGCGACCTCACGACGCGTCCGTGGACGATCGTCACCTACATGTTCGTGCACGCGGGCTTCTGGCATCTCGCGCTCAACATGTGGATGCTGTGGATGTTCGGCCCGCGCGTGGAGCGCGCATGGAATGCCCGGAGCTTCACGTTCTTCTACGTGTTGTGCGGGTTAGGCGGATGGCTGTTCCACCTGATGATTGCGCGCGATGGCCAGTATCTGCTCGGCGCATCGGCGGCGATCTTCGGCGTGATGCTCGCCTATGCGATGCGTTGGCCGGACGAGGAAGTGACGCTCTTCCCGTTCGTGTTCATCTCGATCAAGGTGCGTTGGTACGTCGTGCTGCTGGTCGGGCTCACGCTGGTGCAGGGCATGGTGTCGCTGAACGGCGGTGACACCGGCGTGGCGTACATGGCGCACCTGGGCGGATTGTTCGTGGGCTATCTCTACCTGCGCGTCGCCGCGGCGCACAACGGTGCGGCGGGCGGCACGAGCGGCATCGACCGGCTTCGCCAACGGATGTCGCAGGTGCCGGACATCAACGACGAGACGCCGCGGGCGATTCCACGCGCTCAGCCGCGCTCGCGCGAGCGGACGAACGAAGTGGATGACATCGTGGCGCGCAGCAACGCGCTCATGGCCAAGCGCGAGACGCTGGGTCCATCGCTCGCCAGCAAAGTGGGCAAGAAGAAGACGGAGGAGCTTGATCTCGTGCTCGACAAGATTTCCGAGCGCGGCATCAGCAGCCTGACGCACGATGAGCGGCGGCTGCTCGAGGAGATGTCGAAGCGGTTGCGGAACGACTGAGCGCGCGCGTCGCGTTGCTCGTTCCTCGGCGGCGGTCTATTCTTGAGCATGCCGCGCCCAGAGCTGCTCGAAGCCTTTCCCAATCCGCATATCGGCCGCACTTACGAGATTCATCTCGAGTGCCCGGAGTTCACATCGCTCTGTCCTGTGGGCGGCATCGAGAGTGACGCCGCGGAGTTGTCGCTGTTGCAAGGCGGCGCTCCGGATTTTGGCACGATCCGGATCACGTATGTACCCGCGGACAAGTGCATCGAGCTCAAGAGTCTCAAGCTGTATCTCTGGAGCTTTCGCAACGACGGAATTTTTTACGAGCGGGCGGTGAATCGCATCCTCGACGATCTCGCCGCGTGCGCATCGCCCAGCTTCATGGAGGTCGTGGGCGACTTCAACGTACGCGGCGGGATCAAGTCGGTGGTCACGGCTCGGTACGGGAGCCGATAGATCAGGTTCCCGTCACCGTGAAGTCCTTCACCATGCCGTGCATGACGTGCGGCTTGCCGTCCTTGCTGTCGGGCACGAAGCAGACAAACGCGTAGTTGCCGGCGGCGAGGTCGGCTGGAAAGTAGGCGGTGTCGCCGGGCGCGATGGCGGCAACGCCTCCTTCGAGCGCTCCGGGCGGCGGCCCTTTCATTCCATTGACCCATTGCGCGAACTGCGCCCCGGTCTTGCCGGGTTGAAGGTGGACGAGAACCAGTTCGTGCGGCTGCGGTCCCGAGTTGGTCACGCGGATCAGGTGGTGGCCGGCGGTGAGTGGGCCTGCAGCCGTGAAGCTGTAGTCGGCGAGCGCAACGGACGCGTCTGCGTTAGGCGCTGGCGCGCGTGCCGCCGACGAGGGCGTGACGGTCAGCTCGCGGACCATGCCCTTGGCGAAGTGGGGCGTGCCGTCCGGACTCGGCACGAAGCAGACGATGGCGTATGTGCCTGGCGCGAGATCTTCGGTGACCTCCGACGTTCCGTTAGGCATCGGCGGATTGGGCCCGCCGACGTCGACCGCCCATGCGGGCGGCGGGCCGGCCTGCTTGAGCGCGGCCTGGAAATCGGCGAACGACTTGCCCTGCTCGAGGCGCACGAGCGCGGCCTGATGGACTTCCTTGCCG
>Ga0207695_10004047_pt1 | contig 20165 bp, 19 predicted proteins | sample KBSC54metaG_FD_184354 | JGI IMG/M metagenome (GOLD analysis project Ga0207695, IMG submission 184354) | Corn rhizosphere microbial communities from Kellogg Biological Station, Michigan, USA - KBS C5-4 metaG (SPAdes) (version 2) | ecosystem: Host-associated > Plants > Roots > Rhizosphere > Soil...
GCCCGAAGGCGGCGTTTTGAGGTACGCGATGGACCCGCTCAGTCGGCCGGGGCAACGCTGACCCGGACGCGCAGGCGCTCGCCCGGATCGTAGTTCAGGCGGGACATGTAGACCTCGCCGCGATAGCGGTATTCCACGTCGTAGCCCATGATCCGGCGCTGCTCGCTGACCGAGCTGACCTGGCGGCATGTGGTCTGGGTGCTCTGGTATTCGCCACCCGGGCTGCGAGAAACACTGTTGCCTACAGCGCCACCGGCCACCGCACCGACCACGGTCGCGGCCTTGCGGCCATCGCCCTTGCCGATGGTGTTGCCGAGCACACCGCCGACCACCGCACCGAGGATCGTCCCCGCGGCGCTGCCGTGGCTGGGTTCCTGCTGCACGACAGTCTGGTCGTAGCACTCCTGGCGCGGCACCTCGGTACGGGCGACGCCATAAACCGGGTCGACGCGCAGGACATCGGCCCAGCCAAAGTGAGCACTGCCGCCATCGGCACCAGGACCCGCGCCTGCACCCGGCGGGGGCGGCGGAGGGGCATCGTTGGGGTAACGCGAGTTCTGCGCAAAAGCACTGCCGGCCACTGTAGTCAGGGCCAGAACCAGTGCGGGGAGAAACATTTTGGCCATGACGACCTCCATAGATTCGGGGCTTTAAAGACGCTTCTTTGCCTTTTCCAATTTCAACAAGTTCACACTGAATACACGCTTAGATTGGCAAGCCCCGCCGCGGCTCCGCTCACATGTTGTTAAGATGGCCGGCCGATTTATTCCCGCGCACCGGAAGCCCGGACCGACCATGCCGATCTCGCTCTACAACAGCCTCACCCGCCAGACCGACGTCTTCACTCCGCTCGATCCAAACCGGGTGACCATGTATGTCTGCGGCCCCACCGTCTACAACTACGTGCACATCGGCAATGCACGGGGGCCGGTGGTGTTCGACGTGCTGGCGCGGCTGCTGCGACGCCACTTCCCTGGCGTGATCTACGCTCGGAACATCACCGACGTGGAAGACAAGATCAACGCCGCCGCCCAGGCCGAAGGCGTGCCGATTTCGACCATTACCGACCGCTACGCCCAGGCCTATCGCCAGGACATGGCGGGGTTGGGCATCGCTCCGCCGGATCTCGAACCGCATGCCACCGCGCATATCGACGAGATCATCCGGATGAACGAGAAGCTGATCTCGACCGGCCATGCCTATGCGGCCGAGGGGCACGTGCTGTTCCGGGTCGAGTCGTTTGCGGACTATGGCAAGCTGTCGGGTCGCGACCCGGATGAACTGATCGCCGGTGCCCGCGTAGAAGTGGCGCCGTACAAGCACAACCCGGGCGACTTCGTACTGTGGAAGCCCTCCACACCCGACCTGCCCGGCTGGGACAGCCCCTGGGGCCGCGGCCGGCCGGGCTGGCATATCGAGTGCTCGGCAATGTGCGCGGCGCAGCTCGGCCAGACCATCGACATCCATGCCGGCGGCGTGGACCTGCTGTTCCCGCATCACGAAAACGAAATCGCCCAGTCCACCTGCGCCAACGACGGCAAGACCTTCGCGCGCTGGTGGTTGCACAACGGCATGCTGACCTTCGACGGACGCAAGATGTCCAAGTCGCTGGGCAACGTGCTGCTGGTGCATGAATTACTGAAGCAGCACCCTGCCGAAGCCTTGCGCCTGCTGCTTCTGCGCGGCCACTACCGCCAGCCGCTGGATTGGTCGGACGCCGCCGTGGCGCAATCGATCAGCACCCTCGATGGCTGGTATCGCGTGCTGCGCGACCTGGCAGATGTTGCCGTCGACGGCGAACTGCCGATACCCGCCAGCGTCGAGGCTGCGCTTTGCGACGACCTCAATACGCCACAGGCTCTGGCCGAGTTGTCGCAACTGGCCGATACCGCGCGCCAGGCCGGCACCGACGCTGAAAAGCGCGAGGCCAAGGCGGCACTGCTTGGCGGTGGCGCGTTGCTCGGGTTGCTGCAGCAGGATCCGGAAACCTGGTTCAAGGGAGCTTCGGACGAGATCGATGGCGCAGCTATCGACGCCTTGCTGGTGGAACGGCAGGAAGCCCGCGCGGCGCGTGATTTCAAGCGCGCAGACGAGATTCGCAACGAGCTGGCGGCGAAGGGGATCATGATCGAGGACGGTGCCGCCGGGGCGCGTTGGCATGTGGTGAAGCAGTGAGGCTGTGAAGCCGTGAAGTCGCTCGCTGCGCTCGCTGTAAGTCCGGCGGCTGGCGCCGCCTGTAAATGGTAAACAGGAAGAGCTTGGGACTGGGCTCTCTGCTCCTCCTGTTTACCATTTACAGCGCCGAAGGCGCGACTCTACAGCAAGCGCAGCGAGCGACTCCCCCTCCAAAAGCGCGATAATGCGCAAATGACTACCGCCACATCCCCCAGCGCCGAACAGGCGCAGCAAGACATCGCCGAGGAGTTCGCCTTCTTCGGCGATTGGTCCGAGCGCTATCAATACCTGATTGACCTGGGCAAGCAGTTGCCTGCCTTCCCGGACGAATACAAGACCGAGGACTACCGCGTACAGGGCTGCCAGTCGATGGTCTGGATGGTGCCCAGCGGCGATGCAGCGAAGCTGCACTTCATCGCCAGCAGCGACTCGGCCATCGTCTCGGGCCTGATTGCCCTGGTGCTCAGGGTCTACTCGGACCGCTCGGCCAGGGAAATCGTCGAGACCGAGCCACGCTTCATCGAAGCCATTGGCCTGGCCAAGCATCTCTCTCCGACCCGCTCGAACGGGCTGGCAGCGATGTTGGCGAAGATCAAGGCCTACGCCGGAGCCCTGGCCTGAAAAACAAAGCCCCGCCAATGGGCAGGGCCTCGTTTATCCAGAGTCAGACGATCCGTGGTCAGTCGCCCATCTGCTTCTGCAGATGCTCACGGCGCTCTTGCGCGTCGAGCGACAAGGTAGCGATCGGGCGCGCTTCGAGGCGCTCGACGCCGATTTCCTCATCGGTCTCTTCGCAATAACCGTAGCGGCCTTCCTCGATTCGGCGCAGGGCCTTGTCGATCTTGGAAATCAGCTTGCGGTAGCGGTCGCGAGTACGAAGCTCGAGGGAGTTCTCCGTTTCACGGGTCGCGCGCTCGGCTTCGTCGCCGACGTCACGGACTTCGTCACGGAGGTTTTCCATGGTCTGTCGGGATTCTTCCACCAGCTGGTCACGCCATTCGCGCAGCTTGTTGCGGAAGAAAGCCAGCTGCTTCGGGCTCATGTACTCCTCGTCGTTAGACGGGCGATATCCCTTGGGCAGGTCAATGTTGGTGGTGGACGGCAGCGCGTAGCGGCCGTCTTCTTTGGTGATGCCGTTGTCGAGTATTGCGGAACTATTCATCGAGGACTGCGAGGTCTTCTGTTTCGTGTGGGAAGTGTGGCGTGCGGTGGCCGAGGCCACGCGCGGAGATGCCACGGCGACTGCGCTCGCTACCTTGCCCGGAGGGAGGGTAGCGGGCTTGGGCGCCGGAGCACTGGCAGCGACAGGCGCTGCCGGCTTAGCCGGAGCCTTGGTTTGGTGCACTGCAACCGGTGTCGGCTTGGTGGCCGGTGCCGGTTTGGCAGCTGTCTTGGCCGGAGCCGCCTTCGCGACCGGCTTGGGTGCGGGCTTCGGCGCTGCGGCGGCCTTCGCCGGTGCCTTGGCCGGCGGCGCCTTCTTGGCGGCGACGGGGGCAGCAACGGGCTTCTTGGCCGGCGCGGCGGTCTTGGCCGGGGCTTTGGGAGCGGGTTTCTTGGCTACGGTCTTGGCGGCTTTGGTCACGGGAGCGGCTTTCTTGACGGGCGCTTTCTTCACTGCGGCCTGCTTGGCCGGCGCGGCTTTGGGGGTTGCTTTGACAGGCGCTTTGCTTGTTGCAGCGCTCTTGACCGCCCCCACGCCCTTGCTGGTGGCAGCCTTGGTCTTGCTGGCCTTTGTCTCTTTCGCCTTGGGCACGGGCTTTCCTTTGTGTGCCTTAGCGGGTGTCGCACTACGCGTCGTTTTCGCCATTTCCCTTCACCATTTTTGGCCTTGGCGGCCGGGTGTTATAGCCCATGTATCTAACACCGGCAACCATGCTTCTGGAATACTGCGCAAATAGGCGCCGAAAACCGTCGCCGCAATGTGAAACGTCGTGACTCGACTGATACTTCTATTTCTGGCTTTCTACAAGCGCTGGCTGAGCCCCCTGCTCGGTCAACGCTGCCGCTTCTACCCCAGCTGCTCCGATTATGCACGGGTTGCTGTGACGCGCTTCGGTCCGTGGCGTGGCAGCCTGCTTGCGATCTGGCGCATCGGGCGCTGCCAACCCTTTTGCGAAGGCGGCCCCGACCCTGTCCCCGACCGTTTTACCTTCCGCCGTTGCGGAAACACTGGAGAACCGCATGTCCACTGATTGGTTGATCAAAAACGCCGAACTGGTTAACGAAGGCCGCCGCTTCCACGCCGATCTGCGCGTCAGGCAAGGCCGGATCGAGACCATCGCCGGCACCCTGGACGCCCGCCCGGGCGAACAGGTGATCGACGCCAGCGGCCTGTGGCTGTTGCCGGGCATGATCGACGATCAGGTGCATTTTCGTGAGCCTGGCCTGACGCAAAAAGCAGATATCGCCCACGAGTCGCGCGCCTGCGCCGCGGGCGGCATCACCAGCTACATGGAAATGCCCAATACCAGGCCACCGGCACTGGACCGCGATACCCTGGAAGCCAAGTACGCCAGGGCTGCCGAGACCTCGGCGGTCAACTATGCCTTCTACATGGGGGCGAGCAACGACAATCTCGAGGCGATCCGCTCGCTCGACCCGAAGGCCGCGCCGGGCGTGAAGGTATTCATGGGTGCTTCCACCGGCAACATGCTGGTGGACGACCCGCACGTACTCGATGGCATCTTCCGCGAGGCGCCCACACCGATCATCACGCATTGTGAAGACACGCCGATGATCGACGCCCTGCACGCCAAGGCACGCGAAAAGTACGGCGATGACATCCCTGCCCGCGAACATCCGCTGATCCGCTCGCGCGAGGCCTGCATCAAGTCGACGCGGCTGGCCATTTCACTGGCGCAGAAGCACAACAGCCGGCTGCATGTGCTGCATATCTCCACCGCGGACGAGCTCGCCCTGTTCCAGCCTGGCCCTATCGAGGGCAAGCGGATTACCGCCGAGACCTGCGTGCATTTCCTGCATTTCTCTGCAGAGGACTACGAGCGCCTCGGGTTTCTGATCAAGTGCAACCCGGCGATCAAGGACGCGGCCGATCGCGAGGCGATCATCAAGGCGCTGGCTGAAAGCCGCCTCGATGTGCTCGCTACCGACCACGCACCGCACCTGCTGGAGGAAAAGGCCCAGCTGTACGACAAGGCACCGTCGGGCCTGCCGCTGGTGCAGTTCGCGCTGCAGGCCGCGTTGCAGCGCGTGTTCGAAGGCAAGCTCACGCTTGAACGCGTGGTGGAGGCGGTCACGCATTCGCCGGCCAAGTTGTTCAATGTGCATGGGCGTGGGTTCCTGCGTGAAGGCTATGCCGCCGACCTGGTGCTGGTCGACCCGAAGAAGCCACACACCGTGCGTCGCGACGAAGTGCTGTCCAAGTGCGGCTGGTCGCCGTTCGAGGGCGATACCTTCAACAGTTCCATTGCCGCCACATTCGTCAACGGCGAGCGCGTATGGGACGGTTCGCACGTCAACGACGGCGTGCGCGGCCAGCGGCTGGCTTTCGATCGATGAGGCTAGGCGTCATCGGATGCGCCGCCACGCTGATGCTGGCGGCAACACAGCTCATGGCACAGAACTTCCCCGCCACCGTATCGCAAGGTGGCCTGGTCATCACCCACGTGGCGCCAGGCAGCAAGGTCACGGTCAACGGCAAGCCGGTACGCGTGGGTGAAGACGGCACGGTGGTCTTTGGCGCCGGGCGCGACGAAAAAGGCCCGCTGACGGTCAGCATCAACGGGCGCCCTACCCAGGCTATTGGCGTCCTGCCGCGCGATTGGCCGATCGAGCGCGTCAACGGCGTACCGCCAAAGACGGTCAACCCACCACCGGATATCGCCGAGCGAATCAAGCGCGAGCAGGCGGAAGTCACCGTCGCGCGCGATCGCGACGACGACCGCGAAGACTTTACGCATGGCTTTATCTGGCCGGTGCAGGGCCGCATCAGCGGCCGTTTCGGCAATCAGCGCATCTACAACGGCGATCCGAAAGCCCCGCATTCGGGCATGGACATCGCCGTGCCGCAGGGCACTCCGGTCAAGGCGCCGGCATCAGGCATCGTCACCTTCGCCAAGCCCGATCTTTATCTCACCGGGGGCACGATATTGATCGATCATGGCTTCGGCCTCAGCTCGAATTTCCTGCATCTGTCGCGGCTCGATGTCCGCGTGGGCGAGCGCGTCAAGCAAGGTGAAGTGATCGGCGCCGCAGGCATGACCGGCCGCGCGACAGGGCCGCACGTGCATTGGGGATTCAACTGGTTCGGGGTCCGGCTCGATCCGCTGTTATTGCCGGGGATTGGGGACGAAAAGCCGTAAAGCCACTCGCCTTCCTCGCTGAAAAGGGTAAAGAGTAAAGAGGGAGAGCTGACTATGCGGCGCCTCCCTTTACCCTTTTCAAGCGGCGTAGCCGCCGGCTTTACTTTGCAGCAGTGCCGCTCCCATAGCCACCGGCAACGCCTTTGCTCGCATACGCCACTGCGTCATGCGGGTGCAGGCTTTCCTGGTGCTCGACGCGAACATGGAAATCGGCAAGGCGATCATCGGCGTCCAGCGCCTTCTGAATGCGACGCGAAGCGTCTTCGCAGAACATCAGGTTGCTGCCGTTGGCGAGCGCAAAGGCCTGCTCGTCTTCACGCTTGACCGCTGTCTGCACCGGGGTGCCCAACGCATGCTCGACCCGATCGATCAAGCTGATCAGGTTGAAGTCGTTGCCCTCGTTAAGGCGTACGCGAATGCGCGCGATGCTGCGCTGCGCATGCGGCGTAGCGACGATGCCGCGCTCGCTGCCCAACCACGACACCACGGCAGCGTGGTCGACGGGCTGCGTCGCATCGAAGTCCTTGGCGAACTGATCCTGGATCAGCTGGCGCGATAGCGCCGCCGAGGCAGGACAGGTCGATGAGTAGACGATTTCCGTGCCGAATTCGATCATCAGATCGTCGCCGGTCAGGCTCGCTTCCACGCATACCGGATAGGCGCGCCAGCCACTGTTGCTGCTACGCAGTGCAGGCCGCCGTACGAGATGTTCAAAACGGATGCTCAGGCAGGCGCGATCGGAAAGATCCTTGTGCGAGTCCAGAAACCCGCGCAGCAATTGATGCAGCATGCCGACACCCAGCGTCTGGCTGCTCAGTGCTTCCTCCACCTGCAGGTAGAGACGCGACATATGAATGCCACGCTTGTCCGGGCGATGCAGATTGACGAAGGCGCCGACGCGTGCGCTGGCGCGTTGCACGTCGCCATCTCCAGCATCGAAGCGCACTGGCACCTCGATGCCATCCATGCCCACCCAGTCCAGCGCGCCGGCCAGATGCGGTTGCGCGTGCACGGCGACATCAGGAAGCAAACGAGCGGTATTTTCGGGGGTGTACATGGGGAATCCTAAAAGTCCTGCGGGTGCTGAAAGCCCGAGTCGAGAATCTTGGGGCAGAAGCCCCACTGCACAATAGGTGCAGCCGGGAAACGCTGCGTCCGGTCAGTCGCCAATCTGGCCACGCCAGGCCCTTGCGGCGCGCCAGGCGCGCCAAGCTACGCCCGGACCCCGCTGCTGCTGGCGCTGCCGCAGCATGGCAAGTGGATCCGGGGCCTTGACTGCGCGCTGGACCGATGCACGGTTTTGCTCCGACTCCAGGCGGCGAAACACGCTGATCGGGCCAGCGAGCTTGTCCGCCTCGGCCCAGGCACGCTTCAAATCGTCCAGTTGGGCACGAATGGCCGCCTCGCGCTCTTCGCTGGCCTGCCGCAACTGGGTGCGGCTGAGGCCGAAGCGGGCCAACCGGGCCATCGGCAGGGGCAAGCGGTCGCGCTCGGCATCCTCCTCCAGGCGCAGCAGGCCATGCAGCAGATGCGACAAGGTGGCGAGCTGCCCGGCGCGTTCGGCTGATGCTGCCGGACCGAACCACCAAGCATTCTCCAACTGCGCCCACGCGCCATGCAATTGCGACGCCGCAGCCACCTGCGACGGAAAATCGGCCGCCGTGCCCTCTTCCAGCTGGGCCATGGCGGCAAGCACCGGCGCCAACCAGCGCTCAGTCGACAAGGCATGCGCACGATCGTCGTCGAACAACACCTGGGTCAAGGGATGGCGACCGCCGCTTGTTGCCGCTCCGGACAATTCTTCCGCCCACCAATTGAGCTTGGCTGCGGCGACCTGTGGCTCGCGTATGCCATAGGCCGCACCAAGCAGTTCTTGCTCCAGCGCGGCCAGCGCAATATGGCCGGGATAGCGATGCGGGTCGACAAACGCCAGTGCGATGCGCTGCTGCGGCTGCACGGACAGCCACTTGTCGATATAGCTGTCCAGCGCTGTGTTTTCGCCGGGGACGGCCGCCGTGGTCATGCGATGGCCTGACGCCGCTCGATCCAGGCGGACAGCTCCGCAGGATGTGCAATCACCGCATCGGCGCCCCACTGCTGCGGGTCGCCGCCATCGAGATAACCCCATTCCACCGCGACCGAGTACAAACCTGCGGCATTGCCGGCCAATACGTCACGACGATCGTCGCCTACGAAAAGGCAGCGCAGCGGGTCGAGGCCCGCGCGCTCGCACGCCAGCAGAACCGGTGCAGGATCGGGCTTTTTCACCGCCAGCGTATCGCCGGCCACGACTGCGCAGACCCGCGGTGTCCAACCGATGCGCTCGAGCAGCAGATCGGTGAGAAACCCGGGCTTGTTGGTGACAACTCCCCACGCAATGCCGTTCGCCTCGAGGCCCTCAAGCATCGCATCGATACCATCGAACGGGCGTGTATGCTCGGCGAGCATGCCCTCGTAGAGATCGAGATAACGCTGCATCAGCGCGAGAATGCCGGCTTCGTCGCGATCGGGAAAACCACGTTGCAGGATGGCGCGTGAGCCACGCGATACGACTTCTCGCACGGACTCATAATTTGGTATGGCTACGCCTTCTTCTTCACACTGGCGCACGAGCGCGGCATAAAGATCGGGAGCACTGTCGAGCAAGGTGCCGTCCAGGTCGAACAGTACGCCTTGAATGGATGCAGGTAGGGATTTCATGTGGGTTTGCGCGCACTCAGCAGATAGTTGACCGCAGTGAACCGGCTGAGCCAAGCCTTGCGATTGACTGGGTTATAACCAAGCCCGGAGACGTCTTCGAGCTCGAGCCCGGCCTGACGCAGCAGGCGCCCCAGCTCGGACGGCTTGAGGAATTGCGCGTAGTGATGCGTCCCGCGCGGCAGCATGCGCATGATGTATTCCGCGCCCAGGATGGCCGCACCGAACGATGCGGGCGTGCGGTTGAGCGTGGACATGAAGACATGGCCTCCGGGCTTGACCATCGCCGCCAGGTCGGCCACCAGTGCGGCAGGATCGGGCACGTGCTCGATCAGCTCCATGCAGCAGACGGCATCGAACGACTCCGGCTCGGCCGCCGCCAGTTCGGCGGAGGGCTGCACGCGATAATCCACCTTGAGGTCGGATTCGTGCAGGTGCAGCTTGGCGATCTGGATGACCTTCTCACCCATGTCGATGCCCGTCACGCGCGCGCCCTGGCGCGCCAGGGCCTCGCTGAGCAGGCCGCCGCCACAACCGACATCCACAACACGTGCATCGCGCAAATCCACGCGCGCAGCGACATAGCCCAGGCGTACGGGGTTCAGGTCGTGAAGCGGCCGCGACTCGCCATCCGGATCCCACCAGCGCGAGGCTAGTTTATCGAAACGGGCAATTTCTTCCGCGCTTACGTTCGCAGCTTGCATGGGGGCATCCTCAAATCACCGCAGTGCGGCACTGTAAGTACCGCAGTGTACTTCGACCGGTTCAAACGGAATTAACGAGCATCCCATTCGTGCACGGTAACGTCCCAGCCGCCGCTGGTATGGACCGGATCCTGATGCACGATGGCCTTGGCCGCATCGAGGTTTTGCGCACGGATCACGTAGGCGCCGCCGCTTTTGTCCGTGAACGGGCCGGTCAATTCCAGCGTGCCGCCGTTGCGCAGGCCCTGCAGGAACGCCTGATGGGCCTCGCCGGCCGCAGGATCGAACTGCGGGCGGCGCATGGCGATAACAAGATAACGATTCATCGGTACCTCCTTTTCAAACAGCGGCGATACGCTCGCGCCAGGCGCGTGTCTTGGCCAGGATGCCCTCGACGTCGACATCCACCAGCTCTCGCTGGCGCAGCTTGCGCTGGCCGGCAATCCATACATCGCTGACCTGGTGGCGCCCGGTGGCGTAGATCAGCTGGGATGCCACGTGGTACATCGGCTGCGTCTCCAGGTCCGACAGGCGTACCGCGGTGAGATCGGCCTGCTTGCCCGGCTCGATCGAGCCGATCTGCGCATCCAGGCCCATCGCCCTGGCGGCATTGAGTGTGGCCGCACGCAGCGTATATGCCGCGTCGAAGGCTGAGGCATCATCGGCGACGGCCTTGGCCAGCAGCGCAGCGGTGCGCATTTCGCCAAACATGTCCAGATCGTTGTTCGACGCGCAGCCGTCGGTACCGATGGCCACATTTACACCCGCCTTGCGCAGTTTCTCCACCGGGCAGAAGCCGGAAGCCAGCTTGAGATTCGACTCGGGGCAATGCACTACCGAGACGCCCGCTTCAGCGCAAGCAGCGATCTCGCCATCGGTGATCTGGGTGAAATGCACCGCGATCAGGCGATCGTTGACGATGCCGAGCTTCTGCAACCGCTGGAACGGGCGCAGACCGGTCTTTTTCTTTTCGTCCTCGACTTCGTGCGCGGTCTCGTGCGTATGCAGATGCACCGGGATATCCAGTTGATCGGACAGCACGCGAATACGCTCGAAGCTTGCGTCGGACACCGTATAAGGCGCATGCGGCGCGAACGCCGTCGAGATCAGCGAGTCGCCGCGAAAACTGTCGTGCACTTCGCCAGCACGTTCGAAATAGTCGTCCTGGGTCTTTGCCCAGGCGGTCGGGAACTCGATGATCGGCAGGCCGACCGTCGCGCGAAACCCCATGCGCCGATAGGTGGCGCCGATGGCGTCCGGAAAGAAATAGTTTTCGTTGGCGCAGGTGGTCCCGCCGCGCAACATCTCGGCCACCGCCAGCTCCACGCCATCGCGCACGAACTCCGGCCCAATCACCTTGGCCTCGGCCGGCCAGATGTGCTGCTGCAACCACACCATCAGTGGCAGGTCGTCGGCCAGGCCGCGAAGCAAGGTCATCGGGTTGTGCGTATGCGTATTGATCAGGCCGGGGATCAGCACGTGCTCACCCAGTTCGGTGCGTTCGCGCGGTGCATAGGCCTTGCGGGCCTCGGCCGTGGGAAGCAAGGCGACGATACAGTCCTTGTCCACGACTACCGTGTGGTCTTCCAGCACGACACCATGCGGTTCTACCGGCACGACCCAGCGCGCTTCGATGCAAAGGTCGACAGTTTGGGGATTTGGGTGGGTCATGGTCCGGTAGCCTTATTTACAAGTCGGGGCGGAACACCTTGCGGTGGCCGCCCCGTTTTAGCGTTTGAGTCTTACGAAATGACGCTCAAGCAGTGTTCCCTTCCTGTTCCTCATTCCGGCGCACACACCCTAGGGGGCGGCCGGGATCCGGTGATTTTAGCTGTGCGCGAAACAAGCTGAAGAGCGAACAATAAGCTGTGCTTCGCACCAGTATTTCACTGGATCCCCGCCAGCGCGGGGATGACGAGCTGACAAAGGCGCGGGCCTGCCCACGCGTCAGTTCGTCACTTCACGCGGCTGACATACTCGCCCGAACGCGTATCGACCTTGATCACTTCGTCCTGATTGACGAACAGCGGCACGCGCACGACCGCACCGGTTTCGAGCTTGGCCGGCTTGCCACCGCCGCCCGACGTATCACCGCGCACGCCCGGATCGGTCTCGACGATCTTCAGCTCGACGAAGTTCGGCGCCTGCACGGCGATGATGAGCGTGGCACCGTCCGGCTTGGTCCAGGAGGTGACGACGCACTGTTCGGTGCCCATCAGCCACTGGGCGGCATCGCCCACACCGGCTTCATGTGCACGGTGCTCGTTGTACTCCTGGTCGGAGAACACCCACTGGTCGCCATCCTTATAGGAGAAGGTCATATCGGCATCGACCACTTCGGCGCCATCGACCTTGTCGCTGGACTTCATGGTCTTTTCGGTGGTGCGGCCGTTGACCAGGTTGCGGACCTTGATGCGGGTGAACGCCTGCCCTTTACCCGGCTTGACGAACTCGGCGTCGGTGATGACATAAGGCTCGTTGTCCATGAGGACCTTCAAGCCAGTTTTTACGCCATTAAGGTCGTAGCTCGCCATTGCGCAGAACTCCAAAAAAGATGGTGATACCCCACCGGCATGCTCTTTTGCGCCGCGCCAGGAAGGATTTAGCAGTTAAAATGTCGGATTGAACGGGTAGATACCCGCACAGGACCACTTATGATAACCGCAAGCCCAGGCGCCCGCATAACGCCGGCTGCGCCCCAGGCCCAAGGCGACTGGCGCCAGCTCTGGCGCGATGCCGTCACCGATGCCGGCAAGCTGCTGCGCCTGCTCGATCTGGGGCACCTGGAGGCCGGCTTGCCGGCGGAACACGCCGGCTTTGCCCTGCGGGTCCCGCGCGGCTTCGTGGCGCGTATGCGTCGTGGCGACGTCCGCGATCCACTGCTGTTGCAGGTCCTGCCGCAAGTGGCCGAACTGGAGCTGGCGCCGGGCTATGCGGTCGATGCCGTAGGCGATCTGGCGGCCCGCACGGCCCAGGGCGTGCTGCACAAATACCAAGGGCGTGCCCTGCTGATCGCCAGCGGCAGCTGCGCGATCAATTGCCGTTACTGCTTCCGTCGCCACTTCCCCTATGGCGACGAAATGGCCGCAGCCGGCCAATGGCGCCATGCCCTGGCCCACGTTCGCCAGGACCCGAGCATCAGCGAACTGATACTGTCCGGGGGTGATCCCCTCTCACTCACCACGGCCAAGCTGGAAGAACTGACCCGTGGCCTGGCCGACATTCCATCCGTGACGCGGCTGCGCATCCATACGCGCCTGCCGGTGGTACTGCCTGAGCGGGTCGACGATGCTCTCCTACAGTGGCTGGCGGCCTTGCCGTTACAGAAGGTGATGGTGCTGCATGCCAATCACGCCAGTGAGTTCGATGCGACGGTGGACCTGGCCTGCGCAAGGCTTCGCGACGCGGGCGTGACCCTGCTCAACCAGTCGGTACTGCTGCGCGGGATCAATGACGATGCCGGTACACTGGCGGAGCTGTCCGAGCGCCTGTTCGCGGCCGGCGTGCTGCCCTACTACCTGCATCAGCTCGACCGTGTCCAGGGTGCGGCGCATTTCGAAGTCGACGATACCCATGCGCTGGCGCTGGTCGAAGCCGTACGGCAGCAACTTCCCGGCTACCTGGTCCCGAAGCTGGTGCGCGAGGTGGGTGGCGACGCGTCGAAACGGCCGTTGTGAGGCAATCCTCACTAAAGTCGCATTGATGCTGGCAGTCGTCACGGGAATCCGTTACAACCTTTTTTGCAGTCCGGTACATTCACCGGTCCTGCCTCACAAGCTTTCGGTGAAATCCAAGGATCGTTCGACGTGTCGACGAAAACAGACCTGGTAATCAAGATTCTTTTCATCGAAAAATCGGTCGAGGACGCCGAGCAGATCATCAGCCTGTTACGTAATAACGGCATTGCGGTGCGGCCCGCGCGCGCCACCAATAGCGAGCAGATGCAGGCGGCCCTGGACGAGCTCGGCCCCGACATCGTCCTGTTCGATCCGGAAATCGGCAGCCTGGACCTGCGTGAGGTCACCCGCCTGCTCGATGGCCACGGCCGCGATCTTTCACTCATCGCCCTGGTCAGCCAGCTGGACAACGACCTGGCCACGGACATGTTCATCAACGGCGTGCGCGGCATTGCGCTGCGTTCGCAGCCGCGCCAGTTGCTGGCGGTAGTGCAGCGCGATTTCGAATCGCTCAACACGCGCCGCCAGCTGCGCCGGCTCGAATCGGCATTGCGCGAATCGGAGCGCCGCTGCGACGCCTTGCTCGATTCCTCCACCGACGCCATCGCCTATGTGCACGAAGGCATGCATGTGCGCGCCAACCAGGCCTATCTCGAAACGTTCGGCTATGGCGATTTCGACGACCTGCTCGGGTTGCCGGTACTGGACATGATCGGCGCGGCCGACGCGGACGCATTCAAGACCACGCTGAAGGCACTCTCACGCGGCGAAAAAATTCCGGGCCGCATCGAAGTGCAGGCGCGCCGCGCCGATGCCAGCTCGTTCAAGGCCAATGTGGAGTTCGCCCACGCCACGTTCGAAGGCGAGCCTTGCCTGCAGGTAGTGTTCCGTCGCCAACAGGTCGACCCGGGCGTTATCGAACAGCTGCAGCGCGACCCGGTGACCGGCCTGTTCAACCGGGCCCGCATGCTCGAGACCATCGACCAGGCCGTTGCCGCCGCTACCGAAGGCAGCATGGGCCAGGCGCTGCTGTTGATCGAGCCGGACAGCTGGCAGGCGGTGGTCAGCGGCATCGGCCTGGGCAAGGCCGACGAACTACTGGCAGCGTTTGCCACACGTGTGGAATCCCTGCTCAGCCCGGACGACAGCGCCGGCCTGATTGGCGAGCACATGATCGGCGTAATGCTCCATTCGCGTAACGACGAAAGCATCAAGGAATGGATCGCCGCGCTGCAAAAGAGCATCGCCGGCGAAATCTTCGATGTCGGCACGCGCTCGCTTACCGTCGCCGTCAGTATCGGCGGCAGCCTGTTGAGCGAAAAGAACGCCAATACCGAATTGCTGCTCGACCAGGCCAACCAGGCACTGCGCAATGCGCAAAGCCAGGGTGGCAACCGCAGCGAATTGCACGACCCGGCCGCCCGCGAAAAGGCGGACGCCGAACGCGAACGTTACTGGCTGAACCTGCTGCAGCAGGCGCTGACCCAGAACGACTTTGTGCTCTATCACCAACAGGTGATCAGCCTGCAGGATGCCGAGGGCGAGTTTTCCGAAATCCTGCTGCGCCTCAACGGCCCGCAAGGTGAGGTGCTGCCCGGCTTCTTCCTGCCGATCGCCGAAAAGCACAACCTCACCCCGGCGATCGATCGCTGGGTGTTGAACCAGGCGATCGAGATGCTGCGCCAGCGCGAGCGCTTCGGTACGCCGTCCACGTTCTTCATCAAGCTCACCGCCAGCTCGCTCAACGATGCGCAGCTGATTCCCTGGCTGGCTGCACGGATGAAGCAGGCCGCGCTCAAGCATGGCCACATCGTGCTGGAAATGACCGAGAGCAAGGTGGTTACCCTTCTTCGCCCTGCGCAGGAATTCGTCGCCGCATGGAAGAAGATCGGCGGCCGCTTCGCGCTGGAGCAGTTCGGTTCCGGCCTCAACTCGTTCCAGTTGCTGACGCATATCGAAGCGGACTACCTGAAGCTCGATCGCAGCTATATGGCCGAACTGCCGCAGCATCCGGAAAACCAGAAGCGGATCGCCGATCTGTGTCGGCAAGCCCGCGAGATGGATCGGCAGACGATCGGCGAATGGGTCGAGGATGCCGCGAGTACGTCATTGCTGTTCGCCTGTGGCGTGGACTTTGTGCAGGGCAACTTTCTGCAGGAGCCGCAGCGACTGATGGCTTGATGCGTTCCGCCCCTGGTCAGGGGCGGAACCTAAGGACGCCTAGTCCTGGCGCTCCCACACCTGGCTGCGACCGATCAGCGAGAAACCGATGTAACCATGCACATCGAGTTTCCGGCCGCCATCGGTCAGCGTGAGTTTGACCTTGTAGACCTTGCCGGTCTTCGGGTCGACGATCTTGCCGCCATCCCACACGTCGCCGTCCTTGCTGACGTCCCACAGAATGGTCATGCCCTCGATCGGCTGGTCCTTGCGGCTGCCATCGCATTTGACACACACCGGATGCTGCCCACCCTTGGCGATTTCCTCTGGCGAAAGGTTCATTACTTGCATCACCTTGCCTTGCAGCTTGCCGCCGCTATCGGTGATCTCGATCACCGACTTTTGCTTGCCGGTGACATCGTCTACCTGCTTCCAGGTGCCGACGGGGGTGTCATTGGCCGCATACGCAGCAGCGGTAGAAACCAGCAAGCCCGCTGCAATGGTCCATAACAACAGAGATCTCATGGCGCACTCCTTAAGCAAAAAGCCGGGGACCATGGAAAGCGGGGCGGCATCCCTTCCGCCCAACCTTTTCACATGCGCCGAGCGAAGCTCGACTAGACGTTAGAACTGGTAGGTAGCAGTCAACGAAGCCACATTGCCGGCATCGGAGAAAGAACCATTCATGTTTCCGTTGCCGAGCGCCAGCGGTGCCGTGTTGTTGATGCGTGCATCGCTCAGGAATTGATGCGAATAGGCCGCATCGAAAGTCAGGTGCTCGGTCGGCTTATAGCCCACGCCGATGCTGACGATCTTGCGGTCGTTATCCGGCACACGCGGATCGCGAGTCGTATCGGTGGTCGGAGTCTGATCCCACGACAGGCCCGCACGCAGCAGCCACTGATCGCTCACCTGGTAATCGCCGCCCACGCTCAACGTCCAGGAATTCTTATACGCCTGCGGCAGGCTGAGCATCTGCACGCCGTCGGACACCAGGGTCAGCGTCTTGAACTTGGACCAGTTGGTCCACTCCGCCGACGCACCCAGGCTGAAGCGGTCACTGAACTTGTGCAGATAGTCGACGTTGATGAATGCAGGCAGATTGAGATCGGCCGACGCCGGACCGCCATCGGGATTGAGCGGTGGCAACTGCAACGCAGGATTGCCTGCATTGAGCTGGTTTAAGAGCGGAATGAGCTGAATCAAGCTACGGACATCGATGGTAGACCCCGCACCGGGCTTGCCATCGTTGGGGAAGTACATGGCGTAGCTGCCCTCGAGCCGGTTGCCTACGCGCGAGTGATAGCTGATGCCGAAGGAGTCGGCATCGGTGGGCTTGAACTCAGCACCCAGGAAATAGCCTTCGGACCAGTTATGTACACGCACATTGATCTGTGCGATTTCATCCGGTGACTGCGCCACCGGGATACCCAGCCCGATCGACGCCGTGCTGCCGACATCCAGACCGTTATTGAGCTGAGCGCGCGTACGCTGCGCGATAACGCCGGCACCCAACGAGAAGGTATCGGATACCTTGAAGCTCGCCGACATGCTGAAGCCTACCGACTTGAGCGAGGTCATCGTACCGAACTGCGAGCCACGCCACTGCGGGCTGTATTTGGTCAACAGGCCGTAAGGAACCTCGATGCCAAAACCGATGGCAAAGCGATCCGATACCGGCATGGCATAGAAGGCCGATCCCTCATTGATCACCCGATGTCCCGCATTGGGATTGTCACCGGGCGTGTCGCGCCCGAAAGCGTCCGTGGTCGAACCGTGGAACTGCGCACTGATATCGATACCGATCCAGGTGCCTTGCATCACCGGGCCGGTGAGCCATGCCATCGCAGCAGGATTGTTATAGGCGGCTGACGGATCGTTCTGCCACAACGAGCCACCAGCGAACGCGCGGCCGTAGCCTGCTGCATTGGTCACCGGCAACTGAAAGGCGGCCGCATGTGCTTTCTGCGGCAACCCGAAAGCTACCAACATCGCTGCCGTCATGGCGGTAACGGCCAGGGTCTTCGTATGGGAAGAAGCAAAGGAACGTTTTTTCATCATGTTGACACTCTCGGGTCGCAGGAAAGATACGCGGGCTTCGATACCGCATGCCCGTATTGGTGTTTGATATCTTGAATTTCCGGCCAATCCTGGCCAAAACACTTACGACAAGTCACTGCTTTTTGGAGGTGCCACGGCATACGTATATGCCGTGGCTGAGGCTTGCTACCCGCAGGCAGCAAACGCCGCTTCGATCAATGAACCGAGAAAGTGGGCGAGATGCTAAGCGTGCCACTCGCGCTACACGCCGAACTGATCTGGCCAGTCAGGGTGATTGAGCTGTTACCAATGGTGGCATTGGCGTTGCCCGAGCAGGTGAAGATGCTGGCGGAAACGTTGACGTTGTTGATCACCGCAGTCGTCGTGGTGGGCAACGACACCGACCAGGGCAGGCTATTGGCATGGACCGATGAGCACAGGCCGCCACCCGAGAACGTCGCCTGGGTGACGGAAACGTTACCCGAACCGTCGGTGACCAGCACAAAGGTCGACGTACAAGGCACGTTGATGCCGGCAATCGACAAGTTGGTGGCGCCAGTGGCGGTAAAAGTGGTGTTTACCGGCGACGCGGTAGCAGCAAATACTGGAGCGGCAACGATCGTACCTGCAGCCATTACACATGCCATGGCCAATGCTTTGAATTGCGCTTTCATATCCATACCTCGCAATAAAAGTTGAGACGTCACAGCACCGCCCGGTGCCAGACGCTGACGCGGTTTAAAACGACTTCCCCTGTATCTCGACGCTCCACGGCTCGCTGCCGGGAACCAATCTCTTGCTTCCGCCGATCAGTTGCGCAGCAGCCGCCTGCTCCGCTGCATCGACCGCTTGTGCGGCCGTATTGGCCTGCACGACTACCCGTTGCACCACACGGACTTGCTCCGGCGTGCCTAGCGGCGCGGTGAGCATGGGACCGATCAGTGCGTTCAGACGCGCCAGCAGCGTGGCATCGTCAATGACCTCACCGACACTGAGCGCGGCGATCAGCTCGTCCATGTTTTCGCCAGCCAGGAGCCCCGAAAGACTTTGCAGGCAAAAGCGCAGGCGCATGCTCAGTTCGTTGCGCGGCCACTCCGGCAGCGCACGTGAAAACGCCTCGAAGAAACGCTCGTAGATCGGCCGATAGTGTTGCTGCAAATAATCGCGAATGAAGGGCGATGGATCGCTGTAGACACGCCCAAGCAAACGCATGAATACCGGGTCTCCGGCCGGCGGCCGACTGAGCCGCAGCGCAGGCACGAACAGCACGCTCAACACGGCCTCGGCTTCAAGTGGCGGCCCTTCCTGCTGCTCGCAGCAGGCCAGCAATTGCAGGCGCTCGCGATTGAGACGATCCAACCGCTTGGCCAGCATCTCGTGTACGAGGAGTTCCTTGCTGCCGAAGTGGTAGTTGACTGCGGCGAGGTTGGCATCCGCGCGGCGGGTGATCTGGCGCAGCGACATGGCCTCGTAGCCGCGCTCGATAAACAGCCATTCCGCTGCCTGCAGCAGGCGCTCGCGCGTGCTGGCATGGCCGATGCTGGCGTGCTGGCTATTCACCCTTTTTGAAGCCCCTGAAGCGAGATGTGAGACAGACCCTGTTCGCCCCGGCATGTATCGCCAGCCGAACGCCTATTTCAACTAACGACTTCAACTAACTCATTCAATCCGTCTCTTCAAATCAATAATTGAAACGGATGTTTATACGATGGACCTGGGTCAGGGGTGGGTCAATCTGCAACGCACAAGCCTTGTCCGGACTCGATTTCGCCGATTTTTGTGCACCGCGCTTCGGATAGCGAAAACGTCGAAAACTGCCGGTTTTAAGGGTTTGAAACGGATCTCGGCGAACGAGATACGGCCGCACAAAAGCACGCGGCGTCGATAGCTGCCACGACAGGATTTGTTGCAACGCAACTGGGCTCAACGATCTCCTACTCGATGGCAGGGCCGTCGGAGCTAACGTCTCGGGTTAAAAAGCCGACTAACGGCAGCGAAGATTCAGCGCTCATCCCGTGATACGGGGCGGCCACGTGAGGCATCGGCCTGGGCAGCCTGCAGCGCGATATCAGTCGCCCGCGCCGCCACGTCCGCCATGCTCGCCACCTGTTGCACGGCACGTACTTGCTCGGGCGTGCCCAGTGGATCGGTAAGCATGGGCAGCACCAGGGCGATCAGGCGCGCCAGGAGCACATCCTCACCCAGCAGCTCGCCCATGCTGAGCGCGGCAATCAGTTCGTCCACACGCTGCCCTGCGAGCAGGCCTGCCAGGCCCTGCAGGCTAAAACGCAGACGCATGCTCAGTTCGCTGCGCGACATGTTCGGCAGCGCGCGCGAAAACGCCTCGAAGAACCGCTCGAAAATCGGACGGTAGTGGTCTTCCAGGTAGG
>Ga0207695_10004054_pt1 | contig 20140 bp, 19 predicted proteins | sample KBSC54metaG_FD_184354 | JGI IMG/M metagenome (GOLD analysis project Ga0207695, IMG submission 184354) | Corn rhizosphere microbial communities from Kellogg Biological Station, Michigan, USA - KBS C5-4 metaG (SPAdes) (version 2) | ecosystem: Host-associated > Plants > Roots > Rhizosphere > Soil...
CCGTCGACCTGTTCCTCGGTACCGGCAGCGGCGGCGTCGGCAGCCTGGCCAACGGCGACACCTACACCAACATCCAGGACGTCACCGGCGGCGGCGGCGACGACATCTTCGTGGCCAGCGCGGCGGCCAATAAATTCGACGGCGGCGGCGGCACGCACAATCGGGTGAGCTATACCAATTCGGCCGCGGCGGAAACCGTCGACCTGTTCCTCGGTACCGGCAGCGGCGGCGTCGGCAGCCTGGCCAACGGCGACACCTACACCAACATTCAGGATGTCACCGGCGGCACAGCCAACGACACGTTCATCGCCAGTGCCGCAGCCAACAACTTCGACGGCGGCACCAGCACGGCGGCATCGCACAACCGCGTCAGCTACGCCAACTCGGCAGTGGCGGAGAAGATCGACCTGTTCCTCGGCGTCGGCACCGGCGGTGCGGGCAGCCTGGCCAATAACGATACGTATGCCAATATCCAGGACGCCACCGGCGGCTCCGGCGACGATACCTTTGTCGGCAGTGCCGCCAACAATAACTTCGACGGCGGCGCCAGCACCGCGACTTCGCACAACCGCGTGGACTATTCCAATTCGGCCGTGGCGGTGATGGTCAACCTGGTGACCGGCGTGGGCGTCGGCGGTCTGGCCGATGGCGATACCTATACACGCATCCAGGACGTCACCGGCGGCGCAGCGGACGACCTGTTCGTGGCCAGCCTGGATGGCAACCGATTCGACGGCGGCGCCAGTACGGCGGCATCCCACAACCGGGTCAGCTACGCCAGTTCCACCAGCGCAGAAACCGTCAATCTGTTCAGCGGCGCCGGCAGCGGCACCTACGCCGCCAACGATACCTATACGAATATCCAGGACGTGACGGGCGGCAGCGGCGATGACATTTTCTTCGCCAGCGCAGCCGCCAATAATTTCGATGGCGGCACCAGCACCGCCACCTCGCACAACCGCGTCGACTATTCCAACTCGACCGTCGCCGAAACCGTCGACCTGTTCAACGGCAGCGGCAGCGGCGGTGCGGGCAGCCTGGCGGCGGGCGATACCTATGTCAACATCCAGGACGCCACCGGCGGGTCAGGCGACGATACGTTCGTCGCCAGCGCAGCGGCCAACAGGTTCGACGGCGGCACCGGGTCGGATACGGTCAGCTATGCCTCGGCCAACGACGGCAATGGCGTGACCGTGAATCTGAATACCGGCGGCGGCGCCGGCGGCTTTGCCGCCAACGATGTCTACGTCAGTATCGAGAACGTCATCGGCACGCAGTATGACGACACCTTCGTGGGCAATGCCTCGGCCAATACGTTCAACGGCGGCGTGGGGTCGGATACGGTCAGCTACGCCGGTTCGAGCGCTCCCGTCACCGTCAACCTGAGCGTGGGCGGTGGCTCCGGCATTGGCGGCTTTGCACAAGGCGACACGTATATCAGCATCGAGAACGTTATCGGCGGCAGCGGCGCCGATACGCTCACGGGCGCGACCACTGGAGCGACAGTGCTGACCGGCGGCGCCGGCGGCGATACGCTGGCCGGGGTGGCGTCCAATCGCGCCAATACCTACGCCAGCTATGTCGGCTCTGCAGCGGTGACCGTCAATCTGAATTTCACCGACGGCACCGGGACCAGCGGCGGTGATGCCGCAGGCGACAAACTCAGTTTCATCGACAACCTGATCGGCAGCAGCAACGACGACATCTTCGTCGCCAACAACCAGGCCAACAACCTGAATGGCGGAGCCGGATTCGATACGGTGAGTTACATCAGCTCGGACGGCGGCGTGACGGTCAACCTGAACACCGGCGTCGGTACGAATTTCTATGCGCAGGGCGACGTGTACACCAGCATCGAAAACGTCATCGGCAGCACCTTCGCCGATACGCTGACCGGCGCCGGCGCTAACAAAACCATCCTGACGGGCGGCGGCGGCGGCGATACCCTGACCGGTGTGACGGCCAATCGCGCCAATACCTACGCCAGCTATGCCGGCTCGGCAAGCGGGGTGACGGTCGATCTGAATGCGACGGACGGCACCGGCACCAGCGGCGGCGATGCGGCGGGCGACAAGCTCAGCTTCATCGACAACCTGATCGGCAGCAGCTTCAACGATACTTTCGTTTCCAACAATCAGGCCAACAGTTTCGACGGCGGCGCCGGCGGCGTTGATACCGTGAGCTATCTGTCGTCGACCGCGGGCGTCACCGTCGACCTGTCGAACACGACCGGCGCGAACACTACCGGTGGTTTTGCCGCGGGTGACAAATTTACCGGCATCAGCAACCTCATCGGCAGTAATTTCGACGACGTGTTCTTCGCCAGTTCGGCGGCCAACGCCTTCGAGGGCAGCAGCCATGGCACCAACGGCGATACCGTCAACTATGCGCGTTCGGGCAATGCCGTGGTGGTCGATCTGTTCCATCACACGGGTTCTGCGGGCGTGGATGCGGCAGCCGGCGCCGGCGTCTCGTTCTCCACGGGAGACACCTACAGCAATATCCAGAACGTGGTCGGCAGCAGCTACAACGACACGTTCTATGCCGACAGCAACGCCAACAAATTCGATGGTGCAGGCGGCACCAGCGATACCGTCAGCTACGAGTACTCCAACGCCAACGGCGCCATCATCGCCAATCTCGCCACGCATGCGGGCACCGGCGGCGACGCCAATGGCGATACCTACGCCAACATCGAAAACCTGACCGGCAGCGCTTTCCTCAACAGCACGCTGACCGGCGATACCGGCGCCAATATCCTGACGGCCAAGGGGACTGCCACCACCAACACGCTCAGCGGCGGCGGGGCGGCGAGCGGCACCGATGTCTTTAACGTGGTGGATGGCGGGACCAACAGCGTGACGGTCGGCAGCGGCCTCAATACGATCAACGTCAGCGCCGGTTCGCATAGCTCGCTCGGCGCACAGAGCGACATGGTCAACCAGACCACGGGGCAGTCAAACATCTCCACCATCAGCGGCGGCGCCGGCACGACGACCTTGCACTTCGCCGACCTGGGCAGTTCCATCACCCTGGCCAATTTCTCCAACAAGGTCACCGGCATCACTACTCTGGACATGACCAGCGGCAGCGGCACCAATATCGTGATCACCGCTGACGATGTCATCAAGATGGGCATGGCCAGCGGCGCCACGTCGCACATTCTGACGGTCAAAATGAGCAGTAACGAGAGCTTGCAGATTGCGGCCAACGGATCGGACCACTATGTCTACTTCCCGGGCACGACGGACTATGCGTTTTACAACGCGTCCAATGTGGAAGTTGCGCGGATTCATTTGGCGTAACGCGCTTGTTGCCGGTTTGTTGCCGGCTTGTTCCGCTACCTGAACTGATCAGGTAGCGGAAATTTCATCGCCCCAGTTCTTCATCCAGAAAACGCCAGATCGCCGGATCGGTCATGCTGGCGACGTTGATGCGCATCTTGGTCGACGGTAGCTGGTTCGGCGAGAACAGGCTGCCCGGCGCCAGCAGGAATCCCTGCGCCATGGCTTTTTCAGTCAATACACTGGTGTCGCGGCCGGCGTCGGCCCACACGAACATCCCGTTCGAGGTCGCGGTGCCGGTGCCCAGACCGACTCTTTCCAATTGCCGCACCACCTTGTCGCGCACGCCGTTGAGGCGATTGCGCAGCCGTTCCGTGTGCTTGCGGTAATGGCCTTCCGAAAGGATCTTGTAGACTACGCGCTCGCCGATTTCAGTGGTGGTCAGCGTTGACAGCATCTTGCGATCGGCCAGGTGGCGCGCCAGGTCCGGCGAGGTGGCGATGAAGCCCACGCGCAGGTTGGCCGACAAGGTCTTGGAAAATCCCCCCAGGTAAATCACCCGGTGCAACTGGTCCAGCGCCGCGATGCGCGTGGCCGCCTGGCCGCCCGCGCCGGCGCCCGTATTACCGGCGTGCATGTCGCAATAGATGTCGTCCTCGACGATGGTGAAGTCGTGCTCTTCGGCGATGCGCAGGATCTGGAACGCCTTGGCCGCCGACAGCGAAGTCGAGGTCGGATTGTGCAGCACCGAGTTGATCACGTACAGGCGTGGCTTGTGCAGCGCCGCCAGCTCTGCCAGTTTGGCGATGTCGGGGCCGTCGGCCAGGCGTGGTATGCCGACCACCTTGGCGCCCATCGCGGCAAACGAGCCGAACATCAGGAACCAGGCCGGATCGTCGACGAAGATCACGTCGCCGGGACGCAGGAAATGGCGCGCCACGATGTCCAGTCCCTGCGTCACGCCCGAGGTCATGAGGATCTGTTCGGGCGCGGCGGAAATTTCCAGCTCAGCCAGCTTCAGCTGCAGCTGCTGGCGCAGCGGCAGGAAGCCTTGCGGGGTGCCATAGCTGAGCAGCAGCGACTGGTTTTGCCGGCCCACCGCGCGCAGGCCGTTGGCGATCAGGTCGCCGTCCAGCCAGTCGGGAGGCAGCAAGCCGCCACCCGGCATTTTTTGCGCGGGCATCTGGCGGAACATGTTGCGCACCAGCCAGACCACGTCCAGTTGTTGTGGCTGCGATACGCCGTCGCCGCCCAGGTTGTGGCCCGTAATGGACGCAACTGTACCGGTCATTGATGGATTGGCAACCGGCGAGCGTTCGCGCACGAAGAAGCCGGAGCCGCGCCGCGACTCCAGAAAACCCTGCGCCACGAGGCGATCGTAGGCTTCCACCACGGTGAAGCGCGACACGCTGTGCAGGTCGGCAAACTGGCGTATGGATGGCATCCTGGCACCGGTGCGCAACAGTTTGTCGTCGATGCGCGACTGCACCGTGCGCACGATCTGGTCAACCAGCGAGTCGCCGCTCTCGCGCGACAGCAGGGGCAGGGTAGTCGGCACTGCGGCGGGCGGCAGGCTTTTGATACGTGCTGTATTGGTCATTTTACCGTGACAATGCGAACAGTTATTTGGCTAAGTGTACTGGTACTGTACTGGCGATGTCGATTAGGATAGACCCATGTCAAGAGCGGCGTCAATCATGAAAATCGACCGGCCCCGATTCTTGTTCAATTGACCAGAAACAGATTCATCCACAGGAGACTTCCATGACCCATTTGTTGCCAACGCATGCCGAGATCGAGCAGGCCGCCAAGGCCGTGTACGCCGCGATGCCGGCCACGCCGCAATATGCGTGGCCGCTGCTCGGCGAAGCGCTCGGCGCCGAGGCCTGGGTCAAGCATGAGAACCACACGCCGACCGGCGCCTTCAAGATCCGCGGCGGCCTGGTCTACCTGCAGAACCTGGCGCAGCGTCCGCGCCAGCAACAGGTGCGTGGCGTGATTTCGGCCACGCGCGGCAACCACGGCCAGTCGGTCGGTTTCGCCGCACGCCGTTATGGCATTCCTGCCACCATCGTGGTCCCGCAAGGCAACAGCCGTGAAAAGAACGCCGCCATGCGCGCGCTGGGTGTTGAACTGGTGGAATTCGGCCGGGAGTTCCAGGAAAGTCGCGAGCATGCGGCCCTGTTGGCGCAGCAAGAGCAACTGCACATGATTCCGTCTTTCCATCGCGACCTCGTCAGCGGCGTGGCGACGTACTGGATGGAGTTGTTGCGCGCGCAACCCGACCTCGACGTATTGTTCGTGCCGATCGGACAGGGCTCGGGCGTGTGCGCCGCCGCCGCAGCGCGGCGTGTGCTCAATGTGCGCACCCGCATCATCGGCGTGGTGTCGGCGCATGCGCTGGCCTACAAGCTGTCGTTCGACGGCCGCAGCAAGATCGAGTCGCCGGTGACCACCCTGATTGCCGACGGCATGGCCTGTCGCGTGCCGGACGAAGCCTCACTGGAAGTGATCCTGAGTGAAGTCGATGAAGTGATTGCCGTCAGCGACGACGAAGTCGCGGCAGCAATGAAGTTGTATTTCACCGCCACCCATAATGTCGCCGAAGGCGCGGGCGCCGCGGCGTTGGCGGCAGCGATGCAGATCCGCCATCGCTTGCAGGGACAACGCATCGGCCTGACGCTGTCGGGCGGCAACGTCGATCATGACATGTTCGCGCAGATTCTTTCGCGCCCCGATCAGGATGCGCAAGCGGTGGACCTTGACTTGAAACTCAATCAACAGCGGAGGGTGGCATGACTGCACTGACACGCGAACATCATCATCTGCACCTGGGCGCCGGTGCGCTGGCCTCGGGCAAGTTCGAACGCAGCCGCCTGCTGCTGGTGCGGCGCGGTTATGTCTGGGTCACCCAGGAAGGCCGCCCTGAAGATTTCTGGCTGCACGCCGGCGACGCGCTGATCGTGCACCCCGATCGCACCATCGTGGTCGAGGCCGTCATCGCCAGTGAAATCTTCATGGAAAACCGCAGCAAGCCCGGCGCGGCATTGTGGCTCAAGACCCGTTGTCTGGTCGCGCGCAGCTTGTGGCAACGCGGCCTTGCGCGGATTTTTCATACCACCGTCAGCCAGGGAGGACATTGATGGAAGCCTTGTTGCCGCTGGCCTCGTTCGCCTTTGTGACATCGATCACGCCGGGACCGAACAACATCATGCTGACGTCGTCGGGCGTATGGTTCGGTTTCCTGCGCTCGATCCCGCACATGCTCGGAATCACCTTCGGCTTTGTCGTCCTGCTGGCGATCTGCGCCGCCGGTATCGGCAGCCTGGTGATCGCGGTGCCTGCCATCCATGTGCTGCTGAAGATCGCCGGCTCCGGCTATCTGCTGTACCTCGCGTGGAAATTGCGCAGCATGCGCTTCAGCCAGGAGGACAGCGCGCACGTGCGGCCGATGTCGTTCATGGGCGCGGCGTTGTTCCAGTTCGCCAATCCCAAGGCCTGGGTGATGGCCGTCACCGGTGCGTCCGCATTCCTGCCGCTGGTGCAGCCGGTGTGGCTGGCCATCGCCATCTATTGCCTGGTGTTTGGTGTCATCAACCTGCCGTGCGTCGGCGTGTGGGCAGGCGCCGGCGCGATGTTGCGGCGCTACCTGACGCAACCGCTGTGGCGCACGGTCTTCAGTACGGTGATGGTGTTGCTGACTATTTATTCCGCAGTGGCGATCTGGTTGTAACTTCAAAAATAACTACAAAGGACATTGATGAACTCCGAATCAAAAGGGATGTGGCTGGGCTTTATCGGCGTGGCGATATTCAGCCTGACACTGCCGTTTACCCGTGTCGCCGTGGCCGAGCTGAATCCGGCTTTCGTCGCCTTCGGTCGCGCGGTAGTGGCTGCGGTCTGCGCCATCGGCATGCTGTGGCATCTGAAGGCGCCGCTGCCGACCCGGCAACAATGGCGTGGACTGCTGATAACGTCGCTGGGCGTGGTGGTCGGCTTTCCGCTGTTCTCGTCGATCGCCATGCACTACGTGCCGGCCTCGCACGGCGCCGTGGTAGTGGGCCTGTTGCCGCTGGCGACAGCCTTGTTCGGCGCGCTGCGTTTCGGTGAACGTCCTTCGACCGGATTCTGGATCGCGGCGCTGATCGGCAGTTTCATCGTGATCGCTTTTGCGCTGCGCCAGGGCGGCGGCAGTTTCCATACCGCTGATTTTGCGTTGTTCGCGGCGGTGGTGGCGGCGGCGATGGGCTATGCCGAAGGCGGCCGCCTGTCGCAAAGCATGGGTGGCCAGCAAGTGATCTGCTGGGCGCTGGTGCTGTCGATGCCGGTGTTGTTGCCGGTGACGATCTGGCTCGGCATGCACTATGGCGTGGAAGCATCGCCGCAGGCCTGGATGTCGTTTGCCTACGTGTCGTTTTTCTCGATGTTCATCGGGTTTTTCTTCTGGTACAAGGGTTTGGCGCTCGGCGGCATTGCGCGAGTCGGCCAGGTGCAATTGCTGCAGCCGTTCATGACGCTGGTAGGCGCAGCGGTGATCGTCGGCGAAACCCTGGATGCGAGCCACTTGTTGTTCGCGACCGCAGTTATTGCCGTTGTGGCAATTGGAAGGCGTATGGCGATCCGGCGAGCACCGGTCGTCGAGGCCGGGTTGACCGGGCGCTAAATCAATCCGGGCAACGCTTTTCACGATGTTCTCCGTCACAAAGCCGCGATATTTGCGATAATGGCGGACCATATTTGTTTTCATTCCGAAACGTGCTGCCTTGCCGGGCGTCAATACGCTGACGACGGCGATGCAGCCACAGCAAACAGGAGCACCGCATGTCCGTCTACGAAAAACTCAAAGCCCTGAATATCGAATTGCCAGCCGTGGCCGCACCGGCCGCCGCCTACGTCATGTATGCGCAAACCGGCAACACGGTATTCCTGTCCGGCCACCTGGCCAAGAAGGACGGCAAGGTATGGGTTGGCCAACTCGGCAAGGACACCACGACGGAACAGGGCAAGCTGGCCGCCCGCGCGGTGGCGATCGATTTGCTGGCGACATTGCAGGCGGCTTGCGGCGGCGACCTCACACGGGTCAAGCGCATCGTCAAGCTGATGAGCCTGGTCAACTCGACCGGCGATTTTACGGAACAGCATCTGGTGACCAACGGCGCTTCGGAACTGATCGGCGAATTGTTCGGCGAGCAGGGCAAGCATGCGCGTTCGGCCTTCGGCGTGGCGCAGATTCCGATGGGCGCCTGCGTCGAGATCGAGTTGATCGCCGAGATCGCCTAAGTCAACCAACCAAACCACTTTGTTGCCGGACCGGCGAATGACCGGTCCCGGCCATGTAACAAGACCCTATTTTTGGCAGGCATCATGAAAATCGAAAATCCCAATCCGCTTCAGTGGAATTTCTCCAAGCGTTCGCAACAGCTGCAAAGTTCGGCGATCCGCGAAATCCTGAAGATCACCATGCGTCCGGAAATCACCTCGTTCGCGGGCGGCCTGCCGTCGCCGGCGACCTTCCCGGTCGAGCGCATGAAGGCGGCGTTTGACACCGTCCTGACGAACCAGGGCAAGATCGCGTTGCAATATGGTCCGACCGACGGCTACGGCCCGCTGCGCGAGTGGGTTGCCAATTCGCTCTCCACCGACGGCGCCAGGATCCTGCCGGAACAAGTGCTGATGGTGTCCGGCTCGCAACAAGGCCTGGACCTGCTGGGCAAAGTGCTGATCGACGAAGGCAGCAACGTGATGGTGGAAACGCCAAGCTATCTGGGCGCACTGCAGGCGTTCTCGATCTACGGTCCGAACTTCATCTCGGTGCCGAGCGACGAGCAAGGCCTGATTCCTTCGGCTGTTGAAGAACTGGGCAAGGGCGCGCGCCTGTTGTACTCGCTGCCGAACTTCCAGAACCCGACCGGCCGCACGCTGCCGCTGGAACGCCGCTTCGCGCTGGTGGAAGCCTGCGCCCGCCTGGGCCTGCCGCTGATCGAAGATGATCCGTACGGCGCGCTGAGCTATCGCAACGATCCGCTGCCGAAGATGCTCAACATGAATCCGGCCGGCGTGATCTACATGGGTTCGTTCTCCAAGGTGCTGACCCCGGGCATCCGCCTCGGCTACGTGGTGGCGCCGACGCCGCTGATCCTGAAGATGGAACAGGCCAAGCAAGCAGCCGACCTGCACACCGCGCAACTGACCCAGATGGTGGTGTACGAAGCGATCAAGGACGGCTTCCTGCAAACGCATATCCCGACCATCCGCAAGTTGTACGCGGACCAATGCCAGGCCATGCTCGACGCGCTGCAAACTTACTTCCCGGCCGGCACCAGCTGGACCAAACCGGAAGGCGGCATGTTCATCTGGGTGACGCTGCCCAAGCACATCGACAGCGGCGCCCTGCTCAAGGAAGCGGTCGAACAGCACGTCGCCTTCGTGCCGGGCGCGCCGTTCTACGCCAACGAGCCGCAACACAACACGCTGCGCCTGAGCTTCGTCACCGTGCCGCCGGAAAAAATCCGCGCCGGCATCGAACGCCTCGGCAAACTCATCGCCGCCAAGCTGTAATGGACATCGGCAACCTGCCGTTCGGCACCACCGACTGGAGCACCGTCGAGCGTACCGAACACAAGGGCGACACAGGCATGGCCACCTGGCGCACGCGCCAGTTCGGACCGATCCGCGTGCGCATGGTCGAGTACACGCCGGGCTACCTGGCCGACCACTGGTGCAAGAAGGGCCATGTGTTGCTGTGCCTGGAAGGAGAGTTGCATACCGAGCTGGACGACGGTCGCACTTTCCTGCTCAAGGCCGGCATGAGCTATCAGGTGGCCGACAATGCGGAAGCGCATCGGTCGTCGACGTCGACGGGTGCGAAGCTGTTTATCGTCGATTGAGTTGTAGCGATGAACGCGTGGTTCAAAAAAAATCGCAGAGAAAGAAATTTCCCTGCGATTTTTTTATGCACGGATCAAATCAATCCAGCTTCACCGTCTCGCCATGCTTGAGCACGGTAAATTCCTGCGCCGGCAATCCGGCTTTCCTCACTGCCTCGGCCAGCAGCTGCGGCGGTTCGTCGAGCGGCTCGTCGGCCAGTTCGAAGGTCCCCCAATGGATGCCGATCGAGCGCTTGGCGTGCACGTCCTTGTGGATCTGCACCGCCTGTTCCGGATCGACGTGCTGCCCCTGCATGAACCAGCGCGGTGCGTAGGCGCCGATGGGAATGAGCGCAAAGTCGAAGCTGCCGAACTTGCGGCCGATGTCCTGGAAGTCCTTTGAATAGCCGGTGTCGCCGGCAAAGAATACCGAGAACGGATGCGGCGCACCGCCGGCGGTCTTGATCACCCAGCCGCCCCACAGCGTCTCGGAACGGTCGGTCAGGCTGCGCGCCGACCAGTGTTGGACCGGCACGAAGCTGATGTCGAGCGTGCCCGCGCTGGTCTTGTCCCACCAGTCCATTTCACGCACGTTGGTGATGCCGACGCCGGCCATCCATTCCTTCACGCCCAGCGGCACCAGGAACAGCGGCGGTCCGCCGGCCTGGCGGTTGAGTTTTTCCACGCTGGCCTGGTCGAGATGATCGTAATGATTGTGCGAGATCACCACCACGTCGATATGCGGCAATTGCTCCGGCGCGATGTTGAGCGGCACTTTACGTTTGGGGCCGATGAAACTGAATGGCGAGGCGCGCTCGGAGAAGATCGGATCGGTGATGACGTTCATGCCGTTGATTTGCAGCAGCGCCGTCGCATGACTGATCCAGGTCACGCTGGTGACGCTCTTGTTGGCTTGCAGCCAGGCGATCTCGGGCGTGGCCATCGGAAAGTTGTAGTTGTTGGCAGGCGCTTTCGGCAAGCCTTGCGTGAGGCGTTCCCACTGCCACTTCAGCAGTGATGCGCGCGGTTGCTCCGGATAGGTATTGCGGAAGCCGGACGGCGTGCGATTGGGTTTTTCGGGATCGTAATATTTGCTGGCTGCGGCACAACCGGCGCTGATCAGCGCCAGGACCAGGGCAATGCGGCGCAGGCGGCTACGGGAAGTCTTGGGCTTGGTGCTGGTTGTCGGCATGGTGGAAAAGCTGGCAAGGCAAGTTGATCGGGCTTGCCATGCTATCAGCTATTCCGGGCCGGGGTTGACGCAGCACATCATGTCATCGGGCTTATGACGCGTACTGTGCCAGCCCGTGGCCGAACGACCAGTTCTCCTTGTTCACTTCGACCAGGTTGATGAAGACGTCTTCCGGGCGGATACCGGGCTGCTGGTTCAGGCGCTCGACGATGCGCACGTACAGTGCTTTCTTCTGCTCGATGGTGCGCGTGTTGTTCACGGTCAGCTGGATGATCACGAACTTGTCGCTGCGCGCGATATTCATGTAGGTTTTGCTGAAGACGAAGTTCTCCGGGTCGTATTCATCGACGACCATGAACTTGTCGTCTTCCGGCACGTTGAAGGTTTCGACCATGGCCTCATAGAGAGTGTCGAGGATGGCCTGGCGGTATTCGCGGGTCTCGCCGCGGCGGATGAAGACTCGGGCAAAAGGCATGGTGTTCTCCTTCAAAAGTGATGGGTGAGGGTGGGTGATGCGTGCATCTTAGATCAGGTGTATCATTTTTAAAATGCATCTATGTATATTTCAATGATATTCATTGAAAATGATTGATGCTTATCCATAAGCAATCTCAATGAGCCAGAAAATGGAACCCAACCAACGCTCGCTTGATCTCGACGCCGTCCAGGCCTTTGTTTTAGTTGCCGACATGCAAAGTTTTACGCGCGCGGCGGAGGCGCTGTACACCACGCAGTCCGCCATCAGCCTCAAGCTCAAGCGTCTGGAAGACCGCCTCGGTCGCCGCCTGTTGGAACGTACGCCGCGGCAAGTGCGCCTGTCATCGGATGGACTCGGCTTCCTCGACGCCGCGCGCAACTTGCTGACGGCGCACGAGCGGGCACTGGGGCGCATGGAGACCGCGACGGTACGGTTAAGTCTGGGCATCAGCGATCACGTGGCAGGCGACGGTTTGCCGGCTATCCTGGCGCAGGTCAACGCCTTCGATCCGGGCGTGGTGGTCGAAGTCCGCATCGGCGCCTCGCGCGACTTGCTTGCCATGTACGATCGCGGCGAACTGGAGGCAGTCATCGTGCGCCGCGACGGCGAGCGCAGCGACGGTGAACTGATCCAGGAAGAACGCATGGGCTGGTTTGCCGCGCCGCAGTGGCAGCCGCGCGCGGGGGAGCCGCTCCGGCTGGCGACGTTTTCGCCCAGTTGCGGCATTCGCGAACTGGCGGTGCGACGGCTCGAGGATGCCGGAATTGCGTGGGTCGAAGTCTTTGTCGGTGGCGGCGTGCATGCCGTTGCGGCGGCGGTTACGGCGGGACTGGCGGTGACGGCATTGCTGTATCGCGTCAAGCCGGCCGGCGCGATCGACGTCGGCAAGAGCATGAAACTGCCGTCGCTGCCGCTGGCGCAGGTGATGCTGCACACCAGCGTGCGCGATACGCGGGCGCAGGGTGTGTTGCGCACGGTTGTTGCCGCGATGAAAAACGATGGGCGCTAAAAAACAAGCGAAAAAACAAGGGCGAAAATCGACGTCAAAAAAATAATCAACGCCATGAAAAAAATCTCTTGAAAAGAAAAAGTCTGCACGTATATCGGTAACAAGGCAGCGGAGAACAGCAGTAAATCAGCAGCACAGTACCCGCCGCCCCAGCGAATGCTCAATGGAGGTTCGCGCCCATTTATCGCTTTTTTCTTACAAGGATACTGTCATGCGTACTCACGATTTTTCCCCACTCTACCGTTCCGCAATCGGCTTCGATCGCCTGGCTCAATTGTTCGACAACGCGCAGCGCGCGGATTCGCAACCGAGCTACCCGCCTTACAACATCGAACTGGTTGCCGAAGATAAATACCGGATTACCATGGCCGTGGCCGGTTTCAGCAGCGCTGAAATCGACATCGAAGCCGAAAACGACACGCTGAAAATCATCGGTCGCAAACAGAAGGAAGACCAGGCCGTGAATTTCCTGCATCGCGGCATCGCGGCGCGTGATTTTGAGCAGCGCTTCCAGCTCGCCAACCATATCAAGGTGGTCGGCGCCCAACTGGAAAACGGTCTGCTGAGCATCGAACTGGTGCGTGAAGTGCCCGAAGCGCTCAAGCCGCGCAAGATCGAAATCAACGGCGACAATGTGCATCGCCTGGAACGCAACGCCGCTTAATCTCTGAGTAGTTGCTGTTGTTGTAGATGTACCTGTAGTTGAAGTTGTAGTTGCAATTGATGTAGAAGACGGTTGTCGCTGTAGAAGTACCTGTAGCTGTAGAAGCACCGCCTGCGGCAGCATCGCCGGCGCTTGGCAAAGCCCGCCCTGTGCGGGCTTTGTCGCGTCTGTGGGCGAGTTGCTTGCTTTGTGCGGAGGCGGAAGCAAGTTCCTGCGGTTCGACAGGAATAAAAACTATTCTGTATAATCTGCCGCAAATAACGAAACAGAACGTCTTGGGTTAAGCTGAAATTGCTTCCTCCTTACCGGCCTCCTGCTTCGTTACGTAAGCGTTCACGTCAACCAACGCGTCATTCACGTACATGCCTGAAGGTTCAGGCAGCGATTTCGTCGCGCGCACGTGTATAACGCCAAGGTGAAAAATTGACGATACGCTTACTTCTCCATGACAAGCTTGCCTTGTCCGCATTGAACTTCCCGGCAGCCAAGGCTGCATTGCATTTCCTCACCGACACGCAGACTGCTGTATCGATCGCCATGCTGATCGACGACTGCGCTCGTCCACTCATTTCCATCCGGGACCGATAACATCATGACGACACCAACACAACCATCCAACGACAGCGTGGCGAGCGGATTGCTGCCGCTGGTCGCCATCGTATTCACCAGTTTCCTGTGCATCGGCATTCCGCTGCCGGCCTTGCCGTTGCATGTCAATGGCGTGCTCGGTTTCAGCGCCTTGACCGTCGGCTGGGTAGTCGGGATCCAGTCGTTCTCGACCATTTTTTCGCGCAAATTCTCCGGCTCGTATTGCGATCGCCACGGTCCCAAGCGTGCGGTCGCGGTCGGCTTGCCGATGGCGGCCGGGGCCGGATTGCTGTACCTGGCGTCGACGCTGATCGCCGATGCCGGCACCAGCCTGGTGGTGCTGTTCGTCGGTCGCCTGCTGATGGGGCCGGCGGAAAGCCTGTTCCTGACTGGGACGATGACCTGGGGCATCGGCCGCGTCGGCGTGCAGCGCACCGGCAAGGTGATGGCGTGGCAGGGCATCGCCATGTTCGCCGCGCTGGGACTCGGCGCGCCGATCGGCATCGCGATCCAGCAACGCTTCGGCTTTGCCGGCGTGGCGCTGACCACTATCGTGTTGCCGCTGATCGGCCTCGGCATCGCTGCGGCGCTGCGCGGCCTGCCTGCGCTGGGCGGCAAGGGCGGCGGCGTGGCGATGTCGGAAGTACTGCGCCTGATTTGGCGCTTCGGTCTGGCGCTGGCCTTGAGCGCCATGCCGTTCGCCATCATCACCAGCTTCCTGGTGCTGCTGTACGCCACCAATAACTGGTCGGGCGCGGGCATTGCCATCCTCGGCTTCTCGGCCGGCTATGTCGGCGTGCGCCTGTTCTTCGCGCACCTGCCGGACCGCATCGGCGGCGCCAAGGTGGGCGCGGTGTCGGTAGCAATCGAACTGGTCGGTCAATTGCTGTTGTGGCAGTCGCATGATCCCGTCATGGCGGGCCTGGGCACGCTATTGACCGGCATCGGTTTTTCACTGGTGTTCCCGTCGATGGGCGTGCAGGCGATGGCGCGCGTGCCGGCGCATTCGCGCGGACTGGCGGTGGCGACCTTCATGGCCTTCATCGATCTGGCGGCGGGCTTGACTGGTCCGGTGGTGGGTGTGCTGATCGGCTACTTCGGTTACGGCGCGGCGTTCCTGGCGGGGGCTGTGGCATGCGTATTGGCGCTCTTGCTGATGTTGTCGAGCATGGCGCCGGCAGGGCAGAAGAGCTGAGACATGATGGCTATCCGGCTGTGGCCGACGGCGACAGCCGGATAGCCGATCTGCAGTTCAGTCCAGCTTTTCGTGGAAATCAGAGGCGCCGCGCTTCCAGTAGGCGGATACCCGCATGGCTTCCTTGGGGTGCTGCTTCTCTTCCGCCAACACCACGCGCAAGGCTTTCATCACGACGGCCTCGCCGGCAGCCCAGACGTAGCCTTCGCCGGCCGGCAGCGTCAACGCACGCACGGCGGCAAGCATCTCCTCACCAGAATGCACCCATTTGACGTCGAGGTCGGCCTGGGTTTCGAACTGTCGGATATCGCCGTCCGACGCTTCAATGACGGCCAGCACTTTGGCGTCGGCAGGCAACTCCTTGAGGCGACGAGTGATGGCAGGCAAGGACGACAAGTCACCCGCCAGGAAATGCCAGTCGTAATCGAGCGGCACCACCATCGAGCCGCGCGGGCCGGCGATGACGGCGTCCATGCCGACCTTGGCCTGGCGCGCCCAGTCGGTTGCTGCGCCTTCGGCGTGCAAGGCGAACTCGAGCACCAGCTCTTTGCGCTGCGCGTCGTGGCCGATCGGGGTGTAGTCGCGCCGCACTGAGGCTCCGGACGCATCCGGGAAAACGAACTTGATGTGGTCGTCGAACGACAGCGAGGCGAAATCTTCCAGCGCATCACCCCGGAAGGTCACGCTCAGCATATTGGCGCCGGTGGCGCGGACGGCGGCGACTTTGACGTCGCGGAACTTGAGTTCATAGCGGACGCGTTGCACTTCACGGGTGATTGATTTGGTTTCCATGATCTGACAAATTGGTTGATAATGTCATCATTATGAGAAAACAAGTTGACAAAGTCAATCAATCACCTGCCGCTGAAAGGGTCTTTGACGCGATCCACACAGTGATGCACCTCTATCGTTCCGGCCGGTCGCAGGCGTTTCGCGACGACGAACACGGTGTTACGCACATGGAAAGCCGCGTGCTCAACTACTTCGCCCATCATCCCGGCGCCACGCAAAAAGACCTGGCCGCCCATTCGGGCCGCGACAAGGCGCAGCTCACCCGGCTGGTGCGCGGCCTGCGCGACGGCGGCTATCTGGAATCGAAGGAAGACGTCACGGACCGGCGCAGCACCTGCCTGCAATTAAGTCCCCAGGGACAGGCTTTGCATGGCGAACTCATGAAGTCCGGCGCCCAGATACTGGAGCGCGCAGTGGATGGTTTGTCGGCTCGGCAATGCGAAGAGCTGGTGCAGTTGCTGGAAATTATTCAGACCAATCTGGAGAGCGGGCGTTAGCAACGCATGCAGCGACCTATGCGGACGAGGGGGTCCAATCGGTGGGGAGGAAGTCTTTGGGGATGGTCGTCAGCCGTTGGCGCAGGCCGCCGATGCTGTGCATCGATATGGAATGGAGATACGGGTGACACGACAACGCTGCCGCACGCGGGAAGCCCGGTGCAGCGCGGCGTTATCGTTGCAACATCAGCCTTGCTGAGCGTCGCGCGCGGCGACTTCTGCGCTGAGTTCTTCCAGCATGCTGTTGAGCAGCTTGGCGAAATAGATGCGATAAGTTGCTTCCATGTATTTGATTCGACGGATTTTCCGCATGGCATTCCTTAGGTTGTTGACAAGATTTCAGGATCATCGCTGATGATCGGTGCCGGAGTATAGCGCAAAGCCTGCTTTAGGCCGCCGGTGCGCCGGCAGGCGCCTCCAGATGATGCAGCAGCTTGCCGACCATGCTGACAACCGTCAGGCCCACGATCACGAAGAAAATCGCCATCGGCGTCAGGCTGTGGAACGGCACGAAGCCGGCCAGTCCCATCATCAGCGACGACACCAGCAGCAGCGCGAAGCCGAGGATGGCGCTGGTCAGTCCGGCAATGTGCGGGAAGATCGAGTTGCCCTTGGCCATCAGCGTCGGATACATCGCCCCCGCGCAAAACGCCATGAACAGCACCGGCAGCATCAGCGTCCATACCTCCAGACCGACGGTCAGCGCCAGGATCAGCATCACGACGGCTGCGCCGGTCATGACGCGTGCGCCGATGCGCAGGCGTTGCTCCGGCGTCGGCAAGCGCGGATGATGAATCCGGTTCGAAATCCCGCCGAGGAAATACATCAGTCCGATCGCCAGCGCCAGGTAGCCGAAGTAGGTCGGCGGCTTGTGCAGCGTCTCCTGCACCATGAACGGACCGACGATGTTGAACACCAGCAGGATGCTGTAGCACAGCCCTTGCGCCAGGAAGCAGCTCTGGAATACCGGGCTCTTGAGCACCATGACGGCGTTCCTGAGCAGCGTTTTCGGATTCAGGTGCACCGGCTGCTTCAGCGTCTCCTTGTAGCGCGAAAGCACCGCCCACATCACGAATGAATAGATCAGCAGGAAGCTCAGGCATGAGCGCCAGCCGAACGCGGTCTGCAGATGCGCGCCGATGACCGGCGCCAGGATAGGCGCCAGCCCCCAGGCGATCGCCATGTAGGTAAATGCATGTATCAACGCCATGCCCGAAAACGAATCGGTGATGATCGCCTTGGCCAGCAGGTTGGTGGCGGCGATGCCGAAGCCTTGCAGGCAGCGCGCCAGGATGAAGGTTTCCAGGTTATTGGCCGTCAGCGTCAGCAGGCAGCCGCCGGTGAACATGGCCATGCCCAGCACCAGTATTTTCTTGCGGCCGTAGGCGTCCGCCAGCGGTCCGAAGACCAGTTGTCCGAAAGCGTACGCCATCAGGTAGATCGTCACGCTGGACTGGATCGCCTGGGCGGAGGTTTGGAAATACTGCGCCATCGTCGGCAGCGCCGGGACGTAGATGTCGATTGCCAGCTGGCCTGCGGAGGCCAGCATGCAAATGAAAAAGATGAGAAAGCGCGGGTGGTTCGCGGTGGTATTCATGAAAAGGGACAGCCGGAGGAGGGATGAAAACCCTCTATTGTGACGGCTTGTCGCAGTCTCTGCTGAGCACGGTCCCCAGCGGCGAATCCCGCACCATGTCAGGACCGCGATATACGCTGTTTTTCAGCGTTCGGGTTTAGCGCAAGTCGGTGCGCAGATCCCGCACGCCACGTCCCAGGCGCTGGCGCAGCAGGGTGCCGAGCGTCGCACCGTCGGCGTAGCCGACCTCGGCGGCAATGGCGTCGAGGTCCAGGCCGCTGCCATGCAACAGCGACTGCGCACGTTCGACGCGCAGGTCCTGGAAATACGCCAGCGGTGATTTTCCAAGTACGTCCTGGCAACGGCGCTGCAAGGAGCGCGGACTTACCGCCAGCGTGCTTGCTGCCGCCTCCAGAGAAAATCCCTGCTTCAGATGCTCACGTCCCCAGCGTTCGAAACGCAGGATCAGCGGATCGGACTGCGCCAGGTGATTGGGAATGATGTAGGGAGCCTGCAGCGATCGGATATCGGCCAGCAGGTAGCGAGAAACCAGCTCCGCCAATTCCGGGCTCGCCTTGCGCACCAGCCAAAGCGCCAGATCGAGATGACCCATCGCCGCGCCCGCAGTGACGCCGACGTCGGACGGCACCAGCATGCGCGACTCGTCGAGCAGTACATTCGGATAGCGTTGCCGGAACAGCGGCGCCAGCCACCAGGTCGTGGTCGCTTCACGCTGCTCAAGCAAGCCGGCATCCGCCAGCAGAAAGGTGCCGATGCAGGAGGCGGCGATCAGTACGCCTTGTGCATGCCACTTCAGCAATTGCTCCTTCGCCTGTTTCACGTCGCGTCGTTCCAATGCGGGAATCAGGGTCTCCGGCGTGCCGGTGCCAAGCGCGGGCACGATCACCCAATCGGGCTTCGCACGCGGCATCTCCGCCATCACCGGAATTCCCAGCCCCTGTGCGGTATGCACCTTCTTGCGCATGCCCACGATGGACACCTCGAATGCCGGCTTGCCGCTTTTCAGCGCTGAAAATTTATTGGCGAGGGCGAAGGTATCGAGTGCCACGGTCAGTCCCGTGTCGAATACGCCTTCTAGAGCGAGGATGAAAATACGCATGGCGTAAATGGCCTTAAAGTTGTCGCTTACGACTATACGTATTTTTTCAGCCGACGGCTACACTCGTCTCCGTCGTGTGGCGTATATGTGATTTTTTATGACATTTACGACGACGCGATTTTGCGGATGAAAGCCCATGCGGCTCACTCATTCGTCCAGTGAATCTGAAAACGGAGAACATGTATGAAAGTCATGGCCATCGGAAGTATCGTCCAACTGCCTACCCCGGAACAACGGCAGGAGATCATGCCCAAGGAAGTCCCGCAAACGCTGCAGCTCTATCTCGACGGCAAGATCGAACAGTTCTGGTACGCCCAGGACAAGCCGGGCGTCATTTTTCTGATGAATGTCGAGTCGGTCGAACAGGCCAGAGCGCTTGTCAGCGCCTTGCCGCTGGCGCGCGGCGGGTTTGCGCAGTACGAGCTGATCGCGGTCGGTCCATTGGCGCCGCTGGGTGCGCTGATCCAGGCATAGCAAGCAAGCCGGACGGCTCCGTCCGGAGTCGTCTGCGCACCGCTGCTACTCCTTCCTTCCTTCCCCCTTGCCGGAAAGAATCGATATGAAAACAGTCCTCGCTTGCGGCCTCGCTGCGCTGATCGTGCTGGCCGCACCGACACCGGCATTGGCGCAAACGCAATCACAGCCGGTTTTACCAGCACCCACGACGAAAATTCTGGCCATCGGTACGCTCAATCCAGGCATTGATCCGATGGCAGCGCGCGCCGTCCTGCCGGCCGAAGTCCGGGAGACCGTCGGACTCTATCTGGCCGGTAAGATTGATCAGTGGTATTCGCTGCAAGACAGGATCGGCGTGGCTTTCATTCTCAACGAAACCGAACTGGATGCGGCGCGAGAAATGCTGGAACAGCTTCCGCTGGG